>ENA-ORTN01000047-ORTN01000047.1-human-gut-metagenome-genome-assembly--contig:-NODE-47-length-109754-cov-9.904931_pt1 | contig 109754 bp, 117 predicted proteins | sample MGYA00242070_ERZ509189 | MGnify/ENA primary metagenome ERZ509189 (study PRJEB26280, sample SAMEA2338821) | human gut metagenome | biome: human gut; feature: human-associated habitat; material: faeces...
CGAGATCGGACGAGTTTTCCGTAACGTACGAAGAGATTCACAGCTGCACCACGAATAATCACATCTAACGTTTTATTATGAGAAATTCCTAAAATAACTCGATCCATCAATACGCTTTTAATATAAATAACAATAACGGCATACATAACCATCGTCCAACCGAATATTGCTCCTCCAACTAATACGATAATACCATTGATATAAAGAGAACTCGTACTGACAGAAATATGAAAATACTGATACAAAATCTGACTGACAATAGAAAATCCACCATCATTAAAACCTATCTTATATGTTATACCAGTAATAATTCCACTTGCAACTCCAACGAAAATGGCAATTAAAAGCAAATCAGATGTATCAATTGGAATCTGTGTAACAATTGGTTCCGTTAAATCAACAAAAACCGGATATAAAATCGTTGCAACAACGCTTCCCGTCGTCTTCGCAAATCCCAAAAACACAAAACTAAAAAGCAAAAGTACTATAGACAAAGACAAGATAGTTATAGCAGGGTCAAAATGAAAAATCTCATCTAAAATGATTGCTACACCAGATGTGCCTCCAGAAACCAAATTGGTAGGTAACTGTACCAAATTGAATAACAAAGCGGAACAAAACATGCAAAATGACAAAATAATATAACGCAATACCAAGTTTTTGCGATCAACCTTTTTTATAATACTAATACTATCCATACTACTCTCCTCCGAATACTTCATAAGCATCCGTTACAACAAAGAAAGCATCGTGATCTATCATATGAATTCCTTCCTTCAAGCGGAAGTATTCAGAAGTTGGAACAACACACATCAATACTTTTTGACGTTCTTTTGTAAAACCACCTCGTGCATCAAAAATAGTCACACCATGATTCAAAGTCGTCATAATGTACTCTTTAATCTCCTCGTCTTTTTCAGCAATGATATAAAATGCCTTCGAATTCGAAATACCAAGCAATACTTTATCACTAATTAAACTGATAATATATAGAACAATCATCGCATAAAGAAGTTTCGTAATGCCGAATGAGAAAACACCAGCAACAACGATTAAACCATCACTACAAAGCATTGCAGTTCCCATACTGACATGTCCATATTTCGATATGATTTGATTAATAATATCTGTTCCGCCAGTTGTAAAACCTGCTTTAAAAATTAATCCAGCTCCAAGACCATACAAAACACCGCCAAATAAAGCCATTAGCAATACTTGAGAAGTATCAATTGAAAAATAATTTGGTAACATAGCTGTTAATTCAATAAAAATAGGAAGTAAAATAGAACCTAAAACAGAACCTGCTGTCACTTTTTTACCAAGAGCAAAATAACTGATAATCAACAGTACAATATCGCATACAAGAATGACAATAGAAGGAGACCATTGAAATGCCGCAGATGTAATAATAGAAATACCAGTTACCCCACCACAAACAATGTTATTGGGAAGTAAAAACATATTAAATGCTACCGCAATTAATAGAACTCCCACTAAAAGTTGAAAATATCGTCTCACACGAAACTTTTTATTAATATTTTTTAAAATATTTTCATCGACTTTTACTCGTTTTTTAAATGGCCACATATTACCGAACCTCCTTCAAATAACATTCTATAAAAGCATCTAAATCTCCATCTAATACTTTTTCAACGTTTGGCGTCTCATAATTGGTACGATGATCTTTTACCATCGAATACGGTTGCATAACATAACTGCGGATTTGGGAACCGAATTCAATATTTTTGGTTTCTCCTTGAATACTAGCAATCTTCTTCTGCTGTTCTTCTAAAGCCAGTAAATACAGCTTATTTTTTAATATCTTCATTGCTTGTTCACGATTTTGGATTTGACTTCTTTCGTTCTGACAAGTAACGACAATCTTAGTTGGTAAATGGGTAATTCGAACGGCTGAATCGGTCGTATTGACATGTTGTCCACCAGCGCCACTAGATCGATATACATCAATTTTCAAATCTTTCTCGTTGATTTCAATATCAGGAATCGAATCAAACACCGGTGTAACATCAACGGAAGCAAAGGAAGTATGGCGACGATGATTGGCATCAAAAGGAGACAATCTAACCAAGCGGTGAACACCTTTTTCACTCTTCAAATAACCGTATGCATAATCTCCTTGAATCATCAAAGAGGCACTTTTAATACCCGCTTCTTCGCCATCTTGATAATCTAAAATTTGATAAGAAAAACTATGTTGTTCTAAATATCTTGTGTACATACGGTAAAGCATCCATGCCCAATCACATGCTTCTGTACCGCCAGCACCCGAATGAATATCCAAAATACAATTTTTAGAATCATACGGTCCATCTAACAATAAAAGTAAAGACTCTTCATCCAAAGACTGTTGTAAAGAAGTAATATCACTCGCCACCAACTCAAGTAACTCTTGATCGACATCTCCAGAACTTAGTATTTCCAAATCGTTTGTTGCCAAATTGCGAATTTTTTCAAGCGAACCTACCATCTTTTTTAAGTTGGTAATCTTCTTTAACACATCGTTTGCACGAGTGCGATCAGACCAAAAATCAACTGCCTGCGTACTACTTTCTAACTCCGCAATTACTTTCTTTTTGGCATCAGCGTCAAAGTGACCTCCATAAAGATTGTGCTTCTTCTACTACCGATTCCAACGTTCTTTTCATTTCATTCAAATCCATTTAAATCCCACCTTATTAAAAATAATTATAACATAACAAAATTAATTTATGAATTACTAGGATAATTTTCATATTCATTTTACCACGGACTTTCCCATTTCAGCAATGATGAAATGAATGACAAATGATAACACAAAAAAAATAAGCAAGTGCTTATTTTATGCGGAAGTAGTATCTTGGTAAGTCTGAAAAACTTCGTAAGAAACATCTCGTAAAGAGGAAACATCAGAAATACTTTGAACATTATAACCAAGACTTTGTAATTCTTTCAACAACTCCTCTTCTGATAAATAACGATCGGAAATATCAGTCCAAGAATTCTCATCAATACTACCACTAACAACTGGAACTAACTCTACTAGTACTCTTTGTTCTACTTCACTGACGGTCCCTTTACTAAAAGATGGAACCAATAAAGAATAGCTTGACCAATCACTCCAAATCATCGTCGTGTCTAGACGAGTTGCATTTTCACTCGGAGCAACTGCATAATAGTCACTTTCATTCGTAGTCGTTACATTGTAATATCTAGCAGCGTATGTCTTAGTACTATCATCTCTTTTAGCACCCATAACAGGAGCAACTAAATAATATGTATTTTCATCGTCCGGATTAGTAGAACCAGATGGATAATAATACTTTGGTCCATCTTCTTCGTTTTGAATGTACCATTTATAGGCATAATTTTGAGAAACTTCTTTAAATGGATAATTAGAATCCGGAGTATCTTTATAATATTCAATTACTTTTTCACAATCTGTTTGATTGTATGGATAATAGCTCTTCACATCACCAGACCATTTAAATAATTGAGTACGATACCGATAATAGGTTGTTTCTTTCACAACTTTATATTCCAATCCGTCTGGAATTTCATCTTGCCAATACGTTTGTGTCTCACCAAAAACAACATCACTAGTATCTAAACGAGCAGCCTTATATGTAAAGTTTACTCTTGCATTTGTCTTATCGATAATTTCAGACTCATCTTCAATCTGAACTTGAGAACCAACGGCAACAGTCGTTTTATCATCACATGCAAGCGAAACTTCAAAATGATAATTACCACTTTCTAATTTACAGACTCTAACATACGTATTGGCACCATCACATTTATTATAATATTTGACATCTGAAATTAAGTGTTCTCTCTTGATTGTATCCAAAGTAACGTTAATACATTCTCCAACAGCAGACGGCAATTTCGTCGCATCAAAATCAAAATACGTTTTGGCACTAGAAAGCAAATAATCAGATGGAAGAGTAGAACCCTCTTTTTCAAATGGATCAATTTGGCTAACTTCATAAGCTTTAATTCCAAACGTAACAATTAAACAAATAGAAACTGTCAAAACAATTAAAAGACCAATTTTGTACCCTCTCAATATTTTACGACTTGAGTAATTTGAAGAATCATTCAAATCATTTGTATAATTCATACCATTATTCATATGATCACCCTATCATCCCAATTATATTCTAATATAAATATATCATGTGACCACTAATTTTACAAGAAACAAAAGAACTTTATTTTATAAAATAATAATTAAAAATTTGACAAGTCACTTGCCGATTCCACAAAAAGATACTATAAATGTTTGATTTTTTCCTCCAACAGTGGATTTGCTTTTACAAAGGTATTGGTTTCTTCATCATAATCATACCCTAAAGAAAGAGCAATTCTTGAACTAATTCTCTCTTTTGTAATATCAGTAATACTTATAAAAAAGGTATCAGGGTTAGCAAATATCTTTTCTTCCGCTAATTGCACGGCCATTTTAGCATATCCTTTTCTACGATATTTAGGTAAAGTAGCTACAGTAATATCTGTGATTTTTTTATTTTTTTGAATAGCATTAATACAGGAAACAGGGATTCCATTGATTAATAGTAAGTACTCTGTAGATGCTAATTCTAAAGGAGAGCTTTGCCTTTTCGTAGCCACAAAATATTCAAAATCCGATTTATCTTTTTGTTCAATTACTGGAAGCTGCTTAAAAATACAAGACATTTGATATCTGCTTTTCCAGTCAATACCAGTGGCTTCTTGTACAAATAAATAATCCAATTTCAAACTATTCTCGTCATCATTTGATATTTCTACTAATGTAACCATAATTATAATCCCCTTTCGTTTGCAACGTATTATACTTTAAATACGAATCCGTGTCAAAGAAAATCAATATAAACGCTTATTTTAGAAGAATTTTTAAAATACTAAATAAGAAACACTATCGATACTAGATCAGTCACCAAAAGATATTTATAACACTTTATTGGATTTTCTATCAACTTTATAAAAAAAAAGGTACTTCAAAAGTACCTTTTCAGGCTGTTGACAAAATCTCTTCTATTTTAACTCAAATGACATTTTTCCAACCCCATTTTCAACATCAATGGTTACAATTGAACCATTGATAATTGTAAAACAAGGTCCTTTATGGGAGATGTCTGCATCATAGATAACAGGAATAGAAAGATGTCCTAAAACACTATCTAACAAACATTTTTTCGTATCATAACCATAATAAGATTCCATTTTTCCAAACCTACCAAAAATGACGCCTATACAATCTTCAAAGTATCCTAACTCCTGAAATTTCCACAACACTCGAATCGTCTCTTCCATCGTAAGTTCACAATTATCAAAATACCAAATGATTCCATTCTTTGAATAACGTCTATGAAATTCTTGAAAGCCATCGTATTTTGTTCCAGCAAGTTCAGCAATAATATCAAAACATCCACCAATGATTCTACCATGTAAATGTACAGGCTTTTCATCCAAAGTATTCCAATACACTTTTTGATCAAGTTGATATCCTTCTAACCCAGTTACTCTCGGTACAAATTCATTCTGATACATATCGTAACTTTCTTGTAAAATTAAATTACCTGTTAAAAATTCTAAAAAAGTCAATTCACTCTGATGTAATTCTAATGCGCCAAAGTCACTAAAATTATGGCCATATATAGTAGCAATATCATATTTTGTCGTAATCGAATACAAAAGACCAGTAGGATCAGAAAAACCTGCTACAAATTTTGGATGAGAAACAAGTAAAGAAAAATCAACAAATGGCAATATCTCTACTAAAAAATCGCCACCATCGCAACACAAAATACAATCCACATCATCAGAAGAAAACATATCATTAATTTCCTTAGCCCTATCTTGTGCAGAAGCACTTCGTCCCATTTGACAAGAAAATAAATTTTTAGAAAGAACAAGTTCAAATCCTTGCGACAGAAAATACTTTTCTGCTTGTAACAAACGCTGGTTCGATAATTTTTCACCTCCACTTGCAGAAGGCGTTGGAACACCAATACAATTTCCCTTTTGAATAAATTTTGGATATTTCATAAAATCCTCCTAGTTCATTATCTACATGTATCATAACAAACCAATAATTCTTAGTCAAACAAAAAACAGATATTGATTTTATTCAATATCCGTCAAGATAAATATCTATTTTACAATTGTTTTTAATTCACCCATACGTGATGTTGGAACAAATCCCGGCTCTGCTTTGATAACATCAGGAATTCGATTGACAACAGTAGCACAAGTTAATCTTACCGTATCTGGTTTTTCAATCACTAAAGTCGTATCTGGTTCACCATAAACAGTCCAAGCATTACGATCGAACTCATCTTTATTATAAACTTTTCCAATACATTCTGTTTCTAATGTAATACCCTCTTTGGTTTCTGTCGTAACGACGGCACTCATTCCTGTTGCCATACCTGCTTTTACAGTCATTCCTAATGTACTAGATTCAATATCATAATCATTGAACTGAGGAACACATTTTTGACGTTGACTAATAACTGTTAAACCTAACTTATCACAAAGCCAACCGTTAACATTCCACATATAAGAAGGCGCATAAGCCCCACTTTCAATAACCTTTTGGCGTTCTTCATCAGAAATTTCATCAGCACTAGCAACTTGTGCATCAAACTCTTCTTTTGTAAGTCCGGCGCCATGTGCTTTTGCTAACGCAATACCGTAATCTTCAACGTTATAAGAAGAACTTCCTTTAATTTTAGTAATATTATGACTTGCTCCGACAAGCGTTGTAATTAAATTTCCCCAGAAAGCATCTTGATAGCCACTTCCGGTAATAGTACAATTATTTTCTTTTGCAAGCTGATCAATTTTTGTCGTTAAAGTTGGATTAGAATTCATCGGATAAAATGCTTCTTCACAAGTTGTAATAGCATTAACTCCACATTTGGCACAAAGCATTAAAGCATCCTCAACATCTGCCAACAAACTCATTGTTGTAACAATCACACAATCCGGTTTCAATGTCATCAACATCTGTTCAGCATTGGCAACATTTCCTACAACTACTCCTTTCTTATCGGTACCAATAATATCTCCGATATCTTTACCAATTACATTTGGATTGATGTCAACTGCTCCTACGATTTCACCACCATTATCGATTACATAACGCATCGTATAAACACTCATCTTTCCACATCCATATTGGACTATTTTTAATCCATTCATTTTATCATCCTTTCTATATTCATTATAACATTAAAAAAAATAAAAACACTTTAAATAACGAAAAAAGTTATGCTTCTAAACATAACTTTACAGATAAAAACTATAAATGAAAACAAATCGACTTTTTCTTTTAATATACAATTTTTTAGTCTACGTAAACCCTTATTTTATAAGTTATTTACCACAACAATTCTTATACTTTTTACCCGAACCGCATGAAAATTATTTGACTATATTTTAAGCACATATAGTACAAATAATATTATGTTTATTTCCTTATTTCATGGGCATTTAGTACATTATATTATTAGTATTATCTATATTATAAATATTACTAATTTTATAATTATGTGGACAAAATGTGGACAAAATCATCTTTTTTCACAACATTTTGTTTTCATCAATATTATATCACATTTTTAAATTGCCTTGCTATAATCAATACTTTTTATATACTTCTCCATATAATCCCAATCCGGTTCATATTCATTAAATTCATTTATTTTTGCAGGCAATAACAACTCAGTTTCTATCAATTTGTTCTTAAACGCTTTTCTTCCAAAAGAATATCTAAACTGTTCCTGTTTTATAATAGTTGCAATAAACAAAGCATTATATTTATTTAATTTTTCATGTTTAAAATATGTAATTTCATCGCTTGCTGTAAATTTTCCATCAACAAAGTATGCATCACCAAAAGTAGTACATATTAAACAATTTGAATCAATAAACAAAGGATTACTAATATAATCTGTCAACCCATTATTGTTTTTTGAAGCTGAATAATACGGAATATCTCCACTTATTCTATCAGCAGCTTTATGTCTTTTTCCCCTTTCAATTATTTGGAATACTTTTCCAATCTTAAATTTATGCCATTCTAGCAAATTTAAACTAATTTGCTTGTCAACAAGTTTTCCCTTATACTTTGCTTCAAACCTTTCTTGGTCAATATTATCTAAATACCAACACGCCTTATCATATCCTTCATCCAAAAAATAACTTGGAATAGAATCAATATCAATATTTCTATCTTTATTAACCCAGGATGGTATTTCATTTATATCCGGAATTAAAAGTTCGTCAATAGTTTTATTTGCCTGTCTCCCAAATGAATATTTAAATTTATTTGCTCTAATACAATAACAATAAAATTGTAAGATATTATTGCTCATTTTAAACTTCGGTTTTAATACCTTTATATGATACCCAGTATAAAAAGGTTCTTCATGCAAAAACGCCTCTAAAACACTCCCACCTAGTGATACAGAAATAGTTCCACTAGGAAATGGGTCTATATTTTCAATTTTTTCTACATATGAAGTTATTCCATTATTTTTTTCTGTTCTGGATACAAAAGCAATGCCGTCATCATCTTGATTTAAATAACTTAATACTAAATCATTACCAGAATAAGTATCAAATATTTCATTTAATTTTTTCATTATTCATCACCTAAATCGTTTTCTTGCATATATTTAAATAATGCATATTTTTTTAATTGATTCTCAAACTCCTTTTCATTTAATAAAGAATAGTCGGTTTCAACATAGGCTTCTGCTAACCATTCATCGTTTTTATCAATTTTTTTATTTAAAAATACTGTCAAGTCTGGTTTAGCCATCCCTTCTAATTGTCTAATCCATTCCCCTTTAATCGCTTTCCATTGATTATCTTTATCATATCTTCCAACGTGTGGTACTGTTACAAATCCGTCATCCAACCATCTTGATAAAAAGACAATTTTAGAAGACATATCATGTTTATAGTGAGCCTTAAATACCATTATACAAGTTTGTGTACCAACTTTACTTTCTTGAAACAATTTTTTAGGCATTGTCATTGTAGCAAGTAGCGTATGTTTTTCTAATATTGACTCTCTCATTTTTTTATCATCTTTACTACTTGCACAACTCATCGGAACTATTGCAATTCCAATTCCTCCTGGTTGTAAATATTCAAGCATAGAATAAACAAAATCTAATTCGCTTTGCCCTGATTGTTTTGATTTGCCTTTTTCTTCTTTGTTTTTTGTGTTAAGTAATGAATATGGGGGATTAATCATACCGACAACTGGTCTTTGATGTAATGATAATAGTTCTTCTTGTAAAGTTTTCGGAGGATTATTATTTACCAACGATTTATCTTTTAATAATGATGAGCAGGCATATAAATTTGATTTACCATCCCCATGAAACCTCATGTTTGCATACGCAAGAGCAAACATTTCTGGTTCTCTTTCAACACCTATTAAACAATTTTTTCTTACATATTCTTTCCTTTTTTTCTTTTGTTCATCAGATATTGTTTGATTATCAATATTATGATCCATTCTATTTAACGCACTAATTAAGAATCCACCTGTTCCGGTACATATGTCCAATACACCTGTTGTGTCATCTAATTTTTTTCCTAAAAAATGCTCTGCAATATCGCAAAATAAGTTTGTAATATGTTTAGGTGTTAGAACTACTCCCTTATCCTTAGCATCACCTTTTGCGTATTTTAAAAATGCAGTATAAAACGTTCCCATAATATCAACTTTAGGATGATTCTCCATTTTCTTTACAATATTTATATATATTGAATAAGTGCATCTTGATAGAATATTATCACCAATGTTAAATATTTTATTCCCACCTTCTGGTTTTTCCAACAAATTAGAGAGTAGCAAAGTGTTATAGTATTCCTCTAAATAATTATACTTGATTTCCGGTAAATGATCTTTTGTTTTCCAAATATTTCTAAGTGATTCCCACAGTCTAGCTATTGCATTATTACCCAATTCTTCTGTAAACGGTTTTTTTATTCTATCATCAGGCATAGCTCTTTCTACAGCTTTATAAAAATCTGATTCTTTATTAGTTAATGCTAAAACTATCGCTGATAAAAATCCCGCTCTATCTTTAGCAGAAATGTGGTTTGCTCTTAGAAAATTGTTGCATTGATTAGCATAATTTTTTAATTCATTTTCTACTTTTTCTCTTTCCTCTTTATACTTTCCTACTAATTCATCAATCATTTCTCTATAATTAGAAGGTACCATCATCGTATCGTTATATGTTCCATCTTCTAATAAATATATATCTTTCAATTCTTTATTCTTTGGGACATAAAAGGACGTGCATTTATAATTATCTTTACTAACTCCAGAAATTGCCACCGCAACTACATCATATGAATAATTTACATATGTTGCATAATGCAATGCTCCATTAATTGCATATTCAGATATTTCTTTTGCAGTTCCTATTCCTTTTTTGTAATCATCAAGATTATCATAACTTTGATGTTTATTAACATCACTTTTACATTCAATTACAATCAGCAAGTTATTTTGCTGATCTTTTACTGTATAATCTGGAGCTCCAGAATGTCCCGATAAACGTTTACTTGCTTTTAAAAATGCATTTGCTAAATCTTTATCTGCATTTACTCCACTTTTATATGAATCTTCTTTATAGTAAATTACTCCATTTTTTAATTCGTCTTGTTCTAATGGATATCCAACCTCAACTAATCTTTGTTTTGTTAATCCTTTTGTTAATTCTTCTGACATATTATCTATCTCCTAACTATTACAATCTTGTATAAGCTTTCTAATTTTCTCTTTGGCATCTTTATTACATAATATATATTCTTCTATGTCTGCTGGTATTTTTCTTATTTTGTGACTTTCTGATGCTAAGTCATATAATTTGATTTTACTGTTATTATCAAGTTTTAATACTTCAATCATTTTTTTCATCAATTTTGAAGAAGGAACCCTTTTATTATTTTCTATATCATTTAAATATTGAGTCGTTATTCCAAATTCTCTGATTAAATCAGCCTTTATTTTTTCATTATGTTTCTCTAAATACTTATCAATTTTATTCTTAATAAAATCCCCTAAATTCGTATTCATAATTCATCACCCTATATCAACAAATTAGCTTATCAACTTATATAATTATAACATTTATTATAATTAATGTAAACATTAGATTCGAAATACGTGGTATGTTTTATTGATTTAGCAATGAAAGTGGTTATAGTATTTTGTTTTTATGAGGCTTTATGCCGAAATAAAAATAGCACTAATTCTGCTTACAAAAGTTTGTAGTATTAGTGCTATATTTGGATTCCAAAGGATTTATCCTTGGCACACATCGTTATTGGCTCTGCCAATATCGTAGTGTGTTACTAAAATGCCATTTTAGTTTTTCCAAAGTTCAAAGTCATCTTTATTCTTTTCTTTATATAATTTAGATGGGATGTGTTTATGAAATTCTTTTCTAAATTCTTTTTCTTCATACTTAGGGATATTGAAGTTGTGAAATAATTTATAGATAAACTCTATTATAGCTTTTATGACACTTTCTAAATAATCTATTGTTTCAGTTAATCCTTCTATTTGATTTTCTAGCTTTTTATTTCTTAAATGTAGATCTGATAATTCATTATTTAATGTTTTGTTTTCCTTATGTGTTTCAGATAATGTATCTGAGAATTTTTTCATACTATTAAAAGTATTAGTTATTTTAGGTTGCATTTCTTCTATTTTTTTAGCATCTTTTATAACTCGATTCATACATTCTAATGTTTCTTTTTTTACTTTTACAGATTCTTTATCAAACATGATTGGTTTATTACTTTTAAGTTGTTCTTCTAAATTATTAATAGATTTTTCTAAATTGTTTTCTTTTTTAGTTAGTTCTTTTTCTAAATTGGATGTTATCTTTTTATATTCTTTAACACTTAAATTTTCTACACCACTACCTTTTAAACCTCTTTCTAAATCATAACCATTATCTTTTAACCTTTGATGATATTTGTCTTGTAATTCTGATAAATGTTGTTTATTCCTTATATACTGTTTTTTAGATATTGTATATCTCTCACTATTTGTTCTTTTATCAAATTTCTTTACTAATGGTATTACTACACAGTGTATATGTGGTGTTTTTTCATCCATATGTACTGTGGCATGTAAGATTTGTTCTTTCGTATATCCTAAATCTTGATATACGAATTCCATACAAGTATTTGCCCATCTTTTAACATCGTCTTTGCCCATGTTTTTAAAGAAGTCATTAGTAGCAGTGAATAGTAATTCATCTGCTACTACATTTTTAGAATTATTTAACATTTGATTAAATGTCTTTTTTCTATCTTCTCTTTCTGTCTTTTGTCTTTCTTCGTGTTCTCTTTTATATTCTAATGTTTTTTCATAAAATCCTTTAACATACTTCGGTTCTAATGGAACTAATTCTATATTGTCTTTGGTATTTTCTATCTTTATATCCGGATTGGAATTATATGCTTTCTTTTCTCTTTTATTATGTGATCCTATTTGTGCTAAGTCTTTTAGCGTATATATTGGTTCACTTCTGAATATTGCATAATTTAAGCTCACTTAATCCCTCCTTTTAAGTCATATTTAATGGTGTCGACTATTATATTGGATTTAATTGTTTGTTCTAAACTATTTATAGCTTTTAATTTAGTTTCTTCTGTAGAACTTATATAATAATTTCCAGTTGTTTCTATGTTTCTATGTCCAAGTAAATCTGCTATATCTCTTAAATCTATACCATTGTTTAAAGTTTTTGTTGCATAACTTCCCCTAAGGTCATAAAATCTACAATCAATATTTAGTTCGTTTTTTATTATTTTGTAAGGATATTTAATAATATCTGTTCCTACATATGTTCCATCTTCTCTAGTAAATATTAAATTTATTTTTTCCTCATTTTGTTTGTTGATAACTATTCTTTTATCAACAATTTTTCCATATTCATTTATTACATTTTCTAAATGATAATATTTATAGTCATCTGCATATAATTCTTTTAATTGTTCTTGATATTTTTTGTAGTTTGATAGTGCTTGTTTTAATGTATTACATATATTAACTTTTCTTTTGCTATTTTCTGTTTTAGTTGTTCCTAAATACCATCTTCCTAAAATATCTTTTGTTTTATCATAAACACTATGTTGAATATTTATTATTCCTTTTTCTAAATCTATATCTTCCCATGTTAGAGCAAATACCTCTCCTGTTCTCATTCCTGTATAACAAGATGTTAAGAATGCACATGTAAATGTATAATTATTTTTAAATCTTTTTAAAATTCTATCTATTTCTTCTTGTGTATATAAATGTTTAATATCTCTTTGTTCTTTTGTTATTTTAGGCAACCTTATTGTTAATGCTGGATTATATTTTATAAATCCATATATGTTTGTAGCATCTCTAAATGAACCTTTAACTACTTTTAAAATATTTTTGAAATATGTTTTGAAAAAGTTATTTTCATTTACTAGTTCAGTTATAAAATTATTTAAAGATACACTAGTTATAGTTGATAATTTATAATGACCTATTTTAGGCTTTATATATTTTTTTATAAGTATTTTATATGTTTGAATTGTATTATATTTTAAGTTTACTTTGCAATAATTTTCTATCCAATAATCTAGATAATCACTATAAGAGATATTACATGTTTTAAATGGTGTTCCTGCAGTTAGATATTCATTATAAGCTATAGTTCCAGCTTCATAAGCTTCGTTCTTACTCATAAAGCCGGATTTACTAAGCCATTGTCTTTTACCTTCTATTTGTGCTATTTCTATTCTATATTCGTAATACTTACCTCTTTTTCTTATACTAATTTTTCCCATTAATTGTTTTTATCTTCCATTACTAATTTTCTTATATTATTTAAGTCAGATAGATCATTACCTTCATTTATTATCAGAAAGTTTTCTAATGTCTTTTTTAATACTTTTATACTTCCTAATTTAATAGCTGGTAAGTACCCTTTATTTATCAACGAATAAATATAGTTAGGACTTGAATGTAGAATAGTTGCAACTTCTTGAACTGTGTATATTAAACTGTTATTCATCAGAATCACCATTGCTAAACTCTGCAAGTAATTCTTCCATCTCTCTTATTTCTTCTGGTGAGGCTTTTTGAGTGATAATTGGTTTACCATGCCAGTATTCTATCCCATCTTTTTTTCCAAACATAGGGTTACCATTTTCAGTTATATTATATTTAATATTATTTTTATGATTATATCTTTTATTATTATATTCTGATATATATCCTACATTATCTTGTTCCATCATCCTATTAGGTTTAGTATATTCATCCCATACGTTATTGACTAAATATATGGTTCTTTGAGATTTGTTTTTGTCTGATTTATCATATAAACACTTGATATAACCATATTGTCTTAGATGTCTAATATGTTTTGAAACAGTATCTTCTCTTATTCCATACATATCAGCTAATGCTTTATTTGATATCCAAGCATAACCTTCCTTTTTGCATAATGCTGTAATTCGTTCTGCAATCAGTTTTTCTTCTGCCGTTAAATCTTTTGTACTATAGATTTCACTAGGCATAATTGCGTATATTGTTATATACTCTTCTTTCATTTTAGTTCACTTCCTTTTCTATTAAATTTGAACTAAGGCCTTTGTTCAATATCATTATCTAATAGATTGGATATTTAAACCATGCGAAAAAACTCCATAGATTGTCCTATGAAGTTCTAAATTTACTCCGAAATTTCTCCGATTAACAAGAAAAAGTTTTAATCATATTTTTATCAATATATTTTAGCATAAATTCTCTCATACTTTTATCCATATCCTCTTCTATTGTAAGTCCTAATTGTATAGCCATTTTTATATAAGCACTTTTCTTTGAAAGATAGTATTTATCTTTGTGAATTCCATTATAGGCACAAAAAGATTCATCTTTATATTCTTGAGTATTTGCTAATTCAAAATTATATATAATAAACCTTTCTATTTCATCTAAGTTATTATACGAATCTTTAATTCTTTTTATAAGTAACTCACATAGCTCTATTGAATTTCTATAGTCTGTCCTTGTAAAATATTTAAATGTCGTATCATCTTTAATACGAGTATTAGAAAATGGTCTTTTTTGAAATTCAGGATCTTCTAGTATAACCATTTTTAAATTATCATCTATTTCATATTTTAAAAATTCTTGATAAGCTACTTGATAAAAATAGTTATCAGTTAATGTTTCTATTATCTTTTTTACATCCTTCATAACTTTTTTATGATCATATTCTTAAATAATATCTATGGGTAATGGTCTTTGTACTTCTAATAATTCTACCATTAAGTTTTGTTCTTTATCATACTTTATCATACAAACCCTCCTACAAAAAAAGAGAGCGAAAACCACTAGGGCTTTAACACTCTCTTGAAAGTAAATCTAAATATAAGTAATACGAAATATTCGCCATATAATCGCCTCACAGTTAAATTTATTGGTATATATGTTATCATAATTTAAAATTAATGCAATAGTTTTTAATTAAAAAACAAAAAAATGCCTGAGGGCAACGTACTTAACATACGCTTAGCTTTTAGCTACCTATCTCAGGTCTTGTAAAAATACATTAACATAATTTGCTTTTATAATCAACTCTACCATACAAATAATCTGTAAAGTAGAATATTTTTTTGTTTTTTTCATACAATAAAATTGACATAATATACATATTTTTGGTATATTATGTGTATCAACTTACCTGTGAAGGATTCAAGCTGGGTTCTCGAATGAGAGTAGGTACGCGTTTGCGTATTTAGAATTCCTTTGCTCCTGGGGTAAGTTTTTTTATGCTTTATTTTTCTTTTTTTCTTTTAATTCTAATTTGATTTCATCCAATATATTTGGTTCTTTATAAAGTAATTCCGTGACAAAATCTATTAATTGTTGAGAACATCCCCAACGTCCTGCAATTTCATGATGATAATAATATTTTTCGTCACTTTTTAAATTGAATTTATCAACAATTAGTTTTAAATCATATTGATTTAATTTTATTTCTATATTCCTTCGTTTCAAATTGTCAGTGACTAATTCAATTACTCTTTTTTGAGTAAAACTGTGTGTTAAGTTAGGATCTTTAACTTTAGTAAAAATTCTTGCTGGTTCTTCTCCATCTTTTGCAATTCTAAACGTCATTTTTGCTTGATCTTTATCTTTAACAATTCTTACATTTAGATCAACAACTATAGCAAGTTTATCACTTATGGTATCATTAATTAAATTGCCCGTTTCACTTTTTAATTTATTATATTTAGAAAATATATTATCACCATACCTACTTAATATATTTTCTTCAGATATTTCTTCATTATTAATAACTAGAGTCAAAAATGAACTGTTTATTTTTTCAGTTATATCCCTTTCAAAAAAATCAAATAATTTTTGAGAATAATTTAATACATTGGCTTGCATGAAAGGAAGATAAATAGAATCCATTTCCTTTATTACAAAATGTGTTGAAGTATTTCTTAAATTTATTATTACTTCTAAATTTTTTCTAATAGGATCTTTATCATTAGTAAATATTGTGCTTACACAATTGGATAAAGCTATTGTTCTATTAGGCTTATCTGGATAATATATACTTTTCCCTTCCTTCAATAGTTTTGCTTTTAATAACAGTTCCCATGCATTACAGATAAAAAATCCAAAACCCTCTAATCTATAATTAATTGTTGGTTTATTGTATATTTCAATTGCCATCAAAAAAGCTTCTTCACTTTTATCCAACATATCATTGATTAATCTTTCATTCATACTATTACCTCCTTGAAAGTATAAATTTAATATCTATTCTATCACTTTATGTATATAAATACTATTCTTTTCAATCTAAATAATTAATTTCTTTAGCCTTTGGTATATCTAATGAATTAGTATAATTTTCAAATCTATCAACTGTATCAGTTTCCATTTTTTCAGTTACTCTTACATAGATGTTATAAGTTGTTTGAATTGTAGAATGTCCTAGTCTTTTAGATACTGCTTTTATATCTGCACCATTTTCTATTAGTCTAGTTGCATGTGTGTCTCTAAAATCATGAAATCTACAAGGTATCCCTAATTCATAATTAATCACTTTAAAAGCATGTCTTACTGTTTCTGTTCCTCTAAATTGTCCATTTGGTTTAACAAATACTAGTTGAGCTTCCTTTAAATTCAATTCTAGTTCTGCTTTGGCATCTACTATTTTAATCTCTTCTCTTTTGGTATATTCGTTTATAACTTTCTTTTCGTAATGTTTTAAATAACTATCTCCATAAAATTTCTTATATTCTTCTTGTTCTTTTTTATATTCTTTTAATCCTTTTACTAAAGTATCTCCAATTGATATAGTTCTATTAGATTGTGGATTTTTACAAGAACCATAAAACCAGTTTTCCACAGAATGTCCTTTTGATATTACGTATTTTTTAGGTAATCCCTCTTTGTTCTTTTTGATAATATTTTTATTAACAGTTAGAGTTTTCTTTTCAAAATCTATACAATCCCAAGTTAAACCAAAAACTTCTGATACTCTAAGTCCTGTGTAATAGGCCGTTAGAAAAGAATAATATATGTAGTGAACATCTTTAAATCTATCTAGTATTCTTTCTATTTCTTCTTGAGTAAATATATGTGCTGGATCTCCACATACAACTTCATATCTTGGAATATGTACTCTTTCTGCGGGATTATCGTTAATGAAATTAACTGTATAACAAGCATACTTTAAAGAACCTTTAATTGTTTTTAATATACCTTTTAAGTACCATTTAGATAAATTCTTTTCAACATATAAATCATTTATAAATTCTTGTAACATTTGTGAATCTAGTTGAGATAATTTATACATACCTAATCTTGGTTTTAAATATAACTTAATAATATTTAGATAAGTAACTATTGTTGAATATTTTAAATTAAAGTTACAATAATTATCTATCCAATAATCAAGATAGTCTGCATAAGACATATCTTTTTGTTTTTGTTTCTTACCATATTGATAATATTCATTATAAGCTATTGCTCCTTCATGTAATGCTTCTTGCCTTGTTTTAAATCCAGATTTTGTTAACCACTTTCTTACTCCATCAATTGATGCTATTTCAATTCGGTATTCATATACCTTACCACGTTTTCTTACGCTTACCATTTTTTATACCTCTTTCCTAAACTTTGGTAAACAAAAAAGCCATCAAATTTGATGACTTTATCCAACATGTTTGTCCACATTAATATACTAAATTTTTATATAAATCATGATTTTTTGTCCACAATGTTTAATTTACGTGGACAAAATGTGGACAAATAGCCTTTTTTGGAGTTTTTTTACGTGGACAAAATCCTCGCAAACCCAATACTCACCGCTATTTACCACAACACTGTTTATACTTCTTCCCTGAGCCACATGGACACGGATCATTTCTACCAATCTTTTTTACACGTTTTGGCGTTTTTTTCATATCAGACTTATCTTCGTTGGTTATTTGTGTTTTAGATACTTCTTTTCGTTCGATATTTTGTTTTATTTCCGCACGAATTAGGAATAATGAAATATCCTTATCAATTCTTTCTAACATCTTATCAAACAAATTAAATCCTTCTACAGTATATGCACGAAGTGGATCTTGTTGTCCATATCCACGCAAACCGATACCTTCTCTTAAATGAGCCATTGTATTGATATGTTCCATCCAATGATTATCGATGACATTTAAAGAGATAGCTTTTTCAAATTCATCACGTATTTCAGTAGGAATATCTTTTAACTTTTCTTCGTATTCATCAATTACACGCTTATAAATAATATCGATCATATCATCTGGTGTTTGATTATCCAATTCTTCTTTATCTAATGGTTTCTTTAATAAATTATCATTAACGTAATCTAAAATAGCTTTGACATCATCATTCGTTAATCTTCCTTCTGGATAAAGATGAGACTTAACGACGTCACTAACATGATTATTCAAAGATACTAAAATTGTATCATGAATAGATTCACTATCTAAAATTTCATTTCTACGTCCATAAATAATTTCACGTTGTTGATTTTGTACATCGTCATATTGTAGTAACTGTTTACGAATGTCGAAGTTATTTCCTTCTACTCTTGCTTGAGCAGTAGAAATTGCATTACTAAATGTTTTACTACGAATTGCTTGATCATCAAAACCAAGTGATTGCATTAAATTTTTAATACGATCACTACCAAAACGTACCATCAAATCATCTTCCATAGAAACGAAGAACTGTGTAAAACCAGGATCTCCTTGACGACCAGAACGACCTCTTAACTGATTATCAATACGACGTGATTCATGACGTTCCGTACCGATGACACACAAACCACCTAAGGCACGAACTTCATCTGATAACTTAATATCGGTTCCACGACCAGCCATGTTAGTAGCAATTGTTACAGATTTTCCTAAACCAATCTTACTGATGATTTCAGCTTCACGAGCATGATTTTTAGCATTTAATACTTCATGAGGAATGTGACGTTGACGAAGCAAATCACTAATTAACTCACTGGTTTCAATAGCAATTGTACCAACTAAAACTGGTTGTCCTAACTTATAGCGACGTTCAATCTCATTGATAATCGCTTTATATTTTGCTTGTTTCGTAGCATAAACTAAATCAGGGGCATCTTCACGAATAACAGGTTTATTCGTTGGAATACAAATAACATACATGTTATAAATATTACGGAATTCTTCTTCCTCTGTCTTTGCCGTACCAGTCATACCTGAAAGTTTTTTATACATTCTAAATAAATTCTGGAACGTAATTGTAGCAAGAGTCTTTGTCTCTTGGTTAATTGTAACTCCTTCTTTTGCTTCGATGGCTTGATGAAGTCCATCACTAAACGCACGTCCTGGCATCAAACGACCTGTAAAAGAGTCTACGATGACAATCTTATCATCTTGAACAACATAATCAACATCTTTTCGCATAGAATAATTTGCACGTAATGCTTGATTAATATAATGCACCAAACTTGCTTGCTCTAAATCAAACAAATTGTCAACTTTGAAGAACTTTTCACCTTTCTTCATACCATCATCAGTCAAAGTAACACTCTTCGTCTTTTCATCGACATTGTAATCATCTTCTTTTAAAGATTTAACAAATCGGTCCGCATCAATATAAAGATTAGCACTCTTCATATTTCCACCAGAAATAATAAGTGGTGTTCTAGCTTCATCAATTAAAATAGAGTCAACTTCATCAATAATTGCAAAGTTTAGTGGTCTTTGGACACGATTTTCCTTACGAACAACCATATTATCACGTAAATAATCGAAACCAACTTCATTGTTCGTAGTATATAAAATATCGCAAGCATACTGTTCTTGTTTTTCTTTTACAGAAAGATCGCGTTTATTTACTCCAATCGTTAAACCTAAAAACTTATGAATATTACCCATCCAATTAGCATCACGATCTGCCAAATATTCATTGACCGTTACAATGTGAACACCCTCGCCTGTAAGTGCATTTAAATATGCTGGCATAACTGCAGTCAAAGTTTTACCTTCACCAGTTTTCATTTCAGCAATATTTCCATAGTGAATCGCAATTGCACCCAATAACTGTACATAGAAAGGTTTTTCTCCTAATACACGGAAACTTGCTTCCCTAACAACGGCAAAAGCTTCCACCAACAAATCATCCAACGTTTCTCCATTTTTTAAACGTTCTTTAAATTCTGCTGTTTTAGCCTTTAGCTCATCATCGCTTAGACTTTTCATTTCATCGTCTAAAGCATCTATTTGATCTGCGATTTTAGAAAATCGCTTTAATTCTTTATATTCATGGTCAAACAAACTTTTAAAAAGTCCCATACTATCATCTCCTATATGCACCTTTTATTCTACCAAAAAAAAAGAAAGAATAAAAGTTTTTTCTATTCTTTCCCTTAAAATTAAACCTATTCTGATTCAATGATACCATAATTACCATCTTTTCGTTTATAAACGACAGTTGGCTGATTTGTATCTGCATCTTTAAATAGATAGAATTGATGTCCAATTAATTCCATTTGAAGAATGGCTTCTTCTTCACTCATAGGCTTTACTTCAACCTTTTTTCTCTTCACAATGGTTTGGGCATCTCCTTCATCGTCATCATCCATCTCTTCGAAGTTGCTAAAATCGAATATATCCTGTTTTTTCGTCTTCTCTAACTGACTTTGCAAGCGTGTCTTATTTTTACGCAATTGCCTTTCTAATTTGTCGACAGCAACGTCGATTGCGGCATAGAAGTCATCTTGACTTTCTTCTGCTCTTAAAATGAATGATTTAACTGGAATTGTGATTTCAACTTTATCTTGATGATTTCGCTTCTTAGCGACGATAGTTGCCTGAACGTCTTCGGCGTTTTCGATATACTTATCTAATTTACTTAGTTTCTCTTTGGCATAATCGCTCATCGCTTTTGTAGCTTTGTTTTTTTCTCCTCTAAGTATTATGTTCATTAATCATCAATCCTCCTACACATAGGATACCATATTTAATGAAAAAAGTAAAATAGAAAGAAAAAAACTACCAGTTTAATTGGTAGCAACAACTTCTGGTTCCACAGCAGATACCTCAACTGCTTGGTACCCTTTCTCTGTATGAATCAACGTGAAATCCACCACTTGACCCTCGCTTAACGTTTTATAACCTTCACATTGAATCACTGAATAATGTACAAATATATCAGCCATATTTGGCACCTCAATAAATCCGTAGCCTTTTTCATTATCAAACCACTTTACAGTACCTCTCACAACATATCCTCCTTTTAACTCTTTTTCTGTCATTTTTGTGAATTCACTTTCTGTGCTCGAGCACGATATAATCATAGCAAACAAATGCCCATTTGCAATAACTTTTCTGTAATTTGTCGCTTTGCTTCCTTTTTTGGTAATTTAGTAAACCAAATGTTAATTTTTTAACCAAAAAAAGAAAGAAAATTACATTTTACAGAAAAGTCGAAAAAAGTAAAACTTTTTGTACTACAATAGACGTGTCGAGGAAAGTTTATGAAAGAAGTATTTTTAAAACATTCTCTTCAACTCATTACTGCTAACAGAGAATGGGATGAGGAGAGTTTAGAAAAAATTAGATACGGTTTAGAAGGAATCTATTTAACAATCGTAAAATTGGTCATTTTATTGGCCCTTGCAATTATATTAAATATAGAGAGACTTTTTCTTATCAATCTAGTATTCTTTAACATATTACGTTTCTTCGCATTTGGTGTACATGCTAGAAATAGTACGCAATGCTTAATTACGTCAACCGTAATGTTTATTATATTTCCGATACTATCAACCAGTATCGATTTCCCCTTACCAGTACAAATAATAATCGCTAGCATTTGTGTCTTACTATTTCTGCTTTATGCACCGGCTGATACTCATAAAAGACCACAGAAGAACAGAAAAAAACGACAAACCAGAAAAGCATTTGCCGTTACAATTGCAATTGTATATGTTCTTTTAATTATTATGTTAAAGGATTTAAGTCAAATTATACTTTGCAGCTTAATGACCGAAACAATCATGATTTTACCAATAACATACCACATTTTAGGAGTACCGTACAAAAATCATTAATTTGGTTAAATATCAAAGCGATATTTAATAATAAAAAATGAAAGAAGGACAAGAGAGAATGAAAAAAAGAATTGGAATGTTATTGACAGCACTTGCTTTATTGGCTTCAAATGCCGCAAGCCTAGGATGCATAGTATTGATGATTGATGAACCAGTAGCTCCCAAATCATTTGAATAAAAGACCTATTGGTCTTTTTTTATTCCTCAATTGTTACTTTTTGAGTATAATAACCACCAATCAAGCTGGTTTGAAGTATATATCTATTATCTCTAGCAATTATATTTCTAACGTAGTTTAAACCATTCCCATGGCCTTTCCCTTTCGTTGTATATCCCTTTTCCTGAGTTTTAGCAACGTTAACATCACCTTTAAACGTATTCATTACGACAAAAACAAGTTTTTGATCCAAACGATACATTTCTAAACTAATTCTCTTTTCGTCGCTTTCGGCAGCAGCATCAATAGCATTATCCAAAAGAATACCAAAAATTCTACATACTGTTTTCGACTTTTCAATATCCTTCCCTACACTTAAAGATTTCATTTTAGGACTAATACTTACATATGAGTCAATCCCTTTTCTTTGAGCTTGAATTAATTTATAAAAAATCAATCCTTTCATTCCACCTTTAGGAATATTAGCAATTTGAGTATCGACGATTGCAGAATTTTCAAAGCTTTCTTGCAAAATTGAATCAATATATTCAATTGCCTCTTTTTCCTCTACGACAGAACGAATATAGGCAAGTTGATTTTTATATTCATGATAAGACAATCTTTCGTTTTCTAGCCAACTTTCTAAAGATGTAGCATGCGTAAATAATACTTCATATTGACTATTCAACACTTGGTACTTATTTCTTTCAAAAATATATAAAATTAATAATATAAATAAAATAATGATAGGAACTAATATAATTAACAAATCGTTCATTAGTAATTTTTTAGACGTAACATAGATATCAATAATACTAATAAAAACAATAGCTAAAATAATAAATAAAACTGCGCTTTTCTCATTACTATAATTAATTTTATTTAAAAAATTTCCTATTTTTTGTTGATATATTTTTAATGATGTAACTAAAAGTGTAAATAAAATTACAAAAATATTGCCCATAACTAATAAAAATGGTGTAGTACGAATCGCATTAATTTCAAAAAACAAGCTCAAAATGATTCCTCCAACCGTGTCTCCCAATGCAACGGTTAAAAACACCACACCAGTAGTAGCAAAAGATTTAATCAACGAAATATTAAATATGTAAGACAAAACTAAGCATAAAACTAAATAACTGATAATAGAAGCAACAGAGCTGTAAATTGGTTGATACGTTATTAAACAAATTAATGACCAAATCAAACAAGAAAAATATAGTTTCTTTTTTGAAATAAGAACATTTTGATTTAACAAACGAGATACAGCAAAAATTTCCACGCCAAATAACCCAATAGCAAAGATAATCTTAAGAGCGTTTACTATCACGGAACCTTAACTCCTTTTTGAAATTTCTAGACACTTCATAAACGATTTCACCATTATCAAATATCAATTCATTTGTTCCAGAATTATAACTCTTAATATGGTCTTTGTTGACAACCATACTTCGTGAAACTTTAGAAAAGCGTTTATCATCACTTAACATTCTTGCTACTTCATTTAAGGTTTTACCGATATATTCATCACCATAAGTCGTTCTGACCAAACATCTCTTAGAATCTTGCTCTTTTTCTACGTAGATAATGTGGTTGTATTCAATTTGATAGCTAGTATAATTATACTCATAAGATAACGTATGATTTCTGCTACCATACATCTTCATAATAATTTCTAATACTTCTTCTAACTTATGATTGCAGTCGTCCAATTTGTTGATAAAATCTAATAAATATAGCCGACTACTTAATGCTTCTAATTTATATTGATTATATCCAGTTACAATCACAAGTAAAGAACGCCAATCCTCGCAAGATTCACGTATGTATCTAGCGACATCTAGGCCAGATTCTTCACCCACCTCAATATCTAACATATAAATCTTAGAGCCAATATCTCTTCTTGTCAGATTGAAGAATTCCTCATCATATTGATGAAAAATATGAATTCGATATTCAATATCACTTTTCATCATCTGATTATTAATCAATTTAATTGATTTTTCTAAAAATCTATCATTATCATCGCAAACAATAAAATTAATCATGTATCTACCCTCGCATTGTTATTTTACCATATTTTACCAATTATTTGGTACAAATTATCTCTTTTTTCGACTTTTATGTCGTACTTTTTCTTTTACTTCCGAAAATTTAATTGGTCGTTTATCTGTAATAATGTCTGTACAGGTGACTAACCACAGCACAAACAACGCTAAAACAATATAGATAACGCGACCTGCCACTGGATCTTTTAATACATAGAAAATAGATGCAAGTGCAAATAATATATCAATAAAGTAAATAATTAAAACTGTCTTTCGCTGAGAAAATTTCATCTTTAAAAACTGATGATGCAAATGTTGCTTGTCCGGTGAAAAAATCGGTCGATGCTGGAGCAACCTTCGGATAATTGCAAATAACGTATCCAAAGTCGGAATTGCCAAAATTAAAAGTGGTACAAAAATAGAACTGAATGCCATTCCTTTAAATCCAAGTAAAGAAATAATTGCAATAATAAATCCCATAAACTGTGAACAATCACCTGCAAAGATTTTAGCCGGATAAAAATTATGGAGCAAAAATCCTAATGTCGAACCGAGCATAATAAAGGTTAGCAACATCTCTAAACTATTCGTTCTACCTTGATAAATACAAATAATACCAGCAGTCAAATAGAAAATGGAAGAAATACCACCAGATAAACCGTCTAAGCCATCAATTAGATTGATGATATTAACACATGCAATAATAAAGAATATTGTAATTGGATATGCCCAAATTCCAAAGAATATTTCAGGTAAACCGAAGACTGTAATACTGTCCAACAAAATTCCACCATAAAAGACAATGACAGATGCTGCAGCAAGTTGTCCAATTAATTTATAAGAAGCACGCAAATCGTGAATATCATCGATAATACCTGTCAATATAATAATAAAACTACCAATTAAAATAGAGTTCATTTGTAAGCTATGTACCCCAAAGCACATATAGCCAAACAAGAACCCTAGAAAAATGCCCAGTCCCCCGAGTTTCGGGATTGGTTTATTGTGAATATGACGATTACCTTCCGTACTACGTGGTACATCGACCGCACCGATATGGTGTGCAATTCGTTTCATCACTGGCATAATAGCCGCACTAAAAATGAATGTTGTTAAAACAATTCTGATGACATTATCAAATGTATTTCCGAACATATTATCATCCCCATTTTCTTTATTATAACAAAAGTTAGAAAAATACAAAAGAAAAAACCTAAGGAAATAGGTCTTTCTTACAATAATTCTAAATGATTTAGCATCATACCGGCTCCATCTGCTACGCAAGTCAAAGGATGCTCGGCTACAAAAACAGGAACTTTGAGTTCTTTCGAAAAAAGATCAATCAACCCATTTAATAAAGAACCCCCACCAGTTAAAATAACACCTTTGTCAATAATATCTGCAGAAAGTTCTGGTTGCGTCTTTTCTAATACACGTTTGGTAGCTTGTACAAGTTTTAACACATCTGGTTTCAAAGCCTCTACAACGTCGTTTTCTTTAACTGTTACCGTCTTAGGAAGACCAGAAACAATATCGCGCCCCTTTACCTCCATACTAGTCTCTTCTTTAGAAGGAATCACAGAACCCATTTCCTTTTTGATGTTCTCAGCAGTCACTTCACCAATTAAGATTTTATAGTTTTCTTTTAAATAGTTAATGATGTCTTGATCGAAAGCATTTCCTGCTATCTTTACAGATTCACTAGTAACGATGTTGCCCAAAGACAGAACGGCAATATCTGTCGTACCTCCGCCAATATCAATAACCATGTTTCCAGTCGGTTTTGAAATATCTAAACCGGCACCAATTGCAGCAACTTTAGGCTCTTCTTCCAAATAAACTTTGCGAGCACCAGTACGTATTGCAGCTTCTTTAATGGCATTGCGTTCCACTTGTGTGATATTACTTGGACAACAAATTAAAATGCGTGGACGAAGGGAAAATTTCCCAATTGCTTTGCGTAAAAATTTGTTTAGCATCGCTTCTGTAATTTCAAAATCTGCAATGACACCATCTTTCATCGGTTTCACAGCAGTAATCTTTCCTGGCGTTCGTCCGACCATTTCATTGGCATCTTTCCCAACGGCAAGAATTTCTTTTGTATCCGTATCAATTGCTACAACAGAAGGTTCGTTGAGTACAATTCCTTTCCCTTTGACGTACACGACGACATTGGCAGTACCTAAATCGATTCCTACATCTTTCAAACTATTCACCTCTTTAAATATTTTAGTCTTGTCGCTTCCCCACCCTTAATATGTCTCGTATTTAAATGTTCGTCTAAAACAGTACGAACTTGATAATAAAGTACTAAATCCAAATCGTAAAGGCGCACTTTCAAATCATAATGGACTGTACTCTTACTAACATGTAACATATTTGCAATCTCACGGATGGTTTTATCGGTTTGAATCATCAATTCTGATTCTTTTAATATTCTTTCTTTAATTTTCTTTTTCATAATATTCTCCTAATAAAGTATATGTTAGGAAAATATTTTATGAATTATTCTGTTGTTAATTCTTTTAAAGTTTTGCCAATAGCAAGATTAGGATTTAAAACAGTACCGTTTAAGTACAATTCAAAATGCACATGGTTTCCTAAGCTCTGATTGATTATAGAAGTACCACTTGTGGCAATCGTTTGACCTTGAAAAACTTTATCGTCTTTACTTACTTTGACATCAGTTAATCCTTGATAAGTGCTGATTAAGTTATTATCGTGTTGTATCGTAACACTTTTTCCAAACAATTCTGTGTCTTCCACTTCAATTACAGTTCCATCCAAAACGGCTAGAACAGCGAATGGATTGGCAGCACTATAATCGATTCCAGAGTTTTGCATATAGACTCCATCGTAAGAAACAAGAGCACTTTCTTGTAAGCTAGCATCACTCTGATAATCATAGAAATCTCTAGCAACCGTAACACTCGTATCGCTATATGGTGTCATTATGGTTTGTTCCGTTGCAATAACAGGAACAGTATATCCGTTAATTTCGTCAGAAACATAGTCGATATCCTCAGCTGGCTTTGCAACCTCTCTGTTTCCATAAAAATAGACTCCCATAACAAGTAAAAGTGCAGAAAGCACATACAAGCTTGGCAGCACATATGGTTTTAACTTCAATTTTCTTTTCTTCATCTTTTCCACCTCATTAAAAGTGTGGCAAAAGAAAAAAGATTTTATACATTATTTTAAAAATTGTGATGACAAAAAGAAATCGTAAACAAAATTGGTAACCAAATAAGAAAGAGACAAAGTTACTAATAGATAGAATACTCTAGCTTGAGCGACACGATTTTTTTTAAAAATAAAATTAATATTCAATCCGTCCATCGTCCATACGACAACTAAAGTAATAAAAATATACAAAAAAAGTTTAGGCGTCACAATGATGTCTCCTTTCATAATCCGTTATTTTCTGGATTCTTCTGACGTGACGTTCTCCGTTAGAAAAAGGTGTCTTCAAAAAGACATCGACGATGTCCAATGCTTTAAAGGAAGACATCGCACCAGAAATGGCAATGACGTTTGCATCGTTATCAATACGAGTCATTTTTGTCTCTTTAATCGTACTGACATGGGCACAACGCACTCCATCTACTTTGTTACATGCAATTGAAATACCAATTCCAGACCCACAAATGGCAATACCGTATTCCACAATATGATCTCGCACCGCTTCACCAAGAGCAAATGCAAAATCGGGATAATCGACAGATTCCTTTCCATCTTTTGTTCCATAATCAATTACTTCATAATGTTTTTTCTGTAGATATTTTACAATTTTAGTTTTCATTTGATATCCACGATGATCACTTGCAATACCAATCTTCATATTATCACACCCTAAAAACATTATAACAAAAGGATGGAAATCCGTAAATAATAGCAAGAAAAAAGAAACGATTATTTCGTTTCTTCAGTAAATCCATATTTTTTATTGAACTTCTCAACACGACCTGTTTTAGAAGCTCTAGCTTGTTTTCCAGTATAGAATGGATGACATTTAGAACAAACTTCTACTTCGATTGAAGGCTTTGTTGAAATTGTCTTAAATGTTTCTCCGCAAGCACATGTAACAGTACATTCTTGAGTTTCTGGATGGATTCCTTTTTTCATAAACATTCTCCTTCCGCGTTCACTCGCCATGGTTCACATCGAAACCATAGTAATTAATTGCTAGTTTATTATAGCAAGGATTTATTGAATTGACAAGTATTATTTTTCCTCGATTCGAATTTTTGCACCGACATTGGAAAGTTTTTCAACAATGTTCTCGTATCCACGTAAAATATGTTCCGCATTTGAAATTCGAGTTGTACCATCAGCAATCAAACCGGCAACAACCAAAGCAGCCCCTGCCCGTAAATCAGTTGCTACTACTTCCTCGCCATGCAATTTAGAAATACCCGTAATTTCGGCCGTATTTTCTTCTACATTACAATCTGCGCCCATTTTGCATACATAAGGGATGTGCATAAAACGGTTTTCAAAAATCTTTTCTTGAATTTTAGATGTTCCCTTGCACTGTGTTAATAAAATGGAAAACGGTTGTTGTAAATCAGTTGGGAAACCAGGATACACTGCTGTCGTAATGTTAGTAGCACGATATTCTCCCTCATGATTAATGATGACATAATCGCTACCAACTTCATAATATACACCGATTTCGTCAAATTTCGATAGTAAAGAATCGATGTGTTCTGGAATCAAATTATCGATTTTTAGATAATTTCCAGTCAAAGCAGCAATAATGGCATAAGTGCCAGCCTCAATTCGATCGGGAATCACTTCATGATAACAACCATGCAATTCACTGACACCATGAATTTTAATTGTTGATGTACCTGCTCCAGAAATAGAAGCTCCCATATTATTTAAAAAAGTAGCAACGTTGACAATTTCAGGTTCTTTAGCAGCATTATCAATAACCGTATCTCCCTTTGCCAAAACAGCCGCTAACATAATATTAATCGTTGCTCCGACAGATGCGATATCCAAATAAATATTAGCACCACGTAGTTCCTCGGCATCGACCACATACTTGTTACCTTCACTAGATACCGTTGCTCCCAATGCCTCAAACCCTTTTAAATGTAAATTAATCGGTCGTTTTCCAATCGAACATCCACCTGGAAAATACATTTCAACATGATGATATTTACCAAGCAATGCTCCCATAAAGTAGTAAGAAGCACGCAACTTCTTTGCTAAGTGTTCTGGAATTTCTTTATTTTCAATCTGACTAGGATCGATGACCATCGATTCACTCGCTCTTCTAACCGAAGCCCCTAAAAACTTTAAACACTCTGATAATGCATCAATATCTGTGATATCCGGAACATTACAAATGGTAACAGTATCACTTGCTAGTAAGGCAGCTGGTATTAACGCAACTGCACTATTTTTCGCCCCACTTATTCTAATACTTCCTGATAGAGTTTCGCCTCCATCGATTACTAACTGTTTCATTTTTACCTCCAGACTAATACACTATTATATTGTATTAATCACCATCATATTTGCTCAAAAAAACTTGAATTTTATGATCGATTTCTGCCTTCATTGGCTTTTCTCCACTACCGATGACTTTTCTCGGATCATAAACATCTTTATTTTCAGCAACAAACTCTAAGACACCATTGTGCCAAGCTTGTTGCAATTCTGTATTGATATTAATCTTACAAATTCCACAAGAGATTGCCTTTTGAATCATATTATCTGGGATTCCACTACCACCATGTAATACTAACGGTATCGCGACATTTTCTGAAATGCGTTTCATCGTATCGAAGTCTAACTTTGGTTCGCCTTTATAAATACCATGAACACTACCCAATGCTGGTGCAATCGTGTCGACATTTGTCTCCTCACAGAAGCGGATAACATCTTCGTATCTTGCATACAACTTTTCAGATACAAACCCGTCTTCTTCACCACCGACACAACCGACTTCACCTTCTACAGTCACATCCTTAGAATGAGCATATTGAACAACTTCTTTCGTAAGAGCAATATTTTCATCCAAAGGAAGGGTAGAGCCGTCAATCATAACTGATGTAAATCCAGCATCGATAGCAGCCTTACAGTTTTCTACCGAATGCCCATGGTCCAAATGAAGAACAACATCGATACTAGGATTGAAAGCCTGTATCATGCCATGAACCATTGCACTGACTACTTGAAATCCACCCATGTACTTAGCAGCACCTTCACTTACTCCTAAGATAACTGGACAATTGACACAGTTACATTCCTCTAAAATGTACTTCGTCCATTCCAAATTATTAATATTAAATTGTGGGATTGAATATTTTCCCGCTTTTGCTTTTTGCAACATTTCTCTTGAATTTACTAACATATTATCACCCATTTTAATCATAATATAGAACATTTAGAAAAGCAAGAAGTGTTCCGCAATTCATTGTCAAGTAAGTATCAAAAGAGGTAATCAAATAATTCAAACAAGAAAAAATCATATTCTACCTGATCTTCTTCTGTTTCCGTTGCATCTAACATACAAAACGGTGGAAATAAAACACACCACCAATTCTCTCCCGCACCTTCTCCTAATGTAATAACCAAAGATTCATAATATCCTTCTGGATACGTACCACCTTTATACTTTTTTTCCGGAAAATAGTTTTGACCAAGTGAGATGCGATACGAATATGGAACTTCTTCCTCTAAAATCTGTTCTAAATCCGGTAACATAGCTGAAATCGTTTCTTTTGTTTCCGAAATACTAGAAGCGGATGCCATGACAGTGGATAATTTTTGATTGAATAGAGAACGAACATGCATTTTAATTTCCTGATCGTAACTACTATTGCTATTCGCAATGATACGAAATCGAAAAGACTCCTCTGGAATCACCGGTTCGACAACGTGCTTAAAACTGCCAAGCAAGATAACAAAAGCACCAATACACAAGATTATTTTTTTCATCCAATCACCTATTTCATATTGATGATGGAAGAAAATTTCTATACAAAAAGAAAATAGAAATTCTATTTTCGCATAACGAATACCATACGGTCTCTTCCCTGTAAGTCTTTCTTTGTGACAATCTGAACATTTGGAATATCAGAAAATAACGATACGACCGCGTCTTTTTGCAAATCGCCAATCTCCATCGCTAAAAGAAACTGATCACAGGTATGTTCTAGTAAACGTTCTCTAATTTTACGATAGCAATCTAACCCATCCGCTCCCCCATAAAGGGCAAGAGCTGGTTCATTATCACGAACGATATCTTGAATTTCTTCATCATTACGAATATAAGGTGGATTGCTAATGATAATATCGTACTTTTCATCGACCTCGCTCCACATATCACTTTGAATAAAGCAGACATCTAACTCGAGGCTTTCAGCATTTTCTTTCGCCACTTCCAAAGCAAGTGGACTGATATCTAACAACGTCACATCCAATTCTGGACATTTTTTCTTAATTGTCAAACCAATCGCACCAGAACCACAACCTAAGTCAATTACGCGCTTTGCATCTGAAAACTCATATCGAATATAGTTTAGTACATTTTCGACAAGTTCTTCTGTCTCAAATCTCGGAATCAAAACGTTTGGATTCACATGAAAAATATTTCCGTAAAAATTAACGGTACCAACAACGTACTGAATCGGTTGATTATCCCGAATTTTCTGAACTTTTTCCTTGTAATCTTGAACAATTTCATCACTGACAACCGAGTCCAACATCGTTAGTAATTCCAAAGAATTCACATCTAACAAGATGGCTAACAACATCTTAGCATGAGTACTAGATATCTTACTTTTACCATAGACAATCAATTCTTCAACTGTCATTATTCACCAGCTAACTGACGTTTTTGGTCTTCTGTAATCAAAGCATCGATAATACCTTCTAAGTCACCATTCATAACACGGTCTAAGGTATTGGTCGTATACCCAATTCTATGATCTGTAACACGATTCTGTGGATAATTGTACGTACGAATCTTCTCAGCACGATCTCCCGTACCAATTTTACTCTTCCGTTCACTACCTAATTTTTCATCTTGTTCTCTTTGTTTTGCTTCAAAAAGACGAGCCCGCAATACTTTCATAGCTTGTTCTTTATTCTGAATTTGACTTCTTTCATTTTGGCACGTTACAACCGTATTTGTAGGTAAGTGCGTAATCCGAACAGCAGATGGTGTCGTATTAACTCCTTGGCCACCATGACCGCTAGCACAATAAACATCGATACGTAAATCGTTTGGATTAATTTCGATACTGACATCTTCTACTTCTGGCATAACCAAAACAGTTGCTGTAGACGTCTGAATACGACCGTTAGATTCTGTCACCGGAACTCTTTGTACACGGTGAGAACCACTTTCATACTTCAATTTTGAATAAACGTTGTCACCTTTTACCATAAACTCAATCTGAGCAAAGCCACCCGCATCGCCTTCTGTAGCATCGATAATCTCTGTTTTCCAACCTTGACTTTCGGCATAATGTTGGTACATACGGAATAAATCTCCAGCAAAGATGTTCGCTTCATCACCACCTGCAGCACCACGAATCTCAACGATAACGTTTTTACCATCGTTCGGATCTTTCGGAATTAGCAAAATTTCCAAACGATGATACAAATCCTTTTGTTTTACAGAAAGAGTATCGTATTCTTCCTTTGCAAATTCAGCCATTTCTGGATCTCGTTGCAACTCTTTTGCTTCTTCCATATCGGTAACTACCTTTTTATATTCTTGGTAGCAAGAAACCGTTTCTTCTAAAGATGAGATTTCTTTTGAAAGATCACGTGTTTTGTTAATATCACTCAATGTTTCAGGTTTTAATAGTTCTTGATTCAATTCATTATACTTTTTTTCAATTGCATCTAATCTTTCAAACATAGTCGTCCCTCCCAATAACGTTACTATTATATCACAATCTAAACTAGAAAAAAACTAGAATTATTGTTCCAATTCTAGTTCATCTTCATCTAATACAACTAAATCTTTTAAATCGTCACTGTCATCATCAAAATCGTCATCTTCGTTATCTGCAGAATCGTAAACAGAATCCTCATCATCTTCAGACATCATTTCGTCTTCATCATCTTTTTCTTCCAAATCCAAATCGATATCATCTTCATCTTCATCATCGATATTAGATAAAATATGATCGGAAGTATGACGACTACTCAAATCCCACGTTCCATCTTCTAATAAAATAAAACGTTTGTCTGTCGAAAGTGCCGTAAAGTAATCTCCAATTTTACTATCAAAAGTAGATTGTGGCAAATCAAGAGCATCGATAATCTTCTGATATAACTCTGCCGTCGTCTGATTTCCTTTTTCTTCCAATAATAAATTCGTAATGTCTTTATTGGATAACAACTCCAACTCCTCTTTTGACATATTTTTAATACCCATTTTTATAACCTCCAATAGCAAGAATACATATAACTACGATAATTATATGCAATGTATCATTTTTTGCTTATCTTAATAGTTAATTTCATAATATATTTTAGAAATCGTTTCCCTTTCGACTATAATCTCATAAGAAACTCGAAAGAGATGTTCTTGTTGTTCTAATGAAATCGTTTTCAAGTTAAAAGATAAAATTTGATTCATTTCCTTTAACTTACAATTCAAGATTTTATCTTTATTTATATCAAATGTCAATATATATTTTATGTCTTTATTTTCCCTGGTTAAGGTACCATTATGAAAATCCAATAATACATGCGTTTTAGAAGAATCACAATCGACATATTTTAAGATACCCAAATTAGCATCATATATGCCAAAAGTTTCAAAATCTTGAACAGTGTCATTAGAAATCATATGAATACGAATTGGTATTTTTGCCATAACATCATCTCAAATCATGCCAATCATTATAACATAGGATTCATAAAATGCATACATATTTCACTATTTTTTTAGAAATAATAAAAATGGTGATGAAACGTGAAAATTTTAAGAAAAATATTAAAAATCGGTTTCATCTTGACCACTATTTTTTTAATAGGTGTAACTGGTGCTTATCTATATGCTTATTTATCTCCAGAAATTCAAATAAAAAACGCAAATGCGTTTGTCATGTACGATAATGCTGAAACCGTTTTTTATCAAGGAAGTGGTAGTCAAGAGTGGACAGAATTAGAACAGATCTCAGATACTTTAATACAAGCGACCATTTATACAGAAGATAAACATTTTTATAATCATCACGGATTTGATATCTTACGGATCATCAAAGCATTGTATACAAACTTTATCAGTGGAAAAACAGTTCAAGGTGCATCGACGATATCGCAGCAATATGCCAAAAACTTATTTTTAGATTTCGATAAAACCTGGGAACGGAAATGGAAAGAGATGTGGATTACATTACGATTAGAGACCCATTATTCCAAGGATGAAATTTTAGAAGGTTATTTAAATACGATCAATTATGGACATGGAATGTACGGAATTGGAAATGCAAGCTATTTCTATTTTGGAAAATCGCCAAAAGATTTGACCTTAGCAGAGTCAGCGATGTTAGTAGGAATTCCAAAGTCGCCCTCGAACTATTCTCCAATCAGCAACTATGACCTTGCCAAGCAAAGACAACGATATGTACTAAATACACTAGTAAACAACGGAATGATTAGCAAAGAAGAAGCCGATCAAGCCTATGCAGAGAAATTGACGATTATCGGTGAAAAAAGTGAAAACGATTTATCTAAAATCATGTATTATCAAGATGCTGTCATGAAAGAATTAAAAACAATTAAAGCAATTCCTGAAGATTTAATGGAAACGGGAGGACTCAAAATCTACACCAATTTAGACATGGAGACACAACTGAATATGGTTGAAAATATCCAAAACACCTTAGCAGGAGAAGATGAATTGCAAACAGCAAGTGTCATGATGGAAGCAAAAACAGGAAAAGTAATTGCCTTAATGGGTGGAAAAGATTACAATACCTCGCAGTACAATCGAGCGATTTCATCCAAAAGACAAGTCGGATCGGCCATGAAACCACTGCTCTACTATGCCGCATTAGAAAATGGATTCACTTCTTCTACTTCGTTCTTAAGTCAAGCGACAACGTTTACATTTGCAAACAATAAAACGTACTCTCCTCAAAATTACGGTGAAGTATATGCCAATAAGCCAATTTCACTAGCAGCAGCAATCGCCTATTCTGACAACATCTATGCCGTAAAGACACACATGTTTTTAGGAGAAGAAACACTGGTAGATATTTCCAAACGACTAGGAATTACAGAAGAGTTGGAAGCAATTCCTTCTTTACCTTTAGGAACCGCATCGATTAGTATGTTAGAAATGTTAACCGCCTACGGATGCTTTGCTTCTAGCGGATATTTAAACCATCCCTACTTTATTGAAAAAGTCACTGACTTAAATGGTAATGTCTTATATGAACACACCAAAGAAGAAACACTCGTACTAAATCCTAGCCTAACATTTATCTTAAGTGAACTACTAACAGGAACTTACGATCAGAAAATGATCGATTATACGTATCCGACCGCTTTGACAATTGCAAATATTTTAACACACAAAGTTTCCATCAAATCTGGAACAACAAACACGGACCATTGGTCTATCGGATACAATCCAGATGTCGTTACAGCCGTATGGATTGGATATGATGACAATCGGAATTTGGACACGAGTCAATATAAATACTCGCGAAATATTTGGGCCAATGTAATGGAAACATACATGAGCAAAAAAGATCCAGTTTGGTACGACATCCCAAATAATGTCTCAGGAGTACTCGTCAATCCAATTACCGGAAAACCAGCAACTGAAAACGATAAAAACACCAAAATTATGTATTACATCAAAGGAACAGAACCAACCGATTCGGATCCTGTATTTGATGAAATAGAAGGAACTAATTTCGAATAAAAAAGACGTTAGTCTTTGATAATTTCGACTACGTCCCCATTTCGGATCATATTTGCATTCGCATCATCCGTATCCAAATGAACTTCAAAATATGCCGGATTGGTCTCTTTTAATTGAACATGATCTAAAATACCACCTTTTTCTGGATGGGTCCATTTTAATTTTACTTCATTGACATCCAAAAGTCCTAATTCAGCACGTGTCTCATGGTCGATATGAATATGACGATCCGCAATGATACAACAAGGCTTTGTTACTTTTCCAACCGGTCCAATAATTGTTACAACTGCAGCACCATCTAAGTGTCCTGATTCCCGAATTGGAGGATTGATTCCAAAAGCGTAACTATCTGTTTTAGATATTTCCACTTGCGTATAACTGCGACAAGGTCCTAAAATACGAAATTTATCCATCGTACACTTATCCGTTTGAATCTGACACATAGCAGAGGATGCAAATTGTCCAGGCTGATTCAATGGACGAACACTTTCTAACGTATAACCAGGTCCAAATAAAATTTCTAAATCTTCTTTTGTAACGTGCAAATGGTGATTGGAAACACCTACTGTTACATTCATGAATACCACCTCTAAAAAAGTATATCATTAAAATAAAAAGAAGACTGAAAGACGAGTCTTTTTTTTTAGATTTTACAGTCAATATTGAAGAATAAAATTGTTTTTGATATAATGAAAAAGAATAGAGGTGGATATATGGAACTGCTGATATTTGTTATCATCGCCATTGTTACAGTTTTAGCAAGCATTTTAATTGTCGTTGTAAATACTTATAATAAATTTCAATTCAGTATGATTAAAATAAGCGAAGCCGAGAATAACATCGATATTTTACTAGAAAAAAAATTAGACTATATCGCAAGGTTCATCCCAATTATTAAAGACAATTCAAAAGAAGATTGCAGAGAATTAGATAAGGTAAACTTATTAAAATCGAAAAAGTTAAATAATTTTGAACTGAATCAACAACTGGATAAATATAAAAAAGAATTGCACGAAATTTTAGATACGGATGAAACATTATCAAAAGTAGAGATTGTTACAACATTATATGCAGAGTTTGAAGATAACGAGGAAGAATTAGAAGCATCGAAAGATTACTATAACGACAATGTAACAATCTACAACAAATTAGTACATTGTTTTCCAAGCAACTTAATTGCTATTTTATTTCATTATAAACATAAAGATTTCTACATCGACGAGAAAGAAGAAATGTTCGAAATATTAAAAGATGACAAACGTTAGTTGTCATCTTTTTTTTCATCTATCTTCCAATTAATTTCAGGTAATCCTTTGCTTCTAAAAAACGCATTGGTTTTGGAAAAAGGTTTGCTACCAAAAAAGCCATTAAATGCTGAAAGTGGCGAAGGATGAGCAGATTCAATAACGTAGTGAATCGGGTTGGTAATGTATTTTTTCTTACTTCTAGCAAAACTTCCCCAAAGAATGAACACAACAGGTGTCGTTTTTTTATTCACTAACTGAATTACTTGATCAGTAAATTCTTCCCATCCAATTTTAGAGTGTGACGCAGCCATGTCTTTCTCTACCGTCAAAATTGAATTTAATAACAAAACTCCCTCTTTTCCCCAACTGACAAGGCTACCGGATGCCGGTGGATCAATTCCTAAATCATCTTTTAGTTCTTTAAAAATATTAATCAAAGATGGCGGCTTTCGAATTCCATCCGGTACAGAGAAAGAAAGTCCTTCTGCTTGTCCAACACCATGATAAGGATCTTGTCCTAGAATCACAACCTTTACATCTTGATAGGGAGTTAAACGAAATGCTTTAAAAATCTCACTTTGTTTTGGATAAATGGTCTTCTTTTTATATTCTTCTGTTAAAAAGGAAGTCATCTTCTTAAAATATGGTTTCTCATATTCACTTTGTAATAAGGTATCCCAATCATTACCAATCATATTTTTTCACCTACTTATGATATGTCTCGTGATTTATAATTTTATAAGCACGATAAATTTGTTCTAAAAGAATAACGCGAAACAATTGATGCGGAAACGTCATTTTGGAAAATGAAATTCTAGCATTAGCACGACTTCGTACGGTATCATCCAAACCGTAACTGCCACCAATCACAAACGTGATATTAGAATTCGTAAGAAACGTCTGGTCCAATTCTCGAGCAAAATCAGAAGAAGATAACTCACGTCCATCAATATCCATCAAAATGACGTAATCCTTCGCTTGAATTTGTTTCATGACGCGCTCGCTTTCGCGATGAACTTGTGTTTGTGGTTCCAAAGAACCATCATCTGCCACCTCTTGAATTTCAATGCGAGTATATTTAGAAAGCCGTTTCAAGTACTCTTGAACGGCTTCCCGATAAAAAGACTCTTTAATTTTTCCAACACAGATAATCTTAATCATAACTACACCTCGATTGTTTCTAACGGCTCATGTTGTTTCGCAATTTTGACATCTAACAACTCATTTGGAAATACTTGAAACGTATCATTTAACGTATCCATTGCTACTTCTGGGGTATTATTGATTTCGCTCAGATGGGCCAAAACGATATATCTAGTATCCGGTCCAATCCAATTTTGCAAATACGTGGAAGCAATTCGATTCGATAAATGTCCATCATCACTCAACACACGTTGTTTTAATATGTATGGATACGGTCCATCCATAACCATCTTCTCATCATGATTGCTTTCTAAAATATAAATCGTACGATTTTTTAATAAATCGAAGTATTTCCGATTGACGTAACCAGTATCCGTAATATAAACCAAACTAGATGAACCATAAGATATGACATATCCAACTGAACATGGTACATCGTGAGAAGTATGAATTAACTGAACACATACATCTGCTAGATGAAACGTATCGGAGATGATCATCAAATTATCACTCGGTACAACTTTTCGTAAATCGTTTGCAATGAGTTCTGGGACGAACACTCTCATGTTCGTCTTTTTAACCAAAGAGGCCAAACCTTTGATATGATCCGTATGAATATGAGTAATCAAAACACCATAAAGATCTTTTGGTGTAATTCCTTCACTTTCCAAAGCATTGCATAGAGTTTTATAATTAATTCCAATATCAATCAAAAAACGCATATCTCCACAACAAACATAAGTGGAATTGCCCTTTGATCCAGAGGCCAAAACTTTAATTCGCATAGCTAACATCCTAACACGTTGCATGGATTGAAAGAGGAACTTCTAAACGGATATCCATACCACATACCAAAGTGCAAGTGGGTTCCTTGAGCATTACCAGTATGTCCCATCGCGCCAATAACATCACCCGTATAAACAATTGTACCTGCCGATACCGTAACTCGTTGCATGTGAGCATATTCAGAATAATATCCATTGGCATGTTTAATCCAAACTGTATATCCAGAACCACCGCTTCGCCATCCAGCGAAGACTACAATTCCGTTGTTAGCAGCATAAATTGGTGAACCTTCACCTGTACCACTAATATCGATAGCAGCATGTAATTTTCCCCAACGATAACCATATCGAGAAGATAAGGTATATCCTTGACGGGTTGGCCATCCCCAAGAACCTAACTCTACTGGTACAACAACATTATCATCAATAGTAGAACTAGAATAACTTTGTCTCAACTTCGTACCACGTACGACAATTCGTTTAACAGAAGGAACTTCTTCAATAGTATTCGTAACGACGACGGATAAAATCTGTCCATTTTGTTTACGAATCTTTTGAGTTACCAAATTGACACCGTTGGAACCTTCTTGACGAACGGACTCATATCCAACATATTGAGTATCATCGTTAATATATTCTGTTTCATAATTAACTGTCTGACGTTCTACAACATGCGATTCTTCGATAACTTTAATCTGCGGTTGTAAAATACCAAGTGTAACAACTTGACCTGGGAATAACAAATCGTTTGCCGTTTTAAAGTTCGTATTAGCAATTAAAAATTCTTCTGTTGAAATTCGATTATTAAAAGAAACATCGGCAATCGTATCTCCTAATTGAACGACATATTGATCTTGTTCTTCCATCGTTCCATAAATCAAATATTTTGCTAAATCTTCTGCTTTGGTGTAAATAGTTTCAGTAACTGGAATCGTCGTTTCTACAGCTTTAATGTCGTTACTAACGTAAACATCTTCTAAAATCGTACCAGTATCGACAACCGGTGCTTGATTATCATTCAAAAAAGCATCGTATTGATTGGTATCAACAAAAGCACGAATTGTTCTTTGAACCGCATCGACAAATACATTTTGATCCAAAACATAGATAACTTGATCTGGAATAACAGTAGTCGTTCCATCTTCATTGGCATCTTCTGAACCAGAGATGGAAATTGCGTATCCACTAATGGCAAATGGACTTTGGTCTTTAATTGTTTTATAGATTTCCTCTACAGTCGAAATCTTTTCTCCAAACGTAACTTCTTTTTGAATATCTAAGTCCGTAGGAGCATAAACCTTATCGACCCCGTATTGCTCCTTGATACTATTTTGATCTTGGTCGATATACTCATTTAATTTATCAGCCGAGTAGATAAGTCCAATCGACTTTCCACCTAGATAGACACGGTACACATCTTGTGGTGTCTCCGCTTCAGCAGGAACAAATCCCATAAAAACCAAGGCACCACTCAATAGAAACGAAAAAAGAATATAAAATACGGTTCTTTTATTCATGTTTATCACCTTTACTTTCCGGATCTTTTCTAAAACTTAAGAAAGTAGCCATATCCCGTTTAAATAGCAAATCGATTGTCGTCGTAGAACCACTACGGTTTTTACCGATAATAAATTCACTGATGCTCGTACTATCAGAAGTTTTCGATTCTTTATTATAGTAATCATCACGGTATAAGAATGATACGATATCGGCATCTTGCTCGATAGAACCAGATTCACGCAAATCGCTCATAATTGGTCGTTTATCTTCACGAGTCTCAACACTACGAGATAATTGTGACAATGCGACTACCGGAATTTGTAACTCCATCGCCATGACCTTCAATGCACGAGAAATATCGGACACTTCTTGTTGACGATTACCACCGTAATTACCGACACCACTGATCAATTGCAAATAATCGATAATGACAAGACCGAGACCATCATCAGAAGATGCTAAACGACGACATTTACTACGAATCTCGCCAATGTTAATACCTGGTGTATCATCAATGTACATCTTAGCACCAGATAATTGACTGATTGCCTCGTTTACTCGTTTCCAATCATCATTTAACAGATTACCAGTTCGAAGTTTATTTAACTCGACTTGTCCTAAAGAACTTAGCATACGAGTTGCTAATTGCTCAGCACTCATTTCTAAGTTGAATACTGCAACCGTTTTACCGGTATTAATAGCAACGGACGTTGCCAAATTGAGTGCAAAAGCAGTTTTTCCCATAGCAGGACGAGCGGCTATAATAATTAATTCATTTTCGTGCAATCCTGTCGTCGCACGATCGATATCAATCCAACCAGTTGGAATACCAGTAATATCGTTCTTTGTTTCAGCTAAACGTTCCAAATCTTCTTGGGCTTTAAACAAAACGTTCTGAATACTTTTAAATTCACTCGTACGACGATTTTTTACAACCGTCAAAATCTTTTGTTCGGCTTGATCTAACGTCTCACTGACAGAACGATCACTTTCGTATCCCATTGAGCAAATATTGGTTGCTGTCTCAATTAATTTTCTGCGAATCGCATCATCTTCTACAATTTTAATATACGAATCGATATTGGCAGCAGTTGGAACGATATTTAAAATTTCCGATAAATACTCAACGCCACCAACTTCACTCAATAACTTGCTATTTTTTAATGCTGCCGTTACAGTAGTCAAATCGATTGGAACGTCTTTTTCAGCCAAAGACTGAATACATGAAAATATCTTAGCATTACTTGCCAAATAAAAGGAATCCGGTGTCAACGTTTCACAAGCCTGTTGCAATGCATATTTAGATAGAAACATCGAACCCAAAACGGATTGTTCTGCTTCGATATCATTTGGTAATGTCTTTACAGCCATAAAAAGCCTCCTTTCCAATTTATTTTACTAATTGCACTTGAACGACTGCCGTAATGTCCTTATAAAGAACAACTGTGACACGATGCATTCCAAGGGATGCAATCGGATAATCAATTTGAATATTCTTACGATCGACAGAATATCCTTTCTTATCTAATTCTTCTTTAATCTGTTTGGCACTGATACTGCCAAAAACACGATCGTGGTCACCTGTTTTTACTTGAAATAACAATGGTTTCTTCTCGATTTGTTCTTTTAATTCCATCGCTTTTTTACGATTTTCTTGGTCCAATGCATCTTCTGCTTTTTGAAGGCGATTCATTTTAGCCAAGTTTTGTTCATTCGCTTGTAACGCATAGCCATTTTTAATCAAAAAGTTTTCAGCATAACCGTCTTTTACGTTTTTAATTTCACCTTTTTTTCCTTGACCACGTAAGTCTTTTATAAATATTACTTTCATACAAAAACCTCCTAATCAATTAATTTTGATAATTGTATTGATACTTCTTCTATCGTTGTATTCGTTAGTTTTGCAGCAGCCTCATGAACATCGCCACCACCACCGATTTTTTCTAAGATTTCACCGACATTGAGATTCCCAATACTGCGAGAACTAATTCCTACCGCATTTCCTTTTAGATTAGCGATTACAAACGATGCTTCAATATCGTTGAACATAATCAAAGTATCTGCAATCTTCGCCAAATCCTCGCGACGATATTTGATGTTTTCGTCTCCTGTTGTAATTGCGATTTTATTTTTAACTTGAACATCTGTAATGACATGTTGTCTTTCGATGTATTCTTCCAAATCTTGTTTCAATAAATACTGAACATCGATATTTTTCGCACCACACTTAGCCAAATAGTATGCTGCAAAATAAGTATTAGCAGTCGTTTTTAAGACAAAGTTATTCGTATCCAAAACAATTCCTGCTAACAACATCACACTGATATCTTCTGGAATCGTTTGATTCTTACTTGCCAAAGAAAGTGCAATCATCTCACATGTACTAGATGCTTGAGTTTCTATAAAAGAGTATTTTGTCTGCAACGTATCCGCACCAACATCATGATGATCGATAACAATTTTAGTAGGAACCGATTCTGCAAACTTTGGATTTTGTGTTAACGAAAGTTTATTCGTATCGACGATAAATAGAACGCTCTTCTCATCGACTAAATCCACTACTTCCTTACTTTTCACGATATCGACATCATTTGATCTCTTTTTTAATATTTTAGCAACACCAAGTTCATGTGTGACATCATCGACGATAATTTTTGGATGATACTTTTGCATAATATGATACATACCCAAAGATGCTCCCAGTGCATCTAAGTCCAAATCTGCATGTCCCATAATAAATACGGACGAAGCGTCTTGTAAAACTGTTTGCACTTCTTGTTCTAGATGTTCCTGTCTCATACTGCCTCCTAACTATATAACAACAATATTTTCTGTACTTTCATAGGAAAACAATTGCTGTTAATCCAATATAATTATACTACAAAATAACACAGAACACAAAAAAAGATATCGGAGAGATATCTTTTATTTAGCATATGGTAATAAACCCATAATACGTGCACGTTTGATTTGTTGAGCAATATGTCTTTGATGTCTAGCGCAAGCACCTGTTACTCTTCTAGGTAAGATTTTGCCTTTATCATTAATATATTTTTTCAACGTTTCAACATCTTTATAATCGATGTCTTTTCCAGTACACATATAGCAAACTTTTTTCTTTTTCTTGTAAAATTCTGCCATGCGTCATTCCTCCTTATTAAAATGGTAAATCGTCATCGCTAATTTCGATATTGTTTCCAAAATCAGCAAACGGATCATTTTTTACATCTGTCGTCTTTGGTTCTGGTTGACTAGCAAAATCATATGGAGTAGGCTCTGGTGCAGAAGTAGGTGCTGATGCATCTCTAGATCCTTTAGAATCTAAAAATTGAACATTATCTGCGACAACTTCTGTTACATAGCGTTTTTTGCCATCCGTATCGTCATATGAACGAGTTTGGATACGACCATCGATAGCAACTTGGCTACCTTTATGCATATAATTCTTTACATTTTCAGCTTGTTTACGCCATACGACAATATTGATAAAGTCTGCTTCTCTTTCACCTGCAGCGTTTGAAAAATTACGATCGACTGCAATGCTGAAAGTTGCTACTGCAATATTACTAGACGTATAACGAAGTTCTGGATCTCTAGTCAAACGACCAATTAAAAAAACTTTATTCATAGAAAACCTCTTATGCTTCTTTCTTTACGATTAAGTGACGTAAAATATTTTCACTAATTACAGCCAAACGGTCAAATTCTTTAACTGCTTTTGAATCTTTAGATTCAATTACAAATAAATAGTAATGACCTGTCTTATGATGGTTCATTTCATAAGCTAATTCTTTTTGACCCATATCTTGTTCTTCTACGATCGTTGCACCCTGATCCATTAAAACTTTTTTCATGTTTTCAGCAACTGCTTTATTAGCTGCTTCGTCTAGATCAGTTTTTACGATGAACATAATTTCATATTTTTTCATCTTTACACCTCCCTTTGGTCTTATGGCTCATAAATGAGCAAGGAGTACCGAAATACTCGCTAGTATTATAGCAAAGAAAGATTCATTTGTCCATACTAAAAATAGAATCTGAATCTACGAATCTTTGCAACAGGATAAGAAAGCGGTAAATAATCGTTTGCTAATTTCACTTTCCTCCAGTAATAATTCGGGATGCCACTGTACTCCTATGTTAAAACGGTTTCTAGGACACTCAATCGCTTCCGGAAGACCATCTTCACTATATCCGACAATTTGATAATAGTTGCTTGTTTCCTTTTCATTAATGTGATAATGATGTTGACTATTAACTTGAAAACTAACTTCACCACAAATTTTACAAAGGAAAGAAGAATCTAACAAAGTGACCGAATGAGCAAAAGGTTCTTTCGAATGATGTTCGATAGAAGTTTCATTTTTAATATTTTTAGTATAACGCGGATAATTCCACATAACTTGCATTCCCATACAGATACCTAAAATCGGAATGTCGTGGCAAATGGCATACTCTAAAACATAATAATCGTATTCGTACATCCGGTTTCCACCAGGCAAAACGATACCTTTACAAAAAGATAGTTGTTCATCTAACATCGCTTTTTCTTCTTCTGTCATAGGTGGAACTTCATTCCCTTTCAAATGATAATAATCGATATTCTGCGGTGGCAAAATTAAAAAAGGAATGCCACCCGCTCCAATAATTGCACGACGTACCGAATCTGTAACAGCATTTCGAACATTACCATCAACAAGAGTAATACGACCAACAATTCCAATCACTGGTTTCATAGCATTCTCCTCTTATTAAACATTGAAGCGGAAATGACAAATATCTCCATCTTGCATCAAATAATCTTTTCCTTCCAACCGAACACGTCCCATTTCACGTACCTTTAGTTCACTGCCAGCAGTCATAAAATCATCATAAGACATGACTTCTGCTTTAATGAATCCTTTTTCAAAATCCGTATGAATAATACCAGCACATTCTTTGGCATTCATTCCTTTCCGGAACGTCCAAGCACGACACTCGTCAGGTCCAACCGTAAAATAAGTAGCAAGGCCAAGCAAATCGTACGTTTCACGAATCAATTGGTCTAAACCGCTCTCAGAAACACCTAACATTTCTAACATCTCTTGCTTTTCTTCTGCTTCCATATCACTTAAATCAGACTCTACTTTAGCACAAATCTTAACGCACTTAGCATGTTCCTTAGAAGCATATTCACTCACTTGTTTGACATAAGCATTATCCTCTAAAGAAAGTTCATCTTCCCCAACATTTGCCAAATAAATAATTGGTTTCAAAGTCAAAAATTGATAAGACTTCAAAGCTTTTTTCTCCTCTTTTGTAAAATCGACAAGGCGTAACGGAACATTTTTTTCCAAATTATCTTTTGCTTTTTTTAGTGCTTCTAATTCCAATAATTCATCTTTATCTTTAGATGCCTCAGCCTTTTTCTGAATCTTTCCGATTCGATTGATAACAATTTCCAAATCTGCTATCGATAACTCTAAATTAATAATTTCGATATCACGAATTGGATCGATGGTTCCCTCGACGTGAATGATATTTCCATCTTCAAAACAACGAACGATTTCGCAAATGGCATCCACTTCTCGAATGTATGATAAAAATTGGTTTCCCAATCCCTCTCCTTGTGACGCACCTTTCACCAACCCAGCAATATCCGTAAACTCAATGGTTGCAGGAACAACTCTCTTTGGATTATAAATACTTGCCAACTGATCCAATCTCTTATCGGGAACATTAACCATACCAACATTGGGATCAATTGTAGCAAATGGATAGTTCGCTGCTAAAATTTTCTGTTTTGTAATCGCATTAAATAAAGTAGACTTTCCAACATTTGGAAGTCCGACAATACCTGCTGTAAGTCCCATGAAGACACCTCCTAAATCTCTAAATATTATACCATTTTTTACATAGAACAAAATGAAAATAAATTTTCATCTCCCAGTCGTTACCTCCTGGGCTTTCTGCTTCCTAGATAGAGTCCCCTCTATTCTCCACAGACTTAATTTCCGACAGTCGCTACCGTAGATTTTGTCCTTTTTTTGCATTTTTACGATATAAACTCTTTTCTATGTTTCTTTTTTTCTTTCAGTCATATATTGATATTAGCCAAGATAACATATCATGATAATTTTCCTATTTTGGACAGATTCAATCTCTAACCAATAACTATTTGATTATATCCAAGCGAGGCATAGTCTATCTTTATACTATCATCCCTCATTTCATTCTAACGGTTAACAAGACTATATCAAACAAACGTATGCTAGTCAAGCAAAATAGAAAATTTTTTTGATTTTTTTGATACCTTTCTATTCTGATATTCTTTACATTATCCGCAAAACAAATTCCTAGTATATAAAAAAAAGCACTTTCATGCTTTTAAAGAATTGAATATTAAACGGTCGGATAAACTCCAGGACCAATTGGTAACCCAATTAAGTACCAACCAACTGTAATCAAAATCCAAGTAAGACCAATAATTAAGCAGTACGGCGTCAACCAACGCAATGCCATGCCAATCGTAATCGGTTTTTCTTTTCTAGGATTATAAATATTTAAATACCCTACATAAATGACGAAGAAAGCAAGTAAAGGCGTATAACCTTTCGTCATTGAGTCACCTGCACGTAAGATAAATTGCGCAAACTGTGGTGAAATATTAGATTGCATCAAAACCGGTACAACAACTGGTGCCATAATCGTCCACTTTGCCACAGGTGTAGTCGAAAATAAACTGACAACAGCAATGACTATTAAAACCAATAAAATTAATGGAATACCAGTGAAGTTAACACTACTAATAATATTAGCACCCCAAGCAGTTATAATCGTTCCAATATTCGTATGCCGGAAAATGGCAATAAATTGAGCAGCAAAGAAAATAGTCATAATTAAACTTCCGATATCGGATAGATATTCTCCTGCTTTATAAGCGACATCTTTATCGTTTTTAAACGTTTTAGAAGAAAATCCATAAACCAAACCCGTTACCATAAAGAAGATCGAAACCATATAAGTAAATCCATCTTGGAAATAAGAGTTCGATCCAAATAATTGACCTAAATACGTAGTTTCTTCCATATCCAACAACATACCGGATAACGGTAACCCAGGAATGATGCTATAAATGAAGATAAAAGCAACAATCAATGCTGCAATCAACGCATTTCGTAATCCTTTTTTCTCCAATAGCTCCTGCTCTAATCTAGATTGTTCATCGACTGGAATAATACTATATTCAGAAGTTGCCAAATCTCTCTTTTCATGAATTCTACCAATTTTTGGAACAATCAACTTTTCCATAACAAACGTCCCAACGATTGATAGAATAATACTACTAGCGATGATAATAAATAAATTGGATGTCAAACTAACATGCGTTGTTGTATCTACCAAATAAGCAGCTTGCGTCGTAATGGAAATTAAATTGACTTCCATACTTCCTACAAACACAGTTGCGCCATATCCAAATGCAACTCCGGCAAAAGCTGCTACAACACCAGCCATCGGATTCCGTCCAACGGCCTTAAAAAGAATGGCTCCCAAAGGAATTAAAATCGTATAACCAACTTCATTAATCAACGAAGATATCGTCGCAATAAATATCAATAAAAATGTAATTTGAAAATTAGACATCTTCGCCATATACTTCTTAATAAAAGTATCGAATAACCCACTGGCAGAAGCAATACTGACGCCAATTAATGAAATTAATAATGTACTAAGTGTCGTAAAACTAATAAAGTTTCGTGCCGCATTACTGATGATGTATTTTAATCCGTCATAACTAAATAAATTTTCTACTGTAACCAAAACATTTTCTAATTGATTGTTACTACTGTTAATCGTACTATAAGAAGCCTGAATTCCCAAAACAGAGAAAATACCACTTAATATAACCGTAAAAAGCGTTAACAACATAAAAATGGTTATGGGATGAAGATAAAATTTTTTTAACTTTAACTTTCGCTTTTCCTTCATACGGATTCCCCTTCTATTACTTTTTTTAACTTTTTATTAAATTCCAAACGTGGCATCATGACGGTACGACCACATTTTAGACATTGAATCTTAATGTCAGCCCCTACCCGAACAATTTTCCATTTATTTTCACCACATGGATGTCCTTTTTTCATAATGACCACAGAATTTAAAGAATATGTCTTACTCTCCATGGTGAACCTCAATCTGTGGATATGGAATTTTAATATTTTCTTGATCTAACCGTTCTTTCACTGCTTTACGAATTTTTCTTTCGACACCGTAATGTTCCATTGATACACATAAGGCAGTAACACGAAATTTAACAGATGAATCAGATAATTCTTGAATTCCCAATAATTCAACAGGACCTTTCAAGTTATCCAACGAATTCGACAATTCTTGCACCAAATCTTTTAAAATAGACTCTACTTTATCCAAATTTGCATCGTAAGATACTCCAATATCGACAATTGCTCTAGAAGGAGCCATATTATAGTTAATGATATCGACAACATTTCGATTTGCTAAGATTTTAACAGAGCCATCATAATTTTTAATGCGCGTGCTCTTTAAACTGATACTAATGACTTCACCTTCAAAACCACCAACTTCTATCGTATCACCAACTGCAAATTGATTTTCCATAATGATAGATGCTCCACCAATAATATCTTTTAACAAATCTTGAGAAGCAAGTCCGGCAATTGCACCAGCAATTCCAAGTCCAGCTACAAAAGAAGTAACATTTACGCCAAATCGCGCCATAATCATTAGAATCACGATAACGATAATAGAATATTTAAAAATATTTTTTATGATCATCTCTAACGTTTCTAATTTCTTATATGCATGACTATTTTTAGGCATTCCTTTTTGTTTGCTATCAAATAAGTTTTTATTAATTTTCTTTATAATTAAATAAATAATGGTTCCAAAAACGATATAACCAATCGACCAGTAAATAGAAAATAAAATCTGCTGCATCTCTACTCACCTCGATTGTTTTTCTCAATAATATCAAAAATACGGTTCAAATCACTATCGTTTACAAAAGAGATAACTAATTTCTTAGGACCAACTTTCACTTTTGTTCCAAGTAATTCACATAAAGATTCTTCAATATAACTGTAATCGCTTTCATGAGCAGGATTCTTTCTTACTACTTTTTGCTTCTTTTCATAGTGATCACCACTTGTAATTTCTTCGATATCACGAACGCTTAAATTCTCGTTGATAATTCGGTTGGCTAAAGAAATAACTTCTTGTTCATTTTCAATTTTGCTAAGTGTTCTGGCGTGTCCCATCGAGATGCTGCCATTGACAACTAACTCCTTTACAGGCGCAGGCAACGTCAACAATCCTAGCATGTTCGTTATATGACTTCTGCTTTTTCCAATGCGTTTTGCTAAATCTTCTTGGGTGATGGATAAAGTCGTAATTAATTTTTTGTATGCTTCTGCTTCTTCTAAAGCATTTAAATTTTCACGTTGTAAATTTTCAAGTAACGCAATCTCCATCATATCTTCATCAGAAAAATCACGTACAATCGCAGGAATCGTTTCTTTACCTGCCATAATAGAGGCTTTTACTCTTCGTTCACCAGCAATAATTTCGTATCCTTTGACACTTTTTTTAGCAATAATCGGTTGAAATACACCATGTTCTTTAATGGAATCTGCCAATTCTTGTAAAGCTTTCTGATCAAAATTTTTACGTGGCTGATATGGGTTACTTCTAAGTTCAGATAAATTTAATTCGACAATTTCTTCTTTGGGTGTAGAAGTGACAATTTTTTCTTCTAGTTGACTGTAATCTAATGGTTCGTTATGAAATAGTTCTTCCAAACCCATACCAAGTGCTCTTCTTTTACTAGATGTTTCCATTTCGTTCAATCACTTCCTTTGCTAAGTTTAAATAAGCTTCTGAGCCTTTATTTTTTGGATCATATGCAATAATCGGTTTTCCATGAGATGGTGCTTCTGTTAAGCGAACCAATCTAGGAATAATCGTATTATAAACTCTCTCTTTGAAGTACTTTTGAATTTCTTCTACCACTTCTAGACCTAAATTTGTTCTAGAATCTAGCATAGTCAGTAAAACTCCTTCAATATTTAAATTTGGATTCAAACTTTTTTGTGCTAACATGATTGTGTTTAATAACTGTGTGATTCCTTCTAACGCAAAGAATTCACATTGAACTGGAATAATAACAGAGTCGGATGCTGTCAAAGCATTCGTTGTAATAAGTCCCAATGAAGGAGGACAATCGATAATAATGTAATTGAAACTATCTCTGATTTGATCAAGAGCATTTTTCAGTTGCTTTCCTTTACCAAAAGTAGAATCTTCTTTACTCTTTTCCATTAATTCAATATCGACACCTGCTAAATTGATTGTAGCTGGCATTAAATATAAGTTTTTATATCCAGTCTTTTTAATTGCATCTACTACATTACATTTTCCAGTGATAACATCATATACACTTAAATTGATATCCCCTTTATTAAATCCTACACCAGTAGTTGTATTTCCTTGTGGATCTAAATCTACTAATAAAACCCTTTTTCCTAGTACAGCTAACGATGCAGACAGATTAATACTTGTCGTGGTTTTACCAACGCCACCTTTTTGATTAACTAAAGAAATAATTTTACCCATCTGAATCACCTTTTCTAATAATATGTCTATTTTATTGTATCAAATTTTAGGTCATTAGGAAACAAAAAGAGAAAAAAAGGAAGACAAATGTCCTCCAATATGTTTTTGCTCTGATGTTTCTAATTTTAACCCTGCTTATCAAGTCGAATATTAATTTGATAAGAATTATCCAAATCGATTTCTTCAATATCGATTTTAACACCATTTTTCTCTAATGCCTCAGTTAAATCTCTAAATGCATTGATTGCATCACGAATTGTATACTTCAATTCCTCTTGTTTCTTTTTAAAATTAGGAATTGGCAATTCCTCATTTCCAGATGGCGTCGTCCACTGTTGATTTGGTTTAGCACCAGAAGGATTAAGACCAGGAATATCAGTCGCTAATTGCTCTGGCTTCTTCTTATCTGATTCTACAACTAGGCCTGGGACTAGTTGAACACCAGTATCAGTATTCGCTGGTGCAACCACCGTCGGAGGAACAATTGGTTGTGATTCCTCTACAACTGGAGCAGCAGGTGCAGGATTGACTGCAGGAGCAGACGTAGATGAAGTTTTTTCAAAATCATCCAAGAACTTAAATTTAGGTCCAATCGCATTTGGATCGATTACCTCTTGTTTCGTTCCCTGCAATAATTCATTCAAGTTATTAGTCTGAACAACCTCTGGTTGAATATCTTCTGCTTGGGACTTCAAAGCATCTAAATTGACGTCCATTCCAGCAGAGATATTACGGTCAACTGCATTAGAGTTAGATGAAAGAACCCCCATATTTCTAAGTTCATTATCCAAATCCCGAACCGTCATCTTTTCATTGATAATTCGGTGTAATAATTCAACTTGTTTCTCTTTATCTGTAACACTCAATAAACTTCTGGCATGTCTTTCCGAAATCTGATTATTCAATAGCGCTTCTTGAACTTCATCAGATAGTTGCAACAACCTCAATTTATTAGCAACAGCAGCTTGACTCTTCCCCATCGTTTTACCTAGTTCTTCTTGCGTCATAGAATCCAAATCCAAAATCTTTTGATAAGTTCTTGCTTCTTCAATTGGACTTAAATCCTTTCGTTGTAAATTTTCAAGCAAAGCTACCTTGGCAGTTTCTTTATCATCTAAATTTCGAATAATAGCCGGAATTTTTGTAAATCCTGCAATAATAGTAGCCTTATAACGACGTTCGCCAGCGATTATTTCATATTTATCACCCAAGCGACGGACGATAATCGGTTGAATCACTCCGTGTTCTTTAATGGATGCTGCTAATTCTTGTAATGCTTTATCATCAAAAACTTCACGTGGTTGGAATCGGTTTGGAATAATATCATCAACGTATAATTCTACAACTTGACTACGAATATTGGTTTGTGTATTATTTTCTTGCATAGCTAATTCCCTCGCTTTATTCTTTTTACCCTATATAACATTATATCGTAAAACATACTATATTACAATGCTCTTTTTTTGATTTTATCAATCGGTCTAGGATATTTTAACTCCGTATTTTTAAATTTTGAAACAACTACTAAAGTACGATTTCCAGCATCGTTTGGCAAAGAAAATGAAATCAAATCTTCGATACGACCAGACAGAAGGCCAACTGCACGTTTACCAAGCAGTAATTCTTCCGTAACATTTCCCTTCATAGCTATGAAATGTCCGCCAATTTTGACCATCGGGATGCATATTTCTGCAATAATGCGCAATTCCGATACAGCACGAGCAACGACAACATCAAATTCTTCACGATGTTCTTTCGCATAATCTTCACCACGAACATGATATGCAACAATATCTGTCAATCCTAACTCCTGAATAATCGTATTCAAATAAGTAACACGCTTCTGCAAAGAATCAACCAAAGTTACCTTCAAATTTGGAAATACAATTTTTAAAACGATTCCTGGAAACCCAGCACCAGTTCCAACATCACATAAAGTAGAAACTTGACTCAAATCGACGGCTTTTAAAAGCGTTAAACTGTCGTAATAATGTTTTAAATAAACATCTTCTACATCTGTAATACGAGTTAAATTCATCTTTTCATTCCAAGAAATTAACAATTGATAAAATTTTTCTAATTGTGATACTTGCTGTTCAGTTAAAGAAATACCTAAATCTTGAACTGCTAAAATAAATTCTTCTTTAGTCATATGATTCTGTTCCTTTATGCAATTTTTTTAAGTAGACCGTCAATACAGCAATATCAGCCGGATTAACACCGCTAATTCTACTTGCTTGACCAATTGAAATCGGTCGAACCAATTCCAACTTCTGTCTTGCTTCAGAAGCAATATTTACAATTTTCTGATAATCGATATCACTTGGAATCAAAATATTTTCTAATGACATCATACGATTCGCTTCTTTTAATTCTTTATTGATATAACCTTCGTATTTTACCGTAATTTCTACTTGTTCCAAAATATCTTCAGAATATGGAAAATCAATAAAATGTTTCAAATCAACAATTTTTATTTCAGGTCTTTTTAAAAGATTCAACAAACTAACTCCATCGAGAATAGGTGCCGAAGATAAAGAGGTTAAATATTCGTTATTTTCTTTAGTTGGAGTAACTTTAGTATCTTTTAACAATTGAATACATTCGTCTATATTTTTTTTCTTTGTTAAAAATATTTGATACCGCTCTTCATCAATTAAACCAACTTGATATCCATAATCGCGTAAGCGCAAATCCGCATTATCGTGACGCAACAAAAGACGATACTCTGCTCTAGATGTTAACATTCGATATGGCTCTTTCGTTCCTTTCGTTACTAAGTCATCGATTAAAACACCAATGTATGCTTCGTTTCTCTTTAAAATCAACGGTGCCCTACCTTCTAGTTTTAAAGACGCATTAATTCCAGCCATTAATCCTTGGGCTGCGGCCTCTTCATAACCACTCGTTCCATTAATCTGACCTGCTGTAAATAATCCTTCTATTAATTTTGTTTCTAAAGATGGTTGTAACTGCAAAGGATCGATAGCATCATACTCAATCGCATAAGCGTATCGCAATATTTTAGCATGTTCCAACCCTTCCAAACTGTGTACCATTTCTTCTTGAACAGAATGAGGCATACTTGTAGAAAATCCTTGAATGTAAATATCATCAAAATATCGACTTTCTGGTTCTAAAAATAACTGATGACGTTTTTTGTCTGCAAAACGAACTACTTTATCTTCAATAGAAGGACAATATCTAGGTCCGACACCAGACACATATCCGCCATACATGCTAGACTCATTTAAATGTGCTTTGATAATATCGTGAGTCTTTTGATTAGTATAAATCAAATAACATGGTAATTGATCTTCTACTTTATATTTGGGCTCTTCATCGAAAGAAAAAGTATGTAAAACAGAATCTCCTGGTTCTAAACTTGCCTTAGAAAAATCGATAGAAGAACGTTCAATTCTAGGCGGTGTACCCGTCTTTAACCGTTGAATCCGAAAACCTAATTCTTTTAAATGATCACTTAAAAAGTGAGATGGTCTTTCTCCATGAGGACCACTACTTGTCTTTTCAGAGCCAACTAAAATACATGCTTTCAAATATGTTCCGGTTGTCAAAATAACAATTTTGGAACGAATTTTCCTTCCATCTTCTAAAACAACTCCACAAACTTTTTGGTCTTCTACAATTAAATTTTCTACCAACGATTCGATAACATCTAAGTTTTCTTGCTTCTGAATTGCTTCTTGCATCATTTTTGGATACGTGATTTTATCCGCTTGCGCTCGTAATGCTTGAACTGCCGGACCTTTTTTCGTATTCAATAACTTCATCTGTAAAGAACTAGAATCGATCACTTTAGCCATTTCACCACCCAAAGCATCGATTTCTCTTACAAAAATACCTTTTGCAGGACCACCGATAGATGGATTACACGGCATATCACCTACATTTTTAAAATTTCCAGTCACTAAAACAGTACGATGACCTTTTCTTGCCGTTGCTAAACAAGCCTCACATCCAGCATGTCCGCCACCGACAACAACTACTTCATAATCCATCGAAATCACTCCTTTTTAGCAAACATATTATAGTATAAATTTACAAAAAATGACACTTTTTTTATAAAAATTATTTCCCGGGAAATAATTTTAACTATTTCCCAAGACAAAATTGACTAAATAATTGATCGATTAACTCATCAGAATAAGTTTCTCCAATAATTTCTCCTAAAGTACTCCATGCATCTTTGATATCGATTTCAATCATATCTGGTGGCAACAGTTGTTCTGCTCCAGATACTGCATTCAAAATACTTTGATAAGCTTCCTTGGCCAAGCGAATTTGACGAATGTTAGAAAGACAAGTGTAATCGTTCTTTTCTAATTGATCCAAATGAAATAACTCGACGATTTTGTTTCTCAATGTATCAATACCATCGACATCCTTTGTATTTGTATGAACAACTGCATAACCCTCAAATACACTTTCATCGATTTTAGAAGGTAAATCATTCTTATTTAATACGATGATAGATTTATGAGCATCTATTTTCTTTAACAATTCTTTATCTTCTTCATTAAATACCTCATTGCAATTAAAGACTGCAATGACTAAATCCGCTTTAGGAATTAATGATAAACTTTTATCAACTCCAATTTTTTCAACAACATTATCCGTATCACGAATACCGGCTGTATCAATAATATCTAATGCAACACCAGAAATTGTGATAGAACCTTCTACTAAGTCACGTGTCGTACCTGCAATATCTGTAACAATTGCTTTATCTTGTTTTAACAAGCGATTTAAAATACTACTCTTGCCGACATTCGGACGTCCAACAATAACCGTTTGAATTCCATTTTTTAAAATCGCACCATTTTCAGACTGTTCGATAATATGATGTAACTTTTCTTGAATACTCTTTAATACCGGTGCAATTTTATTAGTAGTCATATCCTCAGCATCTTCATATTCTGGATAATCGATATTCACTTCGATAGCTGCCAAAAGTTCCAACATTTGTTGCCGTAACATACGAATTAGATTTCCAACTTCTCCATCAACTCCACGCATAGCAACTTTTCGTGCTTGTTCACTTTTTCCATTTATTAAATCCATAACAGATTCTGCTTGTGTCAAATCGATACGACCATTTAAAAATGCACGTTTTGTAAATTCACCTGGTTCTGCCATTCTAGCACCATTTTCTAAAACCAATTCTAGTACTTTATTCGTCGTAGCAATTCCGCCATGACAATTGATCTCTACTACATCCTCTGTCGTAAACGTTTTAGGTGATTTCATAACAGACACTAAAACTTCATCTACATTTTCTCCATTTTCAACAATATGACCATAATGAATCGTATGAGATTCTACTTGACTCAAATTTTTTCCTTTAAAAATTCGATTGACAATAGAAATTGCATCTTCTCCACTAACTCGAATAATTGCAATGGCACCAACACCAAGTGTCGTTGAAATTGCAGCAATTGTATCTTTCATATCTGACTCACCCTTCCTAAAATTATTTCCCGGGAAATAATTTGATAACGATACTGATTATAACAGAACTTAAAAATTAAGTAAACTTATGCAAAAGAAAAAGAGAAATCAATTCTCTTCTTCTACTGGTTTAATAACCACACACCGATTTGGTTCTTCCCCTTCACTAACCGTTGTAACTTTTGAATAGTCAACCAAAGCAGTATGAATAATACGACGTTCATAAGAATTCATTGCTTCAAGTTTTACAGGAATTTTTGTATGAGCAACTTCACGAGCTGTCTTTTTGGCTAAACGAATTAAATTATTTTCGCGTTTCTTCTTATATTCTGCAACATCTAACTGAAAGTGAAAATGTTCTCCAGTTAAATTCAGTACAGATTGCCTTACAACCGTTACAAGTGCATTCAAAGTACGACCATTTTTACCGATTAAAATTGCATCTTCATCAGAATACAATGTAATAGAAGGAATTCCTTCACGAACTTTAGATTCCATTTGGACTTTTACACCCATACTAGATGTAATTTTCTTTAATAATTCTTTTATATAGTCAATAACATCTCTTCTAGTTACAATTTCAACCTCAACTTTAGGTGATTTAAACAAACCACCAGATTGTTTATCGACATTACAAACAATCAATTGATCTCTCGTCTCTTGTAACGTTATCATTGCTTTACTAATTGCTTCTTCTTCAGTTTTTCCTGTAAATACTTGTTTATTCATAAATCTTCTTACTCCTCTTTACAATTAAATTTTGTACAATTGTGAACAAATTCGAAATTGCCCAATAGATTCCCAATGCTGCTGGCATCATGAAAGACATTACAACAATCATACCAGTCATTACTTTAGACATACTTGCCATTGGATCTCCTTCGGTAGTAGCTGCTGTACGATTCAAACTGAAAGAAAAATAAGTTGTCAAACCAATTATGATAACTAATAATAAGAAAATCCAATTCCCCTGATTAATTAATCCGACCCACGGAGTCGTTCCCATTTGCATTCCTAAGAAATCTTCTTCATATAAAACCGGTAAACGATTAATCGATTCCAAAAAGGCAAATAGCAATGGAATTTGAATAAAGCTAAATAGACACCCGGACAATGGATTAATATTATACTTTTTATATACCATCGTCATTTCCTGACTCTTTCTCATTAAGGAATCTTGATCAGTTTTATTTTCGTATTTCTTTTCAATTCTATTCAGCTCTGGAGTAGCGTTTTTAATTAATTCAGATTGCATTGCTGTTTTATTAGTCAATGGATACAATGCTAAACGAATTGCAATCGTAACGATAATCATTGCTAACGTCGCACTATGTACATAACGAGAAGTAAATGTAATTAAAAATGCTAACGGTTTAACTAATATACTTTCCCATAATCCTTCATAGCCACCATCCATTGGGGTAAATTCATCACAAGAAACCATGCTATCAACATCGACTCCATTATCACGATACAATTGCAAAGTTGCTTCATCAGTTGGTTTACAAAGAATATTTTCCGTTAGGCTTTGACCGGTACTATTCGTAATAACATGATTTTCGCTATCCTTTAATGTCTTTGTACACCCAGTTAAACATAAAACGCACAAAGCCAAGATGAGTATTTTTATTTTTTTATGTTTCATTAATATCTCCTTTATTCACACGATGAATCTTTTTCATAAGAGAACAATAACTTCTCTGAATATCATCATATTCTACATTTAAACAGTTCTTTCTTATAATTATAATATAATCTTTAAAATTTTCATAGTTATTTTTATTTTGATTAATAATCATTCGCAGACGTCTTTTATATAAATTCCTTACGACAGCATGGCCTAGTTTTGTTCCAGCAGAAATGCCATATCGATCATAGGGAAGAGTACTATCCTTATAATATATAACAAGATTAGAATCTTTTACAGAAGGACAAGTACGAATGATCTCATTAAACTCATCATTTTTCTTAACAATAAATCTTTTTTTCATACCTAACTCCTTTCTAATTTTCTATCCTTATTATATATATAGTAAAAATCCACTGTAAAACAGTGGATTACTTAACAAGCTCTTTACGTCCTTTTGCTCTACGTCTATTTAAAACATTTGTTTTCTTACGTGCAAAGAATCCGTGTTTTTTAGCTCTTCTACGATTGTTTGGTTGATATGTTCTTTTCATAAATTTCTCCACCTCCAGACATAAATCTACATTATTATACTTATAAAATTATGATTTTGTCAACAAGAAATCGACTTTTTAAGTTATTCACATTATCAACAGGGTGTGAATAAGTTTTTTTACCATGTGAAATTCCCAATTGACAAAAAATTGTGGAAAAATAATTGATTTCTTTATTTTATACACAAAAGAACGGTGGATAACTATGTGAATAAATTGTTAATAACCTGTGGAATATAATTTTTTTTATTTTTATTCTTTATTTTTGCACAGTTTTAAGCTACAATAATTCTCAGTCATAAAAAGCAAAAAAGTAGGGAAGTGAGCGAATGGATCTAAAAGTTTTATGGAATAAATTTCTAGAAACTGTAAAACAAGAAGTTTCGAGCATTTCTTACAATACCTGGTTTGCAGAAACAGAACTACATGACATGAATAACGGAAAAGCACGTGTTATCGTACCAATGCCAATTCATAAAAAACATTTATCTGATAGTTATAAAGAAATGGCAACCCGTATTTTCAATGAAATCACTGGTTCTAATTTTGAATTCGAATTTTTGCTAAAAGATGAAATTGATGATGATAATTCAAGTAATGTACAAAAAGAACCACCAATAGAGGAGGTCGGAGTCCCATACAATAACCCAATTGCTTCTAATTTAAAACCGAATTACACATTTGATACGTTTATTGTAGGAAATAGTAACAAATTTGCTCATGCCGCGGCCTTATCAGTAGCGGAAAATCCAGGAAAAATGTACAATCCGTTATTTATATACGGAAGTAGTGGCCTTGGAAAGACACATTTAATGCATGCAATTGGAAATTATATTGTGCAAAACTCCAATAAAAAAGTATTATACGTTACTTGTGAACAATTTCGCGATGACTTCATTGGAATATCCAGAAGAATGGAAGAAAACGGAAATAATTTTGATTATGTTGATTACTTTAAGAACAAATATCGCAATATTGATGTATTAATGATAGACGATATTCAGTTTTTAGGTGGCGCAACAAGCACACAACAAGAATTTTTCCACACTTTCAACACATTATACAGTGATAATAAGCAAATTGTAATTACATCAGACCGATCACCAGATGACTTAAAACTATTAGAAGATCGTCTTCGTACTAGATTCTGTTGGGGATTAACAGTAGATATCTATCCACCTGATTTTGAACTGAGAATCAATATTTTAAAGAAAAAAATAGCGGGTGGGGCAATTAATCAAGAAATTCCCGATAATGTCATCGAATACATTGCATCTAACATGGGAAGCGACGTAAGACAACTGGAAGGTTCTATCAATCGGCTTTTAGCATATTCAACCATTATGGGTGGCTCAAAAATTGATTTAGATTTAGCAATAGAAGCCTTAAAAGATTATACAAACACTGGTATTAGTGAGAAAAATAACATTCGAAAAATTCAAAAAGCAGTTGCAGAATACTTTCAAATATCAGTAGATGATATGAAATCAAAGAAAAGAAGTGCAAATCTAGCATTCCCAAGACAAGTTGCAATGTACTTATGTAGACAATTAACCGATGAATCATTTCCTAAAATAGGAACAGAATTCGGTGGAAAAGATCACTCAACTGTAATGCATTCTTGTGATAAAATAGAAGCAGAAATGAAAGTGAATAAAGAACTCGTTAAGACAATTGAGAACATTAAGAAGACAATCACATGATAGGGTTGTGGAAAAATAAAATTTTATCAACAAGTTATCAACAACAAAAAGTTGTTAAAATGCTTGCTACATATAGATTTAAAAAGTTATTAACAGTTTCCACGTTAATATAATAAAAACATTTTAAAAGAAGGAAGGAATAAATATGAAATTAACAATTAAAAAAAATATTTTAGAAGATGCGATTAATAAAGTATCAAAAGCAATCAGTACCAAAAACTTAGTTCCAGCATTATCAGGAATTAAATTTGATTTAACAAAAAATGGATTAACATTAACAGCAAGTGATAATGATATTACAATTCAAACATTTATCGAAAGCAAAGATAATATGACTGTAGAAGATGAAGGTTCTATTATTATTCAAGGAAGATATATTGGGGATATCGTTAGAAAATTACCAGATGAGTATATTAATATTGAAGTAATCGATGAATTAAAAATTATGATATACACAGAAAACAGTGAATTTAATTTAAATGGTATCAACAAAAGTGAATATCCATCTATTTCTTTAGAAGAAAGCAAAACTCCAGTTATTATTAAAAATGAAACATTTAAAGATATTGTTAATCAAACTGCATTTGCTGCATCTAGTGATGAATCTAGACCAGTATTAACAGGTATTAATTTTAAAATCAATGGTAACACATTGGAATGTAATTCAACTGATTCTTATCGTTTAGCAAGAAAAATGGTTATTTTAGACGCAGAATACAAAGATACATACAATATTGTAATTCCAAGCAAAAACTTATTAGAATTTATTAAAATTATCAACGATGAAGATGAAACAATTGAAATGCACATCTTTAATAATAAGATTTTATTTAAATATCAAAATATTTTGTTCCAATCTAGATTGATCAATGGAACCTATCCAAATACTGCTAATCTATTACCAGAAGAATCATTATTAAAAATAACTACATCTATCAATGAACTATACAGTGTAATCGATCGTGCTAGTATTTTAACAAGCGATAAAGAAAAGAATATTGTTACATTAGAAACAAATGGAAATAAATTGTTTATTAAATCTTCTTCTGCTGAAATCGGACGTGTAGAAGAAAAAATGGTTGTGGAAAAAGATAATGATGAAGATATTCGTATCTCATTTGTTGCTAAATATATGATGGAAGCTTTGAAATCTTTCAATGAAGACGAAGTAGAAATTTCATTTGTTGGTGAAATTAAACCAATTTTGTTAAAGAATGTGAATGATGATACATTAACACAACTAGTATTACCAATTCGTACGTATTAAAAAAATCTACAAATTTTGTAGTTTTTTTTAATCTTTTCATAAAGCATATTTAATGTTTCGTTTCTATTATTAGCAACATCTATAGTTTCATAGTGATATTTTCTCACTTGTTCGATAATATTTTTAATTTTTCCCCATATTTCGAGTAATTTCGACTAGTAGCAGTGTTAATATAGGTCGCACAAATCGAGATTTGTAGATTTTAAGGGGGATTTTATGAATAATTATGAAATTAACGAAGAAACGATGGCAGTGATATCCACAGCCAAAGGAAAAACGAAGATTATTGAAGAACATCACGAATATCAAATTAACTGCGATGCGTATGAAGTAATGGATGAAAGTTGTAAATATTTTGGAAGTAGTTACACGGGAAGGGTATCAGGCGCTAAAAAAATGCTTGGATACGAGTATAAAGTACCAATTATTGTGGAAGAAAGCAAACAAATGATATTTTTTCCTACGATTTCTCCACAAGCAGAAGGATGTTGCTGGATTTCTCTCAAACACTTTCAGTCTTTACAAGAAACAGCAGGAAAAACGCAAATCCAGTTTAAAAATGGATATAGATTGCCATCTTCTATTTCAAAAGCATCGCTAGATAATCAAGTTTTACGTTCCACAAGACTAGAATCGGTTCTAAATTCAAGAAAAAAGGCTTAAAAAGTCTTTTTTTAATGATTTAAAGCCATTTATATGGTATAATTAGTATGTAGGTAGTGGAGTATTAAATACAGGGGATGATAAAAATATGGGGGTTTTTAATCGAAAAAAATGATATTAACAAAATTGAAGTTGGTAAATTTTAGAAATTATAAAAAATTAAATATACAATTAAATAAAAATTTAAATATTTTTATTGGTCCCAATGCCCAAGGAAAGACCAACATCTTGGAAAGTATTTATATACTTGCTATCACGAAGTCACATCGTTCAGGAACCGAGAGTAACTTGATTCGAATAGGGGAGTCAGCGGCTAAAATATCAGGTACATTAAAGGAAGATAAGTTAATAACAGATTTAGAAGTAGACATTTCACCTGTTCAAAAGAAAGTGTTTAGGAATCAAAGTGAAATCAAGAAAATTTCGAATTATATTGGAAACTTAAATGTAATTATGTTTTGTCCAGACGATTTGGATTTATTAAAAAAATCGCCTGTAAACCGTAGAAATTATTTAAATATTCAAATTAGTCAATTAGATGACCAATATTTAAGATGGTTAAATGAATACAATAAGATTTTAAAAACAAAAAATGAATATTTAAAAGTTTTATCCACAAGTAACCGCCAAACGGATTCTTATTTAGAAACATTAGAAGAACAATTGATTGTCCGTGCTGTTAAAATTTATGAACTTCGTATGGAATATATTTCGAGAGTTAATAAATTAATTCCAGAAATTTATAAGAAAATAACTGGGCTAGAAGGATTACATATCGCATATGACAATGGTTTTGGTGATATGATAAATCTTTTTGATTATGACGAATACGGTAAAATATTACAATCTAAGTTTCATAAAAACAGAAAAAGAGAAATAATGCAAGGAACTACTTTATATGGTCCGCATCGCGATGACTTCAGTTTTTATTTAAATGAAATCGATTTAAAAGTTTATGGCTCACAAGGTCAACAAAGAATTGCTGTTATTTCTTTCAAATTAGCAGAAATTCAAATATTTAAAGAATTGACTAAAAAAAATCCACTATTATTGTTAGATGATATTTTTAGTGAAATCGATATAAAAAAAAGAAATCGTCTTTTAAAATATATTGATGGCTCCATACAAACGATCATTACAACGACAGATTTAAAAAATATTAATAAAAAAATTGTGGAAAACGCTAAAATATTTAAAGTAATAGATGGAACGGTCACAGAAAAGGTGGGAAAATAATGGAAAATACAGAATTAGAAAAGAAAATTGAGGAAGAGGAATCAAAACTAAAAGCGGCAACAGCAGACGTTGAAATCGTTGAAAACGAAGAAGTAGATGCAAAGGTTGAAGGAAATTACGATTCTTCATCTATCCAAGTTCTAGAAGGACTAGAGGCCGTTAGAAAACGTCCTGGTATGTATATTGGTACAACTAGTGCAAGAGGATTACATCATTTGGTATGGGAGATTGTAGATAATTCAATCGATGAAGCAATGGCTGGATATGCACATAATATCGAAGTACGTATCAATCCAGATCAAACGATTACTGTATCAGATGATGGTCGTGGAATCCCAGTTGATGTTCATCCCAAAACTGGTAAAAGTACAGTAGAAACAGTATATACAGTATTACATGCTGGTGGAAAATTCGGCGGTGGCGGATACAAAGTATCTGGCGGGCTACATGGTGTAGGAGCATCTGTCGTTAATGCTTTAAGTGATTGGTTAGAGGTCAAAGTATATCGTGATGGTAAAGTATACAGTCAACGTTACCAAAATGGTGGCCATCCAGTTGCACCATTAGAAGTAGTTGGTGAATGCTCAGAAAATCGTACTGGTACAACAGTAACTTTCAAACCAGATCCAGAAATCTTTAAAGAAACGACAACTTTTGATTATGAGACATTAAAACAACGTCTACGTGAACTTGCATTTTTAAATCGTGGTTTAAAAATAACCTTAATTGATGATAGAGAACCTGATAAAAAAGCAGAATTCTTATATGAAGGCGGTCTTCGTGAATACGTTGCTATGTTGAATGAGAATAAACAACCAATTCATCCAACAATCGTCGATGTAGTAGGAAAAGAAAACGATATTTCAATTGAAGTTGCCTTACAATATAATGAATCATACAGTGCATCTATTTATTCTTTCGTAAATAATATCACAACACCAGAAGGTGGAACTCACGAAGATGGTGTTAGAAGAGCGCTAACGAGAGTTTTAAACAAATATGCTTTACAAGCAGGCCTTTTAAAAGGAAATGATGAGCCATTAACTGGTGAGGATGTTCGTGAAGGTATTACGATGATTATCTCTTGTCGTCATCCAAATCCACAATTTGAAGGCCAAACGAAGACCAAATTAGGAAATGCAGAGGTACGTGCGATTGCTGATCGTATTTTCTCAGAAGCATTTGAACGTTTCTTATTAGAAAATCCAGCTGAAGCGAAAGCGATTGTGGAAAAAGCAACGACTGCTACAAGGGCAAGAATTGCTGCCAAACGGGCTCGTGAATTAACACGTCGCAAGAATGTATTAGAAGTATCTTCATTACCTGGAAAATTAGCCGATTGCTCTTCAAAAGATGCATCAATTTGTGAGTTGTTTATCGTCGAAGGAAACTCTGCTGGTGGCTCTGCTATCGGTGGAAGAGACTCTAAAACGCAAGCAATTTTACCATTGAGAGGTAAAATACTGAATGTAGAAAAGACGAGATTAGATCATGTATTAGGAAATGAAGAAATTCGTTCTTTAATTACAGCAATTGGAACTGGTATTGGTGATGAATTTGATATTAAAAAACTACGTTATAATAAGATTATTATCATGACAGATGCCGATGTCGATGGTGCCCATATTGCGACATTATTATTGACATTCTTCTATAAATTCTTTAGACCTTTAATTGAACAAGGCCATATCTTTATTGCTCAACCACCACTTTATAAAGTTGTAATTGGAAAAACAGCAAGATACTTGTTAGATGATGCTGAATTAAATGAATTTTTAGCAACTTTACCAGAGAATACAAAGAAAGATATCTCTCGAAATAAAGGATTAGGTGAAATGGACCCAGAAGAATTATGTGCGACGACAATGGATCCAAAATACCGTAGTTTATTAAGAGTAAATATCGATGATCCAATTTTTGCTGATCAGACATTTACTTTATTGATGGGTGAAGAAGTAGAGCCAAGAAAGAAATTCATAGAAGAAAATGCTGTCTATGTACAAAATCTTGATATTTAAAATGGGGGGTAAATTATGAACGAAAAAGAACTAGAACAAGAAGAAAACAAAGAAATCACCAATCCAGGTGAAATGGAAATTCAAACGGATCATAAACTAGTCGATGTAAATATCTCAGAGAAGATGCGTTCTTCTTTCTTAGATTATTCGATGAGTGTTATTGTCGCTAGAGCATTACCTGACGTTCGAGACGGTTTAAAACCAGTACATAGACGTATTTTATACACAATGTACGAAGACGGCTTAACACCTGATAAACCATTTCGTAAAAGTGCTACGACGGTCGGAGCAGTGTTAGGTAGTTATCACCCACATGGTGATAGTTCTGTATATGATGCTATGGTTCGTATGGCCCAAGATTTCAACTATCGTTGCGTCCTAGTTGATGGTCACGGAAACTTTGGATCAATTGATGGATTCGAAGCTGCTGCATATCGTTACACAGAAGCTCGTTTATCTAAGATTTCATTAGAATTATTGCGAGATATTAATAAGAATACCGTTGATTTTGTCGATAACTTTGATGGAACAACGAAAGAACCATCCGTGCTACCTAGTAGATTTCCAAATATTTTGGTAAATGGAACAATGGGAATTGCCGTAGGTATGGCAACCAATATTCCACCACATAATCTAGGTGAAACAATCAATGCTTGTATTGCTAAAATTGATAACCCAGATATTACACTTCCAGAATTGATGGAACATATCAAAGGACCAGATTTTCCAACAGGTGGATATATTTTAGGAAATAGTGGAATTGTTAAAGCATATGAAACCGGTCGTGGAACGATTGTAATTCGTGCTAAGGCATCCATTGAGGAAAAAAATAATCATCAACGTATCGTTGTAACAGAAATTCCATATGGTGTTAATAAGTCAGTATTAATCACAAAGATTGCTGATTTAGTAAGAAATAAGGTAATTGAAGGAATCTCTGATTTACGCGATGAAACCGATTTAAATGGTATTAAGATCGTAATTGAAATTAAACGCGAAGCCAATGCCAATGTCGTATTAAATAATTTGTATAAATATTCACAACTACAATCTTCTTTTGGAATCAACTTGTTAGCACTTGATAATGGCCAACCAAAAGTAATGACATTAAATCAAATTCTAGAAAGCTATATCGATTTCCAAAAGTCAGTTATAATTAGAAGAACTCAATTTGACTTAGATAAAGCAAAAAAACGTGCTCATATCTTAGAAGGATTAAAAATCTGCCAAGATCATATCGATGAAATTGTCGCATTAATTAAGGCTTCTAAAAGCGATGAAGAAGCAATTAAGGCATTAGAAGAACGTTTCCAATTAAGTGAAGCACAATCTCAGGCAATTTTAGAGTTAAAACTAAGAAGATTAACGGGATTAGAAAGAGAAAAGATCGAAGCTGAACTAGCAGAATTAGAGCAATTAATTCAAGAATTAGAATCTATTTTAGCGAGTGAAGAAAAAGTGAAAGAAATCTTAAAACAGGAAATGGCAGAGATTCGTGATAAATATAACGATGAACGTCGTACTGTAATTGATATGACTGCGATTGATTATATCGAGGATGAATCATTAATTCCTGTGGAAAAATCAATTATTACACTGACGAATAATGGATATATTAAGAGAATGCCAGTCGATACATATCGCTCTCAAAATCGAGGCGGAGTAGGAATTAAAGGAATGTCGACAAATGAAAATGATTTTGTAAGTCAATTAGTATCCGTATCTACACATGATTCTGTATTATTCTTCACCAATCGTGGAAAAGTATATCGTATGAAAGGATACGAAGTACCAGCATTTAGTAGACAATCTAAAGGATTACCAATTATTAATCTTTTACCACTTGAGAAAGAGGAATCTGTTAATTCTATTATTGCATTAAATGATGAGACAGAAGATTCTGATTACTTAACTTTTATAACAAAAGAAGGTTTAGTAAAACGTACAAATGTTCTAGAATTCAAAAAGATCCGAAACAGCGGAAAATTAGCAATTATTTTACATGATGATGATGAACTTGTAGCAGTCAGAAAAACAAAAGGTAATAATGAAATTGTAATTGGTGCAAGTAATGGTCGAATGGTAAGATTTAATGAAAATGAGGTACGTTCAATGGGTAGAGGCACATCAGGAGTAAAAGGTATTGATCTAGATGGTGCATATGTCGTCGGAGCAGAAATTATTCACGATAATGCAGAAATATTAATTGTAACTGAGAAAGGTTATGGTAAACGAACTAATATTGATGAATATCGATTAACACATCGTGGTAGCAAAGGTGTCAAAGCATTAAATGTAACAGAAAAGAATGGAGCAATGATTGCTTTGAAGACAGTAAGCGGAGACGAAGATTTAATCATCATCACAGATAGTGGTGTATTAATGAGAATGTCATTAGAGCAGGTATCAACATTGAAACGTGCAACACAAGGTGTTCGATTAATCAACTTAAAGGATAATCAAAAAGTAGCAACTGTAGCACTTGTTGAAAAAGCAGAAGAAACTACTGAAGAAGAACAAAATGAAAGTGAAGATAAGCCAGTAGAAGAAGTGGAATAATATCCACTTTTTTTGTGGAAAATATTTCCTGGGAAATATTTTTGAACAGAAGAGCGAGAGCAGATAAATATTATTAACAGTGGATAAATTATTTCCCGGGAAATAATTTATCTTGAATGAAATAAAATATATACTTGATTATGAATAAGCAGATCATGATTATTGTAAACAGAGAACAAAATTTTTATAAATTGCTAATTATTAAATATAAAGGTGTGATTTGATAATATCCACTTTTTTTGTGGACAAATTATTTCCCGGGAAATAATTTGTAAATCTAATTTGAAAAGGAAAGAGGTTATGAGAGAAAAAAATGAAATCGGAGAAAAAAGAATTGTACAGGAAATAAAAAATATTCACAAAAATTGTGAAAAAAAGGAATTAGCAGTTTAAATAGAAAAAAAAGTGTATCGGAGATAGAGATTACTTTGTGCAAAAACCGAAAAATTATTTCCCGGGAAATAATTTTGGAAGAATAAGTGATATTTTTCTGTGAATTATTTTCATCAAAAAGAAAAACAATGAGAAACATATTCAATCGGAGATTGTGACTAAATGTTTCACGTGAAACGTTATCAACAGTTCAAAATATCATAATATAAATAATCGAAGATAAAAAAATAAGTATATGTTCCACGTGGAACATTAAATTTTGTTGTGCAAATTATTTCCCGGGAAATAATTTTGGTGTAAAATCATGTGAATATTTTGAAAGAGTCTTGCATTTGTTGTGGAAATATAGTATTATAATCACGATGCAATGAGAAAGGTGTGAACCAGGTCAGGATCGGAAGATATTGTACCTAAACATACGATTTCATGTGCATCATTTTTTGTGAGGAAAAAAGTATGAATGATAGATATTTTATGGAATTGGCCTATAAGAATGCTAAAAAGGCATATAGAATGGATGAAAGTCCAATTGGTGCAGTGATTGTGCGAGGAAATGAGGTTATATCTTGTGGATACAACAAAAAAAATAAAACGAATGATGTAACGAATCATGCTGAAATTATCGCAATTCGCAAGGCATGCAAGAAATTGAATAATTGGCGCTTAAATGACTGCAAAATATATATTACATTAGAACCTTGTCCGATGTGTGCTAGTGCAATTCGACAAGCACGGATTAAAGAGATATATTATAATGAATCTAATCGTAATTCGCAAAATATAGAAATTATAGAAAAAATATTATCAGTCACAGATATTAATCCAAAAGTGAAAATTACAAAGACTGATTTTTCTGATTTGGCAGCTAATAATATTTTGAATTCGTTTTATCAAAAAAAACGTTAAAACCATTGAAAATATGGTATAATAATTACAATTGTTATGAGGTGATTCCATGGAATATCAGGCTTTATATAGAAAATATCGCCCACGAAATTTTGATCAAGTTGTGGGTCAAAAAGTTGTAAAACAAACTTTAAAAAATGCAATTCAAACAAATAAGATATCTCATGCGTATTTGTTATCTGGACCAAGAGGAACTGGTAAAACAACAATTGCAAAAATATTGGCACGAACAGTAAATTGTTTGCATCCTGTTAATGGCAATCCTTGTGAAGAATGTGAGGCCTGTCTTGCATCTAAAGAAAAAGAATGCCCAGATATTATTGAAATTGATGCCGCATCTAATAATGGTGTTGAAGAAATCCGCGAGTTAAAAAATAAAATTAGCCATGTGCCAACTTCTTTGAAATATAAAGTATATATCATCGATGAAGTGCATATGTTGACTACAAGTGCATTTAATGCCTTGTTAAAAACATTGGAAGAACCACCATCACATGCAATTTTTATACTAGCAACTACAGATGTACATAAAATTCCGGTTACAATTTTATCTCGTTGTCAGACATTTACATTTAAAAGAATTGCAGAAACAGATCTAGTTGAACATTTAAAGGATATTTGTGAAAAAGAAAGTATTTCTATCGATGAAGAAGTATTACATAAGATTTCTGATTATTCTGACGGATGTTTAAGAGATGCATTAGGATTATTAGATAAATTATCATCGTATGAAAAAGATAATATTACAATGAATGATTTGTTAGAAATTAACGGTGTAGTGAATTCTGAAAGCATAATAGAATTTATTAAAGCTATTACAGATAAAGATATTGAAACAATTGTTGCAAAGTTAAATGATTTTTATAATGCCGGAAAAGATATGGTAATACTAGCGCAAGATATTGTAGAAATGCTTGAAAAAAATTTGATTGCATATTATACGAAAAAGAATATTAATGATCAAATTCCAATTGATCCAGAATTGATTTATGAATTAAATGATGTCATTTATCGAATGAAAAATTCAGGTAATCCTAAATTGGTTTTAGAAATTGCTGTTTTAAAATATATTGCTAACTCAGATTCTAGCGCCAAACCAGTCGAAATAAAAAAAGTGGAAAAACAAATGATGCCTGAAAAACCAAAAGAATCTGTTCCTAATATTCATGCAACAAATTTATCAGTATCGCAACAGTCAGAATTAACCAAAAAAGAGGAACCTCAAACTGTGGAAAAAAGCAAAATTATTTCCCGGGAAATAATTTCTCACTCAAAACTGTCCCCGGAACTCATTAAAATTAGAGTAAACAATGCTTTTGCTACTGCATCAAAGAAATTAAAGACAGATTTAGAAGATAATTGGAGTAAAATTAATGATTATACGTTTGATCAAAAATATGGAGCAGTTGCATGTATTTTAATGGATTCAAGTATCCAAGTTGTTGGAACTCACAATATTGTATTTACATTTAATTTACCTTCTTATGTAGAAAAGTTGAATCAAAATACAGAATTGATTAAAGAATTGTTGCAAAAAATCTTTTCCACAGAATATCAGATTGTTGCCTTGACAAATGAATCTTGGAGCGAATATAGAAATGAGTTCATTAACAATCATAAAGCGAAAATAGAGTACCAATATATCGAAGAACCAGCTATAATAGAAGAAGAGAATAATTCTCAAACCGAACAAACACTAGATACAGAAGATTTAGCAGATGTAGACCAAATCATACAAATGTTCGGAAAAGATATTGTCAAAGTGGATTAAAGAAAGGATGATAAAAAATGAATCTACAAGCAATTATGAAACAAGCCCAAGCGATGCAAAAGGATATAACAAAAGCAAAAAAAGAAATTGATGAAATGAAATTCACAGTAACACAATCATTTGTAACGGTAACACTAAGAGGGGATAGAACAGTAGAAAAAGTGGAAATTGATTCCGATACAGAATTAGGCAAGGATGATATAGAAATGTTACAAGATATGATTGTTGTAGCAATCAATCAAGCAATGAAAGAAATTGACAAAGTTACAGAACAAAAACTAGGTAAATATAGTAATGCAATGCAAGGTCTGTTATAGTTATGTACCCAGACAGCTTAAAAAATTTAATTGAAACGTTAAAATATTTACCAGGTGTTGGAGAAAAGACAGCAGAAAGATACGCATTTGCATTGTTAAATCAAGATGAAGAAAAAATTGAATTGCTATCTGATGCAATCAAAGAATCCAAACAAAAAATAAAACGATGCAAAAAATGCAATAGTTTAACAGAAAAAGAAATTTGTGATATTTGTCAAGATTCCGAAAGAGATCAGACAACGTTATGTGTTGTAGAAGATGTAAAAAGTGTATTTCTATTTGAAAAATTAGGTACCTATAAAGGATACTATCATGTTTTAAACGGATTAATTTCTCCTTTGGATGGAGTAAATCCAGAAGATATTGGTTTAGATAGTCTTTTAAAACGAATTCAAGAAGAATCTTTCCAAGAGATTATATTAGCCTTTAAACCATCAGTTGAAGGCGAAACTACAGCGTTGTATATCAAAAAGATCTTAGAAGGAATGAAAATCAAAGTATCTAAAATTGCAAGCGGAATTCCAATGGGAGCAGATATGGAATTTATCGATTCTATTACATTAGAACGTGCACTTCAAGATCGTAAGAACTTAGAATAAAGAACGGGGATTCGATCATAAAATGAAGTGGAGGTTTTATGATCGATAAACTAATAAAAATCTCAGAAAAAGGAATTTTAGCCTTTTTTGCGTTATATAGTTATAACTTACTGGCTCAGAACTTTAATTTAATTATTCCAATCAATATGATTACAGTCCTAGTTGTAACGATTTTTGATTTGCCAGGTCTATTAGGATTGATTTTCTTATATTTATTGATATTTTAAGGAGGTAACATGTTAGAAGAATTTAAAACAGAACAACCAGAATTTTATGAATATGTTATTTCTTCTATCGAAGAAAACTATAAGACATCCCATGCATATTTGATTGAAACAAATGGGTATAAAGAAGGCGAAAAATTAGTACTTTCGTTTGTGAAGTTTCTTTTTTGTCAAAATCTGGACAACTCGTCTACAAAAGAATGTGATACCTGTAATATCTGTAATCTGATTGACTACAATACGTTTCCAGACTTAAAAATTATTCGTCCAAATGGCCTCCAGATTAAAAAAGAGCAAATTAAAGAATTAGAAGATGAATTTAAAACGATGCCAGAAGGTCATAATAGAATTTACGTGATTATGAATGCGGATACTCTAAATGCCAGTGCAGCGAACGCTATACTAAAGTTTTTAGAAGAGCCATCTCCTGGCATTATTGGTATTTTTGTAACTCAAAATCGTTACAAAATGATGAATACTATTTTATCTAGATGTCAAATTTTATCATTAAAAGGCACTCAAGATTCATTCGAAGATAATCAACAGAATGATATTGCCATGAATTTTTTAAAGTTATTAGAAACAAAAAAGGAACATGCTATCGCATATTTGTATCGCATTTTTAATTTAAAAACTTTGAAACGGGATGAATTATTAGAAATCTTCAAAATCATGAATCAAATGTATGAAGAAATATTAAATATAAAATGTATTCCTTCTTATGAAGAAAAAGTGTTTGCATCTTATACAGAGGAATTAAAAAAGATTGCGGACAAGCATACATTAAAAGAACTAATTCATGCTCAAGAAACAATATACGAAGGAGAATCTAGAATTCGCGCCAACGTGAATTTAGGATTATTTTTAAATCAATTTATTCTACAATATTCTAATCAATAGGAGGTGAAAGAATGCAATCAGCAGTTGGAGTTATTTTTAAAGAAAAAGGTCATATATACTATTTTGCCTATCAAAATGAGCCTTTAAAAATCGGTATGGAAGTCATTGTAGAGACAGACAAAGGTCTACAGTTCGGATGGATTAAAACAGAAGTAAAGGAAGTTGCACCAGAAAATCTAGGGAGCCCGTTGAAACCAATCGTCCGTATTGCAACCAAAGAAGATAAGAAAAAACACGAACAAAATTTAAAAGACGAACAAGAAGCATTAAAAGTTGCAAAAAAACAAGTAGAACAACTACATCTACCGATGCGAATGATTGATGCTAACTTTTTGTTTGACCGAAAGCAATTGTTATTTCATTTCGTTGCAGACGATCGTGTAGATTTTAGAGAATTAGCAAAGAAATTAGCTCAAATTTATAAAACGAGAATTGAATTGCGTCAAATTGGTGTACGAGACAAAGCAAAAAAAATTGGTGGCTTAGGACCATGTGGCAGATTTCTATGCTGTAATAGTTTTTTAACAGAATTCGATAGTGTTTCAATCAATATGGCTAAAAATCAATATATATCTTTAAATCCAACAAAAATCAATGGAGTATGTGGCAGATTGCTATGTTGTTTAAAATATGAAGACCAAATTTATACCGATCTAAAAAAAGAACTTCCGCCAATGGGCAAAACGATGGAAACACCAGAAGGTAAGGGAAAAATAGTATCTGTAAATGTATTTAAAAAGGAAGCAGAAGTAGAATTACCAAATCATACTACTGTAATTGTTGATTTAACGGAAGGTAAAAATGGAACAAATTCATGATTTATTAGAATATGAGAACCTAAAAATCTATCAAAATAACGATTGGTTCTCTTTTTCGCTAGATTCAGTATTGCTTGCCCATTATGCTACTGTTCCAATTCGTACTTATCGTATTTTAGATTTGTGTACCGGAAATGCTCCGATTCCTCTTATTTTAAGTCGTCGTACCAAAGCCCATATTGATGCCGTAGAAATTCAAAAGGATGTTGCGACATTAGCACAGAAAAGTGTCGAAATCAATCACTTGGAAACGCAAATAACCGTTATTCCGCAGTCTGCTCAAGAATTTCAAAAGTCATGTGAAAGTGATACATACGATTTAATCACATGTAATCCACCATACTTTAAGGACATACCAGATGCCACTAAAAATTTAGATATTCACAAAACACTTGCTCGTCACGAAGTGACAATTACCTTGGAGGAGATTTTGAAAATCGTGCGAAAATTGTTGAAAAACAATGGAACTTTTGCTATAGTACATCGTGCCGAACGCTTACCAGAGTTGTTATCTTTGTTCGAAAAATATAATATAACACCAAAAAGATTACGTTTAATTTATCCGCATTTAGATAGAGAAGCGAATATGTTGATTTTAGAAGGAACCAAAAATGGGCATCCTGGTTTAAAAATATTATCACCAATCCTAGTTCATAAGGATGATGGTAGTTATACGGATGAAATACTAGAAATATTCAAAGGAAGGGATACAAATGAGTCAGAAAAGCTATCGGGATAATAAAAAAAAGTTGTATTTAGTACCGACTCCTTTAGGTAATTTAGGCGATATGACGATACGTGCCATCGAAGTATTGAAAATGGTAGACATCGTTTTTTGTGAAGACACACGCGTAACGAAGGAATTATTAAAACACTTTGAAATTACCAAAAAATTGGTATCTTGTCATGAATATAACGAAAGCAATATGGTCGAAGAAGCTAAAAAGTATTTAGACGAAGGTCAAAATATAGCATTAGTGACAGATCAAGGAACGCCAATTATCAGTGATCCTGGCTATAAAGTAGTATCTTCACTGATACAAGCAGGATACGACGTTGTATCGTTACCTGGACCAACTGCCTTTGTTCCTGCCTTAACGGTATCTGGATTACCACCACAACCATTCTTGTTTTATGGATTTCTAAGTTCAAAAAAAGGATTACGTGAGAAAGAATTAAAAAATCTACAAAATTATCCCTATACAATGATTTTTTACGAAGCACCTCATCGAATTGAAGAAATGTTACAATCGCTATTGGAAATATTTGGTAATCGAAGAATTTCTATTTCTAGAGAAATTTCAAAAATATATGAAGAAATTTATCAAGGGACCATTAAAGAAGTACAAGAAGAAGTTAAAGAAGGAATCAAAGGAGAAATCGTTGTAGTAGTGGAAGGAAATCAAAAAATGGTAGATTTCAGTACTTTGACAATTGAAGAACATGTAAATTTGTATATGGAAGATGGTTTATCTTCGAAAGAAGCAATAAAGAAGGTAGCAACCGAACGAAATATACCAAAATCTATCGTCTATAATGAATATCATAAAATTAGGAAGTGATAAAATGTACTTAATCGTTGGACTAGGAAATCCAGGTAGAGAATATCAAAATACGAGGCACAATATAGGTTTTCGCTATCTAGATTTCTTTTGTGAAGAACATCAGATTGAAATGGATCGTTCTAAAATGAATGGAATTTATGGAGAAACGATGCTTCAAGGAGAAAAAGTAATTTTACTAAAACCGCAGTCGTATATGAACCTTTCTGGAACTGTAGTGCAGAGGTTTGTTCAATTTTATAAAATACCGCTTGACCATATCCTAGTAATTCAGGATGATTTAGACATGCCAACCGGAAAGATAAAGTTAAAAAAAGGCAGTTCCTCAGGCGGACACAATGGAATTCAAAACATCATCGATCAGTTGGGAACACAGGAATTCAAACGCTTAAAAATTGGAATTTCGAATAATAAACAAATGTCTACCGCAGACTACGTATTAGGAAAGTTTAGTAAAGATGAAGAAGAGATTCTAAAAAATATTGCTCCAAAAGTAAACGATATTTTAGAAGACTTTATCCAATTACCTTTCGATCAATTGATGAATCGTTACAATCAAAAATAAGGTGGTGGAACCGTGAAACAATACCATCAAATTTTCGAGAATATGAAAAAAAGTAACATCGGTTTAACTGGATTGACCGATGATCTTTTTGTTGATTATTTAATGGACCGTTTTGAAACGGAAAAGAAGAGTATTTTAGTAGTGACTCCATCGTTATATGAAGCAAATCAACTTCAAAAAATTATAAATTATCGTACCAATCAGGTCTATTTATTCCCAATGGACGATTTTTTAACTAGTGAAGCAGTTGCCATCAGCCCGGACTTTTTAATTACAAGATTAGAGACATTGACGGCAATTACGCACCAAGAGCCAAGTATTGTCGTAACACACTATATGGGTTACACGAGATTCTTGCCGACACCTAAAACGTATTTAAAGAGTTTTATAAATCTTAAGATTGATCAGGATATCAGTCCGCAAGACTTGGTTCAAAAGTTGACTGACATCGGTTATAAAAGGGAAACCTTGGTAACATCGACAGGAGAATTAGGAGTTCGTGGTTTCGTTTTAGACGTCTTCCCGCTAGGAGAAACTCACCCAGTCCGAATTGAATTCTTTGGTGATACTATCGATAGCATTCGCTATTTTGATGAGGAAACTCAAAAATCATTAGAAAAAATCGATTCCATTTCTATTTCTCCGTATACAGAATTTTTAACATCCACTAAGGAAGCGGCTTGGGATAGTCAAAAATATTTATCACTGACAAATGATGAAATCTGTAACATTACATCTTATTTAGATGATCCAATCATCGTATTAAAAGATCATTTTCAATTACTAGAAACCGAAAAAACAACTTTTCATGAAATTACAGAATATCAAAACAACAAAGATACGGACTTTCATGGAAAATATCTATTTTCTTTAGAAGAACTACCATTAAAAAATGAAGTTTACTATTTTACGATTAATAATTTAGATTCAACACTGAAATTGGATGAAATTTATCAATTCGATGCCAAAACGATTACCAATTTCAATGAAAATATAGATTCTATAAACGAATTTCTAAATATGTCTTTGCACCAAAAGAAGACTGTTTTGATTTATTTAAAATCATTTCAAATTCAAAACTTCGTAAAATTCTTAAATTGTCCGAATATCCTTACAAGCGAAGATGATATACATCCGCAGATGGTTAATATTATTGCAAGTGAGCGAAATCATGGATATCTATATCGTGACTTTGTAATCTTGACGGATAAAGATTTATTTAAGATTCAAGAGACGAAGCATGTCTATAAGACAAAATTCAAATATGCATCAAAGATTAAAGATATCAATAAACTTCAAATCGGAGATTACATCGTCCATAACGTCCACGGAATTGGTGTCTATAACGGAATCAAAACGTTAACAAAAATGGGACTAGAAAAGGACTATCTAGAAATTTTATATGCTGGAAAAGATAAACTGTATATTCCAGTAGAAAAGATTGATTTGATTAGTAAATATTCTGGAAATGAAGGAATGGTTCCAAAAATCAATCGTTTGGGTGGTTCAGAGTGGGCTAAAACCAAATTACGCGTCAGAAATAAAGTAAAAGATATTGCCAAAGATTTATTACAACTGTATGCGAAAAGAGAATCACAATCTGGTTTTGCTTTTAGTAAGGATAACGAATTGATGATTCAATTTGAACAAGCATTTGAACACGAAGAAACGCAAGATCAGTTATTGGCAATTCGACAAATTAAAGAAGACATGGAGTCACCTCGACCAATGGACCGTCTACTTTGTGGAGATGTTGGATATGGAAAGACGGAAGTTGCCTTCCGTGCTGCTTTCAAAACCGTTTTAGATTCCAAGCAAGTCTTATATTTGTGCCCGACGACGATTTTATCAAATCAACAATATGAAAATGCTCTAGCACGTTTTAAATATTTTCCTGTTAACATTGGACTTCTAAACCGATTTACCAAACCATCTGACGTCAAAAAAATATTAAATGACTTAGAAACTGGTAAATTGGATATCTTATTTGGAACCCATCGTATTTTAAGTGATGATATTAAACCGAAAGACCTTGGCTTGCTGATTATCGACGAAGAACAACGATTTGGTGTTGTTCATAAAGAAAAAATAAAGAAATATAAAAATAATGTCGATGTTTTGACTTTGACTGCAACTCCAATTCCGAGAACATTGCAAATGTCATTGGTTGGTATCCGAAGCTTATCTTTAATTGAAACGCCACCGGTCGATCGTTATCCGATTCAGACGTATGTTGTAGAAGAAAACAAACAAATTATTCGCGATGCTGTCTACAAAGAATTATCGCGGAATGGTCAAACGTTTATTTTATATAATCGAGTTGAGAATATCGAACGAAAAGTTGCAGAAATTGAACTCTTGATTCCGGATGCCAAAGTAGTATACGCTCATGGTCAAATGACAAAGAACGAGTTGGAAAACCGTATGATGGCATTCATTAATCACGAGTACGATGTTTTAGTCTGCACGACAATCATTGAAACTGGTATCGATATTCCAAATGTAAACACGTTAATTATTTTGGATGCCGATCGCTTTGGTTTATCTCAACTATATCAAATTCGTGGTCGTGTTGGTCGTAGTAACAAGATTGCTTATGCTTATTTGATGTATCAAAAAGGTCATGTTCTAACAGAGACAGCAATCAAACGCTTAAATGTCATCAAAGAATTTACAGAATTAGGAAGCGGCTTTTCAATTGCAACTAGAGATTTGTCAATTCGTGGTGCAGGAGATATCTTAGGAAGTGAACAAGCCGGTTTTATCGATACAGTCGGAATTGATCTGTATTTGAGAATGTTAAATGAAGAAGTTGCGATTTTAAAGGGTGAAAAGCAAGAAACGGAATCCCAAGCGGAAGAACAGGAGCGTCCATTAATCGATGTTGCTACTCATATTGACGATTCTTATGTAGAGGATACGGACTTAAAAATTGAGATTCATCGTAAGATCAATGAAATCGACTCTTATGAAAGTCTACAATCTGTACGCAAAGAAATCGAAGACCGATTTGGTAAAATTACAGATACTATGGAAATCTATATGTACGAAGAATGGTTCGAAAAATTGGCAAAACGTTTAGACATCATTCAAGTTCGTCAAACTAGAAACTCAATCGAAATGATTTTTAGCAACCAAATGACACATCAGATTGATGGTGAAAAGATATTTGAAGAAGCATTCAAGGTTAGCAATATGTTCCGATTTGCCATGAAAAATGACTGCCTAATTATCGTTTTAGATACGATCAAGTTAGAAAAACATTACATCTACTATTTGATTGATTTGTTAGAACGAGTTCAAAAATGCATAAAAGTTGACTAAATTTACAAAAATTGATATGATTAACACGTAAAACAATAAAGGTGATAGCGATGGATAAAGAGCTAGTAGAAAAATTTAATGAAAAAAATCAGACGATGTTGAAAGAAAAATTAGCACTCGACATCAACAACAACAAAGACTCTTTGTTTCAAGCATTAGAAAATTACTTTAAACAGAAATTTATCGAAACAAGGGCTCATTTAATTGATATTTATCAAAGTGCAGGAACTGTGTTAGAAAATAAAAAATTGGCACCATTTTTAAATAACTATGCCAATATGGTACAGGGTGTTGCCAAAAAATTGATTTTGGATAAAATGAAAGAAATGCATGCAGCAGCATCGAATGTGACATTAGATGAATCTACCATAGAAGAGTATTGTAAAAAGATTAGTGATACGACTCAAAATTACCAAGAAAAATTTTTACAAGAGATTGAAGAGTATTTGGATAAAGAGATTCCAAAACATCTGTTGCGCCTTGCGAAAGATAAAGATGAAACGACAATTGCCCATCGTCGTGCCAAAGATCTTTTGACGAAAACGCTACCGAATTCGCTTGCCAAGAAAATCGTAGAATATTTAAAGGATCGCGATGGTGCTATTTCAAATAATGCTCGTGAATCCTATCAAAAAATCAAGAAAATGAATGAGTTATCAACCGGAGTTCATTCATAAAATAAATAAAAAAACATAGATAAAAACAAGGAAAAGGTGAATACCTTTTCTTTTTTTGGTTTCATTTTGTTAACAAATTAAAATAATTGGTAATATTTACCAACAAAATTAACAGAATAAATTGTTTATAATATATCTGAGTGAAGAGAAAAAATGGGTATAAGAAAAATATTTATTGGGAGAATAAATATTAGAATAGAAAGTAGGTATTACATGAAAACAACTGGTGTAGTTAGAAGAATTGATGGCCTTGGTAGGATTGTTGTTCCGAAAGAGATTAGACGTACCCTGAGAATCCGTGATGGAGAGCCATTAGAAATATTCATCGATAAAGATTTTATTGCATTGAAAAAGTATTCTCCAATGACAGATTTTAGAACGTTAGCCCAAATTTTAGTTGACTCTGTTTACGATTCGATATCTTTAGATATTTTTATTACTGATCGGGATCAATGTGTTGCAGCATCAAATTCTATTAAAAAGGAATATTATAACAATCCAATCAGTAGTTATTTAGAAAAAGTATTAGCTGATCGAAAAAAAGTGAGTAGTCCAGTGAAGGAAGTTGAACTAAGTAGAAATCACACGGAAACAATCAGTTATACTTTAAATCCAATCATCGTCAATGGCGATGTCATTGGCTTAGTTGGCCTGACCAGTCCGACGAATATAACGGATTCCGATGAAAAAATTGCAAGTTTTATCACAGAATTTTTATGCAAAAATATTGAAGAATAAAAAAATGTGTGGTACGATAAAGCCATAAAAGTTTTGATGAAGAGCCAATTTGTAAACGAATTGAACCAGAGAGATGACGAATGGGTGCGAGTGTCATAATTCAAAACAGATTGGTATGGCTTCTGAACTGAGTTATCGATATTGTAGGTAACTCCGTACCAGGCGTTAACGATTCGAGTGTATAATAGAACTATTATAAACTAAGGTGGAACCGCGGTCTTTTGCCGTCCTTAGATATAATGGTTCTTTTTTTTGGAGGGGATATTATGGCACGTAAACTAGAAAAGATATCATTTGAACAATTTCAAAAAGATATTAGCAACAACAAAAAAGTATATGAATCTTATCATATTCCAGTGCGCAAGACAAAATATAGTGCAGGTTACGATTTTGAGGTAATCGAACCTTTTACCTTAAAACCGGGTGAAATTAGAAAAGTTCCAACTGGAATTAAAGTGTGTATGGAACCGGATGAAATGTTCTGTTTAATCATCCGTAGCAGCATGGGCTTTAAGTACAATGTTCGAATGTGCAACCAGATTGGTGTCATCGATGCAGATTTTTATAATAACGAAAAAAATGAAGGACATATGTACTATGCGATTCAAAATGAAGGCAAAGAAACATTACATTTTGAAGCAGGCGATAATATCTGTCAAGGAATATTCATGAAATATTATGTGACGGATGATGATAAACCTACCCAAACTACTCGTAAAGGTGGACTAGGAAGTACGACAAAGGAGAGATAAAAATGAAAGAAAAATTTTATATATCAACAGCAATTGCATACACATCTGGAAAACCTCATATTGGAAATACCTATGAAATTGTTTTGGCAGATGCGATTGCAAGATTTAAACGATTAAAAGGATATGACGTCTATTTTCAGACTGGAACCGACGAACACGGTGAAAAAATCGAGTTAAAAGCCAAAGAGGCTGGAGTTACTCCACAAGAATTTGTAGATGAAAAAGCCGCTGAAATCAAACGTATTTGGGATATTATGAACACGAGTTACGATAAATTTGTTCGCACGACAGATAAAAATCATGAACGTGTTGTTCAAGATATTTTCAAAAAGATGTACGAAAAAGGCGATATTTACAAAGGAGAGTATAAAGGATTGTACTGCACACCATGTGAGTCTTTCTGGACCGAATCGCAATTAGTAGATGGCAAATGTCCAGATTGTGGTAGAGAAGTACAAGAAAAAAGAGAAGAAGCATACTTCTTCCGTTTATCAAAATATCAAGATCGATTAGAAAAGTATATTGAAGAGCATCCGGACTTCATTAAGCCAGAGGCTAGAAAAAATGAAATGCTAAATAACTTTATCAAACCTGGATTGCAAGATTTATGTGTCTCACGTTCCTCTTTCAGTTGGGGAATTCCGGTAGGTATTGATCCAAAACATGTCGTGTATGTTTGGCTTGATGCACTAACAAACTACATCACGAATATTGGATATGAAGTCGATCATCCGACCGAAGAGTTTCAAAAACTATGGCCAGCTGACTTACATCTAATTGGCAAAGATATCATTCGTTTCCATACGATTTATTGGCCTTGCTTCTTAATGAGTTTAGATTTACCATTACCAAAACAAGTATTTGGACATCCTTGGTTAATTATGGCAGATGGTAAAATGAGTAAGTCAAAGGGAAATGTTATATATGCCGACGATTTAGTTCATGAATTTGGAGTCGATGCCGTTAGATACTATTTCTTACATGAAATACCTTATGCTTCAGATGGTATTTTTTCTAGAGAGTTATTAATCGATCGAATTAACGGCGACTTAGTAAATATCTTAGGAAATTTAGTCAATCGTACTGTCAGCATGGCACATAAATACTTTGATGGAACGATTACAAATGCAAAGGTGAAAGAAGATGTCGATACGGATTTTATTCAAGCAATCTCATCTTTAGATGAAAAAGTAACAGTAAAAATGGATGATTTACATATCGGTGAAGCATTGGATGAAATCTTCGATGTCTTAAGAAAGAGTAACAAATACATCGACGATACGACTCCTTGGATATTAGCAAAAGATGAAACCAAAAAAGGTCGTCTAGAGACAGTTTTATATAACTTACTAGAATCCATTCGTATTTGTGCAATTTTCTTAAGTCCGTTCCTACCAGATACTTCAGAAAAGATATTCAACCAGTTAAATACACAGAATAGAACGTATGAAACAAAAGACTTTGGTATGCTAGAAAGTCCAATTACATTAAATACACCACAGCACTTATTTTCACGAATTGATGAAACTGTAAAATAAATTGTAAAAGCAAAAAAAGATGGCAGAAATCATAGGACTGTCATCTTTTTTGTGTTATAGTGGAATGGTAGTTCAGTAGTTGGTAGTGCAACGAAAGGGCCAATTATGAGAGAAAAGAAAAAAGAGGTAAGGCGCAATTTTTTGTGGTGTAGTGTCTTGATTGGTGTGATAGGAATCATAGTTTTTGAAACTAGAAATAGCATCGATATCGCATATTTGTTGTTTCTAATCCTTATTTTAAGTAGGTACTTGATAAAAACTAATGGGTGAGCATTGGTTTTTATTATGGTATAATGGATGAAAGCAGGTGAAGATTATGTATATCGATACACATTGCCATCTATCTTTAGAAGAAGATATCCAAGATGTTATGAAACGATGCAAAGAAGCAAAGGTAAATCAGATTATTATCAGTGGTTGTGATTTTGAAAGTATTCCCGAATCTATCAAAATAGCGCATGATATGCAAGATATCTATTTGGCCCTAGGATTTCATCCCGAAACAGCAAGTGAAGTAACAAAAAAAGATTTAGAAATGCTAAAAGATGAAATCCAATCGAATCCAAAATTAGTTGCAATCGGTGAAATTGGTTTAGATTTTCACTATGGACGTGAAAATGAAAAAGAGCAAATCGAATTGTTTCGAACTCAATTGTCACTGGCCTCTGAATATCAGTTGCCAGTCGTAATCCATACTAGGGATGCTATAGAACTCACGTATCAAATTTTAAAAGAATACGACGTAAAAGGAGTTATTCACTGTTATTCCGGTTCTTTGGAAATGGCAAAAAAATTTATTGATTTAGGATATTGCTTGGGAATTGGTGGAGTATTGACCTTTAAAAATTGCAAGTTGAAAGAAACATTGAAACAAATTCCACTTTCCAGCCTAGTCTTAGAAACCGATAGTCCTTATCTAACCCCTGTACCTTATCGTGGTAAGCCAAATCACCCGTACTATGTTCCTTATGTTGCACAAGCACTAGCAGAAATATATCAAATTCCAACCGAAGAGGTGGCAAGAATTACCAGTGCCACTGCCAGGCGAATATTTGACAGAATGAAGTAAAGTGTGTTACTATTTTTTTATACATTGATGCTGGAAGGTGCGAATGAATGAAAAAATTCTTAGCTGCCATGCGCTTGCGTTTCATATTTATTATGTTCGTAGCGGTGGCTTTAGTTGCGATTGCAACTGGTAATAAGCATTATAAAGTAACAACATACGATATGAATCGAACCAAATCACTAGAAGCAGTCCACATCGTTTCCAAATACGATGCATCGGTTGCGGCAAAAGCACCAGTTTTTGCCTCTTCATTATTAGAAGCAGTATCACTGGCTGCGGATAACGATGTAATCTTTAATGGAACGATGACAGGATATGGACCAGATTGTGTTGGTTGCTCTGGCCGTGTCGGATGTGCCCCATATCCAAATGTTTCAAATGGAAACATTACCTATAACGATGCTAGTTATGGAACAGTAAGAATTGTTGCTGCTGACGCCAGTGTTCCTTGTGGAACAATTGTAAAAATAAGCAATGTGACATTTACAGATGAACCATTTTATGCAATTGTCTTAGATCGTGGTGGCGCTATCAAAGGAACCTTATTCGACTTGTTATTTGAAACAGAACAAGATGCTCTAATTGTTGGCAGACAGAAAAATGTTCAATATGAAATTCAAAGATTGGGATGGTAACTCAATCTTTTTTTTTGATTTTATTGCAAAGACCGGAAAAAATGTGTTACTATATAAGTAACAATAAGGAGGCTATGATATGACGAATCAAGCGACAAAGCAAGTCTTACTAACCGTGTTAGCAGTGGGAATCTTAGTAGTTGCTGCCGTAGGCGTATCGTTTGCAGCGTTTACATACTCAAAATCAGGTACCACCAATAACATTATTAGAACCGGTCAAATCTATTTCCGATACAATGAACCATCATCTGGTATCTCGCTATTAAATGCTGTTCCAATTCCAGATTATGATGGTACTCATCAAATTGGAGAAGGAAATGTATTCGATTTTGGTGTCACATCGACAATCAAAGGAAACACGACAATCGATTATGAAATTGTTCTAGAAGGAAGCGAAAGCAATACTTTAGATGAAAATAAGATTAAAGTATACTTAGTAGAAGTAGAAGATAGCAATACAGATGTTGCTAACGAAAAAGTCTTACTAGAACCGACATACTTAAGTGACCTTCCTGCATCTGAAAGCAAAGAGGGAGCAAAGTTATTATATGTTGGTACTGCTTCTGAAGGAGATAATATCGTAAAGAATTATCGCTTTAAAATGTGGATTCCAGAAATCGATGGTGATGGTCACGAAATCACATTATCTACTTTAGAAAGTAACTCTTCTGCATCTGAAGAGAGTAATCTAAAAATTGGAATTTATGCCAAACAACAATAGACACGACGAGTGTCTTTTTTTAGTCAAGTCGAAATTGTTTTAATCAATCGACTTGTTTTTTTTCCCCTTCTTTGCTATGCTAAGGTAGAATAAAAGGGCGGATGAACCATGAAGAAAGTGAAGAAAATTTTTTATTTCATAACCAGTGCCTTCATGTACACGGTTCTTTTTTTAATGATTTTAGTTTGTTTTACAGTAGCAATTTATGTATTAGAGTTTAATCGTGCGATGAAGAATGGCAATCCCCCCACGCCAATCTTTTCATCTTATATCATCGCTTCCGGAAGTATGACGCCGAACATTAATGTGAATGACATGGTCATCAATCAGCGTGTTCAAGCCTATGAAATTCAAGTCGGAGATGTCATCACGTTTTTATCAGAATCTCCTCTTTCAAACGGACTAACGATAACGCATCGAGTTGCAGCAATTACGCAAGCACCAGATGGAAGTTATCTTTTCAGAACCAAAGGGGATGCCAATCAAACCGCAGACGAATGGCTTGTACCAGAAGAGAACATCATCGGTAAAGTATTAGTCAAAATTCCATACGTCGGTTACATTCATTCGTTTTTATTGAATAGCTATGGATTTTTAATTGTAATTGTCATACCATTCTTAATCATCGTCATTTACGATTTTATTAAACTTAGCCGTCTCTTAGTTAAAAAAGGAAAAAATCAGTTAGAAAAAGTGAAAAAAACCAAATAAACTTGGTAATTTATATTAGTTATGATATAGTGAGATAGGTGATTTTATGAATCAACAATTTACGTTTCGCAAATCTTTTGGCCAAAACTTTTTAAAAGATACTAGTATCGTTCGAAAAATTGTCGCGACTGTACCACTGACAAAAGAAGATCTCGTCATCGAAGTAGGACCTGGTTCTGGAATGTTAACGAAAGAGATTGCACCGCATGTCAAACAGATGTTATGTTATGAAATCGATACTAGATTAGAAGAAATATTAGCAACCAATTTACAAGAGTTTTCTAACATCGATATCGTATTTGAAGATTTTATGACACGAGATATTTCAGCAGATCTAGCAAAGTATGAATACAAAAAACTATATTTTATTGCTAATCTACCGTATTACATTACGACTCCAATTATTACGAAGTTGATCGAATCTCATCTTCCCTTTGAATCTATAACCGTAATGGTTCAAAAAGAGGTTGGAGATCGTTTTAGTGCCAAACCTAGTAGCAAAGATTATGGCTCTTTAACAGTATTCTTAAATTATTATTTCGATGTCAAGAAAGAATTTGTTGTGAGTCGCAATTGTTTCGTACCGAAACCAAACGTCGATAGTGTCATTGTAACATTAAAGAAAAAAGAGACAAAATTCCAAGTAAATAATGAAGAACATTTTTTAAAATTGGTCAAAGATAGTTTTCAATATAAGCGAAAAAGTATTCGGAACAACTTAAAGTCATACGATTTAGAAAAAATAGAATCGGTATTAAAGACATATGGATACGATTTGAAAGTTCGAGCCGAATCATTACAACCAGAAATATTTGCAAGTATCAGCAATGAACTGACAAAAGATAACACATAATGAAAAGAAAAGCATATGATGAAGAGAGGTGATCATATGCTTTTTCATATTGGGGACTATGTGACAAGAAAATCCCACAATCACGATACCATTTTTAAGATTATCGATTTACAGGGAACGTATGCTATTTTAAAAGGTCACGATGTTCGTTTAATTGCCGATAGCGATATCGACGACTTAGTCAAAGTGACGGAACCGATTCCATCGACAGATCAAGAATTAGAAAGTAGAATCGATAGTCTGTTACCACAAGATAGAAACGAATACTTTTATTTACCAGGGAAAATTCTTCATATTGATGCGGACGATGAATACTTAAATCGCTGTATCGAATTTTATAAAAAATTAAACATCATGGCATACGGAGTAAAATTAAATGAACGTTCCATTGGACCTTCCATCACCAAGTATCTAGAAGATCTAAATCCAGATATCGTCGTTATTACTGGTCACGATGCATATTACCGGAATAAAGATGAATATAAAAATTCGGATTATTTTGTAGATGCTGTCAAAATGGCTAGAAAATACGAAAAAAGCCACGATAAACTCATTATCGTAGCAGGTGCTTGTCAAAGTAACTATGAAGAGATTATTAAGGCCGGTGCTAATTTTGCCAGTAGTCCAAAACGGATTAATATTCATGCCCTAGACCCAGCAATTATTGCTAGCAGTATCAGTCTTTCTTTAAAAAATAAACCGATCGATTTACTGAACATTTTATCTAAGACGAAGTACGGACCAGATGGTATCGGTGGTTTAGTGACGACGGGAACAATGTATGTAGGTTATCCGCGATAGAAGGTGTTCCCAAGCAAGATGGGCAATCAGTGCTCCCAGTGCAACTAGTAATAGGAAGTAAGGGTGAATGACACCTTCGTTTATTTGTTTTAATATTAAGAAGTAGAGAAGTGCTAAATCGATAAATAAGATAATACAAGAGATGCTCATCACGATCTTTTTGGCCTTTGCCATCAGTTTCTGATGAAGAGTCAGTATCCCATAAAGGAATATACCGAATCCCAACGAGATACAGAAACTGTAAATTTGAATGGATAGAATCATTTAAATAAACGATGAAAAATACTGTTTTCCTTGTCTTTTTCTTTATGATCTTCTAAGTATGAATAGGAGATAATTAAACCTTTAATAGAAACATTACCATCTCTTGTATCCAATTTTACGAGTTCCAAGTCTTCTCCTTTGATTAGTAGATACCCCATTACAGTTTCCAATAAGAACTCTTCATTATCGAAATTATCGATTTTCTTAACTCCTGTAATCACGGCTGTCTTTCTCTCTATCATGGTAAGTGTATGACTGAAATTGTTAATTTGTGTGTTTTCTTTATCCATAATCTTGTCCTTTCCCTAAACTTTATGCAAAAAAAAAGAAACTATGAAAAAAACTTACCGTTTGGTAAGTTTTTCTAGTTTTATTCCTCAGTTTCTGTTGCAGGTTCAGGATCTTCAGCCTTGTCATATGCTTCAAGGATTGCGTCTTGAAACATAGCTCTACCTTCAGAGTTAACTGGGTGAGCAATATCGCGATATCCGCCAGTAGCCGTTTTTCTACTTGGCATTGCGATAAATAGACCATTATCTCCTTCAATAATACGAATGTCGTGAATAGCAAACATGTCGTCGATTAATACTGATGCGATTCCTTTCATGCGAGATCCTTCTTTTTCGATCTTGCGAACATTTACAGATGTAATTTTCATTGCATATCCTCCCTCTAAAGTATAAACTTTATACATTAATCATATATCAAATCTTTCAAAAATGCAATGAATTTCGCATTAGTAAACCAATAATATCAGAAAATTCTACAAAATTGTGTGCTATAATAAAGAAGAAGGATGATAAAATGGACGTTAAAACAGGAAAGAAATTATTATTTTGTATGGGCTTAGCTATTGTTGGTTTCACATTGATTATTTCGGGAAGTAGTTATGCCTTATTAAATTCTACAAACATGCAAAATACGACGATTGCGAACAATTTGCAAATTCAATATGATGAAGGAAACGAGTCCGCAGGCGATATCGTCTATTTGACTGTGCCATATCCAATTTCTGATATGGATGCTATGCAAAGGAAACCGTACGTGTTTTCGGTAACCAATCAAACAAGCACAGTAAAAGATTATACCATTTCCATTATCGATGATACGGCAATGGCATCTTTAGAAAATTGTGACGACTGTTTATTAAGAGATAACTATGTAAAATTTAGCATCAATCAAAGTTCACCCAAATCATTAAGCGATATAGAAGATGGCTTGCTATTAAAGGATCAATTGGGACCAAATCAAACCAAAACTTATGAGTTAATATTATGGTTAGACGAATATAGTGATAATTCTGTGTTCGATAAGCACTTTTTCAAACGATTAAGTGTGCAATGAAAAAGAAGCCAAAAACGGCCAAAATCATTTATTTGACGTAAAGCGTTCGTGAAATCTAAAAAAATAAAAACAAGATCATAAAAAGCAGATATAATATATGTTAGGAAGGTAGGTGTTATAACTTGCGGCAACCAAAGAATAAGCATATTGTCAAAACGAAACGGCGTTTAGTATTGTTTGGTATCACGTGCTGCGCTGTTATTATCGGACTTACCATAATGCTCGGCAAAACATGGGTTGAAATCTATCAAAAATATCAACAAAAAGATTCTTTAACTGCAAAATTAGAAGAATTGCAAAAAGAAGAGGAAGAATTGAAAGCCGATGTAGAACGTTTACAAGATCCAGATTACGTTGCTAGATATGCTAGAGAAAAATATCTATATTCTAAAGATGGTGAATTTATCATCAAACTACCATAAAATAGAGTATTCTATTTTTTCTTTTTGTTTAAATCTTGTCAGATGAAAGAAGTTTCGATAGAATGTAAGAAGAGATGTGATAAAAATGGAAGATGTAGTTAGTTTATTTGCACCATATCGAATTGAAAAGGGAGATACCATCGTCGTAGGAGTCTCTGGTGGACCGGATTCGATGGCTCTTTTAAGTATGCTATTAAAGTATCGAGATCAAAAAGAGATTCAAATCATTGCTGCTCATGTCGATCACAACGTCCGTAGAACGAGTGCAAAGGAAAGAGAGTTTGTAGAGTCTTGGTGTATGAAACATAACATTTTTTTTGAGACGATGACGATTGACAAATACGGAGATGACAATTTTGAAAACGAAGCGAGATCGATTCGATATCATTTTTTTGAAGAGGTCATTCATAAGTATCAAGCCAAAATCTTAATGACTGCCCATCATGGCGATGACTTAATGGAGACAATTTTAATGCGTCTGACGCGTGGTTCTACTCTAAAAGGATACGGCGGTTTTGCGGAAGTCGCCACGATGAAAGACTATCAAATCATCAGACCGTTACTCCGTTACACAAAAAAAGATTTGGAGCAGTACGATAAGAAACATAAAATTCCGTACGTTATCGATAAAAGTAACTTTAAAACCATTCATACGCGAAATCGTTATCGCAAACATCTGTTACCATTTTTTAAAAAGGAAGATCCAAATGTCCATCTCAAATTTCTAAAATTCAGTAAAATTCTAAATGAATACGATAACTTGATTGAAAGCCAAGTGCATCAATTGTTATCAAAGGTCTATCACGACAACACCCTTTTCATTAAAAAGTATCAAGAACTAGAACCGATTATGCAAAGTCGCATCATTCATACCATTTTAGAATCCATTTATAAGGACGACTTAATGTTAATCAATGATCGTCATGTGGAACTAATTCAAAAATTGATTCAATCTCGAAAAAGCAATTCCTATATTTATTTGCCAAATAACATTCGTGCCATAAAGAGTTACGATCAAATCAAAATTGTCATGTCGATCGATCAAGTGTCGGGATATGAGATTGAACTAAACGACTATGTGACATTGCCAAATGGACATCATCTAAAACGAGTTACAAGTTGTGATACCAACGGTAACGATGTCGCTAGATTAAATAGCGCAGACCTTGCCTTGCCACTATATGTTAGGACTCGCCGCCATGGCGATAAAATCGCTGGCTTCCATATGAAGGGACACAGTAAGATAAAAGATATTTTTATCAATCACAAAGTCCCGTTAAAAGATAGAGAATTGTGGCCAGTCGTCGTCGATTCTAAAGGAGAAGTTGTCTGGATTCCAGGAATTAAGAAAAGTAAATTTAATAAGTCACAGAAAGAAAACTGTGATATAATAATAAAATATTACTAACAAGGAGGAAAAAACGTGAATAAAAATACTGTAAAAAGAGGATTATTACCATACGTGATACTGCTGGTTTTAATTTTCGGTATTTATTATGTGTATGCCGTAATGAATCAGAAAGTAAACGTATTGACATATCAAGAATTTAGCGATGCACTTACAAATGCACAAGTGACTGAAATGACAATCACCCCGAGATCGAGTGCAGGTGTTTACGAGATGGAAGGTAGTTTAGCCGATTACGACGATAACGAAACTTTCTTCGCTAGAGTACCGATGTCTGATGAGATTATCAGACAAGTACTAGCTGCTAGTGAACAATATGATTTTGAATTGGTAACGGAACAAGATCCAGAATCAAGTCCATGGTTACTAATTTTAATTAATGTTGTTCCATTAGTAATCTTAATTGGTGGTGCTTTATGGATTTTCTCTCGTCAAATGGGATCTAATAATAAATCAATGGATTTCGGACGTAGTAAAGCAAGATTGAGTACGGATCAAAATAAAGTAACATTTAACGACGTTGCTGGTTTAAAAGAAGAAAAAGAAGAAGTTAGAGAATTGATCGATTTCTTAAAAAATCCAAAACGTTTCCAAAAACTTGGAGCTAGAATTCCAAAAGGAGTTTTATTAGTTGGTCCTCCAGGAACTGGTAAAACGTTACTTGCAAAAGCAGTTGCTGGCGAAGCAAATGTCCCATTCTACTTTATTAGTGGTTCTGATTTCGTAGAACTATTTGTCGGTGTTGGTGCAAGTCGTGTCAGAGACATGTTCAAACAAGCGAAAGCCAATGCTCCATGCTTAATCTTTATTGATGAAATCGATGCCGTTGGTCGTCAACGTGGAACTGGTTTAGGCGGTGGCCATGATGAAAGAGAACAAACTTTGAATCAATTGTTAACAGAAATGGATGGCTTTGGGACAAATGAAGGAATTATCGTCATTGCGGCAACAAACCGTGCTGATGTATTAGACCCAGCATTATTGAGACCAGGAAGATTCGACCGTCAAGTAACAGTAGGACTTCCAGATGTAAGAGAAAGAGAAGATATTTTAACAGTTCATGCTAAGAATAAAATACTTGCTCCAAGCGTACAACTAAATGCAATTGCTAAGAGAACACCAGGATTTAGTGGTGCTGATTTGGAAAACTTATTGAATGAAGCTGCCCTTCTAGCCGTTAGAAGAAATAAGAACAGTATTACGATGGCAGAAATCGATGAAGCAACCGATCGTGTTATCGGTGGACCTGCTAAGACGAGTAGAAAATATACTCCACATGAAAAAGAATTGGTTGCATACCATGAAGCGGGCCATGCTGTATTAGGTATTAAATTGGAAAATGCGGATGATGTTCAAAAGATTACGATTATCCCTCGTGGTCAAGCCGGCGGATATACGATGATGATGCCAAAAGAAGAGCATTATTTTGCAACGAAGACAGAGTTGTTAGATCAAATTACTGGTTTGCTTGGTGGCCGTGTTTCAGAAGAGTTACGATTCCATGAATCGACAACTGGTGCTCACAATGACTTTGAACGTGCTACTAAAATTGCTCGTGCTATGGTAACAGAATACGGTATGAGTGATCTAGGACCAATTCAATTAGAACAACAAGAAGGTGGCGTATTCTTAGGTCGTGATTACAATAAAACGAAAGACTTCTCAAATGAAGTTGCTCATGAAATTGACCTAGAGATGCGTAAAATCGTCAACAGTTGTTATGAAAGAGCAAAACAGATTCTTTCTGAAAACCAAGATATGATTAAGTTAATCGTAGATGCTCTATTAGAACGTGAAACGGTTACAAAAGAGCAAATCGATTACTTAGTAGAACATGGAACGATGCCTCCTGAAGACGACGAAGAACAAGTTGTAGACAACAAAGAAGAAAAAGATGTAGAAGAGACAGAAGTAACAGAATCATCAACTGAAAAGGTAGAAGAAAGTCCAAAGAAAGAATCAAAAAATAAGAAACAACACAATAAATCAAAGCAAAACAAAGGAGAATAAAACTCCTTTTTTTGTTTACTTTTAGAAAAAACAATGATAAAATAAGCACTCGAGTAAAGAGGTGAAAATATGGCGGGATCAAAAAAAGCAGATGAATTAATTGTTTCTTTAAAAAATGGAAAACTTTATTTAGGGAAGAAAGCAGCCGAAATTATCAAAGAGAAAAATCATCTTTGTGGAGACTGTTTACGTCCTTATAGTCAGTGTCCTAAAATGAGTAGACAATGGCAACCGATTGAATACTATGGCTGGATTACAGAAGGAAGTCAAAAGTTTATTGAAGGAGAATTAACATATCGTTTATCTCCAGAGGAACAAATGGATTTGTTTGATACAGGCAAATATGATGCTGTGCAAAAAGTTCCTGATCGTGAAAAAGTTTCAGCAATGGTACCGGATACTTTTGTCGTAACGGGATGTCAAAGATTCATTGCACCAACTGTTGAAGACGCAAGACGTGAACAAGCCGAAAAAGATCGTATCATGTCTTTGAAAAAAAGATAAATCCGTTTTTCTTTTTCCTAAATTTACGGTATAATAAATAAGCAATCATAATGACTAGAAACATAAACAGTATCATGAGTAGATATCGAAAAAGTTAGGAGCAGGGTATAAAGATGGAATGGACAATTGGAAACGTAAAAATCAAAAATCAAATTGTACTGGCCCCGATGGCAGGAATTTGTAACTCTAGTTTTCGTAAAATTATCAAACAGATGGGTGCCGGATTAATCTATGCCGAAATGGTAAGCGATAAAGCAATTTTCTATAACAGTAAAAAAACAATCGACATGTTATATATGGAAGACGAAGAAAGACCAATTACACAACAGATATTTGGATCTGATGTAGAGTCGTTTGTCATGGCCGCAAAATACATTTATGAACATCAACACCCAGATATTATCGATATCAATATGGGCTGTCCCGTTCCAAAAGTTGCCGTAAAAAGTCAAGCCGGAGCAGCGTTACTAAAGAATCCCCAAAAGATTAAAGAAATTGTATCGGCAGTTGTTTCATCAGTTCCAATTCCCGTTACGGTAAAAATTCGTTCTGGATGGGATCATGAACACATCAATGCCGTGGAAGTAGCTAAAATATGTGAAGAAGCAGGTGCTCAAGCAATCTGTGTTCATCCTAGAACGAGAAGCCAGGGCTATACCGGTAAAGCAGATTGGAGTATCATCAAATCTGTAAAAGAAGCAGTTTCCATTCCAGTAATCGGAAATGGCGATATAAAAAGTTGTTACGATGCCAAACGAATGCTAGAAGAAACAGGTTGCGATGCCGTTATGATTGGACGGGGAGTATTAGGAAATCCTTGGCTAATTAAAGAATGCATAACGTATTTGGAAACAGAGGAAGTATTACCGAAACCATCTCCAAAAGAACGAATCGATATGTGCTTGAACCATTTAAATTTATTGAAAGAATTAAAAAACGAACATATCGCATGTTTAGAAATTAGAACACATATTAGTTGGTACTTAAAAGGATTGCCAAAAGCAAACGATATCAAAAATAAAATCTTTTCTCTAGACCATATCAGTGATATAATTCAAGTATTAAATGAATATCAGGATTGGTTAAAGGAGGAACAAGAGTGAAAGCATATTTTTTGCCAAGAGCAATCGCATTTTTAATCGATGCCATTTTAATTAGTTTAGTAGCAAGTTTGTGTTTTAGAGTTTTTCCACAGTATACGAATTATACGAAGTTAAATCAACAATTGGAAGAGTCCTATAGAAGTTACTTGAATCAAGATATTACAATCAATGAATATGTTGCACAAGTAAACGATTTAAGTTATGATATTGCTTATCAGGAAGTCCCATATATGATTATTTATATCACTTTAACAATTGGGTATTTCGTAGTTTTCCAGGCTAAGATGAACGGTCAGACAATCGGCAAACGATTGATGCGAGTCCGCGTTGTCAGTATGGAAAAAGAAGAGCCAGTAACGACCAATCAGTACTTGATTAGAGCCATGATCAATCAGACATTGTTTTTAAATCTAGTTGATTTGGGTATGGTTCTATTTATGAGTAAACAGGTGTACGGCTATGTTAATATTATTTTAGTAATTACACAATCTATTATTATGATAACGTGTCTTGTCATGGTATTATATAGAAAAGATGCCCGCGGCTTACACGATTTAGCGGCAAATACAAAAGTAGTAATGAATGGAGCAAAGGAGTTGGTAGAATGCAAGAGTTAACAGAACAAGAATTGGTTAGAAGAGAGAAAGCAAAAAAAATTAGAGAGATGGGAATCGATCCGTTTGGTCAAAAGTTTGACCGAGATGCGTTTGCTAAAGATATTACAGAAAAATACAAAGACGTTCCACATGATGATTTTGAACAGATGAACGACTGTTATACAGTAGCAGGTCGTATTATGTTTATTCGTAAAATGGGAAAAGCATCGTTCTTTACGATTCAAGACCGGACTGGAAAATTACAAGTCTATATTTCAATTAACGATGTTGGTGAAGAAGTATACAACTTATTTAAGAGTGCTGACATTGGTGATATCGTTGGAGTATACGGTAAAGTAATGAAAACGAGAACTGGCGAAGTAACACTAAAATGTTTACAATACACGCACTTAGTGAAAGCATTGAAACCACTTCCTGAAAAGTTTCACGGACTAACGGATATCGAAGAGCGTTATCGTCGTCGTTACGTAGATTTAATTATGAACGAAGACTCTAGACGAGTTGCCTATGAGCGACCAAAAATCATTCGCTGTATTCAAAATTTCATGGATAATCGTGGTTTTATCGAAGTAGAAACACCAGTGTTAAACAATTTGTTGACAGGTGCTGCTGCTAGACCATTTATCACACATCACAATGCCGAAGATCAAGATATGTATTTACGTATCGCTCTAGAATTACCACTAAAGAGACTTCTTGTCGGTGGGATGGAATCTGTATACGAAATCGGTCGAACATTCCGAAACGAAGGAATGGATCCAAAACACAACCCAGAGTTTACGATGATGGAAGCCTATCAGGCATATTCCAATTTAGAAGGTATGATGGATTTAGCAGAGAACATGTTCAAAGAGATTGCAAACAAAGTCTACCATCGCACGCAGTTCCATTGGTCTGGATACGATATCGATTTAGGTGCTAAGTGGAACAGAGTTAGTATGGCCGATGCCATTAAGGAAAAAACAGGTATCGACTTCAAGTCTCAAATGACTGTAGAAGAAGCATTGAAGTTGGCAGAAGAACACAAGATCGAAGTTCAAAATCATGAACACACAGTTGGTCATATCATGAATTTATTCTTTGAAAAATATGTGGAAGAAACGTTAATTCAACCGACTTTCTTGTATGGTCATCCAGTAGAAATTTCTCCACTTACAAAGAAAAATCCGGAAGACCCAAGATTCGTCGATCGTTTTGAATTGTTTATCGGCGGCAAAGAGTTCGCCAATGCCTATACGGAATTGAACGATCCAATCGATCAGTTAGAAAGATTTCAAGAACAACTAGAAGAAAAAGAACTAGGAAATGACGAGGCAAACGATATCGATTATGATTTTATCGATGCATTGTCTTACGGAATGCCACCAGCTGGTGGAATCGGTTTTGGAATCGACCGTCTATGTATGCTATTTACAGAACAAGAATCTATCCGTGACGTACTATTATTCCCGACGATGAAAAATAAGGTTCGTCCAGAGCAAAAATCAAAAGAAGATACCAAATAAGAAAAGAGAAAATCTTTTCTTTTTTTTTCACGAACTTTTCACAAGAAACTTTTTTGATTTTGTTTGTTTTTTATTTTGATAATGCTATAATGAATATGGGAGGGTTAAAATGAAAAAGCATAATTTAATCAAGGTAGTTGCTATTACCATCCTAGTGTTTGTTCTATTGAGCTGGATTTTCCCAACTGCAAGTTATAGTTCAACACAAGGATTAGTAGAAGCAGAAAGAGTACAAGTTGGATTCTACGAACTATTTAACTACCCATCATTAGCAATGTCATATTTCGGTTACATCTTTGTTTTTGTATTGATGATCGGTGCATTCTATGAGATTCTTTCTAAGACTGGTGCTTACCGAGAACTTGTAGATCGCTTAGTAAAACAGTTCAAGGGCCGTGAATCTCTATTCTTGGCTACTACGATGGTAATACTTGCTGCGATAACGTCGTTCTCAGGTTTAAGTGTAGGCTTGATGTTTGTGTTCCCATTCTTAATTGCATTGATTCTTTCGATGGGATATGGCAAACTAACAGCGGCTGCAACGACGGTTGGTTCAGTTATGGTTGGTTTAATTGGTACAACATTTGGTAACACATCTGTTTACTATTTAAACTATTATCTAGGAACTGAATTGACAACACAAATCTGGCCAAAAGTAATCATCTTAATTATTGGTCTAGCATTATTAATTTTCAATGTATTGAAATATGCAAAGAAAACAAAAAATGATGTAGATTTAGTAAAAGAAGATTACATCCCTGAAAAAGTAAAAGGAAAACATGCAATCTGGCCATTAGTAGTTATTTTTGATTTACTATTAATCATCATGGTAATTGCACAACTTCCTTGGGAAGAATGGGGAATTACATTATTTACGGATATGACGGAGGCAATTGCTGACTTTGAAGTATTTGGATTCCCAATTTTTGGTAAGATTTTAGGAGCCGTTTTACCTTTTGGACAATGGTCAATTTTCGATTTCGCAATCCTACTATTTATTGCTGGAGCCGTTATTGCTTTCATCTACAAGTTGAAAGTCAGCCAATGGATTTCTGCAATGTGTGATGGATTTAAGAAATTCGCATTACCTGCAACTTTGATGATGATTTTGTACATGTGCTTGATTATTGCTACATATCATCAATTCCAATTGGTAATTATCGATGCAATCCTAAGCATTACATCTGGCTTAAATTCATTTACGATGGCAATTGCTACATTCTTAGCAAGTGTCTTCAATATGGATCCGATGTATGTTGCTGCAGGAACTGTTCCTTATGTTGCTTCTCTATATACAGATTTGACAACATCAGGATATGGAATTATCGCAGTTATCTACCAAAGTATGTATGGATTAGCAATGTTAGTAGCACCGACAAGTGTTATCTTGATTGGTACATTAGCATATTTAAAGATTCCATACGGAAAATGGTTAAAACACATTTGGAAACTATTTGTAGAATTATTAGTAATTTTACTAATTATCTTCACAATATTAGTACTAATGTAAAAGAAGGAGCATTAAGCTTCTTTTTCTATCGTTAAAATCAGTAGAGACAGATGAAAACATCTGTTTTTTTCTTTGTGTAAAAAATAGAAAATTCATCATAATATATAAAGAAAATAGAAAGGAGAAAACTATGTATCAATCGTTTGATGAAGAATGTCAGTCAATTTTATTAAAAACATTTCAAGAAAAAGAAGCGTTAAAAGATGAATTTATTGGTAGTGAACATCTAATGCTGGCTATTTTAAAAAGTGAAAATACAATTTCGTCGTTGTTAAATCAAATGGGCATCACATATCATAATTACAAACAAAAATTGAGAGAACTAGTTGGAAAACAATCTTCTAAAAAGACTTGGAATCTGTATACCCCGTTTTTAAAACAAGTTATAGTAAGTGCCATCTTAAAGTCGAAAGAAAACCATACTCCCGTTACTTTGCCAACATTGTTTCAAAGTTTGTTAGAAGCAGGTGACGGGTTAGGATTACGTACCTTATCTGCAATGGACGTTGACTTATCGGCATTTACACAGCTGTTTCACGATACAACGAAAAAAGAAGCGTTACCAAAGAAACATTTGATGTTAGATTCTTTCGGCCGTAATTTAATTACCGATGCTCCTACATTTGATGCCGTAATTGGACGAGAAAACGAACTAAATCTCTTGATTAAAACTCTATGTAAAAGAAAAAAATCCAATCCAATTTTATTGGGTGAAGCAGGTGTTGGAAAAACGGCATTGGTAGAAGAATTAGCCAGAAGAGTTGCCCAAAAGAAAGTCCCAACTGAACTGCAAAATAAAAAGATTTACTCTCTGGAGACTTCTACTTTAGTAGCAGGCACAAAGTATAGAGGAGAATTCGAAGAACGATTTGGACAATTATTAAAAGAAGTGGAAGAAGATCCAGATATCATTTTGTTTATCGATGAAATCCATACTCTGATTGGTGCCGGTGGAGCGGAAGGTGCCATCGATGCTTCGAATATTTTAAAACCTGCTCTGGCCCGTGGTAAAATTAAACTGATCGGGGCAACGACAATTCAAGAGTTTAATCACTACATTTCAAAAGACAAAGCATTCTCTAGAAGATTTGAGTTGATTTATGTTTTAGAGCCAAAAGAAGAAGTTTTAAGAGATATTTTAACTTCAAGTGCAAAACAGTATGAAGAATACCATAGCGTTCGTTTAGAAGAAAGTACGATTACAAAAATTATGGAGTTGTCCAATCAATTGAATAACGACAGTCATCAACCAGATAAAGCTCTCGACTTATTAGATGAGATATGTACCTCGAAACATCTTTTGTTTGAACGAACTTTAGTTGGATTAACAGAATCGATTCAAAAAGTTTCGGAAAAGAAAAACGAAAATGTCTGTCAAGGTAATTTTAGAGAGGCACTCCTTTGGCGTAACAAAGAATGCAAATTGCGAGAAGATTTAGAAAAACGAAAGATGGATACTCCAGAAAATGCTATTACTGCTGAAGATGTGACTATCTATTTTGATGAGAAATATCGAAGTAAACCGATGTCGTCTTCTGCATTGAAGAAAAAATTAGAAAACGATTCGGTTCATAAAGAGAATCAAATTGCAAAGTTAATAGAAGCGATTCCTAAAGCATCCTCTTTCTTATTTTATGGTCCAGAGGGAACCGGAAAGAATTATCTAGCGGAAAAATGGATAAAGATATCCTATCCTAATCGCGCTTTTACTGTAGATATGTCCGAATATCAACATGACCACGATGTCAACAAATTATTAGGTGCACCATTAGGATACAGTGGATGCGAAGAAGAGACTCCATTTCTATCATTTCTAAAGAGCAACCCGTATGGATTAATTTATATTAAGAACATTCATCTCGCTTCCAAAAAGATACTCACAACTTTTGTGGATATTTTAAAGAGCAAAAAAGTTCACGATAATCGCGGTCGTATTTTAAATGCTACACAGAAATTTTTATTCACAGTTTCTGTGCAAAAAAAGAATTTAGGATTTGTCGAATTCAGTTCAGATAAAGAACTGACGAAACAAATTCCGCAGCTATTACTGGATCAAGTCGATGTTATGATTCCATTTGAAACGATGAGTAGTAAAGAGCAAATGAAAATAATAAGACAAGCAAATAAAAATATCGATCCAAAGCAATTGAAAGAAATCGAAACTCATTTAAAATTAGGAAAAATCACATTGTCAGAAGCGCTGAAAAAAGTCAAAAAGCGACAATTATTAGAGTCACCATCATAAAAGTGATATTAAGTCTCACAAATTCCAACCAAAAAAGTATGAAAAGTTCGGTAATCCATTTCTAAATCATATCCGATATGGTATAATACCTTTAGAAAAAGGACTGATATTATGAAAATTTATAACACATTGACAAAAAAAGTAGAAGAGATTATTCCTCACGAAGAGGGAAAAATCAAAATGTACACGTGTGGTCCGACCGTATACAACTATGCTCATATTGGAAATCTCCGCACTTATATATTTGAAGATATTTTTGAAAAGGCGTTACGTTATTTGGGTTACGACGTAGAACGTGTAATGAACATTACAGATGTCGGTCATATGACGAGTGATGCCGATGAAGGCGAAGATAAAATGTTAAAGAGTGCTGAAAAAGAAAAGAAAACAGTAAGAGAGTTAGCAGATTTTTATACAGAAGCATTTTTTAAAGATTTTGCTAGTTTAAATATCGACAAACCGGCAATTGTTGAACGTGCTAGTGATCACATTGCAACTTATCAAAAGATGATTCAAAAAATGTTAAATGATGGGTATGCATACTCTTCCAACGGCAATATTTATTTTGATGTATCGAAATGTCCAAATTACTATGAACTTTCCGGAAAAAATCCGGACGATTTATTGGTTGGTGTGAGAGACACTGTAGAAGAAGATAAATCCAAACGAAATCCAGCCGATTTTGGTCTGTGGTTTACGAGTTCTAAGTTTAACAATCAAATTATGAAATGGGACTCTCCATGGGGAGTTGGCTATCCGGGATGGCATATCGAATGTTCTGGTATTTCTGCTGAATATTTAGGAGAATATCTAGATATCCATTGTGGCGGCGTCGATAACATCTTCCCACATCACTCTAATGAGATTGCTCAAAGTGAAGCATATTTCGGACACAAATGGTGCTCTTATTGGGTTCATGGGGAGCACTTAAATGATAAAAATGGTAAGATGAGTAAATCGAATGGTGAATTTTTAACCCTTTCCCTATTAAAAGAAAAGGGTTATGATCCATTATCTTATCGTTATTTTTGCTTAAATAGTCATTATCGTAGTCAATTAGTATTTTCTTATGAAGCGTTGGACGGTGCTCAAAACGCATATTTTAAATTAAAAAATAGAATTAAAACATTAGATCGGACTCCAAATTTGCGAGAAAGAAAATTAGATGAGTATCAAGACAAGTTTAAAGCAGCACTAAGTGATGATTTGAATACTGCTAGTTGCATCACACTAATTTATGATGTATTAAAAGATGAGGAACTTTCTGACTTTTCAAAATTGTACTTAATTGAAGACTTCGACAAAGTTTTATCTCTTGGCTTAATTGAAGAAGTAGAGGCTCCTGAAGTTGACCAAGAAATTTTAGATTTAATTGAAAAACGTAAAGTTGCCAAACAAAATAAAGATTATGCCTTAGCAGATCAGATTAGGGATGAATTGTTGCGAAAAGGAATTCGCCTAATCGATACGAGAGAAGGAACAACATACGAACGAATTTAAAAGTTACATCTGTAACTTTTTCTTTTGTAAAGGAAAGATTGACATTTATGATATAATAAAAACGCATGAGAAAGGAGAAGTATCTATGAATCCAAATAATATGAACATTTTGGTTTTGGCATACTTAGGAGATAGTGTTTACGAACATTATATTAGAACCTATTTAATTCACCAAAATATCGCGAACGTGAACGATTTGCAAACGGCATCTTTAAGATACGTCAGTGCCAAGAGTCAGGCTAAAATTGTTCAAGAACTAATTAATCGGAATCAATTGACAGAAGAAGAGCAAGCCATTTATCGCCGGGCTCGGAATGCCAAAAATAATCATCATCCCAAAAACTGTGATATTGTAACTTACAAACAGGCAACTGGATTAGAGGGAATCATTGGTTATTTAGAGATTTTAGGGAAAACAGACCGCATTCAAGAAATAATAAAAATGATAGTAGGAGAAATTGTATGTTAGTATATGGAAAAAATGTAGCAATCGAATATTTGCGAAAAAACAAAAAAATCAAAAAAATATGGATTCAAGATAGTTTTAACGATCAAACTATACTTTCTTTGATTCAAAAAAGACAAATTGGTTACAAAAAGTGTCCAAAAATAGAATTAGACCGACTTGCAAACGGTGTTCATCAAGGTATAATTTTGGAAGTAGAGGACTACCAATATGCAAGTCTTTCTGATTTTCTTAAAAATACCAACGATGGCTTTCTAATCATTTTAGATCACATCGAAGATCCTCATAATTTAGGGGCAATCATTAGAACGTGTGAAGCAGCAGGTGTCGATGGTATCATTTTACCAAAAGATAGAAGTGCAACAGTCAATGCAACGGTGTTAAAAACGAGTGTCGGTACAACTGAGAACGTAAAAATTGCACAAGTAACGAATTTAGTCCAAGCCATTCAAGAATTAAAAGAGAGTGGGTATTGGATTGTCGGAACAGATATGACGAACAGTACGGATTATCGCAAAATCGATTACACTGGTAAAACAGCAATCATCATTGGAAATGAAGGAAGTGGCATGAGTAGATTAGTACGAGAATCGTGCGATTTTATTGCACGGATTCCAATGTACGGAAAGGTAAATAGTCTAAATGCTTCCGTATCAGCAGGAATTATGATTTACGAGGTGTTAAGACAAAAAAATAAATAATGGAATATCAAACAAACGACTATGAATTAATCTATATGATTCGAGAACACAATTTGGAAGAAGAACTTTTGTACCAAAAATATGAACCGATGATCAAGAGCGAAATAAAAAAGTATATCAAGCAGGCAAAGTATGCCGGATTAGATATAATGGACTTGTATCAAGAAGGTATGGTTGGATTATCCGATGCTTTGAAATACTATGATGAATTACAAGGAACCCAGTTTTCTACGTATGCATATAAATGTATTCGTGGTAAAGTAATGAATTGTATTCGCAAAGAAACCCGTCAAAAACGTGGAGCCTTTGTCGAACGATACTCTCTATCTAAGGAAATGTCGTCTGGTTTAAAAATAGAAGATTTGTTAGCCAATGATGCTGATGTGGAAAAAGAATTATATTACAAACATTTAGCAAATGAAATCACTCGTTTTAAACACACCTTACCAATTATGCATTCCCTAGTCTTCGAACTGAGAATGAACGGCTTTAGCAGTCGAGAAGTTTCCATGTTACTAGAACTCTCTTATCGAACAGTAAACAACTATTGGCATCGATCAAAGGAAGCATTAAAAAGAAGTTTATCTATTTAATCTTTTGTTGATTTATGCTATAATGACTGTATCATAGGGATGTGATAATATGGCAAAGATGGATAATAAAATTTTGTTATCGGACTGGCTAGATGATTTCACAAAAAATACAGTTGACCGCCGAGAAATCCTATATGGACTTTCTTTGGCTATGCAAAAAGAAAATAATAACCAAAACTATATTCTGAATTTTGATCCAACCCAAATTGCCGTCAATTATACCAACAATCGCCAAGTTCTTCTTCACAATACGGTTCATGCTTTTGCACCAGAAGCAGAAGAATATAAAAAGATTGACATTAAAATGTTAGCGACGTTCGCGGTTGGAATGTATATCGAATGGCCATGGCGCAATGGCTTACTAAATGCGGAGGTACTGGGAAACAATTTTGATACGTATGCCTATTTATTACCTTCCGAAGATACGGATTACTTTAGAAGAGTACTAGTAAATAATGAGCCGTTATATTATTCTGATTATCGTCAAAAGTTAGAAGAACAACAAAAAGAACAAAATCAAACTGGACTTGCATCAACAGGTCCTAAATTAGTCCTTGCCAATGCGGCTCAAACAGGCGTTGTTCAAGATGTATACGATGATTCGCAACAAGATGAGAAAACGGATTCCAAAGCAGCATTCTCAACATCTGCATTCTTAGTTGTATCGTTTTCAGTCGTTTGTGGTTTGATGATGGTTCTAGCATACGTCTTAGCAATGTAAGAATTAGTTGACTTATCAATACTTTTGTGTTATTTTATAGGTAGCACGAAAGTGTTTTTATTTTGATTAAAAATAAAGGAATGGTGAGGTTTATGGCTGTAACTCAAAAAAAAGTAAAAGAAAATTTGTCAACTGCAGAAAAAGAAGCAGAGAAGCTAACTAAAAGCGAAAAGACAAAAACAAACAAATCAAAACAAAAACAGACGACAAAAAGCGCAAAAAATCAAGCGACAAAAGAAACGAAAAAACAAACAACATCAGGAGAAAAAAAGCAAACGAAAACGACAACTAGAAAAGAAGCTGAAAAGAAGAATACTAAAAAAATAGAAAAAGCACAAAAAGAAGGATTCTTCAAAGGCGTCCGTAGTGAAGTAAAAAAAGTAAAATGGCCGAGCAAGAAAGATATGATTAAGTATTCCATTGCGGTAATTTTATTAATTATATTCTTTGCAATTTTCTTCTATATTATCGATGTCATTATGGCATTATTAAAGGCGGTGGCTTAGTATGGAAAAGCAATGGTATGTTGTAAACACGTATTCAGGACATGAGAACAAAGTCAAAGAAAAACTAGAGATGCGTGCACAATCGATGGATATGAAAGATTACATCTATCGTGTCGTAATCCCTACAGAAACTGTAGTTGAAAATAAAGATGGAGTTCAAAAAGAAAAAGTCAAAAAGATGTTTCCTGGTTACATCCTAGTAGAAATGGTCATGAGTGATGAGGCATGGTACGTAGTAAGAAATACCCCAGGTGTTACTGGATTTATCGGTTCATCTGGAAAAGGTGCCAAACCGACACCGCTTCAACCATATGAAGTAGACAAGATCTTAAACAGCATGGGAATGAGTCGTTTAGATGTCAACAAAGAACTAGAAGTTGGTACCAAAGTCAAAATTATCGCTGGTCCGTTCAATGGTATGTTCGGTACAATTGATAGCATTGATTTACCAAATCAAAAGATCAATTTGATTGTCGACTTATTCGGTCAAGAAACTTCTGTAGAAGTAGAAATGTCACAAATTGAAGTTGCAGCATAAAAAAACGTTGCAATTTTAAGAAAAGTATGTTATCCTTTAAGGGCTATATTTAATTTAATATAGATAAATTAAGTGGGAAGCACGCGGATTTATGCTATTTGAACCACTCGCGAAAACGAAAATATTATTTAGGAGGTGTTTTTCGTGGCAAAACAAATCACAAGAGAATTAACATTACAAATTCCTGCTGGAAAAGCTACACCAGCTCCACCAATCGGAACTGCGTTAGGACCATTAGGAATTAACTTACAAGAATTTTGTACAAAATATAATGAAGCAACGAGAGATAAGATGGGAGATATTTTACCAGCCAAAATTACTGTTTATGAAGACAGAACATTTGACTTCGTAATTAAGACTCCACCAACAGCAAACTTATTGAAGAAGTATGCTCATATTGATAAAGGATCTGTAAAAGGAGCAAATCACATTGTTGCAACTTTAACAAAAGAACAGATTCGTGAAATTGCTGAAATTAAATTACCAGATTTAAATGCATATGATATTGAAGCAGCAATGAAAATCGTAGAAGGTACAGCAAGAAATATGGGAATCGCTGTAAAAGGCGTAAACGATGCTGAACTTGCTAGTCAAGAAAAAGAAGCACTAGAAGAAGAAAAGGAACAAGCTGAACGTGAAGCTGAACTTGCTGAATTAGAAGCAGAAGCAGGTAAGGAAGCACCAGAAGTTCCAGTAATCGAAGAAAAGAAAGATTCTAACGAAGAAGCATAATCATATAGGTTCACAAGACCTACGTGGGAGGAATCGTCCGCAAACACCACATAAGGAGGAATTAAAAAATGAAAACAAGAGGAAAGAAATATCAAGAAGCTCTAAAGAAAGTGGATCGTACAAAAGCTTATAGCAAAGAAGAAGCTATGACTTTGGTAAAAGAAACTTCTATTAGTAAATTTGATGGTTCTGTTGAAATTGCTATGCGCTTGAATGTTGACCCTAAGAAAGCAGATCAACAATTAAGAGGAGCAGTTGTTCTACCTCATGGAACAGGAAAGACTAAAAAAGTATTAGTCGTTGCTAAAGGCGAAAATGCTACAAAAGCAAAAGAAGCTGGAGCAGATTATGTCGGCGATATGGACATGATTACAAAAATTGAACAAGAAAACTGGTTTGATTTCGATGTCATGATTGCTACACCAGACATGATGCCATTACTTGGTAAATTAGGTAGAGTTTTGGGACCAAAAGGTTTAATGCCAAACCCAAAGACAGGAACTGTTACAACTGATGTTGTAAAAGCTGTCAATGATGTAAAGGCTGGTCGTGTAGAATACCGTACAGATAGTTTTGGAAACATTCATGCTATCATTGGTAAGGTTTCATTCAGTGAAGCGGATTTAGTAGATAACTTCAATGCTTTCGTAAGCACGATTTTAAAAGTTAAGCCTGCTACAGTAAAAGGTGATTACATCAAAAACGTAGCTGTTAGCAGCACGATGGGCCCTGGTATTAAAGTTTCTTTAAATTCCATTGACAAATAAAATAAACGAGAATATAATAACAAATGATTATTAAAGCGTGGTGCCATAGACAGCAGGTAGCAAAGTAAATCCTGCCGAGGAACTTGTTTGTAAATAAGATCTTCCTGTCTATGACTAGGAAGATTTTTTATGGTCATGCTTTTGTAATAAGGAGGATGAATATGGCAAGTCAAAAGATTTTAGCACAAAAACAACTAGTTATTGACGAAATCAAAGATTGTGTATCTAACGCAAAGACATACGTATTGTTCGACTATCGTGGATTAACAGATACAGAATCTAAAGAACTAAGAAGAAAGCTAAAAGAAACTGGTTCTGACTATAAAGTATACAAAAATACTTTAATGGACAGAGCATTCAAAGACTTAAACGTTGACTTGGAAGAAGGCTTAACTGGACCAAGCGCACTTGCATTTGGTGAAGATGAAGTTGCTCCAATCAAAGTATTAAGTGACTTTGCAAAAGATCATCAGGCTTTGGTATTAAAAGTAGGAGTAGTAGATGGCAAAGTATCAGATAAAGCTGCACTTGCTGAACTTGCTACAATCCCATCAAGAGAAGGCTTGCTTACAATGCTTGCTACTGGTATGATGGCAATTCCTAGAGATTTAGCAATTGGCCTAGATCTATATGCAAAACAAAAAGAATCAAATGAATAATAATTAAGGAGGAAATAAAAATGGCAAAGTTAACAAAAGAAACATTTATCGAAAGCTTAAAAGAAATGACTCTATTAGAAATCAAAGAATTAGTTGATGCAATGAAAGAAGAATTTGGTGTTGATCCAAGTGCTGTAGCTGTAGCTGCTGCTCCTGCTGCAGGCGCTGGTGCTGCTGCTGAAGAATCTTCAACTGTTTCAGTAATCTTAAAGAATGCTGGAGCTGCTAAAGTTCAAGTTATCAAAGTAATTAAGGAAATTACTGGTCTTGGATTAAAAGAATCTAAAGACATCGCTGATAACGGTGGAGCAGTTAAAGAAAACATTTCTAGAGATGAAGCTAACGATATCAAAGCTAAGCTTGAAGAAGCTGGCGCAGAAGTTGAATTCAAATAAGATTCATCTTCCATTAGTAGACGGTTCAAACTGTCTACTTTTCTTTTGCTCAAAATCTTTATCTAGACATTGTCAATAATTTTTGAAAATGTCATAAAAAATGAACAAAATTAACATATGAAAATGTCATAGGGTGGTATACTATCGAAGTATATTGAAAAAAGAATAATAATTT
>ENA-ORTN01000051-ORTN01000051.1-human-gut-metagenome-genome-assembly--contig:-NODE-51-length-108214-cov-9.081537_pt1 | contig 108214 bp, 90 predicted proteins | sample MGYA00242070_ERZ509189 | MGnify/ENA primary metagenome ERZ509189 (study PRJEB26280, sample SAMEA2338821) | human gut metagenome | biome: human gut; feature: human-associated habitat; material: faeces...
AGTAATATGCCGGGATACGGTGTCCCCACCAGAGCTGTCTGGAAATACACCAGTCGCGGATGCCTTCCAGCCAATGCATATAAGTCTTTCCAAAGCTTTCCGGAACAAATTTTAATCTGCCTGACTGTAATGCATCAATGGCCGGTTTTGCCATTTCTTCCATTTTTACAAACCACTGCGGTTTGATCATCGGCTCTACGGTTGTCTTACATCTGTCGTGGGTTCCTACGTTGTGAACGTGATCTACTACTTTTACAAGAAGGCCAAGCTTCTCGAGATCCTCTACCATGGCTTTTCTTGCCTCGTAGCGGTCCATGCCGGCGTATTTGCCGCACTTGTTGTTCATGGTTCCGTCATCGTTTAAGATGTTGATCTCTTCGAGGTTGTGGCGTTTTCCTACCTCAAAATCGTTCGGGTCGTGTGCCGGTGTAATTTTAACGCATCCGGTTCCGAACTCTTTGTCTACGTAAGCATCTGCGATAACCGGGATTTCACGGTCGGTCAGCGGCAGTTTCAGCATTTTTCCTACAATATCGGTGTATCTTTCATCCTCCGGATTGACAGCTACGGCAGTATCGCCGAGCAGAGTCTCCGGACGGGTCGTTGCGATTTCTACGAAGCGGCCTTCTTCTCCAACTACCGGGTAGTTGATGTGCCAGAAGTGGCCTGCCTGCTCCTGATATTCAACCTCTGCATCGGAGATGGAAGTCTGGCATACCGGGCACCAGTTGATGATGCGGCTTCCTTTGTAGATCCATCCTTTTTCATACAGACGGCAGAATACTTCTTCTACGGCTTTGGAGCATCCCTCGTCCATGGTGAAGCGTTCTCTCTCCCAGTCTGCGGAGGAGCCGATCTTTCTTAACTGGCTGTTGATGCGTCCGCCGTACTCTTTCTTCCACTCCCAGCAGTGCTCCAGGAATTTTTCGCGTCCGATTTCATCTTTGTCGATGCCCTGCTCTTTGAGCATATTGGTAACTTTTACCTCGGTTGCAATCGCCGCATGGTCGGTACCCGGCTGCCAGAGGACTTCATATCCCTCCATCCGTTTGAAACGGCAGAGAATATCCTGCATGGTATTGTCAAGTGCGTGGCCCATGTGAAGCTGTCCGGTTACGTTCGGAGGCGGCATCATAATGGTAAACGGTTTTTTGTTCGGGTTTACAGTGGCGTGGAAATATCCTTTATCCAGCCATTTCTGATACAGTCTGTCCTCGAGTCCTTTCGGATCGTAGGTCTTTGCGAGTTCTTTGCTCATGAAATCCTCCTTTTATGTTTGGTGTATTGTGGTATTTATTCCCGCAGAGGCTTGTCTTAAATCAAAAACGCCCTTCACATACACATAACATGCATGCAAAGGGCGAAAATTCCGCGGTACCACCTTAATTTGTATCTCGTTTCGGAGTCTGTAACGTGACTCATGCGTGAGAACCTAATCATCACATCTTCTGTGCTTTTCAGCTCTCCGGTTCAGAAGCTACCTTCCATGACCACCTTCCCGGACAGCCTTTCAGCCGGTGAACCGTCCTCTCTTTTGGGGCCTGCCATGTACTCCTCTTCCTCATAACCTTTTCTTTTTCTGTTGGAATAGAAACTGCATTTATCATAATCGCGTTTTTTTATTTTGTCAAGCCGCCGCGGGCAAAAACCTTTCTTCTTATGGAAGTTTTAAGATTTCACGCGCTTATTTTCGGTGAATCCGCGATGCACAGTACTGCATTTCTGCGCGGCCGTACGACGCGTAGCGGACCTGTTCTTTCGAAAACGGCTTCGCATTGCTTGGCCGTCCCAGGTTTTCGCCGTGGATCACCTGATCCACAAGGTCGATGAGATCTGCGAGAACGCCGAGGCTGAGCGGATTGTAAACCGGATGCGCCGTCGATTCAAACACCTGCGTGTGATGACCGCCGAAGAATTTCATGCGGCCGCCCCTCTTCACAAGCCACACCATCAGTCCGACCAGCCCGTCGTAATACTCTTCCAGGCTCGTTCCGCCCGGCACCTGCATCCAGACACCGCAGCCGCTTCCGATCGCATCTCCGGTGAACAGGTAATTCTGTTTCGTCTCCAGCACAACGACGCTGCCCGGCGTATGGCCCGGTGTCTGACAGACGGCCAGCTCTGTGCCGCCGAGCGGAATCACGGAATCGGTACGGATGTCATGAATCTCCTCCCACGGTTTTAATTTTCCCGCTGTCAGTACGCTGAGCGTCTCCGGGTCCATCTTCTTTTCGTCGTGGCACATGTAAACCTCGTTGAACTCATCGATATGATACATGTGATCCGGGTGCGCATGCGTGATAACCAGCAGCAGAGGCTTATCTGTCAACTCCCTTATCACCGGCAGAATCTTTGCGCCTGCTGTGATGCCGGTATCAATCACAGCCGCTTTCTCTTCTCCTTCTACCACATAGAACGACGAATTTCCCGCATCAAGAATACAGTAAATTTTTTCTCCGATTTCTGTTACCTGAAAACCTTCCATGATGTAAAACCTCCTTAAAATAATAATGTACCCTCGGAGTCTTTCTGTGCTTGCTTTTTTCCTTTCGGCAATTCAGTGCCCCGCGTTCTCTTCCCCGATGATAATCGAAAGCAGCGTATGATCCAGCATGATCGTGCGGTTCCACGGATTGAAAATCACACCGCTGATCTCCTTTGTTTCGGATGCCATGTGGATCAGCTGTTCCAGACTCACGAGAAACGTAGATTTCACGCTGCTGCTCCCCTTTAATTCCTCATCAAAGCTCGTAAACGCGGCCCACCAGACTTTTCCGTCTGCGCTCTTTACCGTTCCGATCCGGATCTGATCGTCGCCGGATGGCGGTTCCACGGAAAGAATCGCCTGTCCGCCCTCTTTCATTCTGCGGCGGATTACCGTCAGCACATGTGCCAGCAGTTCCGGCGTCGGCTCCTTTTGCAGTCCCAGAATTGCTTCCTCTATCGTTTCATTCCCCTGCAGCCCTTCGTCCTTTAGAGTTTCCATTTCTTTTGCCATTGCTCTTGTCCTTTCTTTTTCGCTTTTCCCACACAGAATCTGTGTACCATCATCCCCGACAGCTTCGGCACTTCCGATGACCTTTACTCTGCGCCTACCCAGATGCCATCTTCCCCGCAGAATCTGCACTCTTTTGATAAATCCAAAACGTTTTCCATCCGCTTTAAGATCTGATCGTACTTCCCTTCCCGCATCAATGCAATCGTCACCGGATCCGTTCCGATCTGCAGATGGCGGAAGCCGCGTTTTCCTTCCTCCGTCCACGGCAGAGTCAGCTCCAGTTCAAAGCCGCCGCTGCTTCCGTACAGCTCACCCGGCTGTTCGTCCGCAAACAGCTCGAAAAACGGCTGATAATATGCCTTGAAATAATTCTCCTCTGGAAACCAAAGTGTACCGTCCCCGGTCCGCTCCGGCTCTTTTACAACGGCATTCAGATAGCCTCTCTCGTAATACGTCATGCACGCCGCACTCTTCGCCAGCGGATTTTCATTGATCTTCTCGATCTCCGACGCCGCCCGGCATCCGTTTCCAAAGGCCGCCTGGCTGTTCTCGCTCCTGCCGACCGGCTCCCAGACGCTCCATGCGTTCTGCTTTCCGTATCCGATCAGATCCTGGCGGTATGCACCGTTGTATTTTACAAATTTTTTCTCCCCCGGCTGCTCGATCAGGTTCAGCGGTACCATACAGTCAATTCCGTACAGCTTCTGCGCAATCAGCCGCGTGTAGATGATGCCGAGATAATGACAGATTGCACTGCGCTCCGCCGTGTCGAGATACATAATCTGCTCCGCTTTTGCCAGCTGGTCGCCGCGTGTTTCGAGCACACTCTCCACCATCGCAATCCGTGACTGCAGCTCCGCCTTCCGTTTTCCGCGGTAGCGCGCCGACAGACGGCCATACGGCATCGTGCTTGCAAGAACCGCGTGCAGCAGCTCCAGGTTTGTGTATTTGATCATAATATCTTTCTTATTTAAACCGAGCTCTGCGTCGGTATCGACTTCCGTCACATTGATGATATATGTTTTTTCTTCGGTCAGTATCATTTGTTTTGCCTCTCTTTTTCAGTACTCTCTTCCATGCTCCTTCAGCCAGCTCTGCCACACTTTGTAATCGGGCATCTGCTGTGCCACCACCGCGTAAAACCGCGCGGAATGGTTCATCTCTTTCCGGTGCGCCAGCTCGTGGATAACGACGTAATCCATCACGTGCTCCGGCATCAGCACCAGCTTCCAGTTGTAGTTCAGGTTTCCGGCGCTGCTGCAGCTGCCCCAGCGGGTTTTCTGCTCACGAATTGTGATTCTGCCATACGTTACGCCCATCTCTTTTGCAAAATGTGCCGTCTTTTCCGCCAGCATCTGCGCCGCACGTTTAACCGCCGCTTTTCGTTCTGCTTCCGTCAGACGGTTCGCTGCTTTCTGCTCTGCGGCCGCCAACGCTTTTTCCCGGTGTGTGTAAATCCAATCCTGTTTTTCTTTTAAGAATGCTTCGATTTTGTATTTTGCCATCCGTTTCGGTGCGCGCACCACCACGCTTCCATCCGCTTTGACCTGGACGGCGAGCGTTTTACGGGCGGAATACACGATCTCATAGGGAATCTGTTTTAAAATCCGTTCTGCGCTGTCTTTCTGTTCCATTTATTTTTCCTCAAAAGCTGTCTGTTTTACCATTTTTTTGCCTGTTTTCATTATACCTTTTTCCCGGCGGAAACGCAATCGGATTGCTCACAGAAAAAAAACGCGAGCAGAATCACCGTTTTTCTTCCAGCAATTCTGCTCACATTTTTCCTTCTCTTATTTCAGCTCAATTTTTTTCTGCTTTCTTCGGATGCACAGCCTCACAAATAAAATCGCCGCCTGCACACAGAGAATCATCACCAAAATTCCAATCATGGACAGCGCTGTTGCCCCCAGTCTGATCAGTTTTCCCATTCTTTTTTCCTCACTTTTCTTTCTATCGTGCCAGAACCGGATCGGCTGCCGCATCCCACAGCAGGCTGTCCGTCTCACTTTGTTCCAGGTATCCATATTTTACCATTGCCGCCAGCACCTGCTTTTCCCGCTGCAGCGCCAGATCCGCGTGGCGCGACGGTGCGTAGGCGGACGGTGCATTCGGGATTCCGGCGAGGAGAATGGCTTCGCTGTCGGTCAGCTCCTGCGGTTCTTTCCCGAAGTAGCCAAGCGATGCTTCTTTCAGTCCATAGTAGCCATCCCCGAAATAGATGGTATTGATGTACAATTCCAGAATTTCTTCTTTCGAGAGCTGCCGTTCCACATAGAGTGCCGTCCACGCCTCTGCCGCTTTCCTGGCAAATGTCTTATTCTGATCGTAATACATGTTTTTTACCAGCTGCTGTGTGATGGTACTGCCTCCCTGCTCCGGTTTCATCACGCGGATATCATGTACAACGGCCCGCGCCATGCTGATCCAGTCTATCCCGTGATGTGTGTAATACCGATGATCCTCAACAGCAAGCACCGCTTTTTTGTACAGATCCGGCACCTGTTCAAGAGAAGCCCACTGTGCTCCGCTTCTGGCTTCCTCTACTGCCTGCGCGAGCGGCTTTTCCTTCACTGCCTTCTGATAGGAAACATATCCCTGGATTGCCCAGAACATTCCGGCCGTCAGCAGGATCAGGCAGAAAAATGCCAGAAAACCTCCAACCATTTTTCCCGCTGTTCCCCGGTGTTTTCGTGTTCTTTTTCTCATGGTTTCAAACCCCTTTGTTGTTCTTTCCTGCTTTCTATCCTACCATATCTCCCTTAACGCCTTCTTGCCTCTTTCTTAGGAATTCATTAAAATTGTGAAACTGTATGAAATGCATTTTGCACGTTTTTTCAAATAACCGCTGCTGCTGCGGAATACTTTAACCGAATCAGGCAAGTAGCGAAGCGGATTGCGAATATCCGCTTGACAAAACAGAAAAAGACAGACACCTGGCAGATTGTCAGGATGCCTGTCTCTTGTTTTTATCTTTTGGTTTTTCAGAAACGCTCTGTGATTATGCTGCGGTTCCGTAGTTCATTACATGAGCTGCTGACAGTGCTTTTCGAACGGCTACACCGAGAATTTCAGCTACTACAACGGAAACCACATCTTTTACGATGTACGGAACGGAAACTGCCAGGAAGGAAGCCGGGATCGTGTTTCCTGTTACAATAGAAAACTGTACCACACCGAATGCGTGACATACCGCAAGACCTGCGATTCCAAGAACGAATGGTTTGCCCGGGAAGCCTTTTTTAATTCCGGCACCGCAGAGCATTGCCATCGGAATAAATCCGAAAATAAAGCCGCCGGCCGGTCCGAGAAGAGCGCCGAATCCACCGCTCATGCCGGCATAAACCGGAACGCCGATCGCGCCGAGGATCAGATAAAGAGCGGACGATGCACCTCCCAATTTCCAGCCAAGCACGTAGCCGCAAAATGCCATTGCAAAGGTCTGCAGCGTCACCGGAACGCCGGTCGGAAGCGGAATCGTCACAATAGACAGTACCGCAAGCACTGCCGTCATCATGCCGGTCAGTACAATCTGTTTTGTTGTAAGTTTTGATTTTTTCATGAATGTAAATCCTCCTCGCAGGTTCTTGTATCCAATTCTTTCTGCTTTTGAATTGTTAACCTTGTTTCAATATAGGTTAATATTTCATTTTTGTCAATCCCTTTTTTAAAAATGCAGAGAGTTCTGCTACGATTCTGTTACACTTCCTGAAAATAGCGGTCACCCTCTTGTTTTCTGTTTTCTTTCTATGGTATACTATATAGTTTCGGAGTTTTTCCGGGAATGTTCACCCGATACAAACGATGAATTTTTATTCCATTTGAAAGGAGATACCCTCTATGAAACCTTCCGAAAATCCTCTCGGCTCGGAACCGGTCAGCTCTCTTTTGCGGCGTTTTGCGATTCCGAGCGTCATCGCGATGCTCGTCAGCGCCCTCTATAACATGGTAGACCAGCTCTTTATCGGTCACAGCATCGGCGTGCTCGGAAACGCAGCGACCAACGTAGCGTTCCCACTCAGCATGGTCTGCACATCCATCGGTCTGCTCTGCGGCATCGGCGGTGCTGCAAATTTCAATCTCTGCATGGGCAGAAAGGATCCGGAGCACGCGAAATCCTATGTTGGAAATGCCATCTCCATGCTGGCAATCCTCGGTGTGATCCTCTGCGTTGCCGTTCAGCTTTTTCTGCGTCCGATGATGCTTCTCTTTGGTGCAACGCCGGATGTCATTGATTACGCCTGTACTTACACCAGAATTACCTCCATCGGATTCCCGTTTCTGATCATCACAATCGGCGGCTCCAACCTGATCCGCGCGGATGGCAGCCCGAAATTTTCCATGCTGTGTAACCTGGTCGGCGCGATCGTCAACACGATTCTCGACCCGCTGTTCATCTTCGTTTTCCACATGGGCATGGCAGGTGCAGCGCTCGCCACGATCACCGGACAGATTTTATCGTTCGCGCTTGTTGTCTTCTATCTGCGCGGTTTTAAGACACTGCCGCTCTCTCTTTCCGATCTGAAACCGAACATGGCCTGCTGGGCACGGATCGCTGCGCTTGGTGCAACTCCGGCATTCAATCAGGTGGCAATGATGGTTGTTCAGATCGTTATGAACAACACACTGACCCACTACGGCTCCAATTCCGTCTATGGAAGCGACATTCCGCTTGCATGCGCCGGTATTATTTCAAAGGTGAATATGCTGTTCTTCTCCTTTGTCATCGGCATTTCCCAGGGACTTCAGCCGATTGTCAGCTTCAACTTCGGTGCACAGAAATATGACCGCGTGAAGGACGCTTATAAAAAAGCAGTTTTTGCGGCGACTGCCATTTCCATCGTCGCCTTCCTCTGCTTCCAGCTCTTTCCGCGCCAGATTATCGGCATTTTTGGTTCCGGTTCGGAAGAGTACCTGCATTTTGCAGAGCGGTACTTCCGCATTTTCCTGTTTTTCACATTCCTGAACGGTATCCAGCCGGTCAGCTCAAACTTCTTTACCTCAATCGGAGCACCGAAGAAGGGTATTTTTCTTTCGCTGACGAGACAGATTATTTTCCTGCTTCCGCTGCTGCTGATTTTTCCGTATCTCTTCGGCATTGACGGCGTGATGTACACTGCACCGATTGCAGACCTTGCAGCCGCATCAGTCAGCATCGTTATGGTCGTGCGGGAATTTAAGATCATGGCAGAGCTACAGAAGGCTACTGCCTGAAAACAGGTTTCTTTCCCGGAGCGTTTCTGCAAAAGACTTTTCGTGAGCTGCGGTTGCCAGGGTCCTGTTAAAATACGGATCTTAGATCATTGCCGTGTAAGTAAAAAAATCGTATGCTGTTGCTTTTTCCACAACAGCATACGATTTTTTATGCGTTATCCACACTTTTCTTTATTTATTCACATGCATCCACATCAGTCCATGCGAAGAATCATGGTCAGGATTCGTTTTGCACAAAGAGCGATTTCGTCGCGGGTGATGTATCCCTTCTCAAATGCCTCCTGTACGCGCTCCTCGTATCCGTTTGCCATCTTGATATCATTTCCGGCTTTTGTCTCGCGGTAATGCTCGCCGTGTGTCCACCAGTCGGTCGTTACCATTCCCTTAAAGTCCCACTCACCGCGCAGAATACCGGTCAAAAGATCCTTGTTCTCAGATGCCTGAACGCCGTTGATCAGGTTGTAGGACGACATGATTGTGTATGGATCTGCCTCTTTTACGATGATCTCGAAGGCTTTCAGGTAAATCTCACGCAGCGCACGCTCGGAAACGCGGGAATCGCTGTCTTTTCGGTTTGTTTCTTTGTTGTTGCAGCAGAAGTGTTTCACACTTGCCCCGATATGCTCGGACTGCATACCGCGTACCATTGCCGCACCGGATTTTCCGGCTACAAGCGGATCCTCGGAATAATACTCAAAGTTTCTTCCGCAGAGCGGGCTTCTGTGAATGTTGACAGCCGGGGTCAGCCAGATGCCGATGTTGTTTTCTTTGACTTCCTCTCCGCCGGCTTTACCGATCTCTTCGATCAGCTCCGGATCCCAGGTGCAGGCAAGCAATGTTGCGCACGGCCATGCGGTCGTGTTGACGCCACACTGCGGCTGAATGCGAAGGCCTGCCGGTCCGTCTGCGGTCATGATATTCGGGATGCCGTACTCAGGCAGATTTCCCATGCCAAACGTATTGGCAACTCCTGTGTTCGGCTGACCGCCGAGCAGATGAATAAGTGCTTCTGTCGGAAGCTTATCTACAAACTCGTCGAGCGTTTCTTTTCCTTCGACCACATTCATCAGGTTCGGATTCGTCTTTGCTGCCTCCATAAGCTCGCCAAAACTCTTTCTCTCCTGTGCTTTGACTGCCGGGAGGAAACCTTCCAGAGTCAGCTTATCCTGACGCTCCAGTCCTTCTTCCTCGACAGGGCCGTTATCGGTCGGAAGCGCTTCGTAGGTTCCATCCGCAAGGAGACGTTTTTCCAGCTTATGCGGAGCGGCAAGGCTGGTGTACTGTGCAGTCACTTTTGCCTCTGCCAGATCGTAGGTGAAGTCCAGTTTCTTCGCATCTCTTACATTGTTTCCAACGTAGAAGACGTAGCTTCCTGCCTCAAGAACATAGGCAGATTTTGCAACCTTTCCAAGGTCATCAAAAGATGCCATATCTTCCACTGTAAAGGAAAGAACGACTCTCTGTGTCTCGCCTGGCTGCAGCAGTCTTGTTTTCCGGTAAGCGCCGAGCTCTTTGGCCGGTTTGCCAAGCTTGCCCTGCGGTGCGCCATAGTAGAGCTGTACAACTTCTTTTCCGGCACGTTTTCCGGTGTTGGTAACAGCTGCTTTTACAACAATCTTTCCATCCTTCTCTTCTGCACCCAGAACTTCTGTCTCAAAGCTGGTGTAGGAAAGGCCGAAGCCGAACGGATAATTGACCTTCTCCGCTGCGCCAGGAATCGTCTCGAAATAACGGTAGCCAACGTAGATATCCTCGTTGTAATCCACGTAATAAACGGATTTATGGAAGTTCTCGGTGGATGGATAATCCTCGAGGGTTGCTGCGTAGGTATCAACCAGTTTACCGGATGGGTTGACGTCGCCTGTTACAACGTCCGCTGCCGCGAGGCCGCCTTCCATGCCGCCCTGCCATGCCATCAGCACCGCCGGAATCTCTTTGCAGTCTTTGAACCAGCTGGTATCAACCATACCGCCGACGTTCATGACAACGATGACATTTTTAAAGTTTGCTTTTACTTTTTCTACCATGGCTGCTTCGCCGTTTGTCAGGCAGAAGTCGCCGTTTTCGAAGATGCTGGCGCTCAGCTCGATCTGTTTTTTCTCATCCTCAAACAGCTCATAGCCTTCATCGTTGATCTGGCATTTGCGGTCCCAGCCCTCGCCGGAGAAACGGCAGATGGTGATGATTGCGGTATCGGTATATGCTTTTGCTTTCTGTACCAGCTCGTCCGGTACTTCCGGCTCTCTTGTCATGCCCGGTACAGCGCCTGCAGCATACTGCTCTTTTACATTTTTCTCATAGAATTCCGGCAGCTCATGGAACAGAGAAACCTCCCCCTCGGCTTCTTTGATCTTCATGCCTTCGTAGAAGTTGCGGATATACTCGACCGTAACGTCACCGCTTCCGCCGCCGCCTTTTACGTAATCAATCGTTCCTTTTCCGAATAAGGCTACCTTTGTGCCTTTTGCGAGCGGCAGTGTGTCGTTCTCGTTTTTTACCAGAACCATACCCTCGCCTGCTGCTTTTCTGGAAAGTGCGATATGTTCAGCGCTTCCTGTTACCCTTTTTCCGTCTTTTCCCAGCGGCAGAACCGGCTGGTAAAGACTTCTCTGCCATTTACCCATTTTAAGCTTACCTCCTGTATTTTCCGGTGCGCAGATCGCTTTCCGAACGCGCCCCATTCTGTCTTTATGATACGAAGTTTTGGAGTGGATGTCAATTGATTTTTCAGCATTTTATCCTGTTTTTCGTTTCTTTTTCTTTTGATTTTATTCTATTTTGCCAATTTTTCAGGCATTCGTCGTTTCTTTCCTTTCTCTCAATATCTTGATCCGTAGGTGGATGCTCCCTCTGCGTCTCCCCGGTGTTTCTGCTGTCTGTCGCTTTTCTGTTATATCAGACACTTTTCTCATTTTGTGGATTGTCCGAAAAATAACAGCGTTCTATACTAAAGCGTGTCTGAAAACAAATCATCGGCATCCCCTTTTTCAGGTTCTCTTTGGGATACAACAAAAGAATGGAGTTTTCTTATGAAGGTACTGATTTTATCCTGCAATACTGGCGGTGGCCACAATGCTGCGGCCTCTGCATTAAAAGAAAGTCTGAATTTTTATCACCACGAAGCCGAGGTTCTGGATCTGATGAGCCTCGGGCGAAAGCATACCTCCGCACTGGTCGGCGGAGCTTATGTGAAGCTCGTCTCCGTTTTTCCGGCCGGCTTCGGCGCACTCTATCAGCTTGGTGAGCTGGTACGGAAATTTCCCTGGAAATCCCCCGTTTACTATGCAAATGCGCGGCTTGGAAATGCGCTTGCAGATTATATTGATCAAAACCATTTTAATGCCGTTGTCACCACACATCTTTATCCGGCGGAAACACTGACCTGGATGAAACAGAAAGGACGGCTGACGATTCCCTGCGTTGCCGTTGCCACCGATTACGCGTGCATTCCGTTCTGGGAAGAGACGAACTGCGATTACTATGTGGTTCCGCACAAGGATCTGATCCCGGAGTTTGCATCCTGCGGTATCCCGGAAGAAAAACTGCTTCCTCTCGGTATTCCGGTGCGGCCCGCATTTGCGCGCCCTGCATCCAAAGAGGATGTGCGCCGCCATCTCGGTCTTCCCGAGAATCCTCCGCTGTTTCTCGTCATGAGCGGCAGTATGGGATTCGGCAAAGTGCATCTGCTCGCACATGAACTCGTTTCCCGGCTGGAAAACGGCGAACAGGCTGTGATCATCTGCGGAAATAATAAAAAACGGATGCGTTCGCTCCGGCTGCAGTTCCATAAGAACCCAAATGTACATATCATCGGTTTTACACGCCACGTTGCGGAATATATGGCCGCTGCCGATGTGCTGTTTACAAAGCCCGGGGGCTTAAGCAGTACCGAGGCCGCTGTGCGGCGCGTTCCGCTCGTCCACACTGATCCGATTCCGGGTTGCGAAACAAAAAACCGTGCTTTTTTTGTCTCACGCGGAATGTCCGTGACCGGCGCACATCAGAAAGAGCTGGCAGAGGCCGGTATTTCGCTTGCCTGCGATGATGCACGTCAGATTGCGATGCGCGATGCCCAGCGAAAAAACAGCCATCCGCAGGCGGGAACGTCAATTACACACCTTTTGGAAAAATTAGTTTCGGAGTAACTGCTTATGATGCTTACTGCTTATTTGTTTTATAGTTTCTTCGGGTACCTCTCGGGCAGCGTACTGTATTCGTACCTGATTCCAAAATACTTCTGCCACGTGGATGTCCGAACTGTGAATGAAGATCAGAATCCCGGTGCCTTCAACGCCTTTTCAGTGGCCGGACCGCGGATTGGACTGCTCTGCGTCCTGTGCGATATCGGGAAGGGATTTCTGCCGGTGTTTCTGGCGGCGCACAGTTCCGCTGTTTCGATGAGTTCCTGGATTTTCGCCCTGATTCTGCTCGCCCCGGTGGCCGGACACGCATGGCCGTTTCTGCAGCCTGCGAAAGGCGGAAAGGCGATCTCTGTCTCGTTCGGCGTGCTGCTCGGCCTCCTGCCGGATCTGCGGCCGGCGCTTCTTCTTGCGGCGTTTTATCTGACGTTTTCGTTGATTCTCATTATCCAGCCACACAATCTGCGCTCAATTGTCTCGTTCTCCGGGTTTGCCGTCGCCGCACAAATTTCCCGATTTCTTCCGTCCGTGCGGCTCGGTAGTCTGCTGGTATCACTCGTGGTGTGCTTCCGCCATCTTTTCAGCCTGCGGGAGCATGAGACCGAAAATGCTGCATTTACAATTCAGTCTTTGTCTGCTAAAATAAGGAAAAAGCAGAAAAAAGAATAATATTTACAGTTCATTTAAAACAGCGGCAAACAATTTACTTCAGGAGGATTGACACATGATTTCAGAAAAAATGGTAACTCTCGGCACAAAAAAATCGGTAATCCGCGAGATTTTCGAATACAGTAAAAAACGCGCTGCCGAGATCGGCTCAGAAAACGTCTTTGATTTCAGTATCGGAAACCCAAACGTGCCGGCTCCGGCCTCCGTTCATGAGACCATCAAGGAGCTGCTCGATTCCAAAGACGATTACTATCTCTTCGGCTACACCTCCGCGCAGGGCGATGCCGATACCCGCGCCGCCGTTGCAGCCGACCTGAACAAACGCTTTGGTACCGCGTTCCATGCCGACAACTTCTATATGACCTGCGGTGCAGCCGCTTCGCTCCGCATCGTCCTTGGCGCTTTAACCGTTCCGGGCGACGAGTATATCGTATTTACCCCGTACTTTCCGGAATACCGTGTTTTCATCGAATCTGCAGGCGCAGCCATGATCGAAACGCCGGCTGATTCTTCCACGTTCCAGATCGACTTTGACCGCCTCTCGGCCACTGTCACAGCGCACACCAAAGGTGTTTTCGTCAATTCCCCGAACAATCCGTCCGGCGTTGTCTACACCGAAGAAAACATTCAGAAGCTCGCTGCTTTTCTGGAAACAAAATCTGCCGAATACGGTCATCCGATTTATCTGATCGTTGATGAACCGTACCGCGAGCTTGTCTACGGAGACGTGGAAGTTCCGTATCTGACAAAATATTACAAAAACACGCTGGTCTGCTACTCCTACAGCAAATCCCTCTCCCTGCCGGGCGAGCGTATCGGCTACGTTCTCGTTCCGGATGAGGTCGATGATGCAAGAACCATCTACGCAGCCGTCTGCGGTGCCGGACGCGCCCTCGGCTTCGTCTGCGCACCAAGCCTGATCCAACACGTCATCGCCAAATGCGCAGGACAGGTTTCTGATCTTTCGGTCTACAAAAAAAACCGCGATCTGCTGTATGATTCATTAACCGCCTACGGCTTCACCTGCGTTCACCCGGACGGCGCTTTCTATCTCTTCATGAAAACTCCGGAACTGGACGCGTATGCATTCTGTGAGAAAGCGAAAAAACACGAACTTCTTCTGGTACCCGGCGATGACTTCGGTGCACCGGGATTTGTTCGGATCGCTTACTGCGTTACTACCGCACAGATCGAGCGGGCACTGCCGGCGTTTAAGGAACTGGCAGGAGAGTATTTTGCTTAATTCTTCAACTGTCAACTTTTCCTAAATAGATGTTGGGGCAAAAGGCTTTTTGACCTTTTGACCCCAGTATCTTACATATAGTAAAAAACGGACACTGCTTCATCTTTGAAACGCAGCGTCCGTTTTTCTTTTATTCTCCTACATCCTGTTTTCCAATCACAACTTTACATCTTTTCTTCCACATCCCTGTTCTGACACACGCATACCGCTCGCTTTCGATGATCTGTTCCATCGCTGCCGCTCCTTTCTTTTGAGCTATCTCAATCGCATAAGGCGGGCAGGACTTGAACCTGCATTCTGTGCCTTATCCTCTACGAAAAATTTGCTGTACGTTCCACAAACATGAAACATTTTTCTGCACAGGTTTTGCCCGGTCAAGCGGATATTCGCAATCCGCTTCGCTACTTGCTCATAACCGAATAACTGCTCCGCAGTTTATCAGAAGGAGCTTGCACTCCTCCTGATACAAGCAAGTCCCCACCCACTGCTTATTGCTTTTCGCAATGGAAACAGGGGACTTACTTGATTCGGTTAAACTACCGCCTTATTTTCAGCCACATTTTTTTGTGGATACTGATGTGTATCAAATATTGTTCCACCCTGACTTGCTTTATATCATCGGTGGAGATGCTATTTTCCTGCCTCTGCCTTCTCTCTAAAGCTCAGGATTTCCTTCAGCGACCTTGGTTCATAATTCATCCATGGCTTCATACATCCCACATTGTATGCCTGCGGTCTGCACTCATAAATGTGTCTGCTGCATTCCTGCTTTCTGCACGTCTCTGTTCTTTTTGTGAATGTCCGTGCTTTGTTCTGTATATACTATATTACATATTTTCGATTTTTGCCTTTAACTTCTGGTTTAATTTTTCATGTGATATGTTTTCTGATTTTTCCCAGCTCCACACAGTACTGTCCAGACCTGATTTCCCTTTAGACAGCGCCTTTAGCTCTTCCACGCAGAATTCCGTCGCGCGTACGATGTACTCGTTGGCCATTTGTCTGGTAAGGATGGACAATTTCTCTTCTTTTCTCTGGACGAATTCCCCGCGGACTTCTTTTATAAGACCTTTCACATCGAATTCAGCAAGCTGTGCCAATGGCTCTTTTGTAAGATCCAGCTCCTGGATCATTTCCTGGGAAAGGCCATATTTTTTCGAAACATATTCATTTAATATCTCGTAGTCCCGATGCAGTTTTTCTACATTTCCAGGAACGCTCGAATTCCAGCCATGCTCCCCATACATAAATCTCCGATATAGCATATCCTGGATCAGATGAAGATAATAGCCGAGATATAAATCATCCTTCTCCATGTATTTCCCGTATCTGTCGCGGAAAAATTCGAGATCGTATGTGTATCTGGTATTTTCGCAGATTTTCTTCTTTAAATGGCTATTTCCCGCCACCGCCCCATCCGGCAGAATCACCCCAAGGAACAGGCGGTTGATATCTCGAAACGAGACTTTCTTTCTCATCTCCTGTACAATTGCCAAGTGAATCATGCTTGATGCCATAGTGTCCTCTTTTCCTTTATTCTTCTACATTCTATTTTCCAATATCAGCTTTACATCTTTTGAAAGCTTTCTATCCATACTGCTAACTTTAACATTTTCATGCCGCATTTCCAGTTCTGACGCATGCGTACCGCTCGCTCTCAATCACTTTTTCCATCGATTTGACCGGTGTGCTGTCAATATTGTTCAGGAGATTCTGGAATGTCGTAACCGACTGGCCGCTGTATAGCTGGACACCTTTTCTCCGACTGTCGGCATGGAAAATATCGTTTCGACTGTCTACATTCCAGAAAATAATATTCGGTAATTGGTAGCCGCAATACTCGTACTTTTCTTTCATATGATCATAAAACATCCAATTGCGGTCTCCGCATCTGTCGATCTCCATGTCAGATACAACGATCAGCGCTTTCGGCATTTCTTCCGGCGGTACATCGTGATCCATCGCTGTTTCCAGAACCCGCTCAAATGCAGCCTGAAGATTAGTATTCATCCCCCATTCCGTACGCTCGACGTATTTGATTTTCTGCAGCAAGGTTTCCCCTCTCAGAGAAACAAATTCCGGCTTCTGGCTGAACGTCATGAAAAGATTGTGGTAAGCGCCCCGGTTCCGCTCTGCAAAGTAAATAGCAAGACCAATGGATGTCGCCAAGGGTCTTCCACTCATGGAACCGGAAACATCTGCAATGACAATTGCATTCGTTTCCTGCGCCACATAATCCGGCAGCTGCCTCCACTGCGCCTCCAATACCTGATTCCATTGACGTCCATACAGAACTTTTTCCACGAGATCATACGGGTACAGCGTCTCCGCATGAATCTTTTCTTTTCCATCCAGTGCCTTCGCCAGATACTGGTTAAAACGCTTTTCATCATGTTTTCGAAATGCGTTCCTGTAAATCATCATGGCTCTTCCGGAGACCTCCGGGTAAACGATCTCCTCCCACTTTCTTTCTGACATTTTCACTTCCAGCACACCGATATATTTCCGCAGAGAACGGACGATTCTTTTGAAGTTGTAAACAGGATAGCCGAGTTTCTGCGCCGTCAGAATGCCGAGTTTTCTCGTCTCCGTATTTTTAGAGTCTGCCGTTTTGATCCATTTAGCAAGCAGGGAAACGCTTTTTCCCTCCTGAAAGTTTTTCAGATCTGCTTCCAGCTGCTGCTTCATGGCACTCCACATCTCGTCCTCAACGCCAGTTCCGATCAGGCAGTACCAGTCGTCAAAACGGCCGAAAACACCAATCAGATCAAGGTTGGCAATAACTGCCTGCGGATGGTACTCGGCAAGATACTGTAGTAGAATCCGAAAGACACGTCTCTCTCCGAGACCTTCCCGGATATCACGCGCATAAAACAGGATTTTCAATGCGAACAGCGGGTCTGCCTGATATGCTTCCGCAAACAGAAGCTCAATTCTTTCCGGATCCGCTCTGCGCAGGGATCCAATTGTCGCAAACAGATCCAGCCGCGCATCGCCGGTTGTGTTCCGTGCTGTTGCTCCATTTTCTGTATAAGTTTTTGTCGCCTGCTCCCGTATCCATTCTGCAAAATCCATCGCTGCCGCTCCTTTCCTTCGTTCCACTGTTTTCTCCAGACATCCTTTTCTGGATCTGTGGACTCCATTCTTTCTCGTTTGCTCTTCTGTTTTTTTCTGAGTGAGGGCCGGATTTGAACCGGCATCTTCGCCATTACCACTGGAAAAAAGTTTGCCGTTACGGTCACGCACATGACCGTTTTTTCGCGCTCTTTCTTTTAAGCTACCTCACTCGCGTAAGGCGGGCAGGACTTGAACCTGCATTCTGTGCCTCCCTATTCTCCTAAAAAGTTGCTGTGTGTTCCACAAACATGAAACATTTTTTCTGCACAGGTTTTGCCCGTTAAACTACCGCCTTATTCTGTTATTTTAGTGTTTCTGTCTTCTGTCCCCAGCTCAGGATTTCCTTTCGGGATCTTGGTTCATAATTCATCCATGGTTTCATGCATCTTTTCCAGATCATTTTCTGTAATAGCATTTTTCCCAGTGATTTTTTTCTTCCCGATTCGGATTTCAGGGTCTCTCACCGTAAAATTTCCAGTCGCAGATATCCCATGTCTCAGAAATTTTTCGAAATGCTTTTGATTTTCCCCACAGTGTTTTCGCCCGTCGAACCCTCTTATTTGCCGCGCGCTTTGCCCAACGGGAATTTTTGCATCAGCCTTTGCTGACGGGCGTTTTTTTACAGCTTCGGCTCATCAGCCTACTCCCCATCCAGAATTCTCTGATAGAGAAGTCTGCCTTCCTCCCCGGCAAGCCGCCCGCAGATTTCTGCCCGTTCGGCGATAACAGGGATCTGGATATGTGCTTTGGCATCCGCCAGCTGTAGCAGCATCAGGTTTTGAAACATCGCAAAGCTGGCCATTTTCGTATGGCGTCTGACGTGCTTTAATTTTACACTGACGTGGTCATCATGATACTTCACATAATACAGGAGCTCCTGTACATCGAAACACGGAATCACATACCCCTGCCGGCCCAGCTCCGGGATCACGATGTCGCGCACGATTTCCATGCTTTTTTCGGGATGACCGTAGTAATGCATGTCCGGATCACCCTCGCGTTTTCCCCTGCACTGCGCTTCCGGCTTTCCGATATCGTGCAGCAGCGCCGCCAGATAGACCATGTCATTTTCCATCCTCCGCGGAAGATTGCAGACCACATGGAGGGAATGCATCCATAAGTCATACTGATGTGCACTGTTCTTCTGATCATAGCCAAACATGGTTCGTACGGCCGGAATCAGCGCTGCGATTTCTTCTCGTCTCATACCCATCTCTTCCGCAGTTTCTGCTGTTTTCAACACATTCAACAGCTCGCTTAACTTCATGTGTTCACTCCCCCTTTCTGGTCTTTTTGTAAATATCCGTGTTTTGTCATGTATAGATGTTGGGGGCAAAAGGTTTTTTGCCCCCTTTGATACCAGATTGCTACGTGCTTTGCACTCCCGCAATCTTCATGTATATACTGTATCACATGCTTTCGTTTTCTGCACTTAACCGCTGGTTTAATTTTTTTTTGCTGATTTTTTATGCTGTTCACCCGGCACAAAATCCGATCTGCCGGCTCTGCGGTTTCTTTTTCAGACCGATCATCTCGAAATCGTCCGCCGTCAGAAGACAGGCCTCCTCTTTTCCCAGCGTACCATTCTGATGTTCCCGAATGAGGCGGTTTGCCTGGCGCATGATAGCGTGGTCCAGCAGGTTTCTGACAAACCGTCCATTGCCGTAATTTTCTTCCCGACAGGCATCGGCGCAGATGGAAAAGCATTTTTCCCTTGTTCTTTCGTCCATCCGGTATTCCGATTTTTCCAGCATCAGATCCAGAATCTGCGTCAGTTCTACCGGTGAGTAATCCGGGAAATTCAGGTGAAAGGCAATGCGGCTTGCAAGACCTTCATTCTGCTCCAGAAATTCCTTCATCTTCTCCGGATATCCTGCAAAAATGACAATGACCTCATCCCGGTAATTCTCCATCTCCTGCACAATGGTATTGATTGCCTCGGCGCCATACGTGCGGTTGTCTTCTACAAGAGAATACGCCTCATCGATAAACAGAATGCCGCCACGCGCCGCTTGAAATTTACTCTCAACAATCTGTGCTGTCCAGCCGACGTACTTTCCGACCAGATCCTGCCTGCCGCACTCGACAATGTGGCCATATTTCAGCACTTCCTCTTCCTTCAAGACCTGGGATAGCAGACGCGCCACGGTTGTCTTTGCTGTCCCTGGATTTCCGGAAAACAGCATATGCATGGATGACTGAACCCACGGAAGACCCATCTGTTTCCGCATCTTCTGCATCTTGGCCGCCGCCAGGATCTCATCTGTCACTTTCTTTACCTCCGACAGGCCTACCATTTTCTGCAGCTCCAAGTAAGGCTTATCTGTCTTCTTTTTCAGCTCAATTTTGACCAGGTCTTTTTCCTTATAGGCCTTGTAGATATGGGTTTTCAATCCGCGGCCATACCAGCGGTTGTAAGCGTTATAAATATCCGAAACCGAATACAGCTTCTTTTCTTTCGGGAGATACTGCGTCAGCTCGTCTATCGTGTAATCGTGATACTCCGTTTTCTCCGCCAGACGTTTCAGATAAGCAGACGCCCGCTTCAGATCTCCCTGGCCTTCCTGAATCTGAATCAGATCCGCATTGGAAAGGATTTCCGCTATCGTATCACCCGATACACTGCGGTTTCCGGAAATATCTACAAAGATAAATAAGGTAGAATTTCCATACTCATTCAGCTTATTCCCAAGTGCTTTCGCCAGATCATAGTTGCCGGTGGCATACATTCCGGTACTCTTTTCGCCTTCCAGACTTAAGATCACCGTACCACCTTGGGCACCGGAGAAAATATTGTCAAAATTTCCTTCCCGTTCTGCTTTATGTGTCATCTTCTGTACATCATAAGCCCTGCCGCTCAGCAGTCTCTGATTCTCCAGAAGGGCTGGAATCAGAATATCAATCATATCATCCGCAGCCGCTTTGTCACCGGCTGTGATCAGATAATGCACGGGATGCCCAACAAAACGTTTTTCATTTTCCGGAGCATAAATCCGCTCCATCTCTTCATAGAAGCTCTCCGATGCCATAATTTCCTGCATCTGTTCTGACTGCTTTTGTCTGGTCATATTTTGGGACGTGTAAATCCGTTCACTTACCTGATACGCAACAGGTTCATAATAGCTGTGCTCCGGTTCCGTATCAAGCTTTAAGTCCTCTTTCATTGACCGGAGGTAGCACTCCGTCCAGTTATTCCGTTCTGTCCGGACCATTTCTTTGTAAAACTCATCACTTGTGATTTCCTCACATGCAAGCAGCTCCATTTCCGGCAGTATCTTCCGAATATAATCCACACATTCCCGAGGATCCACTTCCATTTCAAGTTCAGCTACAATCGTCATCTTATCCTTCCGAATATCACTGATCATAATGAAAAACTTCTTTTCTGTACGGTAGGCTGTGTAAAATTTACTGTTCCATTCCGCAATGTCACTTCGCCGGGGATAGAGGCCCTCATATCCTTTCTTCGTTGTACCTTCCTGTTCCAGATTCAGTTTTGAACAGTCTGCCGTGTATTTGTAAAGAATCATTCGATGATACCTCCCTTGTGAGCTCTACCGGTAATCCTGCTGTTGTCTCTTTCTATCTGCTATCTTACCACCTGCCGTATCCCGTATGTGGACAGGTTCTTGTCTTAAAAAACTCCTTCTGTCTCTTTCCTTTGCTCCCGGATATACTTCTCGCTGAACTGCCTTTCCCGTTCAATCCAGTCCTGTGTTCTCTTCTCGAGTACAAATGGAAGTTCTCTCCAGATCATTCTGAGCTGTTCTTCTGTGATTTCCGGTACTTTCTTTAAAATAGCCTCTCGGAGATACACACCGCCTCCGCTGCAGGAATCCGGGAAACAGTTTTCTTCGCTGATGGCATCCAGAATTTTTTTATAATATTTTCGATACATCTGATATGCTTCGTAATGTGCAATGCGGTTCACATGATCTTCGATTCTGGATTCCTCCTCCTGTTTCAGAATTGTTTTCTTGTTGATTCCGCCGCTGTTCACATTCGCATAATACATCGCATATGCTTTAGCTTCTTCCAGACTTTGGAATGTGCGGAGAAATCTGCCGAAGTTATGAATATCACCATCTGAAAACGTAATCCAGTCATAATATGCCAATTCCGGCGGAAAATGATTTTCTTTTCCGTAAAGCTTTGCACATTCCTGTCTGCTGACAGAATGATAATCCCACGGACCGATGATATCATCGTAATCCGCGTAGAAAAGAATATAGGCTTCCACCTTTGCATCACTGTATATCAGCATCGGGCTGTGCTCCTCGTACTGATACAGAATCGAGTATTTTACACCCTTGATTTTTCCGTCATTCCTTCTCATCAACAGTGCGTAAACGCCCATCTCAGAATTATCCGGAATATTGTTCACATGCATCGGCTTCCAGTTAAATTCGTTCTCCGTCAGTTTCTCCTTCTCGCGTTTTTTCCGGCGTTCCGCCATTTCCCGATCCATTCTTTCCCTGTACAGAACGCTTCCGATGTAATCATATCGTTCCAGATGCTCCACGCCAATTGCCCGGCCGGCCAGATCGATGGCATAAAAATGCCAGAAATTTTCCTTTTCCCGTTTCGCCTCCGCAGCCGCTTTGCTGTACTCATCCAGAATGTCTTCCCGGATCAGTGCATTTTCTTTCTCCAGATATTTCCAGCCGTGATCTTCTGCTTTATATTTATGACGATAACCAATTCTTTCATCGGTCGTCTCAAAGATCGGGAAAAGCTCGGTACTTTTGTAAAATGGTGTCTCTTCAAATCCGAAAATATACTCTTTTCCCTCTTTGCTGAGCAGACATACACATCCCGGGCCGCCCATTCCAGAAGGGGGATCCTCCTGTGCAAACACAACGGTTTTCCAGAAGTCTTCTGTTAAATCTGGTAAATCAAACGTGTGATCTCTATCCATATCTCTGGCTCTCTTCCTTTCCTTTTTCCGTTGCATAAAAAGTTCTCTTTTATTCTGTTCTCAGATCTTCTCTCGGCTGATTGGAAAGCACAATCACCATCTGCTTTCTGTGAACCGTTTCATACTGAACATCCATCCACATTTTCTCAACATGTGGACACTCTTCCATTCCGATGCCGTACACATACATATCATCGTATTTCTCCGGTATCTCACTCCGATATTCATAGTATTCAGATGACCAGTCATTTCGATTTACGATAGAAAAATGTCTGCCGATCTGCAGATACGGTTTTAGATCCCGGAACAAAAGCTTCTGTTCCACACTCCGTTTGATATCCCGCGGTTCTTCCGAAATCATAAGTTCCATCGCAGGTTTCATTGTATCATCTTTCCTGCACCAGCATTCTCCTTCCGGTTCCGGCAGGGCCGCATAAACATCTCTGGAAAATTCCACATCCACCATTCCGACTCCATAGATGTAAAAGCCGGCATATTTCTGTTCCGGAATGTCTGACATCATCAGATAATCGTGGTAATAACCATCCTCAAAACAGATGGATAAGCGGACATTGCGTGCAACATATTTTCTCAGTTCTTCAAATTTAATTGCCATCAGAAAACTCCTCCTTTGTCAGTACCAGTTTTACTACTTCGTGTGCGAAAAAATTATCTTCTTTTTCGAAAATGTTACCCAGCACAACCATGACCGGGCCGTCCTCTACTTCTCTGAACCCCAGCTTCCGCAGCAGGCTGATCGTTGGTTCATTTTCTGTCTGGGTTGTCACATACAGCTTATCGATGAAAAGATTCTTTCCGTTTGCAGAAACCCCATCACCAAAGAGCTGATTAATCAGCTCTCGGCTGGCTTCTTCACAGTAGCCGTTTCTTCGGTATTCTCTGGCGATATAAAATTCAATTTCGTATTCGTCTTCCATTTCTCTATGTACGCCTACGTAACCAATAAACTTGTCTTTCTGCTGTTTGGGAAAAATGGAATAGGTGCAAAGCTCATGATCGGTTCTCTCAAAGTAGTTGGCAAACCCCATCACATGTTTTTCGGATGGGCTGACTCCGCAGAATATGTAGAAGTCGCCATCATCCCGCAGCATTTGTAAAAATGCCTCGGAGTCTCTGTCCGTCCGGCTTGGGAGAAGGAATAATCTTTCAGTTTCGATTGCAGATCCTGTGTTCATTTGTGATCTCGTCTCCATTCTTTTGTACGTTGACTGTGAGTTTTCATGTTTCAGGAGTGAGGGCTGGAATCGAACCAGCGACAATAGATCTTTTGCTGTACCGACCACACCCATGATCGGCTTGGTTTCTCTGCTCTACCATGGCTGAGCTACCTCACTCATATTTCTCTTTTAACTTTTGTATTCCTTATGTGATTCCACTCTGTCAGGAACCAGCCTGCTCCGCCGGAATATCTCCGCCGGTTCTTCTGCGATCTCACTCCAGCCGGCTTTCAACAGGAATTCTTTTGTTACGTCTGCTTCCTGAATTGCGAAAAGTTCGTTCAACGTCATATCGAGTTGTTCCTCCTGATCTGTTCGGTATTCTGATGCATCCGCCGGTGTTCTGATGTACTCCTATTATTCCACTTCTCTCCGGCATTTGCATTGAACTTGTGGTTTACTTTCCGGGTATGCCTTATCTTATCATGGAACCGTTCCTGCATGTGGACACTCTTTTGGCCACTTTTCTGTTTCACAGGATTTTACTTTCACTGTTCCCGAATCTTCAGATACTGCTCTGCCATGCAGCTAAGACTCTCTTCATCGATATTTTCAAGGAACGCATTTTGATTCCCGTACAGCGCTTTTCCAATCCGTTTAATCGCCTGAATTCCGACCACAAGCTTCTCATCTGGATATTCACAATAATTGAGTAATCTGCGAAGCGTCTTAAGACTTGGAATCTCTTCTTCCTCCACATACTCTGATAATTCGATGTCTCTCATCATGCTTGAAACTGTAAAGTTGTATTCTTCCGCTGTCCGCAGAAATCTCTCCGCATTGAACCAGTAATTTTTCCCATCCTCGCGGAGAATATTGGTGAATTTCTGAAGCAGATGCTTTTCCTGCAGGGTCACAGCACTTTCTCTCTTCACATCAGCTGGGATACGATAGACGGTTTCTTTTGTAATTTGATTTTTCATTTTGCTCCTCCTTCAGTATCTGGCGCAGAAAAACTTTTTTGTCACTTTACAATATATTTCCTATCATTCTGCTGATTCTCTTTCTCATTTGAGTACTCCTGTTTCAAAACAGCTTCAGATAATCCCTAAACACGATTGCCTCCACCGCCGGGGTTTCCGATGCAAATTGTGCGTTTTCGATTCCATTGGTGAGCAGCAGATGTTCCCAGAGTTTTCGGTCCTTTTGAAAGTCAAATCTGCAGTCATCCAGAACTACATACTCTTCAATCTCCGGATGTGCTTTCAGGTATTTCAAAATCCCTTCTCCCCTTTTGTACATCTGATCCTGTGTCTGCCCATCGATCGACAGCCCGCACAAAGCAAGTTTAGAAATGAGATACACATAATCATCATCTGTCGGTTTCATTTCTTTCCAGTCGGAAGACAAAACAAGATCTGCTCCACCAATTTTTTCAATTGTCTTTGCCAGGACTTCCACTCGTGCATCATCAATCCCCGTATATCCATCCTGGGTTTTCTGGACTGTGGTTGTGGTATTCAGCACTCCGTCAACATCCAGAAATATCACAAAACGTTTATGTCTTTTACACATGTATCTTTCCTCCCTGACCTTGGATCTGAAACAGCTTTTTGTTATGTGCCTATTCTATCCGCAATAGGCGTTGTTTGTGTAACGCTTCTTGCGGAACAAAAAAATAATTCATACTACAATTCCATTTTTCATTTCTGCAGATTTTCTTTTGACTGGAGATGGTATCGCCATCTTCCCGTCGTTTCCTCAAAGCTGTGAATCTGGATTTCTTCACGCATGGCAAGCTGCATAGCCCGTTCGCCAAAGGTTTCCAGATCTCTCGCCTTTTCTCTTTCCAGCGCAGCATGTTCTCTCTCATATGCAGCAATTGCATTTTCCCAAGTGGAATAAATTCCAAGCCACTCATCCTCATCATGAAATTCCTCATAGCCACGCACCAGTAGATAATGAACCTTACCTTGTTCTGTCATCGTAACAAACGCCTCCTTACGCACCCTGCAAAAATTTTTATATTTCCCTATTTTTACACACTTTCCAGAATTTTTCATTGAACTTCTGGTTTATTCATTGGTCTGATAAAGCCCTTCCAGTTCTTTCATTTTATTTCGGATCAGTTCCTGTACAGACGGCGTCTCCACGATGACATCCCTTGAATTCATCATCGCCCAGTTTGCCATAAAATACGCGGTTCGATATACCAGCACCCGATCATATTCCTCTGTTCCACCCTTTAGGAAATAAAACTCATCATCAAACGTATGATACATGATCGTATAAGCATTTGGCGTTTTCCGCACCCGTAAAATGATGGGTTCCACACTGCCATAGCTGCCACCCTGGTGTTCTGCTACATAACGATACTTATCCAGCTTCTTGTTCTCGTCTTCCAATTCAGACATCGGACGGTATCTTCCCTCTCCCGGCTCAAGCACCTGAATTTCGTCCATGCGTTCAATCGGATAATTGGACAAACCCTGATACGGCTCATGGTTTCCAACCAGCCACAGTTTCCCATTTGAACTGCTGATGAAATAAGGTGAAATGACATAGACCTTTCCACCATCGACATAAGCACGCTCCCCTGATTTCGTATACTGTATGAGTTTAAATGAGATTTTCCGAAAAAACTGTCCTGTCTGATTGCTCAGTGCTTCAAAGATTCTGCTCATATTCTCATGCAGATTTGTATAGTGGCACGGTTCTGCCCGGCGGACGACCTCTTCGCCTTCCATCTGCGGTATTTTCGGATATTTCCGTTCTTTTGAAACCTTCGCTTTTCCCACATCATCTAATAAATATTCCGGGGAAAACCTTTCCAGATAGCAATGATATTTCTTAATATTTCCTACTCCGGCACAGGTGATCAGATCTCGAATAATTTCCTGTTTTTCCTCCATCGTTGCTGTCATGGTAAAAATATGTTCAATCAGAAATGGCAGTTTTTTCTGACTCAATGGATGATTGTAATAGATAATATTCTTTTTATTATCTATCTTTCCATCCTCATCCATCTCGGTGATCGTAACAATGCCTTCCGCTTCCAGTTCAAAGACATCCTTTTTTACAGTTCTGATCTGGTTATCGCGTTTGTTCTTTTTCTTCTCTTTGTCTCCCTCTACGGAAATTTCCCCATAAACAGCATCGCGCAGTTTCCAAATGGATATTGGTCTTTCTATATTTGTCTCTTGCATTAGCTCCTGTAAAATTTTAAATTTTATATCGTTCTTTAAGCCCATTGTTTGTATTCCTCCACTTAATCTGAGTATCCAGTTGCTGGATTTTTCCTTGATCCTATTTCATTTTCGGTCTTTTTTTCTTTGTTGAGGCCATTCTAGCATTCGCAAGCGTTGTTTGTGTAACGCCTTATGAATTTTAAAAAATCATGCTGCCCATTCTCCGGGCAGCATGCATAACATCATCAAATTGCTTTTCTTTTTTCTATTGTCCTTCTTTCGGGAGTTTCTGTCCATTACCAGATTCTTGTTTTTTCAATCGCAGCAAGAAATGCGAGCATAGAAATTCTGCTATTGGTCAGCGTGCCTGATTCCGACAGAAAATCGTAAATCACGGTGCATTCCTTTCTTTTCATGACAGCTTCTGCCAAAGTATACAAAGATTTCACAAATTCCTGTTCGGCGCGGTCATATTCTCCTAATGCTTCTTTATCCTCACGTCCGTTAACCGGATCAAAACATGCCCTCACATACGCTGCCCTGGCTGCTTTTCGCTGCATCTCAAGATATTCTGCCTGTACCTGATCCGCAATTCCATCCAGTTCCTTTTGCAACGTGTTATAAATTTCATTCAGCTCTGTGCGTTCGTACTTCTCTTTCGTGTCGTAAGACGGTACCTTGGATTTCCATTGGGATGCCAGTTTGAAACTTTTGTTTTTCAAATCGACAACATACGCATAGCGCAGACGCATGGTTCCGCTCCATAAACCTGTCCGCAAAAACGGATGATTGGAATAGAAAAACTCGTAGGAGCAGGATGAAAAATCAACTCCGGGTTGATCATATTTTTCCTGGTTGTATTTATGCTTGAACATGATAAGGACTTTATCTTCTACCGTGGTCTCATACAGAAATCCGCCATATGGATCATCTAATCTTTCCTCACGCAGCCACCGAACGTCAAACGGGGCGCGTGTCAGAAAATTCATTCCTACATCGCCCCACCACATTATGTCATTTGTGTTGTGGAAGAAATGACCGTAGGTATGAATGTCACGGTAGAAATTGTCGGTTTGTGGGGTGAGGATGGAAGAGACTTGCTTTGCTAAATCGTTTACATTCACTATAGCACGCTTTCTTTTCTGTGCATTACATAATGGATTAGTCTCAATATATTGATAGTTTCATTGCATTTCGAATCGTTTTTCACAAAATGCTTATTGAATTTAAATATTTAATCTCTGTACAATACACTTTACCCCACACATTTTAAGTCTATAAATTATTTTTGGGGTTAAAATATTGAATTTTCAAAGTGTAGTTTCTACTTTTTTAATCACATTATTTAAGATTTCTTCCCACAATTGATTACTTTTAATGATGTTTTTTGCTTCTTGCAAATCACCAGCGCTTATTTCTTGTGCGATTTTTTCTACACTTTTTGCCCCAGCTGTTTCTGCCATCCATAATTTTAACGGATAATAACGTATAGCTGATTTATTAAAAGTTTTTCTTAAAAACTCTCCGGGCTTTTTATTGTTTGTGATATACTCTGCAATACATTGGCCAAAATAAGACGTAATTAAATGCCATTTCTGTGATGGCACATTATAATTCTTAATTTTTTCACAAGGAATACTCTTATCTATATTTATATATTTTTTTAGCTCGTCCACGCTTGATTTAAATTCAGATTTTTCTCCTATCCATTCTTTTAATTTTTCATAATTTAGTATATGTTTCTCTCCATATTTAGGGCATATAATCTTTTTTTGTGTACAATAGAAGTAAAATGCCTCATACGCTTGAAAGTTCTCTTTTTTATAATATTCTTGCAAAAATTTTTCTGTCACTATCGGAAACTCTTCTTTTTCTTTATAATACTCAAAAATTTTTTCATTAGTCACCATTTTCATTTTCACCTTTCGTCAGAATCATTTACTTTTTTGCTCTCAGCATTATTCCAAAAGATATCCCCAAAATTCCCATCACCATGCCAACAAATCCCCCAATCATCACCCCTCTCCCTGAACTCAAGTAATCTAATATCTGCAACGCCGCCGCGATAATGGAAACGAATCCAAATACCGTGATAATCATACTCACTCGTGATTCCCGCTTGCTGTCGATGTGATCCTGTTCTTCGTTTAACAGTTCGATTTTTTCTTTGATCTCATCCAGTGCTTCATTCACGCCATTTTCTTTCTGCAGCACTCGATATGTCTCACAGACATTATTCCATTTTGACACCTGGGATGGTGTCAGTGTTCCGTATGCGATGAATTCCAATGCTTCTTTTTTCAGTCCTCGAATACTCTGAGCTGAAATCCCCTGAAATCTCTCATGGATTTTTTCATTCAACAGCATACAAGTATATTTTTGATACATTACAATCATCGTTAGTGCCAGATCGTCTTCTGCTCGTTCTGGCAATGCTTCTGCTGTAATTGGAACTGTTTTCCCAGGTTTTGGACCATACGCATAGGCAATCTCCTGTGATGTAATTGCACATGCCCATCCATAATGGCTGTCATTTACATCCCTTGCCCCAGATGCATACTCAACGTCTTTCTCCGATAAATCGGAAAACTCCTTCGCTACATCAATCAGCCGATGTTCATTATAGGCAATTTTCTCCGCAATCTTCCGTTCTTCAAAACGTTTCGGAAGTGCCGCCACATTCAGTCGGTAAGCTTCTTTCATCATGTAGATTTTTGTTTTTTCGCTTTGGCCGAATCATTTTAACTGAACGTCATATTCCTTATGCCATGATTCAAATACTTCCTGTTCTAAAATTGCTAACAGACTGTCCTGAATTTCCTGTTTTTTATCATCTATGTATCCCGGATTGATTAACTGATAAATTTCCTGGACGTCTTTATTTTTATATGCCAGATACACAGTTAAAAAGGCAATTCCATTGTTGAAAGAAAATACTTGCAATTGCGTCAGATCATAAGGAAAGGGGATCTTTACTGCTTCTTTCCATTTTCTCTTTACCGTTGCAACCGTCTCCTCCAGCATACACCTTTTGACAAATTCACCAGAACGGCATTTTATAGATAGAATTTCCAGAAAATCATCGGAATCAAATCCGGAGCGATCCTTTTCTTCATCTGATTTATTATTCTGGTCTGTATTTGTTTTTTTCGCACTAAACGGTATTTTCTGAAAATCTCCCTGGTAGCGCAGAGGAAGTATAATATAGAGCCCTCTGTCTATTTCTTCTGTATTTTTAACACCTTTCCAATATTTTTCCATTTCTCACCTATCCACTCAAAGAAATTCTCCTAATTTTTCGCACATTTTAATAATTATGTCGTTCTCTATATTCATCAGGGTCTATTCCATCTGACCTCAATTTTTCATCTTCTGCCATAGAATTTCGCCTTGTTCCCTTGTATCCTTTCCAATCATCTTTATGATTTTCTTCATATATTCTGATTTTCTCATAATCTTCATCATCTAAGCCATTATTATCTTTAAACAACGTCCCAATTCCCCATAGTACAACCACAATGCCGATAATGATGAAAAAAGCTTTTAAGGAATCCTCCTCACCTTTTACAATTCCATAATACCCAAGGAGTAAAACAAATAATATAATCGCAAATACCATCTTTTTTTCCATCCCCTCAAAGGATTACCGTAGTTCCTACTTCTATATTTTCCAGCAGCCACTCTACATTTTTCTGGCTGATCCGAATGCAGCCTGCCGTGCCAGTATCTCCGTTGCTGATTGGCTCTGCCTGCTCAAATGTTTCGGGTGTCACACTGTCCATGTAAAGATCACTGTGAATAAAGTAGTCTTCGAAAATCACCAGATAGCCAAAAAATTTTATCTGCTCATACTTTTTATGATAACCGCTGATATATTCTTCTTTTACCTTCGATTTTTTTACAATATCAAACACACCATAAGGAGTTGGTGAATCTTCGTGGCCTAACAGACATGGCATTTCCTTGATTTTTTCATAAATCGTATATTCACACGGGACAAAATCCTTTCGGATGCTGTAATTCTTCCGCAGAGCCTGCTCATCTGCTTTTTTATAAACTTCAAGCTGATGTGCCTGTTGATTCAATTTCAACAAAAAATTTTCTGTACTGATTTTCTTTTTGACGATATAAATGTCATTTTCCATTACTTTTCTGTTTTCTCCCAGACTCATTTCATTAATTTTTCATTACACACTTTAATTATTTTTTATTATAACGCAGCCTGCTTTCTTTTGCCATTCTTTTTTTCATTATTTTAATATAAATTTGTTTTTTTCTCGTTTATTCATCTTTTATCTGATAATTCACTCTATCCGCGACCATGCACTTGAAAAGTATGATTTATATTCTTGCTTTCCATCTTCTACCCCAAGAATTTTTCCCGTCACATCATAACAAAAAACATCATGGATCAGCTGTTCCAGTTCGCATTCTTTTGCTCTTTGCAGCATTTACCTCGCATAATATTCTTCCCCGGTATCCAGGCAGATTGCCGCCAGTCTTCCATTGCTTTTCCCTGCTCCACAGTCGATCGCAATGTGATGGTTTGCTTTAAAAATATACCCTAGGCGGTTGTTCCCAAGGATATTCTGTGTCGGTGTATGCCGCTGACTACAATGATATCATTGAAATATGGAATTTCGTAATCAATCCGCGTCCATACCAGATCCTCTACCGAATATTCTTCCAGACGTTTTGTTTCCGAAAAATGATCCAGTCCGGCATGCACCAGCCAATATTCCTGCCCATTAACAATTTCTTTTCCGTATGGGCGGAACGATTTCATATATTGTACTACCTGGTGCCGTTCTTCCGGCGGCAGTTTACAAAAATCCTGGATTGTACTGGTACTGCCGTTCTGCGTCCAGTCGGCAAAATCCTGATACACCTTCGACGGCAGTTTATCCAGAAAATCCCCCGAAATTTCCGGCACCAGAAGTTTCAAATTCGGCAGCGCCATGACTTCATGATTTCCTATGATCGGAATGATATTGGAATGTGCCATCATGTATTTCAGGATTTTCATTGGCTCTGGTCCACGATCGACTACATCGCCTAAGATATAAAGAGTATCTTCTTTCCGAATACCAATCTGCTCCAACAGCGTCAGAAACTGCTCATACTGTCCATGAATATCGCTCATCGCGTAAATCATCGATTCTTCTCCATTTCTCTTACCAGATCGCACAGCTCTTCTTCCCAGTCACTGATTTCCGAATACCAGATACAACCATACATTCCGGGAAGCTTCATATTTCTGGATGAGCATACGATAACCTTTGTCTGTTTGCCCTGCTCCTGCAGGAGCTAAACCAGCTTTTCTCCCGCCTCCGTATCACTGACAGCTCCCTGCTTCATGGGATAATGCATATCTGTGATAATCAAATCGAACGGATCCCCAGTGTCTTCCGCATTCTTCAGCATCTGCAGACCATCCTCGACATTTAACACCAGTTCAATTTTAACCACGCCGCATTGGTTCAATACCTTGCGGATTGCATTTGCTTTGTAAACGCTGTCTTCAAAGTTCAGAACCTTCATTTATCCTTTTCCCCTCTCCTGTTTGTCATAGCCTATTCTACTTATTACAGACGACATTTGTATAACGCTTTTTATTCTTAAAAAATTAATCTTGTCTGCCTTTCATGAAGTCATATTTTTTTTCGCTTTTACGTTCTTTCAGAGCCCAGTTTATAGGAAAGCCCGAAAATAATGCAAAAAAGACAATGCTGCAAAATGCGAATCGCAAGGAACAAATTTTAAAGTGTACCCGGGTACGACGAAAATCTGTGACACAATAATTCACACTCTGTGGTACTGAATTTTTTGCATTCTTTTCGGGGTTGCTATAAATTCTATTTTCTACCTCCAAGCACCTGATTGAATGTATCATAATTCAACGTATCATTTCTGCCACAGAACACCGCATACTCTATTGTTTCGAAATAAGATGCATATTTTTCCTGTACGCTCCGAAATGCCCGTGCTACGATTCTCGGCGGGTTGCAGAAAGCGCCACAGCCAAACGCGCCTAAAATCAGAACTTCCGCTCCGTTCGATGCTGCCGCCTGAAAAACACGTTCCAGTCTTTGCATCTGAAGTTCGTACAGTGCTTTCTCATTAATCTTAACCGGCGCATTTCCTGCGGACGGGTTCATGGCATTGCTTGGTTTCTTTCGGAGGTTCGGGGCCGCACAGGTAATGATGTCTACCTGATACCAGTCTTTTTCTTCCATTCGTTCCGGTGCAGAGGTGTCGGTCTTAAATACGACGACTTCTGGTGTATACAGCAGATCATCATTGTAGCGTGGATCGCCTGCTTTCCGATGCGGTTGATAGAACTGATGCCACATCGTTTTTGTATCTAGGCATGGATAAAGTGTGCTGCATCGGCAAAGGCATTCTTCCTGTGCCGTACTTCCCCGTGTTACACCGCCGCCGGGATTAGTTGCAGATGCAAAATTCAGGACGCAGACTCGCTTTCCGGCTTTTGCGTATGCAGAGGCGGCTTCGAAGCTTCTTTTAGATGAAACAATCGTTTTGCAAGATGATTTTCCAGGTTCTGGAAGCGCAATTGCCTGCGATGGAACATACAGCTTTTGGTTCTGAATCGAAAACTGAACTGCCTGCTGGAGCTTCTGGTTTGCTTTTATCAAATCCATGGAGTCCTGAAAGATCGCGATATTATTACTTCTTCTATCCATTGCAATTCTCCTCTCGTATCCCAGTCACACAATGCTGTTCTGCTGAAAATTATACACCTTATCCTCCAGCTTCGTCCAGGCTTTTACATAGTCCGCATCGATAAAGCAGCCCCTTGCCTGTCGAAATGCACCTGGCTGCTTGCCGCCTTCCGTGGCATATAATCCTGTATCCCAGCAGCCTGCTGATAAGCTGTTGTCTTTCAGGATCAGTAAGCATACCTCGAAGTCATTTGGATAATCGCCATCCTTTATGTAGTGGAACCCGGTGAATGTAACGCGAATATTCTCTGCCATGTTTGCTGTCTTTTCTTCCATCTTTTTTCTCCTCATGGTAGGCTTTTTCTTTTGAATATTACCATTTTATCTCATATCGAACGGAAAATGTTGACAGAAACTTGTCCGTATATAAAATTCAGGGCAATATCTCTGCCCTGAATTTTATAACAAATTGTAACGATTCAGAGCCCCATCCCGATTCCGCTTACGCTGCATCTCTTCTTCCATCACACAACACTGTTTTAAATGAAATGCAATCCCATACTGCACCATTTTTTTATAGCCCTCCTGCCACAGTGTCTGCGTATAATCTTTATCCCGAATCTGCTCCAATGCCTTCCGGCAATCTCTTTCCAGATCTTTTTTCTCATCTGTATACTTCACTTCTATCACAATTCCTGTTTCTGCATTTCCCATTTCAATCACAATATCGCTGAATCCTTCTCCCGATTCTCGATTGGAAGATACACGCCAGTCATTTTTATAGCTTAAGATTCCAAGCAGAATTCCATGATAGAAATTTTCTTTCAGTGATTTCCGCACAAAGGTATCGCGTACGCTAACTGTCTTCTGCAAATACAAATTCAAAAGGCTTTCCACCTCTGCTGATTTTCCCCCAAGCAGTGCCTGGCAGAACTGTTCTGCCATTTTCCCGTCTTTTTTCACTTCCTGCTGAAACAGTGTAAGAATCCGTTCTGTTATGATATTTCGAATTTCCCGGTTTGGAATTGCAAGGCAATAGCGGCCATCGCTTTCTCTTCCGCGCTGCGTCAGGTATCCTGTCATGAAAAGTGTACTCCACAGGTGATCCATGGTCGAATACAGGTCATTGTAGGTAACCATTTCGTCGATTTGTTTGATCACTGTTTTTCCATTTACCAGCCATTCCAGTTCTGTTTTTGTGAGCATATCCGGTTCATTGATGCTGTCGATAAAATGATGAATCACACTGTTCCCGCTTGTATTCATCCAGTAATTTTCCGGCTCGGCCTCTGGATTATGGATATGATCATTGCAGTAGTTCACAACATCCCATGGACAGTACACATCTGCTTTTCCGAATCGGTATCCGTCATACCATTCTTTTACCTCGTCATATCGGTCATCCATTTCATAGTCATGCAGCATGGTCTTTACTTCTTCATCTGTAAAACCGAAGGTTTCATCAAATTCTGTATTTGTAATCGAATATACTTTGAAATTGTTCAGTCCGGTAAAGATGCTTTCTTTTGCAATTCGCAGGCAGCCCGTCAAAACAGCAAAGGCAAGACTGCTGTTTGTCTTTAAAACATTTCCGAACATATTTCGAAGCAGCAATACCATTTCATCATAATATCCATTTTCATGGGCTTTTGCCATCGGAACATCGTATTCGTCAATCAGGACAACCACTTGCTGTTCATAGTGAACTTCCAACAGTTCTGTCAGTTCCTGAAGACTGCTGGTAATGGTGTCTTCTTCCATATTTCTTGTCAGAAGTTCTGAAAAAAGTGCTTTATCAACCCGGCTCAATTTGTCACTTTCCAGAAGAAATTGAAATCTTCTTGCCTCACGATTGATTGTTTTTATGAGCTGCGCACGGGCTTTTTCATAGGAATCGGCATCAATTCCTTTTAAGCTGATGGAAATAACGGGATATTTTCCCATATATTGTTCACAAATCTCTGTATTCTTAGAAATCTTCAAGCCGTCAAAAAGTGCTGGATCCGTTCCAATTTCAAAGAAATGCTGAATCATACTCATATTCAGGGATTTTCCAAAACGGCGTGGGCGCGTAAAAAGAGTGACCTCACTTCCGTTATTTAAAATCTGTTCTATGAGGGAAGTTTTATCTACATAATAGTAATTTCCATTGCGAATCTTTTTAAAGTTGTCAATCCCGGTCGGGAGTTTTGGTTTTCTCATCCTGAAACCTTCCTTTCCAACTTTTGCGGCTTTTGACACCTGCGGCTGTGCTTATGTTCTGATTTCTATTTTAGCTGGTTTTATTTGCTTTGGCAATGTCTCTGACGTTGTAAGTAAAAGAAAATAGCTATTAATCCCAAAGCCAATCGTTCATGTTTCCTTGAAAATTTCCATTAGAATCATATGAATTTCCTGTATTAGGATCATAATAATCGTTATACTCGTTACCTTTCTCATCGGTCCATCCTCCATACCATTCATCATGGATTTCACCACTTGAGCTTCCACCAGAAGAACTTGCCCCACCACTGTAATCACTGCCAGAACCAGAATCGCTATAGCCAGAATTGGAGCTTCCACCACTGTAGCTATAATCATTGCTCTCATCATAGCTATAGTCACTTCCACCACCGTAAGACGATCCAGCACTCTGCTCTGCCGCTTCCTCCGCCGCCTTTCGTTCTGCTTCTTCCTGCGCGGCTTTCGCAGCCGCCTCTTCCTCAGCTTTTTTCTTTGCTTCCTCTTCCGCTTTCTTTTTCGCTTCTTCCTCAGCCTTTTTCTTTGCTTCTTCCTCAGCTTTCTTCCAAGCCTCTTCTTCTGCTTTTTCGATCACAGTTATTCTGTCATTGTATTTCTTCACGTATTCATCAATCGTACTGTTATATTCGTCAAAGCTGTCCTGCTCGATGGTATTATAATTTTCGAAATCACCTTTCAACGTATCTTTGAATACCGTAAATTCACTGGCGGCGTTTTTGAGTGCTTCCTTATCGTCCTCTTTTTCAACCTCATCGCCGATTTTATCCGCAATAGTTTTGATGGTATCGTCATATTCAGAAACAAAGGAATTCTTCATCTGCGCAATGATTTTTTCATAATGTGCGGAGCATTCCTCATAAGCGTCTTCTGTCTTTTTGTACTGTTCTGCACTCTCCATTTCTTGTTTCAGTGCTTCCAGCTTTTTATCCCGGTCTTCTTCTTTTTCAAACTTCTGATACGCCTCATCAATCTCACTGTCTTTCGTCTCAACCGCCTGTAAGCGAAGCTCTTCCTGATGGCGATCATACGCTTTTTTCGCAAAAGCTCCGATGATACAGATGCAGACAATGGCAATGCCAAACACTGCAAGCATAATGGCTGTCTTTCTTTTTTTGTTCTTTGTTTCCATTTCGAAACACTCCTCCCTTTAAATCTTTCTTTCAGTGTAATATATTTCGTTTTGTTTTTCAATGCATTCTGCATTGTATACTATCTTGCAGAATGCATTCATTTTTTTCTCAGCTAAACTCTCTCCGGAACATTTCGCGGAATGCCGCTGCAACTTCTCTCTGATACAATCTTGTCTTGGAAAATTTCATATGATTTCTTCTTGCTTTTTCTTTCTGTTCCGCAAAATACTGCTTCTGCCGTTCGATCTCTGCCTCATCCGGATCAAAGCGGAAGCCAATCTGGAAGCCTTCCTCGTCGTTAAATTTTCCCTGTTTAATCTGCTGATACAGATCCTGGTTTTCTTCGACAAACTGGAATACGCAGTCGAAATACCGCAGTTTGGGATTTACCTTATACCAGCGCTCCGCCACGCCAGGAATCTCACACACGCAGACAAGATGTTCCACATCGTCAGCCAGTCGATGCAGCTTTTCGCAGTACTCTCTGTTGTTCCAGAAACGGTTATCAATTTCTTTTCGGATTGCCCAGATTTTTTTCTCGAAAAACGCTTCTCCGTTTTCTTCCGTTCCCGGTTTATAGTTATAATACTGTGATTCGGCAATCCAGTAGATCAGCTCGTTCATCATCGCATACACATGGTTTAAATTTCCCTCGCCGTAAATCTCCTGCACCTCCATGCCTACTTTCAGGATATTTTCTCTTTCTATTTTGATCAGAAAGGCATAGGCATCTCCACATAACGCTTCTCCGAGAAGTTTGATGGTCGAGATGGTAATGGATGGATCTTTGTAATTATTCCGTACAAGACCTCTGCAGTAATCCATCACACGTCCGATCGTCTTTTTGCTTGGAATTTTTTCGTTTACACCGAGATCCAGCATTTCCATTTTGATCTGCATTCTTCTTGGATCGAAGTTATATTTTGCGGCCACTTCAATATATCTCTGCGTGTTCAGCCAATAGGAATCTGTGTCTTCTTTAAATGTTTTGCAAAGCTGTTTGATCATTTTGTCTTCTCTTGAAAGTTCCATGCTCCGTTTCCTCCCGGTTTTCATCTGTGTTTTTTACAGGCATAATTTGCTCTTTGATGAATCCCAGTATAGGCGCTCGGCAACCCCTTTTTGTGCAAAAAACGTTGCGACCTCAATGGCCGCAACGTTTCTGCATCTCTAATCTGTTTTTTATCTGTTCCACAAAGGCTTCCGGACCAGCAACCTTCAGGCTTGTTCCAAACGACAAAATCTGAATCATAAGATCGATTTCATCTTCTGCTTCATAGGTCAGTGTAATTCTGTAGCTATTTTCTTCTATCCTTTCCGTAGCTTTCTGATAAATCGAAAACTGCATCATAACTCTTTCCAGTGCCTGTCTTTCATCCTGTACTAAAAGTTCCACCGTTCTTTTATCATGCACTTCTTCTTTTATCTTCGCAGTTCTAAAAGATCCGATGGTTTCGCATTGGATGATTTTGGAAACACTGATTGTATTAATTCTTCCTTTGTATACCGAAATCAATCGGAATTTGTCATCCCTTAAGGAGTACTCCAACCGAACCGGATTACATTTGATCCATTTCTCGGTTCCATTTTTTAATGGATATAAAACCCGGATAGAGTTTTTCTTTTTTACCGCTGACAGGATCTGACGAAAAATCTTAGTATAGGTTTCGTCTCCATACGGATCCCCATCTGCAAATTGATCAAAAAGCACAATGTCTTTTGGCTGAAATAACGGTTCTACGTCCTCCAGTCCCGTCTGCTCCGGCTGGAATAAGGCAATCCTTGGATCCGCCAGCAAAGCTTTTAACCATCGTTTTTCCATTATCGTGAGCGGCATGCTGGTTTTTCTGTGGATAACTGCTCTTCTCTCTTCATTCAGAAGCGGCCATTTTCCTTTTTCCGATAATTCCTTCGGAATCGTCAGGCTGCTTTCTGCAAAAGCCTTTTCCTTCACAATTTTCCAGATCGTCTTGTCGGAAATCTCTTCTTTCAAAGCGGCATCCAAAATTTCTGCTACCGTGCGGTAATAGTTTCCGTATATCTCATGAAATATCATTCTGCACCTCCCCAAAGTACATGGAATACAGCTGCTCCATATCCTGATCAAATTTCTTTTTCAGCTGCGGATTACTGCTTTCCAGTTTTTCAATTCTGCCCATAAACGTTCTAATCCACGGCATTAGTTCCATCGCATCGTATGTATCAACAACATACTTGTATTGCTGGTCTGTGATCTTATAGACACGGCCATTTCTTTTTTCACGTTCCAGACGTCTTACGATAAACTCCTCGCCCTCCGCTGCCTTTACTGTCATTTCAATGTGCGTAATGTCCTTCGCACTTCCGGAGCTAACTCCCCACAAATAGGATTTGCTCGCCTGATATTCATTTTCAAACTTCTGATATTCGTCACATCTTATTCCTGTTTTCACCTTCTTTATCCTGTCCACCCGGATGAAATCGAGCCCTGCTGCTCCAGATACATGACCCAGAACATATTCTCTTCCATTCTGCGTGCTGACATATAGCTTGATCGGATATAGTTTGATTTTTCTCTCCTGCTGTTTTTTACCGATTGCAACAAGCTCCAGATATTTCTTTTCTGTAATCCCCTCCAATATTGCTTCAACAATTTCACTGTCAATGGCATGTAGCATATAGTGGTGTTTATACCAGAAACTGGACGGGCATCCCGCCAGTTCTTTTCGATCAAGCAAGAAGGAACCAACTATGCCCATCGGCTCTGTTTCAGAGAAAAATTCAATTGCATCCTGCCAGGAAACCAGATCAACCGCATCCGCCGACAGAGAATAATACTGCTTTTTCTTTCCTTCTGTTCTGACTTTTAGAATTCCAAGTTTCTCATACTCCTGCAATTTTAATCGAATCGTTCTTTCATTAATCACATTCTCCTCTCCGGAGAATCCATATTCCTGCAATTCACCGGCAATGTTTCGGAATGCCAGTTCTTTTCCTCCTGCCAGCATATCAAGAATGCAAAAATGCAGCAGGATATCATAATCGGAAAAGTTCTTTGTTTTAAACGCCTTATAAAGCGGGTTGTGAACCACCTCTCTGCTGTCGACAGAAATGATCTGTGCTTTTCCGGAGGCAGACTGCTGAAATGACATATAACCATCCAGCCAGCTTTCGATCTGTCTGCGCCGATTGTCGTATGTTCTTCCGCTCTTGTCCGAAAAATCACTGCGCTTCTTAATACCATAAATAAAAAATTCTCTGATGTAATCCCGCACTTCATCAAAGCTTCCAATTAATTCTTTATATGCCAAAATAATCACTTCTCTCTTCTCTTATGTTTTTCTCACTGCCTCCAGCTCCTCTCGATTTCTTCTGTCACTTTTCTGATTACGTCTGGCTGCTCGGCCTTTTCAGCCAGCTCTTCTAATTCTGCCAGCAGCGCTCTCTTCGTTCCTTCTGCTGTCGCGATCTCATCCGGGATCAGTTCTGACAGACGGAGCAATTCTCTGGAAAATCTTTTTATCTCAATCAGAACAGCACTTTTATGAATCAAATCTGTCTCGCTTCTCAACAGCCCCGTTACTTTTTCCATAAGACATGCATACTCACACGCCATCCATTGAAACAGTTCTTCGGATGTCCGTCCATCTTTCTTTTCCAGACTTCTTTCATACCGGATGCAGATCCAGTTATAATAGGAAGGAATGAACATGAGCTGATAGTCCTGATCCCCCCGAATATAATTCTCTCGGAAATGGAGCGACGCATAGCTTTCTTCGATTTTTCTGTTTAACTCCTCGTATGCTTCCAGATCCTCCTCATACAGCTCCTGCAGATATTTTTCCGTAAAACGATTGACGATGATCAGAATGCCATCTCCTGCATCTTTCTTTGCGATAAACGTATCGGAGCTGCAATACAGCGCATACGTTTTTTCCCAGGATGTCATCTTCTGCTGACAATCTACTTTTTCTTCTTCGATGTAATTCGAATACAGACCGATACTTTTTTCTCTTACCTTTTGATCATAAGCCCGAAGAAAAGTAAGAAACATATCCTCAAGTCTTCCAATCCTCTCCACTTTGTTTTCTTTTCCATAGATTTTAATTACCTGCTCAAAAAGCTCCAGATATTCCACAATCAGACCTTCCGATTCCTGCGGGAAGAATTCAAAATTTCTTCGAAAATACCGTTCCCTCAGCCAGGGATAGACGGTCTCCGCATTCTGCCCCTCGAAAATTTTCTTCAGATATTCCAGCAGATTTGCAACATTTCGGATGACCGCCATTTGATATCGCTTCAACTGTTCTTCTGTTAAAGTTTCTTCCCTTAATCGCAGAAGGAACAATCTATCGCTGTATTCCTCTGGCCGGAAAGATGTAATATTCTCTGCCAGTTCTTCCAGTTGATCGATTGTGTGATTTACAATATTTTCCCAGAAAATAACTTTTTTTATTTTTGAAATACGTTCATCATTTTCCAGTTCTTTTTGCTGCTCTGCCATTTCTAAAATACGAAGCATCGTTTCTTTTCTGTTCTGATCTATTTTTCCAAGCTCCGGCTGCTGTAAAACAGTATCTGCCAGCATCTCATAGGCATCTAGCAGCACATCATAAATCTTATTTCTAAGCGATTCATCCCGAACGAGCGGAAGAAGCTGCTCCAGATAAACTCCGTAGGAATTCCCGGAAAAAAATCCTCTCTGATCCTTTCTATCCTGTTTTACCAGATTTACAAAAAACGTCACGGCACTTTTCTGATCTTTCCAAGCTCCAACAATCTCCCGAACAGCAGCCATTCTCGGTTCATCAGAATATGCGTCAAGATCATCTCTCAGCTTCATCCGATCCGCTGTGAATACCTGAAACCACTCGTCCACGCTCCCATGTTCCATACAATGTGAAATTAGTTCCTGTGTATATTCACATGCCAGACGATCGGATTCACGATACCAGGATTCACGATACCAGGGTGCACGTTTTTGAAACTGAATGGGAATTTTTCTAAAATCTTCTGCGGATAAGATCTGCATTTTTCCGTAATGTAGAAGTCTGATCTGCCACAAAACATCACACTTCAGGTTTTCATTGATCTGGCTGGCATAATACGTCTGCGGTGCTCTGTCATACTGCATATGGATCAGACTTTTTACGTATTCCTCCGTTGTCTCACCAAAGTCCATCCGTCTGGCAGCGCCATCAACGTTTAATGCTCTTCTTACATACTCTCCCCATTGCTTTCCATAACCCTCTTCTTTCCAGTCTGCCGTCTGACACCAGCTGACCAGACTGATCCGGTATCTGCATACTGCTTCTTCAGCAGCTTCCGAAAGACTTTCGAATATATACTGCCCATACGCTTCATTCGCAAATTCATACCGGTTCTCTCCGGCGGCTCTTTTTACGGTCAAAAGTGGAAGAATATCGTTCAGTACACCAACGACATCATAGGATATTCCGGTAAACAGCACGAGTTCACAGATTTCCCTCAGTGTAGCAGATCCAAAAACAGCAATCGCTGCACTGATTAGCTGCAGGGTATGGAGACTGGTTCCGCAATACCGCTTCTGCAATTTTTCCATATAATTTGCCGCAACATCATACGCAGTGATTTTCGTATCTGCCTTTAGCACACTGTCTCCCCTTGCCAGATACGGCCGGATATACAAAAATTTCCGTTGTGCCTTCTCTATGATATCATTCGCCTGCTCATCCGACAGTTTTTTGTAATTCTTCTGCAGATATTTTTTGAGCAGCGCAAGATAGCATTCATTTCCGCCGTCAAACCGTACAATCCTGCCAGCTTTTTTCTCCGCTTCTCTGATCCACTCTCTTGCCGTTCCCTGCAGATCTTCCTCATCCTGGATCCGGGAAAGAAGAATCAGATAAATATGATTTTCTTCCGGAAGAGCATTCAAAAAGACAGGATCCGGGATCGCATCCAGAACAGAGCCTGCATTACTGCCTAATTCGTCGATTCCGTCAAGGATGTAAACCAGTTTCAGTTCTTCCTCTGTTCCCTCGTGATCGGTCAGTTCCTCTTCGTAACGCTCTCGGAACAGTTCCAGATACTGGCAGAATGCTGCTGGCGCATCATCCCCTCCGTGTTCCATCTGCTGGCGGATATCTTTTCCGTCTATGTAATAGTCTTCATTATCCATTTCCAGCTGCCCGCCGGCAAAGGAACTCAAGTTACTACTTAATGCGGTAAAAAAGTCTCTTGCCGGGTTTTCCTCGCGAAACTGCATATCACGAATATGGTATACACGCACCACCGCTTTTAAATCTTCCTGCAGAATTCCTCTCTGATATCTTCCATCCAGTTCGTGCGCCAGGGTGGATTTTCCCATTCCTCGCTCCATCTGAATGTGAAGAACACCTCTGTCATGTTCTTCCATAAAAGTTCTGATTTCATCCAGTACAAACTCCGGTTTCTCATAGCCAGGCGCACAATTCAGACATGCATATGCTTCACGGTCACTGCTCTTGGTAATCTGCCGTTCTTTTTTTCTTCGCTGGGATTTTTTTCTTCCATCTAGCATGGAATATATATTCTCATAATAAAGATTATTTTTTAACCGCCGCGGTGCATCCAGATAATTTGTGATCTCGGCATATTTTTGTCTGCTGTAGTAGGAATCAAAAAAATAGTCTTTCTCTTCAAAAGAATAAATATATTCCGAAATCGGGTACGTCTGTTCTCCTACTTTCAGCACACTGGAACCATCGCTCTCTTTTTCAATGGAAATCCGGCCATAAAACTCTTTCAGAAGCGTATTTCCATCTCCCCGAAAATACAGGGATAGTCCCTGTACCAGATCGTAAACCTGTTCCCAATATGCTTCTGTATTGATGAACAGCGTGCCGTGGCCGATGGTCTTATTTCTCCAGTTTCCGATATCTTCATACCTCCCCTGTTCCCTTATCTTTTTGGGTTTGACCTGGAACAACAATAGGGTTCTTTCCAGAATTTCTTTCAAATTTTCATCGAGTGCAAATACACTCGAATTCTCGACGATAGATGAGGCAAGCTTTCTCCAGCTCCCGATGGATAGGGGTTCTTTTACCATGCAGGACAGGATGTCTCTAACTTTCTCCTGCAGTTCAGAATCGCTCTCTGGCGTTTCACGCCCTGTGAGAAAATCTTCCTGTTCTTTCTTTAATTGCGTCTCTGACATTCGGACAAAGGCACGGTCACTTTCCATTCGGGCACTGATCGTGATGATCGACAGGATAGATGGCAGTTTGATGCAGATCTCGTAAATGTCTTTCAGGCGGAATAAGGCTCCACAGATATCATCGTTTTGAACGCTTTGCTGTAAAAGCTGGTATTCTTTTTTCAAAATAGCTGGGATGTTCTGAAGCTCCTCTTCCCTGACCCAGATTTTTTTATCTTTTACTGTTTTTTTGAAATTCAAAAAATTCCTCCAAAGTTTTGTGGACACTTAAACTATTTTGATACACAACAGGGGAGGTCTCCCTCCCCCATATTCAAAATTCAAATCTTATTTCTGATCCCATAAATCAAATTGGAATACAAAAGGTTCATACTCTGGGAATCCAATAATAGCCTGTCCAACCTTTAGGTTTGTTATATCCCAATCTTCAACGACATAGCCATCACGCCGTTCTTCTACCATTCCCTTGCTTTGAACATTGGTAGAATACACTTCGATTTTTCTATTCTTTCCAAATTGTTCTTTAATAAAATCTCTTGATTTAGGATCATTTACTCTGAAATTCAAAGAAGTTAAAAATCCAGACATAATGCTATGTGCCCGTTCAGCTCCATAGTTATCATATATCTGCTCAACATTCTGAATTCCAATCATAAATTTTATGCCAAGACTGCGTCCAAAGTTCACAGCGTCATCTACATGCTCCAAATTAGGCAAAAGTCGGAACTCATCGGTAATAAAATATACATTTCCATCACTTCTGCTTCTTCCCAATGCTTCTTTGATTGCCATATCAAACATCAGACTATATATTGGTGTAAGCATTTCACCGTAGCTGAGATCATATTCTATAAAAATTTTTCTTCCACCCTTTTTTCTTACCAAATCCCTCAAGCCAAGTGTTCCTTTTTTACAGAAATTACCCACAAAAATATTTCTGACTATTTGTTGCAGTTCTGATAAAACACCTTGTGTCTGTGGTGATTCATCGGAAGAAATATAGCTGGTCATAGCTCTCATGTCAGAATAGGACTGTAGCATTCCTCTCAATTCAGTGGAAGTTCTGGATTTAATAAAATCAATTAATGCAGCATTGTTCAAATAGTTTTTATTTCCAGATTTTTCACTGTATCGTAAAAAATGAAGCATAACAGACATAAAAATATCTCTGGCCGCATTTGGGAAAAATACCTGATTGGTTTTCTCACAGGCTTCCTTGAATAAACTTTTTGCAATTTCAAGCACGCTTGCATATTGTTGTTCTCCATCGGCTATTTCATTAAAGATATTCCAATAATCAGGCCTTCCATCTGGACCAACAGCAGTTTCATCATTGCTGATTACAACATCTCCCGGTCTATAAAATTCCTTGTAAAAATCGCCTTTGGTATCAAAAATTATCATCACATCATCTTGTGTTAATGATTCATTAAGCTGACCCAACATTTGAAAGAATGCATTTGTCTTTCCAGTTCCTATTCCCCCAATCAGCATTAAGTGTCTGCTCAGTACACTTTTTGAAATAGGTATGTTTCTATGAATTCCCTGATTATCCTTTCCCTTAAAATACATAACTGGTGATGAGTCACTAATCTCCGGCGCACTTTGCTTTAATTCATTTCCGAACAGAACTGAATCTCTCTGATTTCTTTCTACCTTTGAAGTAACATTTTTCTCAGAGGGTTCATTTTCTCTATTCGCAGATGGTTGTTGTTGAACATTCTGATGCGGCTGACTCATATTTGTATTCGGCCGTCCTAATCGACTTCCTCCTAATATTGCCATACACTTTTCTCCTTATGTATTACTCGTTCTACATTCCCATTCCATCAGACTGCGATGGTGTAGAAGGCGCTTGTGCCTCACTTGATCCCGCAGCTCCGGAATCACTTGGCATTCCTTCAGATGCACCAGCTGCCATTTGTCCGCTGCCTTGATCTTCGCCAGAATTAGTTGGCATTCCTTCAAATGTATTTCCATCCTCTCCTCCGTTTTCTCGATCTCCTCCTGATTCATTCGGCATTCCTTCAGATGTATCTGCTTTCTGCCCGCCTGCCTCTGGGGATTCTTCTGATTCCGTTGGCATTTTTTCTGAAGCGTTTCCTTCCCATTCTCCATTACTTTGGTCTTCGCCTGACTTAGTGGGCATTCCTTCAGACATATTTTCTCCTTGTCCAGCGGTTTCTTGAGCGTTTTCTGAGTCATTTGGCATTCCTTGAACGGCATTTTCTCCGTATTCTCCGTTTTTCACATTGTTATCAGAATTTTCTTGATCGTTATCTTCTGTTCCTTTTGCAGCGCTATTCTGATTATTTTCTGTTTCATTTTCTTCTGTTGGACTTTGGCTTTCTCCTGTTGTGTTTTGATTCTCCTCTTCTTTATCTCCTTTCGCAGTGTTGAGTGCATTGCTTGCATCGTCCTCTCCACTTTCTTCTGGAACATTCTGCCCTTCTTCCATCGCGTTTTGGCTTTCTCCTGTTTCACCTTCTTGCCCAACGTTTGAATCGACGGATTCTCCACTTTCCTGGGTTGGATTCTGACTTTCTACTCCTTCACTTTCCTCTGCATCGTTTTGATCCCCAGGTTGCTCAGTTGTTTCTCCGCTGTTCTGACTTTCTACGTCTTCATTGCCAGTAGAATCTGGATTTTCTCTTTCAACTCCTACAGTCTGATTCGGGGCATCTCCCTCCTCTTCCAAATCTGTACCCTTCTGTGAATCAGCTTCTTCGCCATCTTCTCTTTCGTTCGCGTTTTCTTCTGGAGCATTCTGCCCTTCTTCCATCTCGTTTTGGCTTTCTCCTGTTTCACCTTCTTGCCCAACGTTTGAATCGGCGGATTCTCCACTTTTCTCGGTTGGATTCTGGTTTTCTACTTCTCCACTTTCCTCGGTATTGTTTTGCTCCTCAGATTGCTCGGTTACTTCACTCTTGTTCTGACTTTCTACGTCTTCATTGCCAGTAGAATCTGGATTTTCTCCTTCGCCTCCTACAGCCTGATTCTGGTCATCCCTCACTTCTTCCGAACCTGTACCGTTCTGTGAATTAGCTTCTTCGCTCTCTTCTCTTACGTTCGGATCAACGTCCTCTCCGTTTTCTTCTGAAGCATTCTGGCCTTCTTCCATCGCGTTTTGGCTTTCTTCTGTTTCACCTTCTTGGCCAATGGTTGAATCTGCAGACTCTCCACTTTCCTTGGCTGGACTCCGACTTTCTACTGCTTCACCTTCTTCTGTATTGTTTTGATTTCCAGACTCCGCGTTACTCTGACTTTCTGCATTTTTCTCTCTGGTATTATCTTGTGCCTCTCCTTCACTTCCTACCGTATGTTCCTGATCTTTTTCCGTTCGTGTATTATTCTGTGAATCAACTTCTCCACCCTTCTCACTAGCGCTCGAATCGACATTTTCCCCACTTTCTGCTGGAGCATTCTGACCTTCTTCCATCGCATTTTGACTTTCTCCTATTTCGTCTTCTCGGTCAACGCTTGAATCGGTGGACCCTCCACTTTCCTCCATACTATTTTTTTCATCTAGTTCAGAAGATTTCTGATCAGTTTTCTCCTTATCTTGATCAATTGTCTGTTGCTCTGTATCTTCTTCAATTTTCCTAGCATTTTTTTGTTCAACCGCATTCTTCTCCAGCAAATCTTCATTAGCTGACGTTTCCAACTTTGGATAAGCTTCATTATCTAAACTAATTCTTAATTCTCCATTTTTTCCCTTTCCCCATCCTTCAATAGTCCAATATGAAACATTATCAGGTGTATTTAGTATTTGATCCGTAACTCCTTCGTAGATTCCACCACTTGTAGTATATTCATATCCTGTTAAATCTGCATCATGCTTAACTCCATCACTTGTTGCATATCTACCTCTAAGTTTTGCTATTTCCTCAGGGCTTGTCTTCTCAACATCTATTATTTCACGTCCCTCTGCATCTCTAGCAGTAACATATTCATTGCTTTTTTTATCTAATTCTTGGAGAAATTCAATATGTGGAAGATTTCCATCATCATCTCTGGGGGTATTAAAAAAACAATTTGCCCCCGTTTCTTCTCCCGTTGCTTCTCTTAAATTGTGTTCAAAAGGATTATTTATATCAATACGATGAATAGGGCCGTCCCCTAACGCTCCTTCATCTAAACCTAATTGCGCTTCTAACTTATGAATATCTCCATTAGAATTAGCAATAGCCATGTCAATTTCATCACTGGGCGCGCAAAATAAGTTTCCATTTTTATTATCTTCTCGACCTAAACTTTTTTGATTCTTACAATACTGTCTATAAGAATTATCGCTAACTAAATACGAAGCCCCATTATTAAATTTTGAAGTCTCAAAACCACCCATTCCAACCGCACCTCCTAGTTACTTAAGAAATCCTACACCCCAATCACCTTCAAAGTTAGCATTAAGCCTTAAAATATCCTCATACATATTCCAGCCGTTTTTCCCATATGGAAATTCTTTTTTTAATTCTGTTCGAGAATTAATAATCGTTCTTTTTATTCCTAATACTATATCTTTGTCTACCACAAATGGTGCTTTGCCCCTTTTTTCTTGATCTATTTGAAAATACAGTATATTAACGGCGCACCACAATTCCTTAGGTGTTCCTTTAATAGCCTTTCTTATCGCCTGCTCATATTCTTTCTTTACTTTTTTATCTGATGACTCCTCATACATCGCATATATACCGTACGGAATGATTCTCGTCCAATCCGTAGGCACATCTACGGGAACATCTATTACTCTCAAATTGTATCCGTTATAGCCCAACAAAAACTCAAAAATTTCGCCCTTTTCATATGCCTTCATTGCATTTTCTTTTATATTTTTAAATTCAATCATAAACTCCTCCATCTAAAACGATTGCCAGCATATCCTCTATGCCAGCAATCATTCACTAATTATAATTTATTTCGACCACTTATCAATCGCATAATCACCCTGTTTTTTAAGGTCATCAATTAACGCGCCCAGCTCATTCATAGCCATAACTGTATCTTCCCATGGAAGTACTTCAACGAATCCTGAATATTCTTCATTCTCACCACGGCGCTGTAATAAAGATCTCTGACTTCCAATGTGAATAGCCGCATGAGCTCCTTTTACTTTAATTTTAATTACAAGGTTCGGCACAAAGCAGACGATAATCAGGTCAAGTAAATAAACGATTGATGCAACAATCAATAAGAGACTTAAGAAGCTGCTTCTGCTCATAGATGCTCTGATTGCCATTTGGAAGCAGGCAACGCTGATGCCCGCGCACAACAGTTTAAGCCATGGATGTTTATATACAATAACCGTCGGAACGATACCAAGAAGACCAAGGATTACTCCTACCGCTATTGTTCCACCATTTCCAGTATTTGAAAACAGTGCTATTGTTAAGTAAAGCGCCAGTACCTCAATTGCAATACTGCCAAACAGATTCAATAAGCTGAATTTGTAATCTTTATGCATTTCAATGCCAGCCAGCTCATCCAAATCAAATTCATGTTCCTGCAGCAGATTTCCTGTAAGCGAGGTTCCAGCTGCTCGGAAAAGAATTCTTCTGTTAGTAACCATCAAACGACCTTCTGCCTTCATAAATTTGAGTCTTGTCCGCAGTCTGGCAATATTATACTGTTTTACAACAACCTCATTTTCCTCTGGTTTTACACAGTCCGGAACAATTGGCACATTATATTCAAACGGATCGCCCGCATTGCTGGAAGGTTCGCTCACACCAGATTGGTCCCTAACCGATGAAACAAAACTGCTGAACGAAGAAAAATCCGGCTGAAATGACTGTACCAAGAAAGGTTCATGTCTTTTCTCATAGGGCTGCTGATACTGCTGCTCTGCTTCTTGCTGATATTCCTGATAGGAGTCTTCCTCCTGCTGATATTCCTGCTGGTATTGTTGTTCCTGCTCTGTCTTTTGATAGAAATCACTTTCATCCTTCCTATTTTCTTCCATAAACTCCTGAAACTTCTGGCAATCGCATTTTCCATCTACCAGTTCTTTTCCGCAAAATCTACAAAATGCCATTTTCTCCACCTCCATTAATTACTTCTTGCATCACGCTCTTTTTGAAGCGCTTGAACATTCCTTTTTTCTACATCGTTAAAAACACTGTCAGAAAAATCTTCTGGTTTTATAGTTTCTTTATACCAGTCGTACTGCTCATAATAAGTCCGAAGCTGATCGTCCTTAAATATGTATCCATGTCTCGCATAGATCTCATTAACCGCATATCTCAGATCTTCATCTGACAGTTTTTTAATATCTTCAGAAGCTATTTCAACTTCCGAACTGTTAGGAAATATCATCCCCTTTTCTGACTCAGACTCATTTTCTTTCGTATTTTCCTGTTTATTTTCCGTTTCTGTCGTTTTTGATTCTGCCACAGCAGCAAGTTTTTCATCTACGTTATCTTCATGTTTATAGGATTCCAAATTGGATGTTACGGCTGCTTTGTATAATTCATCCAGCGTTTTATATCCATCGTAATACCACGTTTTTCCTCCCCAGCTATCATCTGTTTCATCCACTCTAATTTCAACACTGCTACTCGGTGTTCCATGACTTGTTACATCAACAGTTGTAACACCATCAGAATCCACTAATAAATCATAGTAACAAATATACCAATAGATATCGTTTGTTTCCGTGTAGGTCTTGCTTTCCTTCGAATATGTATCTTCCACCTGTGCTTTATAAACAAGATAGAGAATATTGTTGCTTCCCCAATAATCCTCGTCATCCTTGTTAATAAGCAGATAATCTCCAATATAAGTAAGACTTTTTAATTTTTCGCTTTCACTCCAGTTTTGAGCTATATCTGCATTATAAACATCTTCCGCCTGTGACTGCATCTCTTTTAAACTTTCATCCGATATTTCTGAAATTTTGCTTACATAGCTGTCCAATCCACTAACTGTATATGTTTTTGTTAGGGATTCCGGCACCATTCCATAATTCTGGAGACAATAGTCTGTCGCATCTTCATCATACATATATGCAGTTGCTGTTACTGTATCTCCATTGGAAAGGCCTTCGCTTTTGTCAAGTTCATAATTGAAGTCCTGTGCTGCAGCTTCTGATGGATTTCCTTCCATACTTGCAGAACCATTAGGAGCGATTCCTTCAAATGTCACCTGCATTCCTTCAAATGGATCAAATTTTTTCGCTTCTTCCAGTTTTTTGACTTTAACCTCTATATTTTCATATTTTAGTTTATATCCATAAGTAGAACGGGCTATCTCATCATTACAGTGCCATGTATATGTAACAACATCTCCATTACTAAGCCCTGTCTCTTTGTCTAACGCTCCGCTGACACAATCTGATAAAAACTGTCTTGCTGCTGAACCCTGATAACTATTAATACGCTTTTTTCGAATGATATTTGTTAGCTTTTTCCCATAATCATCTTCGAATTTTTCATAATCAAAGGTCATCGTTGCCTGCCCTACTGTATTATAGCCATCGATGGAGACTGTTGTATATTTGTTCAAATTAATAGATGGTTTAATCACAGCGGATAAAACAAGAATGATAACACAAAGTCCCAGTGCTATTCCTGCACACAAAGCAATCATTTTATTTCTTTTTTTCAGTCTTGCATCATCCCTAGGTGCTCTTTGAATCTTCTTTGGTTCTTGTCGTACTTTTTGCTCCTTGGGTTTTATTTGCACATGAACTACTTCTTTTTCCACGCGCTTACCGCACTCTGGGCAGAAAGCACTGTCTTCCGGTATCTTGCATCCACAATTCGTACAACGTTTCATTTTTTCTTTTTGAGGTTTCTGCCCGATTGTTTGCTGTTTCCCACATTCAGGACAAAATACACTATCATCAGGTATTTCTCTTCCGCATTCTGAACAACGCATCTTCTCTCCTCCTCATTTTTTATTCCTGGAAAAACTGATCTAATCCATTTGCGATACCCTGTACAATTTTCATCTGGTATTCTTCCGTTTCCATTGCCAAATCCTCAGTCGGGTTTGTCATATATCCCATTTCCACAATAGTAACCGGAACTGTACACCAATTAATTCCACTCATTGTATCAGTTTCCCATACATATTGCTTTTCACATCCCGTAGCATCACATAATGAATCCAAAATTATTTCCGATAACCTTTTACTCTCATCCGCCAGTTCTCCATTATATGGATTAGCTCTCGTCTGGCACATTGTCATTGCTCCACTAACCGAAGCATCCGTAGATCCATTCGCATGTATTCTTACGAAAGCATCTGCGTTTGCTTCATTGGCAATCTGAGCTCTTTCGCTATTGCTGATATCAACATCGTTCGTAGTACGTGTCATAATTACCTGATATCCACGCGCTGTTAACTCTTCTTCCAATTTCAATGATACACTAAGCGTTAATTCATACTCCGGAACTCCACTGGCCGTTCCCATCGTTCCTGACGCAACCTTTGCCTTTGTCTCCGATGCGCCCGGCCCAATCGGTTCCTGCTCACTGTTTCCCTGTGCCTGATGCCCTGCATCAATTACAATCAAGCGGCTGTCGACAATCTTCTTTTCTTCCGTAAGAAATTCACTTAAGATATAACCAATTTGTCCTTGATATGAAATTTTAGACCATTCACCTCTGCTTTCAATTACCTCAACCTCCTCATAAGCCTCTAAATTCGCTATAATCTCTGCTTCTGTATTTGGCTCGTTTCTAAGATCTGCTGGTTTTTTGATATACATGGTCACTGGTTCAGGAATTGTTGCCGGTTCTTGCTCATCAGATTCACTTTCTACTGCAGTTTCGTTTTGTTCTTCCATTGTCGTTGGCGAAATATCTGGTGTTTCTTCCAGTTTCACTTCAGACTCTGTTCCTGTATCTTGCGATACTGCTTCCGATTCTGCCTTCGAAATATTTTCTGCTTGTATTTTTGAATCAACATTTTTCCCACAGGCAAGCAGTAGGAACATAATGCCCAGCATCATTGTCGGAATTCTTATTTTCTTCACTTTTTTCCCTCCTCATTCCTATATTTCTTGTGAATTTCGACAATTTTATTATAACGCAACATTTTACTTTTGGCTACTATAAACAACAATTCTTAACCTATTATCTGATGATGGATTGCAATTACATCCAGATCCTCTTTTAAAATCGTATTGATATCAGCATCTTCAGATTTAGCCACCCGATCAGACATGACCATAATCAACTGTTCGTTCAAATTTCTTACCCAGCGCCCATTACTATGTTCTTTTGACTGCGCATAATTATTTTTTACAACTTCACTGTAATACGATTCATCTACCACATAACCAGCGTTATGTATCCCCATCAAGCCGATCTGGACAATCTCCTCCGGTGTATAATCTTCAAAATCAAAGGTATGTGGAATACGGCTGGCCAGACCTGAATTTTGTTTCAAGAACTCATTCATTTCCTTCGTATATCCGGCAAAGATAATAACCATATCTTTGCGGTGATCTTCCATAAATTTTAAAATTTCATTTATCGCTTCCAGACCAAAATCATTCTGACTGTCTGAATTCAGAGAATAAGCTTCGTCAATAAATAATACACCTCCAAGTGCTGATTCCAGCACTTCTCTTGTCTTAAGCGCTGTCTGACCAACGTAACCAGCTACTAAATCGCTGCGTGATGCCTCGATAAATTTCTTTTCTGCAATAATCCCTTTTTGGTACAACACTTCACCAATAATCCGGGCAACTGTTGTTTTTCCGGTTCCCGGATTTCCAAGAAACAGAGAATGTAATGTAAAATCCTGATTCATCTGTCCCTGTTCCTCACGCCGCTGGTTAAGTTCTGCCAATGAAATAAAGCGGTTGACCTGTTCTTTGACCTTTTCAATACCAACCATCTTCTGCAGTCGATCAAATGCCTGCTCTCTATCGTCTTCATTTTCAGCTTTCTGATATTTTCCCTGTGCCAGTGCTGCATCCAGATCAACTTTTTTGATCGTCTCTAAATCCTCTTCTCCGTTATTCATAACGCGTTCTGCAAATACTTTCAGTAGTTTCTCATTAAAATTGCGAATCCATCTGGCATTGCTGTGGTCCAGCGATGCATGATAAGCGCGTTTTACCTGCTGTGCATAATATTCTCTATCTTCAAACGTGTACATCTTTTTCTCCAGATCCCGTTCTCCAATTTCCACGATTTCATCTGGTGTGTAATCCTCAAATACAAATTTATTCGGAACACGCGAAGCCAATCCCGGATTCGTTTTCAAAAACTGTTCCATCTCTTTCGTATAACCGGCAAAGATAATCATGATCTCTCCACGGTGGTCTTCCATATATTTTATTATCGTGTTGATTGCCTCAATACCAAAGTCGACACTGCTCCCTTTTTTATTCAATGCATACGCCTCATCAATGAACAGAACGCCTCCCTTTGCCTGCTCAAGCAGCGCCAGTGTCTGTTGCGCCGTTCCACCGACATTTTCTGAAATAAAGTCCGGTTCCGATGCTTCTATCAACTTGAATTCATCACTTTTAAAGGCCCCGGATTCGTAAAGCACTTCCCCGATCAGCCGCGCAACCGTCGTCTTTCCGGTTCCTGGATTTCCGAGGAATACGGAATGAAAGGACTGTTCCTGTGGTTGCAGACCCTTTGCAATTCTCTGACGGTTAAATTCAGCCAAATGAAGCATCTTGTCGATTTCTTTCTTGACACTTGTAAGGCCAATCATCCGATTTAACTGTTCTCTTGCACTGTTTGGTTTTTCATTCTTCATTGTTTTTTCCTCACTGAGCTGTTCTGCATTTTCATTTATTTTTTCAGCATTCCTTACCTCATTCTGATAGAAGAGCTTACTTGTTCCATCTATTTCAAAAAATAATTCAGACACAAATCCTTGTACATATTCTACTTCTTGAAATGCTACAAAAGATGATGCACCTATACGAAAATTTGGATCAAACACACGATTCACACTAATTTTATCTCCTATCACAACTGAGTTATTGTAAACAAATAGGTCAATCTTTTTCTCATTGCTTCCCAAAATATTTATTTCTTCTTTAATACACACATAAGATTGATTTACAACCTGAAATGTGCCTCTAATAGTTGATGCTGTACAAATTCCCCTAGAATCGGTTAGCCATAGCGATTCAAATTTATCATGACTTGATTCTAAATATGAATTTTTATTCAAATATACTGCTCCCTCAAATTCATCCTGTTCTACTGTACACTGATTTGTCATAAGGCGACTGTTCTCGCACCAAATCGCCGGCCATCTTTTTTCTTTCTGATATCCGAAAACCGTCACTGCATTCAATGTAACCGTCGATGTGTAGGCAATGAATGCATTCGATTTATTCGCAAACACGTCCGAATTATTCATCACAAATTGGGTATTTCTAGCAGTAATTGCGTCTCCGAAGGAACTATTATTAATTTCTACATTGCAACTATCAAAGTTGCATTTCAAAGACAATCTATTTTTTTCTTTTTCATCACATGCAATTGTGACTGTATCGAATTTAATCTTTGACCTTTTACATTCCAACGCATTTGAGCATGTACCATATATAGATGAGTTGTTTACTGTAAAATCACTATTTTCAATTACAAGTTTACAATTCCAAAATCTGCTGTTGTCAATTTTTACATTACAGTCTTGAAAATAACTTCTTAATGGCCATTTTTCATTTTCTCTAACAGAAACATCTTCAAATTTCAGTTCACTCTTCTCTTCGGCATATATAACCGGATAATCATCCTCTTCTGTCTGCATATTCTCAATCACAACATTCGTCATCTGCAATATCGATTTTTCTTTACAATTAATAATATTACATTTTGGTTTTTCCAAACAAATCCACAAATCTTGAAAGGACACAGTCGCACCCTTCCTTATAAAAAATTGACCGGTTATTACATTTTGAAAAGTTTTTCCACCTTCTTCTTTTTTCGTTACATGTCCAATAAAATTAAGGCTTTTATTAACATTAACTTTATCAACCGTTGGGCAATACCCCGACTCGAGTTCAATGGTGTCCCCATCACTCGCAGCGTTAATTGCTTCTGTCAGACTTGGTCTGTCTGTCCCCTCTCCAACTAAATATCTCACCATTTGGGGTTCCTCCTTGTGTAAAATCTATGCTTTATTCCTAACCTTCCCGGATCTTCTAGTCTTCTATTTTAAATGAAGCCAGAATCTGAATTGCTTCCTCTTCTTCTTTTTCGTTGAAAACACCATCTGGAGCTGTTGCCAGCATGACGATCGATCTTCCACAGTCAAATGCGCAGACCCCCATGTAGCCGGTTCCGCAGAAATCATGATCGCCCAGATACCGTTCTGGTACCACTGCGTAATAAGTTGGCCCATCATATTCCACCGCTCCGTCTTCCGTCATTCCGTCATCGTAAGCGTATACCTTTATTTTCGCCACGACATACGATTCTTTCTGATACGGGTGCTGAAAAGATGCATCTGCTGCTTTTGTCATGTGCGCGTATTGAACTTCATGATATCCTCCATAGTACTGACTGAATTCCATCTCGGAAGAGTAGTAATTGATTTCCACACCGCGCTCACTTTTCAGGATCACCGATTCATAGTCGCTCTCATGCTCTTCTGAATCAATCTGCCAGGAGTCCGGGTATTCAAACATCATCGTTGGAATGGAAGACTCTTTTGTCAGATACGTAATATTTTTCTGCACATAAATAATATCCAGCGTTTCCTCATCAAACTGCAGAAAATGAATATAGACTGTATTTACCCAATACTCATCATCCTCAAGTTTTACCTCCGCAGTGCCCTTTGGATAAAGATAATATTTACTTTTCGCATCAAAGACACATAAATAAGATCCATCTTCCATCTTCGTAATGGACCTCGGTTTATCACTTCGATAAAAATCCGGCCTGCTGTCTGCAGTCCCACCTTTTGAAACGCTTCCATCTTGCATCACTTCAAGATCAAGAAGATTTTCTCCATCGCCATATGCCGCATTTGCTTCCTCTGTTGCCTGATAACGTCCCGCAAACTTCGCAAATTCCCGCATTACCTCTTCGTCCTGTTCTTCCACAGCTTCTGAACCTGCTTCTTCTGCATAAGTGCACTTTGTTACAAACTGTTTTTTTCCATCTGGAAGCACTTCAAAATGAAGCTGCATTTTTTTTGGGGCATTCTCTTCATCTATAATATCCCATTCAAAGGTTAAACCATGCTTAGCTGCCAAGGATGGATGTCCATAAAACAGTGTCTTTTCATCTCCACATGAAATTTGAACCGTTGGAAATGCCAGCAGAATATCGGAACATATCTGACCGCTCACGTGCGGTGTCACGGTCGCCGTAGTTTTTACTCCAACGCTGATATCCGCATCAATAATTGCCGTAAATTTTCCCACCACAAGAATCGGTGCAGTCACAAGGTTTTGTTTCAACTCAGCATTTGCTTCTGCCTTCAGGCTCTCCGGCTCAAATTTTCCATGCAGATTTCGGATTCCTTTCCCCTTCATGTAAGTTACACTAACCTCAGCTGGAATTTCTGCTTCTAAATAAATTTCTCCGCTTAAGGTTACCACGAGATAGATCTGGACATCCACTCCAACCACCCCTGCTCCAATCGGTGCCGGAGTCTCGAGCAGAATAATTCTCTCTGTGTCCCCATCGCCGCTTTCCGCCTTTGCGATTTTGTTTTTAACGTCAAGATCGGCATCCAGCGCAACATCGGCATATTTTACTCCATCCCGCCAGGAATACTCGATCTGAGAAGCCACAAATATATTTTTAAACTCAAGAGATGCAGATAATTCTTCATAGTCCTTTGAGATTTTCGGTGAAATTGGCAATTTCCATTTTTTCCCCGTTGAATTTTGGGTGATAAATATCTTTAATTTTCCTTTATCCTCTTCTACCTCGATTTTACCTCCTTCTGATTCCCAGGTATTCCACGCCCCGGCCGACATCATAGCCGCATTCGTTTCGGAAGTTTCTGCCTGTGCAGTCACAAGATTTTCTTCTCCATAATAGTTGACAATATCCTGAAAAGTCAGCTCACTTACTCCCGATTGCTTCAGCGTTTTAAAAACCTCCTCCATCTCGGGGATTCCAAGCTCGTAACTTCCATCTTCTAAAATGCTGCTGACTTTTCGGATTACAACAAAACCATCTTTTCGGAAGGTAATCACATCTCCTTCCTTCAGCTTTTCTGTTGTCCGTAAGATACCCATCTCCTCATCGAACGCCGTGACAGTTCCTTCTTCCAGCTGTCTCACATTGTCCTGATATTCCACCTCATCGAGATCTTTCGGCCAGAATGTATCGTAGTAATGCTCATCCAGTTTTTTTATCACATCCTGCACTTCGTCTTCCGATAATCCACGTTTTAACTGCTCCTTATCCACCAGTTTCAAATCCAGCGCCAGCTTTACATAGTCCTTTTTCTTTAACGCTTTCTCTGTTCCAAGGTATCTCTGGATTTTAGGTTCCCCAATGGATTTCAATGCCGTAACTGCTATAAATTCACCGGTAGCGTTCTCTTCTCCCTTAAATTCTTCTTCATCCGTATCTATAAAATCCCAGTCAGCTGCCGCCTGGACATAGGGATAATATTCGCTTTCTGCGTCAACATCGCTGAAATAGTCTTCCTCATCCGAACCTTCCGTTGCACCAGAATGTTCTCCCAGGGTCTTAATCCATTCCTGTCTTGAGACTTTCCCGCCTTCCTCTTCTGGCTGCGCATCTCCTTTTTTTCCATACCATAGAAAAAAAGTTCCACAGATTATCAGTATCACTGCAATACCTAAAATTCCATATAATATTCTCTTTTTTTTCATAGCTTCCCTTCCCTCTGAAATTGTATATCCGAAGCAATGCCTGCCAAAACCCATGAAAACTGGCAGCTCTTGTCATATTTTTGATAAGCCCTGCCAGTTTCATCCGAAAATTTTATAGTCTTTTATTCTGCTCTCGTTATCTTAAATACATTTCCCGACTGTCCCAGACCTTCTATCTTATCCGAGCCGACATAATAGTACATTAGAATATCCGATTTTTCAAAAGACATCGGATCCGATGGTTTCAGAATCCAGTCCCCTGCTGTCAGGTCAAAATGCATGCTTTCCTTGTCGAACGTTCCTCTGGCCGTGTAGCTACCGTTTTCAACGATGCCTTCCAGGATTTCATCTGGATAATAACTGTAGGTAACACTCCACTCATTTTCGCCTTCTTTTGTAAAGTCCAGTTCTACCTTTCCATTATCTCCTGCCCCGACATAGGTTCCTGTCCACTTTCCGCTGATGTCAATGGATGTCAGATCTGCTTTTGCACTGACCATTGGATCATTCCATCCGCCTTCATAGGTGTACTCAAACTGCGCTTCCAAATCGAACTGAACATTTTCTCTTTCAATCGTTCCGCTGCACGTATAAATCTGATCTCTTCCCTGATCCGTTATTTCCTGGCTTTTCAGTTCAAATCCCTTTACTTCCTCTTTTCGGATCTGCAGATTCTGCAATCTCCAATCGTCCATGTCCGCTTCCCAGTCAACATAATTCATGTAATCACCGCCAGGTACGATCACTCCGCCATCCAGTTTATCCAGTAATTCATCTCCTGTAACATTCAATGCTTTTTCTGATTTTATTTCTGCTTTCATTTCTTCTGGCTCTGTGATTGAAACCAGTTTCCAGCTGTCCCCGGAAAATTCATAGTCAGCTGTAATCGTTCCTGTTGCTTTTTCCACATCACCATCCAGCGTCACTTCAACGGTCACCGCGTCTGTTCCCTTTTCCAGATCCGTTTTGTGATCCTTCACCGAAAGCTGGTATTCCGCCCAACCGTCAATACTCCATGATTCTCCATCGACTGTCACATATTCGTCTGGAAGCGTAGCCTCTATTTTTTCTTCGGAAACTCCCTCTAGCGGTTTTACGATCCACTCCTGTTCCGCATTGGTTTCTACGTATTCCAGTTCCCAGCTTTTATCATATTTATGATAGTACAGTGTCATTTTCTTTTCATACGAAACGCTATCTTTTTCCGTCTGCACACTTGCTAAAACTTTATCTGATTTTTCTTTCTGATTCGTTTCGCGGTTTGTAATTTCAACTTTTTGTACGGTCTCATTTTCTTCCAGGATTCCATTTCCAAACGTCTGTAAATCTTCTTTGACTTCACTGTCTTTTGGCACATTTCCGGAGCACCCGGTCATCGCAAAAAGCATAGCTGTCGCCATCGTTAAAAATACCAGAACTTTTTTCTTCATCTCTTCTTCTCCTTCGCCTTAATTTTTCCACGGAATATCACTGACTCTGATTTCTTTTCCCGAATTTTCTCTGTAAAATCTGTGCTTTCCCTTTTCAGCGTCCGCCAGACTGCATACTTTTCTTGAAACAACACCATTGTCCAGTTCTACATAATTTCCCATCGAATTGTGAACCTTATATAATTTGATACCGCCCATTTCCTGATAATTTGCAATATAATGGTGATTCGGATTTTTATCCTTTTCCCGCGGCGTTCTGTTATCCAGCTTTGGTTCCGATCTTTTTTCGGATCTGCTTTCGGAATGTCCCGAAGATTCTCCTGCACCTGCCAGACCATCTAATAACAGTTTGCCAATTCCAAGGATAACTACAAACAGAAAAATACAGCCAATTACAGCAGCACCTAACGCGAGAATATTTTCCAGAATCCAGACAACAAGCGGAACCACAATCTTGGCAAATATCATTGCTTCTGCTGTAAGAATAACCATTCCACGGCTTCCTGCTTCCGCCAAAAGCAATCCAAAAAAGACAAGCAGCGCTCCCACCGTAAGAATCGTATACGTAATTCCAACGGGCTTTACATACATAATAACTTCCGGGAAATTGAAAATCAGCGCGCGAACTGCATTCGGCTCCACCGTGACTCTTCCTATGCGAATCCATAAAAGAACAAACGCTGCCGCAATCTGCACCAGAATCAGTACGCCCGAGGCGATAAGCGCTGTTTTTTTCCAGCCTTTACAAATTCCGCAATAATCAAGTGACAGAACTACAAGTTCCGCAGCCAGCAGTAATAAAATAACACTTCCTGCAATACCGCCAAAAGCAAGACCTGTTGTTCCTGCTGTAAACGTATCCGTACTTATAAAACCATATTCCTTTATCGCAGCAATCTGCGCCGGATATCCACCATTTACAATATACACAAGATACGCAATCACACCAGCAATCATTGCAGCTACCATCATTACAACCGGAATATTATTTGCCAGATCTTCCATTGACGCCTGTTTCCATTTCTGAATATCCAGCATGGATTTTATTCTGTCTTTTTTCATTTTCTTAACCTCCCTCATTTCTCCTCCTCCCATTTCATTTGTTTTGTAGTTTACTGTCTTTTCTTCTAGTGTAATACATTCTCTTGTTGTTTGCAATACATTTCATAATGCATTTCGCAATGCTTATTTCGATCCGTTTATGCAATACAATGAAACAGGCTGGACGTTCCAGTTATCTTAAAAATCAGAAAACAGCCAGAAAAAGGTGCACTTCATAAAGCTGTCTCCCAAACAGCTTTTTTGATTTTTCCGATTTCCCAGATCCGAAAAATCTCTTTTTATTGTCGAACCCTTTTTTGAAACACCGTTGTTATGTTTTATGCCGCCTGTGGTCTGTATCCTTTGGCCGCAGACGGCGGAATGGAGTTTGATATGGCATTTCAGTTAAAAGGCAACCGCAAGGAAACGGAGAACAAAACCATCCGTTTCCCCATCCACCTAATCGATCAGATCGAGCAGGCAATTTCCAATTCTGACCAGGACATTACCTTTTCCAGTTTTGTGATTCAGGCGTGTGAGTATGCATTAGATCATATGGATGCCCCGTCAGAAGAAAACAATTAACTTTTTTGAAGCAGATTTTTTATGGTTCGACGTGCATTTTCTGGCTGTTCTCTGCTTCTATTTTATCTTATCACGCTTCTTATTTTTTTCCGGACAAAATCTTGGCCTATTCCAACTCTGCGATCTCATCATACAGACACACAAACACATCTTCCACTTCCGTGTCTTCATGAAAGTGTCCGAAGTACCATTTCTGAAATTCTGTCTCATCTGCTACACGCTGCAAAAACTGGCGGAGTTCCTCTTCGTCGTCGGACAGTTCGCCGTAGCCCATCGCCGCAGCCACATCTCTCGGGGCTGTGTGGGTCAGGATGTAATCCACCTGGAAATCTTCCTTTTCCAGATTTGCCCACCCTTCTTCGTATTCTTCCTGCGATGGAATTTCTTCCGGAAACCAGGAGATTCCCTCCGCGCGGTACATTTTGTCGATGCTGTAAGCACCTCCGAAGGTAAAGAATTTCAGCCCGTCAATCGTAAAGATCTGGCCGCGCATCAGATGGATCATATTGTCCTCAATGATATGCACCTTTCCGCCGTTCCACTGCTCCACGGCGTAGGAATTCAGCTGTTCGAAGTTCTCATGATTTCCGTCGATAAACAGTGTCGTCACCGGCAGACTTCGGAAAACGGCTCTCGTATTCGCTTCGTATGCTGCGGAAAAGCCACAGATGCCGACATCTCCGCAGATGATCAGACAGTCATCCCGGGTGTACTCGTCTTCGTGCTCGTTAAAATAGCGTACAACTTTTTCAATATCAAAGGTGCCATGGGTATCGCCTGTAATGACAATGCTCATTCTCAGCGTCTCCTCTCGTGTTCTCTGTTTCTGTTCTCTAAAGTATCGCAAAACATCATCCGCAAATTCTGTCCGCTTTCTCTGCCGCTGCTATCGTTTCTTGCAGAGACACAGACTACGCCGCACTATTCCCGAAAATAAAACACTTCTCCCCGTGCCCGGAACGGCAGCCGGTTTCCTCTCGGAAGCAGAAATGCATGCTCTCGTCTTATCTTCAGGTCATTCTCAATCTCCCCGTCCGTAATAATCAGAATCGGCCCGTCCTTTGGAAAATCGTTCGCCTGTTCCAGACAATCCACGCCCGGCTGCAGTATGGTTCCTCCTCGTCCCGTGACTTTTACCCGGCCGGCAATATCTTCCGGTGCCAGATATCCCGCATCCGTCGCTTTGGCATCGCAGAAAATGATTCTCACGAACGGAACATCTTTCGCCGCGGCATAGCTGGCGATGGAGCCGAGTGCCATACCGATCTGTTTTGCACTCATGGAACCGGACGTGTCCACGACCACACCGAAGGTCCGGCTCTCCAGATCCTGCTCGTAATACGCGTATCCCGGCCTTGGAATATCCGGCGTGGCACCCTGCCGTCTGCTCGGCCGCGCATAGGTGCGGTGTTTTTCCAGCGGTGGAAACTGTACGTCAAACCACTTCGCCAGCGCGGCATCCCAGGGAATGGCCGGCATCGCAAGCGCCCTGATTTCCTGCACCAGCCCGGCCGGCAGGAAACCACGATTGTGCTCCTGATGGTAATCCAATCCCTCCCGCAGTGCGTTTTTCAGCAATTCATCCAGGCTGACCCCGTTTTCTCTTCCAGTAAAATGCGGTCTGTTTCCGTTAAACATATCACCTCTGCCAAAGCCCCGGAAGGTGTTTCGTTTTTTGTACTTTCGGATCTCTTTCACGATCAGATCATAGATACTTTCTGCCGATTTATTGTGAAGTGTTTCATCATACAACAGCCCATCCGGCGGCATTCTGCCGATCTCCATTTCGTGCAGCCAGTCGTTGATGACGTAGTCGCAGGCGATGTTCCACAGAAAGAAGTCACGCCCATTGCACCGTTTCTGGTGCTGCAGTCCGGCATGGAGATATTCATGCGCGAGAACAAAAATCCACTCTTCCTCCGAAAATCCGCACGACGGATTGGCATAAATGATTCCCTGCTCTGCGTCAACCGCTGCAATATGGATTTCATACCGATGGCACAGTTCAATGTCCTCCACAATTTTAAATGTAGCTGCAAGACCTCCGAGCAGCGGATAATGGGACAGGAACCATTCTGCTGCTCTGGAAATAACGGTATTCTTTTTCGTTTTAAGATCGTATCCTCCCGCATCGCAGAGTGCAGATTTGATGGAATGAGTGACTGCATAGGAAAATTTTTCAGCATATGCATTTCTTTCTCCCTTTTTATAAACGATCGGCCGTTCTACCCCGATCATATCCTTTAATTTTTCAGAGTTTGTCCCGCAGATCTGCGCACCATTATCCTGGTGTTTCAACAGATATTCATAAATTTTCTGCTCGCTGTTCAGTTTGATCGGATATGCTTCCGCCGGATCTGCGCAGATCGGCTCGCCGAGGCGGATGTCATAAAGGAATCTGGTAATGTAGATATCACAGGCTTTGTTCCAGAGTGCCGGGACAAATTCGCAGTCGGAAGGGATGCTCGCTTTGTCAAAGTGGCCGAACGCCAGATGCAGAAGGTTGTGTGCCATCACATAGCACCATTGTTCCGGCGACAGATTCGCCCACATGTTGACGTAGATATCTCCATCTTTCGTAACACAGGCCAGACTTCCTTTTGCATTCAGATGGGAGGGCTTTGCAGTGATGTACCCATCCAGTTGATGGAACAGTGTATTTTTTTCCAGCAAACCAAAGCCGGCCTCCACTCTGCGGTACCCGGCCGGCTTTTCTTCTTCGCGGTAATACCTGCTTCGAACGTATGGCATCCTTTTCTCCTTCCTTTTTTCATCCGACGAGCCGCGGCAGATCACGGATGATTTCTATCATAAACCAGTCCGGCAGTGCCTTCGCCCCATCAGCTGCGACGGTCATCTGGGCGATTTCGAAATTGATGACTGCGAGTTCTTTGATCATGCCCTTGGCGCGGTACGCAAAGGAAAGCATGCCGCCGGAAATTCCCTGTTTGCTTTTCGGCAGTTCTGCAAGCAGTCTGGCGCGGAAGGACTGTGTGAGAAAATACAGCACATCCCGGTTTTCCGGCTTGTCCGGCCATTTTGCTTTCTGCGCGATAATGTCATCCAGGAGATGTGTGTTGCGCAGTGTTTTTGTGTAAGCAAGAAACATCCCCGCATGCTGTTCCAAGAGGCAGGCGTACGCCATCATTTTTAATGTTTCCTGCGAAATATCCTGCTCCCCGGCCCGGTATTCCTTCAACGCATCGCTCAGCATGTGCCAGGAACGCGGGGTGGAAAACGGTTCTTCGGTTTTCGACGGTTCGGAAAAGAGGTGATCCGGCCGCTGGATGATATAGTCAATGACCCACGGATGGAGTCCTTCTGCCTGCGCCCACTTGATCCACTGTCCCACATCCGCTTTCAGCTGCACATGGAACATACGGTTTAAAAGGGCGGACGACATCGTTTTTACGATCGCGCTGTCCTCGGCACGGTTTCCTGCTCCGATCACAATGCTTCCCTCCGGAAGATGGTATTCTCCGATCCGCCGCTCATGGATCAGGGAATAGAAGGCTTTCTGCACTTCCTGCGTACAGGCGTTGAGTTCGTCCAGAAACAGGACATACGGCTCTTTTCTGGCGATCATCTTCGGCGGAAGGAATTCCGATGTCTCGCCCCGGATCTGCGGAATGCCGATGATATCCTCCGGCGCGAGCTGGCTTCCAAGGAGCGACACACACGGCAGACCGACTTCGTCTGCGAATTTTTCCACTAACGCGGATTTTCCGATGCCGGGCGCACCCCAGATAAAAACCGGCCGCACCGGCGCAACCTGAAGCAATACTTCTAATAATTCATCCTGTGTCACACTGATTGGTAAATGCATCTGATGTACTCCTTTCTGTTTCGATCCTGTGTCTTTTCAAAGCGGATATTCGCAATCCACTTTACCACTTGCTTGATTTGACTAAATCACTTTTTCTGCCCTGCCGTGATCTTACTGTACTGCATTACAACGTGTCTCACCATATTTCTCTGTATTTTCCAGTTTCACTGTCATATTCCAGCACCGGAATTTTTCCACTCCGCCAGGTGGTTCCATCGAGATAATAATGACTCTGACCGTCATGCCAGATACCGTCATATATTCTGTTTCCACTGATTTTTGCCGTGGAGATGTGACCTGCAATCACATCCTTATAGAATGCTCCGCGGCTTACCGTTCTTTTCCCCACCATCAGCTCCCTGCTGGTCACGCACAGCCAGTCTTTACCGCCCCATTCGGCAATTCCGGCGTGTACCAGAATCTGGCGCTCTGTTTCATAAAAGTAAGGAAAATGGCGCATCCAGGTGATCAGATCCCCCGCATCTTCGAGCATCAGCCGTACTGCTTCTGCATTTCTGGAATCCTCTGAGAGGTGTGCTTCTTTTTCCAGAAACTCTTGAAAATGTTCTTCTTTCAGAAAGCTGTGCAGCGTTTCATAGTCTCCATCTGCATCCGATGCCAGCCATTCCCGGCTGCGATATCGCTCCACACTGCCGATATGCCGGTTGACATCTGCATATTCTTCCAGCCAGTCCAGCAATGCTTTTTCATGATTTCCCATCAGGGCAATGACTTTTTCCGAACCATATTTTTCCTGCAATGCCCTGACTTTTTCCAGCATCGCCCGGCCATCTGGCCCATAATCTATGTAATCGCCCAACAGAATCAGCTGATTTTTCCCCGAAAGGTCTGTTTTTTTCAGAGCTGCCTCGAATGCCTCCAGAAATCCGTGAATATCCGACATCATATATCGCTTCATTGCTTTTCCTCTGTTTGTTTATACGTAGAAAGTTTCCTTCGTTTCCAGGCAAAGGCATCCCAGTCTTCCATTCTCGAAGCCGCAGCCGCAGTCACACAGATAAACGTTTCCTTTTTTATTCTTCCAGATGGATCCATTTCCCATGTTCTGATGGCCGCAAACGGAAATATATCCATGCACTCCCTCATGAAGAAAAACCTTGTACCACAAATCCCCCATCAGATAATAGTTGTCCAGTTTCCATTTTCCCGGTTCTGCCGTACAGGCATGGGCAAGCAGATACGGCTGACTGTCTACCTCGATTTCCACCTGTACCGGCCAGGAAAGGATGCGCTCTGCGAGCTGCTTTAAATCAACTTCCGTCAGGCGTTCCTGTAAAAGATGGAAGGAATTGTACGGATACGGCTGCAGGAGGGCGCGGTCTCTCTCATCCATTCCGTAATAGCGGAAAATGTAATTGGCAAGCCAATGATCGTGGTTGCCGCGGATCACAGTACATTTTTTCCCCAGCTTCAATATCTGAAAATACACGCCCGCCGGGTCTGGATGATCCATGCAGCGGTCAAACAAATCACCAAGCAAATACAGGTGATCATCCTCTTTGAGATCCATTTTTTCCAGCAATTTCATGAACCGCCAGCTGTCGTTATGTATATCGGTAATAATATAGTGCATCCAAAATCTCCTTTTCTTTCGCAGCTTTCGTGTCAGCTCCTGCAATCTTCAAAGCTTTTGTTATCCGCTCATTTTTCCCAAAACGGCTTTCCTGCTTGTGTTTTGGCATGTCCTGTTTCAAAAATCTTCCCGCTTGTTCTGCTGGTTCCGAATCCCGGTCTTCTGATTCTGGCATCATGGAACGTCTAAAATCGTTCACCTGTTGTTGTCCGAACTGTAAAACTCTTCCCCCGTTTCCAGACAGATTGCCGCCAGCCTCCCTCCCGGGAAGCATGCGCCGCAGTCGATCGCAATGTGGTGATATTTTTTATAAATATACCCGGGATTATCATTTTCCGGAATCGTCTGCGTCGGTGTATGTCCTGTTACCAGATTTGTATCCGCAAAGTATTCCTTCTGATAATCTGGTCTGGCCCATACAAGATCGTGCAGGGAATATTCCTCGATCCTCTTTTCCGGTGTGAATCCACCCAGCCCTCCATGCACCAGCAGATACTGTTTTTCTCCCACTGTAAGCTCCTCATACAGACTGAAATCCTCCAGAAAATTCAGTACTTCCTCCCGCATCTCGGGATCCAGCGCCCGAAATTCCCGGATCGTAGCATCACCGCCGTTATACTTCCAGCGAACCAGATTGTCCAACAGTTCAGCATCCACTTTCTCGATGGCAAGATCTGTGATTTCCTGACAGAGAAACCGCAGACATTCCAGCGCCATCACCTCATGGTTCCCCACGATACAGAACGCATTCGGCATTTCCATCAGTTTCAATACCACCTTAATCGGATGCTCACCCCGGTCTAAAACATCACCCAGAACATAGAGTGTATCTGTATCTTTCAATTCAATTTCTTCCAGCAGCTCCATAAATCTCTCATACTCACCGTGAATATCCGAAATAACGTAAGTAGCCATAAACAGAATCCTCCCTTTTTCATCCATACGAATCTGCATACGTTCTCCATTACCAGCTTATCTTACCATACTTCCTGTTTTTTACCGGACAAACTCTTGTCCCTCCTTTTTTTGCATAATGTACACTCTAGAGCGTGTCTGAAAAAGGCTTTTCGCAAGCTGCGAGTCCCAGTTTGTGGAAATGATTTTTCAGACACGCTCTAATACATCTTCTATTGAACTTTCCTTCATGCGAAATCCCTTTTTCTTGATACTATACCACATCTATTTTTTTCTTCATTGAACTACAAGTTTAATCCTCTTTTTCTTGCTGTTTTCTCGCATTCTATCAGCATTACGCGCTGTTTATACAGCGCCTTTTATTTCTGTACAATTTATTCTCTATATGCAAAAAAGGAACGTTCTATCCAAATCGTTCCTTTTTGTTTGTAGATTATTTTATTTTTCAAATTTCTCAATCACGCACGTATGCGTTTTCGTTTTCTTATCACAAACGCGTATTTGCCGAGTGTACAGTAATGCCCGCGTCCCCCCTTCGTCATCCCACCGTCAGGCGCAAAAAACCTCCCGCCGCACAGAGCACAAGTCCCCTATTTACTTAATACCCCGTCGACAGCCTTTTTCCATCCGGCATATTTTTTCTCCCGGATTTCATCGTCCATCTTCGGTTCATACACACTTCGTTTCATATTTCCCGCGAGTTTTTCCAGATCGTAGACCCCGGCTGAAATACCGGCCATATAAGCCGCCCCGATGCCGGAAAGCTCCTCCGCGTCCGGAATATTTACGCGTTTATTCGTAATATCACTCTGGAACTGCATCAGATATCCGTTTCGTGTCGGGCCGCCGTCTACACGGAGTTCCTCGATCCGCATGCCGGTATCCTGCTCCATCGCACGGACAAGGTCGGTGATCTGGTAGGCAATGCAGTCGAGAGCCGCTTTTACCACCTCAGCTTTTCCTGTGGTGCGGGTAATTCCGCTGATCGATGCCGTTGCTTTCTCATCCCAGTACGGCGCGCCAAGCCCGGTAAATGCCGGAACCAGATACGTGCGGTCTGCCGGATTTGCCTCCCTTGCCAGTCCTTCCGTCTCTTTTGCCGAAGAAATCAGCTTCAGATCATCCTTCAGCCAGGTAATCACAGCTCCGGTGTAGTTCAGGTTGCCTTCCAGCACATAGTCCACCTTGCCGCCTCTTCCCCACGCAAGCGAAGTCACAACGCCGTGGCTGCTCTGAATCGGCTTGTCTCCAATGTTCATCATCAGAGAAGAACCCGTTCCGTACGTTGCCTTGATCATACCCGGTTTTAAGCAGCCCTGTCCGAACAGAGCCGCATGAGAGTCGCCTAATACACCGCAGATCGGAACCGGCTCGGAAAACAATCCTTCCATCGTCGTGGTTCCATACACCGCATCGGAATCGCACACCCTGGCCAGCGCACAGACCGGAATCCCGAACATCTCACAGATCTTCTCATCCCATGCCAGTGTTTTCAAATTAAACAACTGCGTTCTCGACGCATTTGAAAAATCTGTTTTAAATGCATGATCCCCCGTCAGCTTGTAAACCAGCCAGCTGTCAATCGTACCCAGGCAGAGTTTCCCGTCTGCAGCACGTTTCTGTCTTTCTTCTCCGCCGTTTCGAAGCAGCCACGCCATCTTTGCAGCAGGAAAATAAGCCGAAAGCCGCAGACCCGTCGCCTCTCGGATCTCCTCTGCGTGACCCTGCTCCGCAATCTCCTGCGCAATGCCGCTTGCGCGGCCGCACTGCCATACAATTGCCTCTTCCAGTGGTTCCCCGGTCGCCTTATCCCAGATCGCCGTCGTCTCACGCTGATTGCTGATGCCGATTCCGGCGATTGTTTCCGGTGCAACACCGGACTCTGTCACCAGCGTTTTTACCGTCTGTACTGTATTTCGGTAAATCTCATTCAGATCATGGGACACCCATCCCTTTTCATTGACGATCTGCCGATGCGGCAGGTCGGTACGGCGGAGTAAATGTCCCTCCCCATCAAAGAGCAGCGCTTTCGTTCCCTGCGTGCTCTGGTCAATTCCGATGATATACCTTTTCTCCATTTTTCCAGCTCCGTTCCTAAAATTTTATAAATATCCAGATCCCCTTCTCGAATAACGCTGAATACACCCTGTTTTTCAGCATACAATGCGTCATTGTTTATTATCGCAGCGTTCACCCTGCCCCTATAGGCAAGATCTTTGGCGATTACCACACATTCCAACATCTTCCGCAGAACGATTTATTCCTGATTATTTCCGCAGAACGATTTGTTCCTGGTTATATAGAAAAAGTTCCTGCGTTCCCGGATTTTCTTCCGCCCAGGCACGCAGGAACATGGCATACGCAGACCTGCGGCAGTTTACAGTTCCCTGCGGGCTATCACATTCACCGCTGATTCCATTTCTGGTTAAGCCAGTAATTCTTTCGTTTTTTTTGCAATGCCCTCGGCATTCAGTCCATAATAGTCAAATACTTCTTTGGAAGTTCCCGTGATCACCGGCGCATCCGGCAGAGACATGTTGACTACCTTACGCGGGCACTCTGCGCCGACCACCTGGCTTACCATCGAACCAAGGCCGCCAAATGGAGCGTGCTCTTCGATCGAAATGACAACTTTTGCCTTCTTTGCAGCCTCTACTAGGCCCTCTTTGTCCAGCGGTTTCACACAGTACATATCGAGCAGTCCTGCGCTGATTCCCTCTTCTTTCAGCATAGCAGCTGCATCGAGCGCCGGGCGGACCATCTCACCGCAGGCTACCAGTAAAACATCGGTGCCTTCCGACAGAACCGTTGCCTTATCCATCTCAAACGGTGTATTTTCTTCGCTGTAAATATCCTCAACGGCATTTCTTCCCACACGGATATAAGCCGGTTTCTCATCGGTAAGAAGTGCCTCAACCAGTTTTGCTGTCTGGAAACGGTCGCTCGGCAGATAAACGCGCATGTTCGGAATGGCTGCCATTGCTGCGATATCCTGTGCAGAATGATGGCTCATGCCGAGTGCACCGTAGCTTACACCGCCGCTGATGCCGATCAGCTTTACGTTGGTGTTGGAGTATGCACAGTCAATCTTCGCCTGCTCATAGCTTCTTGTAGAAAGGAAGCACGCCGGAGATGCCGCAAATGCTTTCTTGCCGCATTTTGCAAGACCGGCAGAAACGCTGACCAGATCCTGCTCTGCGATACCCATCTCTACAAACTGCTCCGGATACGCATTTGCAAACGGTGTCAGGGAAGCACTTCCTCTGGAATCGCTGCAGAGTACCACGATATCTTTATCCGTTTCGGCATGTTTCATTAAAACCTCACAAATGGCCTGTCTGTTTGGAATCTTGTTCATGACAGTGCCTCCTTTCTCTCATCCAGATCCTTCATGATCTGCTCTACTTCCTCCGGTGTCGGCACTTTATGATGCCACTCCGCCTTATTTTCCATCACAGAAGAACCACAGCCCTTCGTTGTATTTGCAATAATAACCGTCGGTTTTCCCTTGCAGTGTTTTGCCAGTTCAAACGCATGAACGAGCGCGTCCATATCGTTGCCCGGTACGGAAAGAACATTCCATCCGAACGCTGCCCATCTTTCCTCCTGGCTGTCCTGTTTCATGACATCCTCGGTATTTCCGGAGATCTGCAGACGGTTACGGTCTACGATCGCGCAGAGGTTGTCCAGCTTGTAGTTTCCTGCAGACATCGCGCCCTCCCAGACAGAGCCTTCTGCCAGCTCGCCGTCACCCATAACGGTGTAAACACGGTAATCTTTTTTATCCATTTTTCCTGCCAGTGCCATTCCCACGCAGACCGGAAGTCCGTGGCCGAGAGAACCGGAGTTCATCTCGATGCCCGGCAGTTTATTGTTCGGATGGCCGATGTACGGGCTGCCGAATTTGGAGAATTTTTCGATGACTTCTTCCATCGGGAAAAATCCCTTTGCTGCAAGTACCGCATAATATGCCTCAACGGAATGACCTTTACTCATCACAAAACGGTCGCGGTCCGGGTCGTCCATGTTCTCAGGGCTGATGTTCATCTCTTTAAAATACAGCGCTACAAGCACATCGATGACACTCATGTCGCCGCCGATGTGGCCGCCCTTGCCGGAAACTACCATTTCCACTACTTTCTTCCGCAGATCATACGCCAGACAACTTAATTCCTTGTATTCACTCATGATTTTCATTCTCCTCTTAAATATGCTTTGACATCTTCCTCGATCGGATCATATAAATCCGGGGCAATGCCGATGTATTTGCATGCTTCATACAGAACCGGCACAACGTTCTCGTGGATACCGACACAGTGGTGGATGTACGGTCCCTCAACGATTTTTGCCTCGAGGCGTTTCAGGTTCTGTACCTCAACCCATACGTAGGTTCCCTTCGTGTAAGGGCCCTTTACACCCTTTGCATTTCCAAGCAGCAGGGAGTACTCTCCGTTGTCTCCGTCGAAACGCGCCAGTGTCATTTCACCTAATTTTGCCTGTGCCTCTACAGCGCCCGGATGGCTGAATGCCAGAGGATAACCGATCGTCGGTTTTTCCTGTGCAACAGAGATCGGCCACGGTCCGCAGTGCTGCAGCAGCTCGCCGTTCTCGTTGTCCGGGTGACGTACCGTCCAGTCAGCAAAGAAGCTTCTCTTGTCGTTTCTGCCGGCAGCCTCTACCATCAGAGCGGTGATGGCACCGTGGATATCGGTCTCACAGACAACCGGAATTCCCTCTTCGTTCAGCAGGGAGTTTGCCGCACACGGCATAATGCCGATCTCGCCCTGCAGTGCGTTCCAGCACTGGATCGCAATGGCATTGCAGGAATATTTGACAGCCAGGTTCTTCATCGCAACCTTCAGAGCTGCTACATTTTCCAGCTCTTCCGGTTTTATTTTTACACACATATTGGTATTGCAGTAAGCAACGACTTTCTCTACCTCGGTGCCCTCTGCTTTTACTTTCTTCATCTCTTCGGTCAGCTCCGGAAGCGGAATCGGGGAAAGCTGAATATTGAATTTTTCCAGCAGCTCGCCCTCGTTGCACATCGTGGACCAGAAGTCGAACGGACGCGGTCCGATCTGAAGGATTCTGGTGTGACGGAAGGTATCTACCACATTACATACGGCGAGGAAATCCTTGATGCCGCGCTCAAATTCCGGATCGGTCAGGCGGCAGTTTGTCATGTAGGTGAACGGAACGCCAAAACGGCGCAGCACTTTTCCGGTTGCGAACAGGCCACACTGGCTGTCGCGGAGACGCACACCGTTCTCATCCGGTCTCTCATCGCGCGGTCCCCAGAGGAGTACCGGAAGCCCCATTTCCTTTGCCAGTCTTGCACAGACATATTCCGTGCCGAAGTTTCCGTGCGGGAAGAAAATTCCCTTTACGTTCTCACGGCGGAATTTCTCCTGGATTTTCTCACGATCCGCCTCATCGTAAAACAGCCCCTCCTCGTTGATATCTGTGATATCAACAAATTCAACGCCGAGCTCTTTTAAACGCTCTCTCGTCAGGTTGGCGTATTTTACAGCATCCGGAGCGCTGAAAATACTTCTTCTTGTAGGTGCAAATCCGATCTTAACTGATTTCATATTCTTTTCCTCCACTTAATTGTTTTTAAATTTCGTTAAACTTTATTCTAAATTTGCCTGCTTTCTATGGCTCTTATATTACTAAATTCTTTTGAATTTGTCAACATCTATTCAACTTTATTAAATCTTTTTTAGTAATTTGCACAAAAAAGAATGGCTGTTTTTATGCATTTCTTCATATTTCATTTTTTTACAGCTCAGAAGTTGACTTCTTTTTTAATTCATATTAAAATCAATGCATAAGTTTAATATTTTTCAGATAAACACTGAAATAAATTTCAACATCCCGCATGTAAAAACACACAAAAGCAGCGTGCGGGCTGATTTTATCGAACAGGAGCTGAAATTTTATGAATATTTCTGCGAAAGAACTGGCAAAGCTGATCAACGTATCGCCTGCCACGGTTTCTATGGTTTTCAATAACAAACCCGGCATCAGCGATGCCACAAGAGAGCTGGTTTTAAAAACCGCAGCCGAGTATGGCTATGCGCCGAAAAAAAATGAATCCTCCGGCGCTTCCTCCCGCATTATTCAGCTGGTCAATTACAAAAAGCACGGAAAGGTTGCTGCCGACACACCGTTTTTCTCCCAGCTGACCGAAGGAATCTCCACCGAATGCACCCGCCAGGGCTGTGCGCTTCATATCTCCTATTTTTATGAGACCATGGATATTGACAGCCAGCTCGATGCACTCCGCGCTGTGGACTGTGAAGGCATTCTGCTTCTTGCAACCGAAATGGCTCCGTCCGATTTCCGCAAGTTCCGCGATTTTTCTGTTCCGATCGTTGTCGTGGACTGCTATTACGATGAGCTCGATTACGACTGCGTTCTGATCAACAACATTCAGGGGGCGTTCAACGCCACAAATTATCTGATCCAGTGCGGACACAAAAACGTGGGCTACTTTCACTCGAACCTCGACATCAGCAACTTCTCCGAACGCGCCGACGGCTACTACAAAGCGCTCCGTGCAAACGGTATCAGCACCTCGCATCCATATGTCCACCCGGTTTCCCCTACCTCGGACGAGGGCTACCGCGACATGCTGCGCCTTCTCGAGTCGAAAGCTCCGATCGCAGATGCTTACTTTGCCGACAATGACATCATCGCTGCGGCCGCCATGCGTGCGCTGCGTGAAAATGGCTACCGCATCCCGGAGGATGTCTCCATCATCGGCTTTGATGACGTTCCGATGTGCGATATGATGGTTCCTCCGCTTTCCACCATGAAGGTCCGAAAACGCGAGCTCGGCGCCACCGCTGTTCAGCGTCTGCTCGACCGCGTAGCTGATCCGAAACGTGAGTGTCTGAAGATGTGCATGGCAACGAAACTTGTGAAACGCCAGAGTGTTTCCAAACGTTGATTCTGCTTTTTATGCTCCCCGTATTCGGCGCCAATCTGCTCCAGGCACTGTATGGAACCGTCGATCTGATGGTCGTCGGCCAGTTTGCCTCCACGGCAGATGTTTCCGCTGTTTCCACCTTCTCCGCACAGAACGTCGGTGCCGGAGAATACAAGCGTGCCCGCTCATCCATGTATCTCGGCATGATCTGGACATTCGCGGTGGGACTTGCCGTTTTTCTGTTCAGCTTCTCCCACGGTGCGCTTCTTGCCCGTCTCTTCTCGGATGATAAGGACGTCATCGCGGCCGCAGCCGATTATCTCCGCTCCTACGCAGTGGACTGTGTGATCGTCGGCATCAACTTCTCCATGATGGGATACCTGAATGGAAATGGAAAAACATTTTTTGTGGCACTGCAGGGTATTTTGAGCACACGCGGCGCGCAAAACAGGCAACGTAACGTCTGGCAGCCGCTATGCAAAAAGAGCGAAACGTCTCCTTTTCTGTGGGGAAGGCTTTTCGCTCTTTTTCTTTGCATTTTTCCGCGCTGCTGTGCTATAGTTATCACAAAATGATTTCTATGTATAAACATTCGTTTTGAAAGGAGTTTTTCTCATGCAGTCCGCAAATGATCTGAAACAGCTTTTATTTGGCATCAACCACAAAAGCTATCCCGCCTATAAATCCACCCGCGGTGCTTACCAGTTTCCGCGCTACACCCTCTCCATCGACCATGTCCAGGGCGATCCGTTTGCTGCTCCGTCGCGTGTCAGCGTCCATATCAATGGAAAAACCGCCGCATTTCCAACATCGCTCTACGACACATATGAGAAGCGCGTCGCCCTTCAGGATTACCTGCTGCGCCAGTTTGCGCGCGCGATCGCACCGTACTCGTTCCGCGCGAAGGGCTCCGGCAAAAGCGGTCTGCTTGGCGTCAGCCGCTGCGGCCAGGAAATTCTCGAGCGCACTGCCTGCGTTTTAAATCCGTCCGACGGCAGTCTTATCGTCAACATGGAAATCGGCTTTCCCGCCAATGGCCGCACCATCGCCTCGCAGGAACTGATCCGCATTCTCTTCGACTTCCTGCCGGGTTGCGTGGAAAAATCGCTTCTGTACCGCAGTCTGGATCCGAAAGCATGCGCCGGTGTCGCCCGTCTCTGTGAAGATCAGCAGGCGATCCGCGCCGCATTAAAAGAAAAAGGACTCACCGCCTTCATCGCCGACGGCTCCATTCTCCCACGTGAGACCGGTGTCTCTGACCTGCCGATGAAACACGCCGTTCCGTTTGTCTCGCCGGAATCCTTACGCGTCACCCTCGATCTCCCGAACCGCGGATCTATTTCCGGCATGGGCATTCCGCTGGGTGTTACCCTGATTGTCGGCGGAGGTTTCCACGGAAAGTCCACCCTGCTGCAGGCGCTGGAGCGCGGCGTGTACAACCATATCGCCGGGGATGGACGCGAATATGTCATCACCGATGCGAGTGCCGTAAAACTCCGCTCAGAGGACTCCCGCAGCATCAGCAATGTCGATATCTCCCTCTTCATCCATGATCTGCCTGGAAAGAGCGACACCACTTCCTTCTCGACCGCAGACGCCAGCGGCAGCACCTCGCAGGCTGCCAATGTCATTGAAGGCATTGAGGCCGGTACAAGCCTGTTTCTGATCGACGAGGATACCTCCGCCACAAACTTTATGGTGCGGGATGAGCTGATGCAGCGCGTCGTTGCGGACAGTGAAGAGCCGATCACGCCGTTTATCAGCCGTGTGCGGGATCTGTATGAGAAGCTTGGGATCTCGTCTATCCTCGTCGCCGGAAGCTCTGGATCTTACTTCCATGTGTCGGATACGGTGATTCAGATGAAGGAATACGTTCCTTACGATATTACGGAGCGTGCCAAAACCACAGCAGCGGAGTTCCCGCCTTTTTCCGCATCGGTGCGTCCTTTCGCCGTTCCATCCTTCCAGCGCCGCCCGCAGCCGTCGAAAGCGCTGACTGGCAGCGACCGCACGAAAGTCAAAGTCATGGGACGCGAATCTATTCTCATTAATAAATCACTAACCGATCTGCGTGCTGTGGAACAGCTGACCGACAGCGAACAGCTGAATGGCCTGGCGGCACTTCTGCTGGATGCGGCGGAACGCAGGATGGATGGTAAGAAAACACTGGTGCAGGTTGTGGATCTGCTGGAAAAACAGATGGAGGAAAAAGGACTGTCTTCGCTCCTCGCTCCGGGAAGACCGGGCGATCTGGCACGGCCGAGACGGCAGGAAATCTTTGAATGCCTGGATCGGTGCAGGGAATTGAAGTTCTGAAATAAATATTTTTATACTCGTATTAAAAATGTGCATTGGAAAAACAGATTTTTCTGCCATCCAATGCACATTTTCTTTTCACTTACTTCCCGCTAAGCCTTCTAATCAGATGCTGTTTTATGTTTTCCTGCTTTCAATATCACACATAATTCTTCGTTGCTTAAAAGATTCATATGTGCCAACTCATTCCGGGCTTTTCTGTATCGTTTAAGTTCCATACTCTCCTCTGCTGAAACCGGAATCCCTCCCCGTTCCACCAGATACATCAGATTTCCAAGCTCAGCTTCCTCAGGAACCATAACCTGATCTCCATATCCGTTGTTGATCGGAAGTGCCGCTTTGATAAAATCATAATATTTTTTCACAAAATACCTTCGATAATTTTCCACGAGTGGAAAAACATATTTCAACTGCGCCTCCCAGAGCAGCGTATCCACTTCCTCCTGGCTTTTGCTGAAGCAGTACCTCTCTCCATCACTCCTGACAAGCTCTTCCGTCACTTTCTGAATGGTCTCATAAGGTGCATTCAGGAACTCCATTCCCTTCGCCACACATACCGCACATAGTTCCACATCATCCCCGCAGACAGAAGCAACGGCCTCTGCCAGATACGGACGCAGAAACTCTTTGCAGTTTGTCTCAGATGATGCCAGTGCGCAGAAAGCATATTTATCATATGCTCCGATATTCTGCTCAAAGCCAAGACTCCGGATTCCCTTTTTGCTTTTTCGGTTCATGGCATCATTATGTACTTCCAGAATAAAAATTCCCGGTGTTTTGTCCTGTACATTTTTTTGATATTCCGATACAAAATCAAGCCATTTCGTTACCTTCTCGTCTGGAATATCCGACACCCAGACATATCTGTCATTTAAAACCGTCTCCTGACATTTTCCAAGAAACTGTGCATAACTCACTCCATAGCGATACTTTGCCCGCGTTTCTCTTTTACAGTATTTCTGCAGAATGAACTCCCCCGGCTCCTCTTCCGGGCATTCTATGACTTCCAGTTTATTTTTCGGGTTTTCCATCAGAAGCTGCTCCCGGATCAGATCCAGAAATGTACTTTTCCATGGTACCGAATCCGGAAGGGCCAGCAGTAAGCTGTGCCCTCCGGCAGCTTCTTTTACAACATTTTCCAGAAACGCATGTGCTTTGATAATATGATTCCACCAGATCTGATCCATCGTTAATCCTCCATGTATTTCTCAAGTTCATCGTTAATCTGCGGAATAGTTCCCATCATCTGGCAGAAGCTGTATCTCGTAAAACGGTAACGTCCCTCACTGGTATTCTGCAGGACATATAACTCTCGCATTTCTTCCATCAACGCAGCCAGCTGCTCTTTGCCTAATGTCAGAATCTTTTTAATGGAATATCCTTCTGCCAGTTCCAGCAGTTCATCCGCACTGCATCCATTCTCTGACTTATTTTCATGGTAAAGATAAGCAACCATTAATGCAATGATATAATAGTAATCATCATCACCGACTACCAATGTGATGAAAAATTTCTTTCGGATCTCCTCCTGTAAAGTCTGCTCTGCCAGCACCTTTTTAATATGCTCTTTCTTTACAAGATAAGGCGGTGTCTCACTTTCTGAATATCCCGCATAATCCCGCTGCATTGCCTCAATCAGCTTGGTGCAGTACAGCTGCAGCAGACCCGGAAAATAATTTGTCGTGCCGAGAATCGTAGAAATTAATACTTCCGTCTCATTATCTTCCGGAAATCTGAATCCAAGATAGGATAACGGTACCTCCAGCAATTCTCTTGCTTCCATTGCTTTGAATGGTTTTACTGTCAGTGATTCCAGATGGGTCAGTACACTGTTATTTCCCAATGCCGCTTCCCGCTTGAATCTCACAATATTGCGCAGACCCGCTACTACAAATTTGAACCTTCCCATTCCTACACTTTGAATATCTTTCAGCATGTCAAACGGCCAGTATTTGATACTTTCACAACTGTCGATAAACGTATCCGCCTCATCCAGCAACAGCAGAAAATAAGGAATGGAATCGTCTGTATCCTTCAGCCGCTTCTTCAAATCACGCGCCAGTTCACTCCAGTCTTCTGTAATATGTTCCTCTTTTAAAATCCCCTCATCAAACAATGCTGCTGAAATTTTTCTGGCGGATGCTTTATAATCCAGATCCTTAATATCTACCAGAACTGCGCGGTCTCCATTTTCGTTATGGTCAATGTCTTTTTTCGCCATGCGAAGCAGCGCAGATTTTCCAAGCTGACGACCGCCATATACAATATTTATACCTGTAGGCGATTCGATTTTTTCAAGTTCATATTTGCGCCCGATAAAAATCTCCTGCGGCATAATATCCACGGATTTATCGATATATGGCTGATACGATGCAAATGGCATGATCACGGCCATCAGCATTCTGTTCATTGCCGTTTCCGTATAATGTTTTGCCAGATACACCAGTACCACCCTGTCTACGACGGCAAAAATTTTTCCGCTCAGATCCGTTTTTGTCTTTCTCGCCAGAATTCTTCTCTCAGCAAGCGGCAATGCATAATCCAGCAAAACAAGGGTATGTTTTGCATTCCCGACTTCTTTAAAAGTATCGATCAGACGGGAAGCATCCGTTTTTCCAAAAAGGCAGATCACCCGGAAGCCTTTTTCCTCAGCTTCAGACCCAAAAGCTGCAATGGGATGTTTGTAGTTACTTTTTCTTCCATTTTCCGGACGTTTCAGTTTGACGGTATAATTTTCAATTTTTCCAAGGACTGGTGCCTCACGTTGTACACTTTCCAGCTGAAATCCAAATGTACTCAGCAGAACCTTCAGTGTTGTTTCATTTGTCCCAGCCCCTTTCGGCCAGTTTTCTAATAGTTTATTTCCCCCTTTAATATCCTTATTAATCTTTGAGGTATTCATTAATGCTTTCAACGTTGTTCCGGAATTTGCAGTTTTTCTATAATTGACATCATATTCATCCAGAAATTCTTCCAGATAGTCTTCCTCTTTAAACTGAAACTCCGGATCAAGATCCTGCGTCAGCACCCGGTTCAGCAGATCTTCCGCTGCCGCATAATTCTGCTGTTCAATTCGATTCTTGATTTGTGCAACCGCCTCACGAATCAGTTCTTCTTTTTCCCAGTCTGGATTTTGTTTCAAATAGGCATCCAGATTTCTTTTTAAATCAACAGCCCGGACCTGTGCATCCTTTTTTATTTTTTCCCGGAACTCCTTCAGAATTTTTCCGAAAAATCCATAGTTTCGTGTCTCAACCGCCCGGGAATACCACGATTCCGCAATCTGAAGAATCAGCTCTTTCCCATTCTCGGCCGTGTTGTCAATCTGACCATAGCTCTGAGCCAGTTCGATGTCCTCAATAAATTCTTTTCGTTTATTTTCAAGATCCCTCAGCGGATACACGATTGCTTTGTCAATATCATATTTTTCGGCATCCTCCGGTGATAATGGATAGTCGAGCCATTTCCAGTACTGGAGAATTAATTCCGCACTGCCATAATCATCTTCTCCTTCAAAAATCTCCTGCATTCGTTCCGCAAATTCCTGCTCTTTTTCTGTACAATGCAGCTGAATTCTCGACAGCACAGAAAAGTCCGGAAGTTCGAAGACTTCATCCAGAATCGGCAGCGCGTCTTCATCCAGCAATACTTTATCATTTTTCAGGAAATCAATATAATAAAACTGATAGCTGCCCTCTTTGTACTCTCCCGACAGCCGACTTTTCAGTTCTTTCAATGTCTGCTGTAATACTGCTTTTCCCGCACGCTCTTTCCAATCCCCACTGTCTTTTTCAGAAAGGGCCACAATCATTTCATCCATATGATGCAACAATGGGGTTCTGATCTTCTTATACTCAACCAGTGCTGCATCATCGCTGCTGTTAAAGGAGGCCTGCATCAGAGATACATAATTGCAGAGAATTGATACAATTTTATGGACTCTTTTGAAAAGGTTCATTCTCAGGCTTCCCATGAGATCTGACGTTTTCTTGGCGAAAAACATATTGTCTGCCGCACGGTTCCAGAACTCATCCATCACACTGTTCGTTTTAGCCTGATCAATGTTTTCCACGCAGATAACTGCCTGATCTTTTACATACGTATCCGCCAGAAATTCTTCCAGGATCTCCAGCATTTCTCTGTCGTCCTCGCTCACTGCCTTCAAATATTGGCATAAATCACTGTCCGCTCCAAAAAGCAGCTTGGTCGTTTCCAGAAAACGTTTATGGGATGTACTTTCTTTGAAGTTTCCATTTTTATAGCTTTCGTAATATTCCTTTGCTTCATGGCAGATTTTCGCAAGTTGTTTTTCCCATTCGCCTCTTTCTTTTTCCCGATAATCCGCGTAACGGTCAACGCCCCTCTTCTGTCGGTTTTTAAATTCCATCAACTCATAAACAATCTCTTCAAGACTCTGATTCTCCGTCAGAAGAGTGCTTTTCTTAAACATGTCATATAACTGCTGCGCGGAATAATCATAGCTGTACTGATCCAGGAAATAATTTCGCAGTGCTGCCGCAACCACATAATAATCCGATACTGGTTCGGATTCTCCATAGAATATCTGAAAGATCGTATCAGAATTGTAGGTACAATGCTCCATCGGATCATTCATGGCATACGCCAGCTGGCGATAATGCTGTTCGAATGCATCATATTTTCCGGCTAAAGCTTTTAAATAGGCGGATGCTGCATAGATCTTATCACAAGCAATCATTTCCTGATATGCTGCGATATATTCCATTCGTTTCTCATCCGTGAGTGTCTGCTCAGAAACAGTGCTTTTTTCTTCTGTTTCGTATGAATCTTCTGTCTCCTGCTCTGGCTGCTCCTCGACTGCCTCAGGCTGTTCCAGCTCTAAAGTGATTGCTTCTTCTGTTTTTTTATCCGTCTCATCTTCTTTTTCACTGTCTGTTTTCGAACTCGCTTCTGCCTCTGCTGTCCCCTGCTCTGGCTCTTCTTCTGGCAGTTCTACGGATTCATCTGTTATCTCATCCTCCACAGGCTCGCCTGTTTTCGGTTCAGCCGGTAAATCATTTTCCAAGGCATAAACATTGTTTTCCAGCTTGGACGTATAGTAAATCAAGGCTGCTTCCTTCCCTAATTCTTTCTGCATCCAGCTGGCCACTTTTTTCGCATGTTCCAGTGAAACTCCGTATACAACAAGGCTTTCCTCTGCCCCTGCTTTTTCTGCCACCACATCCTTAAATTGCTGTAATTCCGCCGGATCCTCCGTTACAACACCTGCAAACCACTGAAAGTTTTTCTTTCCGTTCATGGAATATCCAATCATAAAATAGTCCGTCCCAAATACGGAGTTACATGTATCAAATTCATAGTCTGGAAACAGAATTCTCTGTTTGCATGCACTGTCGTATGCCATCAATCTTGTCATCGCAGAATTTGTTGAATCCTCGATATGCTCTCCCTCATCCTGGTTTGAAATTTTCTCTTTTAGCATCTGATTGATAAAACCAACTGCTTCTTTCGTATATAAAATACGTTCTCCACGTGGAGATAAGGTAAAAAACTCCCCCATTCCATCAAGTATATATCTTTTTAAATACCCGGACTGATATAATTTTTCTGTTGCGGTCTTATATATTTCATAACCGTTGTCATTTTTCTCTGCAAGACTTTTTACGGAATATCCATACTCTTCTATACATTCCAGCAGACAGCACATTTTTTCCGTCAGTGGCTGTTTACACATGTCCTTTCGGAACTCCTTCGCCCCAAATTTTGTGCCTGCTTTTGCGCTCATCCGAACATGCAGCAAAGAAGGATTTTCCGGAATCAGAAGACCTTTCCATGCTTCCGGACACTCCTCCGATTCTTCCAGAACTTCTGCTGTGTTTTCAGCTGTCTCTTCTTTTTCTCTGTCCGCGCTGTCTGTTTCCGCACAAAATGCTTCCGGAACACTTTCTTCCGGTTCTGCTTTGTTCTCATCCAGTTTTAATGTATTAAAATGAATTCCCGTTACAATCTCTTCTTCAAAATGGGGAACTAATTTATAGATCAGCGAGAATTTTCTTCTTGCGTCCTTCTCCCAGAACGCCTGCTGCAGCCATGCATATGGTTCTGCATACTCCTTTAAAATATCCCCCTCCATCAACTGAATCTGCTCTGCTGCAATCCTGTCCTTTCGATTCTGAAGTGTCTCCGCTGTTTTTTCATCATCGGCATGAAGTTCCAGAAAAAATGCGATCGCTTTCCTGTACTTCTCATTTTCTTCTATTACTTTCTGAATCTCAGATAAGTTTTCCTCAATTGCTGTATGCTGCATTTCCGGTTTCTGCACATCCAGCATTTCATACTTTGATACAATTTCGGTCTGTTTCGCATCGATCGCTTCCAGCTGTTCTCTTATGGATACACCAAGTTCTTTGGGAATAAATTTTCTGTCTTCCAGAAAATCTTTTAAGCCTGAAATATTTTGTTCCAGATCGGCCGTGATACCTTTCAGATCGTTCAATATCGTTTGAAGTTCTGTTACAATTTCCGTTTTAGACAATTTTTCTTCTCCCTTCGTAAAATAAACGTACAGTAAATATGATTATATGATACCACATAACCATATCCTTTTGTATCAAAATCACCCAAATAATACCTATGGAATTCCGTTTCTTTCCTCACGCGGAAATGCATTCCGCGTGAGGTCATTGGCAGCGTTGTTCAGATTGCTTCTGATGCAAAGCAAGGATGCTCGCGCAGAATCTGAACGCGCTTGATGCAGACTCCACGACTGTCAATCATTCCTGCTACCCGCACCCATTCGCCCGGCAGTTCCATGACAGGTGCAGGAAAAACGTAAGTGAAACGCTGTCTGTTTTTCTCACTTCCTTTTCCCACCCGGATTTTCCAGCTCTCCCAGGTGCATTTTCTCTGGAGTCCGATGTTTTTTGCGAAGAAACGCTCTACGGCATAGCGCACGGTATCTCTTCCGTACTCACAGATGCTTTCTGTGCTGAAATAAAAATTATCAGCCACAGCAATTTCGCAGGATACAGATGCAAAGTTCATTTTTTTCATAGAATGGTACCTCCATAAAGATAAATTTTAATTGCTGAAAATAATTTTTCGAATTTCATGCAAAAAGGACACTGTATCGTCTTTCAACAAACACAGTGTCCTTTTCCTATCTCAGGGCGCACTGATCCTCTGAAAAACTATTCACAGATCAATACGCCTTACTTTCAATAAACCCATCTTATTATAGATACCACTCAACATTTCGTATTTTCTCACTTCTATTCCGAATTGCCTTTGTGATAACTCTATTCTAACACTGTTTTTTCTGATTGACAAGCCTTGATTTTGCATTTTATAAGCATTTAACAGATGCTCCACACTCTCTCAATGCTTCACACAGAGCAACAGCCTTTTCTGCTGTTTCTGCCCGTAAAACAGCATTTGGAGCCTGAAGTACAAGATCCTTTGCATCTGTCACATCGAGTCCTGTAAAGTCCCGGGCAAGTTTAATAACTTTGACCCTATTCCCGCCGATCTTGATAAGCTGCACCAAAAAGCCTGTACCTTTTTCTATCTCCTTCATTTTACGAAGTGTCTGGTATATCTCCTCATTAAAGTAGACCAAGTAAGTGCTGCAGGCTTCAACTCCTTCTTGGTCAGCCCGCATAAACCATGATTTCATCACCAGATCACTCCAAGGCCCCTTTGCTTTCTGCAATGTAGTCTCAACATCCAGAAGTTCATTATGGATAAAGCTGCCTTTCTGAATTCTTCTCGCTACCTCATCCGCTGTTCCTTTTGGAATTCTGGCTATACGTGATGAAAACTCTATATCGGTCACTCTGCCGCCAGGTATCAGCATTTCGATTTTATGTTTTTCTTCCGTATACAGAATCAGTCTGATGTTGTTCGTAACATTTTCCACTTCGATTTCTACTCTGTGCAGACTCCCATCATATGAATCAATGTGATAATGCAGAAACATATCAATAAATTCATAAGTCGATTCTTCAAATTCGATATTCCGCTTTTGAGCCTCTTCTCTCAGCTTTTTGAGATAATCTGTAACATATACGTTTTCTTCCATGTTCATGTGCCTCTCTTTCAAAAATATTTTTTCTGGAGCCTTCCTAAGATGGCTCTAAGTATAAATCCCTAAATCTTTCTTTTTCCCATCAAAAATCTATATTTTTTTTCTTTCTGTACCCGCTCTCTTTCTCCTTTTTGTTTAACTCCGCACCGAATTTCATCGGATACTCAAAAATGAGCGGCAGATCCCGCACTACAACCGGATAGCAGCGATCGTGAAAAATAACGGTTTCATTTTTCTTCAGATGCTGCAGCCGCGAAACGGAAAGCAGCGGGCGTCCGAATTCATTCTGTCCCGCGAGTTTGCTGATATATTCCAGAAAACTGATTTCCCGTGTATGAAGATAAATGAGATTTCCGCAGTTGTCCATAATGGTTCTGCTTACATTTTCATCGTATTTATCTTTCATCTGGCTGTAAGACTGAATGACCAGATGAAAACGAATATTGCGGCTTCGGGCCGCCGTCAGCATCGGCACAATGTCATCCAGCTTCGGCATATTGCAGAATTCCTCCAGAATAAAGTTAACACGCACCGGAAGCGTTCCCTTACAGGCATCCGCCTGATCCAGCAGACTTTCATAGCACTGCGAAATAAACAGCGCTGCCAGAAAATGATACGTTGTCTTCTCATCGGGTACAACCAGAAAAATCGCTGTTTTCTCCTTTCCAATCTCTTCCATGGAAAAAGTAGTACCTGACATCATTTCCGTCAGCGCTTTCGATGCTTTGAATAATCCCGTCAGCTGATCAAATGTCGAGGTAATACAGGTTTTCGTATTTTCTGCTGTTAAATTCATAAAACCAGCCAGATCCTGGTAAATATCAGAATCCGTCGGCAGTGCCAGAAAGCAATTCTGAAGCATACCACTCTGCAGCTTTGCATGCCGCCAGTCCAGAATCGATTTTATCGAAAGCCTTTCTTCCATCATAAGAATCAGTTTGCTGATTCCTCGTGCAAGCTGTCCTGCCGTATCATTCCAGTAAGGATCTTTTCCCTTTTCTGTTCGTTCAAAAAATAGACTCTGCAAAATATCATTCAGATGGTTTTCGGCCTCCGCTCTTTTTCCACACTTATACGCCTCCTGAACACGCTCAAACGGATTCCATCGATCCGGCGACTCCTGCGGTTTTCTCCAGTCCAGGACTACTTTTTGATATCCCTTCCGTTCCAGAAATTCTCCTGACTTGGGTACCAGTTCCCCTTTTGGATCCACAATTACCATAGATTCGCCCGCCATCGCACAGGAATAAATTAATGGAAGTACAAATTTCAGAGTCTTCTGAGATCCTGTATCACCAACGATGAGGTCATGGCTGTCACTGGGATCCGTATAACAGCGATCATTTTTTCGGAATAAAACGGGTCCTCCCCGAAATGTACCATTGGCGGATTTTAAATCAAATGCTGCTAAATCTTCCAGGAACTCTTGCTCATATCCCATTCTTGATTCTGTATAAACAAGGCCATCTTTCAACATATACCTGCTCCTCCTCATCCGATTTCTGCACGAAATCCAATCTCTTTTCTCGGCATCTCTTTTTCCGGTAATCCGGATACTATTCTGATATCCTCCTCACCGATCTGTTTTTCTGTCTCTGGCTGCATCAGCTTATCCAGCTGAATTTGTCTGATCAACTGCAGAACCAGAGTTTCATTATCCAGCTGCATTTCATTTCGTGTTTCCAGTAACCCGGACAGCTTCCGCTTTGCTTCCTCCGTTACCGAATACCCACTCCGTTCCGCATCTTCACAGAACAATATCATACATTCCTGAATCTTCATCGTCTCGCATTTTTGCCGGATCCAGAGTTGATTCTTGCTGAATTCGCCAAATAAAGCCTCCTGATACTTTGCGTTCTTCTCCGTCGGCATAAGCATTAAAAAGCAGACCTCCCGATGTTCTCTGATAAAATGCAGAAACTGTTCCAGACAGGGGTTATACCCAAATCTGCCCCATTCCTCCGAACATTCTACAATCAGAATCCCCTGATACCGGTCATAGCAGTCCCGTGCAATACTGTAGCTTTCCCGCAGATGATACATAAACTGTTCGGCCTTGCCTGCATTTTCATAATACGGCATAAAAATCGAAAAACTCTTTACCGCCCCCTGGAACCGCATTACTTTGTCCATTTCCATCATGGCAGTCAATTCATTCGCATCTGCCTCCAGCTTACTGACCGATTCGCCCCATAAATAAAAGTTCGGGCAAGTTCCCGGTTCTATTTCGTTCATGATCTGAAATCCTTTTAATAACCTGCGATGTACCAATGTGTTTCCCTCCATCTTCTTTTCTTATCTATGAAAGGAATCTCTGCTTTTTCATTTTTCCCGAAAAAAATAACCCCGGGATTTATCCCGGAGCCATTTTTTCACTGCTTCTTCAGTCTGCTTTCTCAATATAAATCTCAAAACTCTCAGACGGAATATCCGCCAAAGTTCCTTTCAGGCAGGATCCGCTTTCCTGCAGAGAAAATTCCATCGTCGTTTCGTCGGCAAATTTCAGATATACCTTAAAATCTGCTGCATTTTTTCCCTCTGCCTCAAACTGAATCATCAGCTTATGGTTTTCTGCATCATATACAACATACGTGTTTTCGTCGTCCAGATCCTCCATCCGCAAAACTGTATTTCTGCTTTTTGCTGCCCCTCTGACTGCAGTCGCCAGAACAGGTTCAAACAGAAAAGCGTCCGCCTGATTCTGGATCTGCTCACCGATCAGAGAAATCTGATCTTGGATCCGTTCGCAGGTTACCCTGATTGCCGCAAGAAGTTTTCTTGCCGACGCAGCAGTTTCTTCTTCGCTGTATACAGGATTCAAAACCAAATCACAGTCTACACGGGTGGCTTCTGCCAATACCGCCATAATGCAATAACTCTCCATACATTCTTTACATGATCTGATATGTTCCATCTGTTGTTCTTCTTCCGCAGTCAGAGTCTCGTGATTACCGATTGCTTCTACCAGGTGATAGATCTGATCCTCTGTTAAATGCATCATTTTTTCCTTCCTCCTTTAAACAGATTGTACGTTTTATCGCTTTCAACAATATGATCCACTGCCCAATTCGCTAGACGTTTATCTTTCTTGATTTCCCGATGCGCCAATTCTGTCACCGTTTTATGCATGGATTCCGACCAGTCGTCTATTCTTCTTTGGTCGTACACCTCGGTGTATACAACATCTTTTAAAAGCTTTCTTTCCGAATTAACGTATATCTCCAGATCCATTTGATTCCAGAAATTCTCCGACCATCGCAGCGAATCATACAGCCATTCCTGCATTTCTTCTTCCGACTGTTCGCCAAGGATCTCCATCGTCTTTTCCTGCATATGTTCAAAAGCCCATGCGGCAGAGGCCCCCTTGGAATCTGGAATCGTCTCGATCCCATACATGATATAAAGAACATGCGGCAAAATACGTGCATAGTATAAAGCCAGAGCTCTCGGCGGCTCGGCTTTTGCATTCGTCATTGCCTGACAATACTTCTGCAAATATATCCCAAAAATATTTCTTGATTCCTCCGCAAAAACTTCTGATTCTGCTCTGTTTTTCTTGTTTGGATCTGCTGCCAGCTCACCATATGTTCCATCACTGTCCGGTAAATTCGCATCAAGATAAACCACTTCCATATAACTTTTTTGATCTTCTTTTCCTTTTTTACCTTTTCTCTTTACCTCTCTCAGCTTTTGTTCATATGAGTTTTTTTTCTTTGCAATATCCACTGCTTTATGAGTATAAATCCCGCCACAATATTGGCTGAAATCCTTACGAACTTCACCAGTTTTTCTTTGTTTCTTTATCTGAGTCCAAATCCCCTGTCTTGCTTCCTGCATCGCATCCTGGTAATTTTCTTCATCATGGCATCCCTTCTTCCACAACTCTGTTCTTACTTTGTTTTTGTAAATAGAATCCAGTACTGTAATCATTTCTTCAAAATCGGCTTCCGCATTGGAAATGAAATACCGTTCATAGAGTTCCTGTGCTCTTTGAAACTTTTCAGATCCAGGATTTTCATTATCCTGTGATGGTACCTTGTTTTTCTCTTGTTCCATAGTCTTTCTTCCTTTCTTTTTTTCTCACCTTAATGGCATTGGCAGCAGACAAATCCTCCCCAAAATGCTTCTTTTCTAAAAGGCTTCCATCTGCCGTTTTTGTCTTCCAGTGATTCCATAAATTCCTGACTTTCATCATCCAACAGCTGATATGTATCACTTCGGAACCATCCCTGCATCCGCAGCTCCTCAATGGTTGCATCCCGCAGATAATCCTGCGCTTTTCGCAAAGCAGTCGGTGGTTCCTCTGCCCCATTTGCATAATAAGAATAAAATGCATCCATGAAAACAGCAGTAGCCAGATCATTTACACTCCACAGACTGGATATCACATACTTTACTCCTGCTGCGGAAAATGCGCTGACCATACCATGAAATCCTGTACTTAAAAACACTTCATTCATTCCGGACAGGCAAGAAGACAATACAACCAGCTTTGTCGAAGTCAGATCCATCCGGCTCACCTCATCCGCTGTCAGCAATCCATTTCCATAAACTGGATTTTCTACGCCTGTTCGATACCAGTTTTTGATTCCGGTAAACGCAAGCCAGGATGAATACAGGGAAATATCCTGATTTTCCATATCAAAATAGCCATGGGTTGCGATGTGAATATTTTTATATCCATGTGCAGACAAAACGACATTCTTTGTTGCTGCCGCCCCCGTATACATTCTTCCCCCGGTTCTGCTACAGATTCTGTACGCTTCTACTTTTGAAAATGGAAGTTTTTCCACAGTATCCAGATCCATCTTTCTGTCACGTCCAGTTTCTTCTGTCTTTTCCCGTTCCAGCTCTGTTCTTCGCTCTCTTACTTCATATTCCGGGCTGCCGACAATCAACGTTTCCTTACTTCCAGAACTTTCCATCGTTTCAAAAAGGAAATCTCTTGCACATTCTATCTTAATACAATTATGCTGATCTGCAATTCTTATTTTTTTCTCGTCATAGAGCAATTCAAATGGAATATTGAGCAGTTCATCATCCGGTGCGAGATATACCGTCTCGTATCCTTCAATCTCCGCCAGGACAGGAGAAATCACCGCATGATAAAGACGATGCCGCAGTCTCTCCAGCTCTTCGGTCTCTTCTATGGACGCCTCTCCCTGGGAAATCCGCTGCATAATCCCAACAAAGTTTCTTGCATCTGTCTGAATTTCCATGCCTCCTGGAACGGTTATTCTGCGCAGACTGCAGCTGCCTAATTTTTTCGTCGTTATGTAAACATCAAATACCGATGGAACCTCATTTCTGTCCTCATACTGCATCTGTCCATACTGGTCCACTGTCAGAAAATACTCTACAACTGCCGTATCATCCGGAATGGCATTCTGTACTGTTTCCAGCGAAATCTTCATAAAATCGATATTTTCCGGAAAGCAGGCAGCAAATTCATTTTCCATGTTTCGCAGATCTTCCAGCTGTTTCTCATAATCCTTTTCTGCATTCCGAAGCATATTTTCCGACTCCAATGCTGCAACTGCATTCTGTGCTTTCCGGATCCGTTCCAGAAGCTCCGGCTGAACCGTATTTTTTTGAAGCATGCGGTTTCTCTCCCGGCCTGCAAGAGATGCCAATGCTTTGAAACGCAAAATCCATTCATATAATACTGCACTGTCCGCAAACTGTCTTCCCCTGGCATAACAGCTATGAAATGTCATCTGCACCGGTGCCAGAATCATGATTAACCTGGTATCATTCAGATATTTTACGTATGGATGCCATACATTCGTTATCTCATCCAGCGATTTTTCCAGATATGAAAATCCTTCCGTATTTCTTCCATTTCTGCATAGAACAGTACCATAACTCTGGTATATCGCTGCTTTCTGGAGCGGTTGAATTCCACGATTTTCCATCTTGTCGATCAGTCTCCGGAAAGACGCATCAGCCTCTTCCTGCCCCAGATTCCATAACAGCAGCGCCTTGCCGTATTCCATCATCACAGTCTGCATCGCTGTAAGATCCAATATCTGACTCTCCTGTTCAATTCTTTGAAGCGTCCGGCAAAAGTACTTCTGCTCCTCTCTTTTGCTCGTACCGCTTTCCTGCTGCATAAAATAGAACATACAGATAATTGCAAATACCGCTTTTTCGCGTGTTATCATTCCTGCATCCGCACTTAAAATATCCGTACACGTCTCCACCAGAAGATCACTGAGATCCGCAAGTTCTTCCGGCTCTGCCTGATCCATCATCTGCATCCGCAGCGCAACTGCCAGAGTATCCATCCGGTCAAGCGTCTCTTCCCTGATCGTCTGCTGCTCTTCTTCCTCCTCTGTCAGACGATACATCTCATCCAGCAGCGGATATGCTTTTTCCTGATCATTCTGCACATAATAAATCAACAGCAGATTGCTCTGTATATCTATGGTAGAAAGCATACTTTTCTCTTCGTCAGAGGCTTCTGCCTTCAGGGCCTGTAAAAAAGCATCTTCTGCCTGCATATATTCTCCCACATTCATATAAAATGCCCCCAGAAAATTCCAGGCCATACGCATGCTGGCACACGGTTCCCCTGTATCTTTATATTTCCGGCAAAGATGTATATACAATTCCAGATACCGCCGATACGCTTCCTGATTACTGCTGTGATCCGACATTTCCATTAACGCAAGACATAGGGTTTTCACCTCAAAAATCTGCAGCTGTTCCGGATTCTCCTGTTCTTCAAAGTCTCCAGATTCTATCCGATCGACGAAATGCAGTAACTCTTCTCTTCCTTTGCGTCCTCTTGAACAAGAAAATTCACAGATAGCCCGTCCCCGCTTTGCCAGCTCTGTGTAATAGTTTTCTTCTCCCAGACTGTTCTTTCGAATCTGAAAACACTGCTCAAACGCATGCATGGCATCTTCTGCACGTCCCAGATTCTGCAGGCTGTTTCCATAAAACCAGTAAAAATCACCCGCATATAGAGAAATGTCATCCGTAAAAAGCTGCTGTTCTGCATCGCCAATTTTGCAGACAGCTTCAGGACCATCTCCACCCATCTGTGAAATAGCCCTGACTATTACTTCTTTATGATTTGTATTCGCACGTTTTCGGCTGTAAGTGCAAAGAACTTCCAGCACTTTGACAGCTTCTCCGTTTTTTCTGATATTTTGCATATATGCGGCCGTACTCATGAACAGAAAAAACATTTCCTGAGGAATGCCGACAGCTGCTTTCCACGGTAAATTCCAGTTGTAATTCTGCTGTATCATTTCCCGGTCTTCTTCCAGGCAGATGGACTTTAACAGATCATACGCATCACTTCTTACCATTTCAGAGATCGTACTCTCATATTCAAAGCTTTGCACATGCGAAACCAGTTCTTCGATGTCTTCTTTTACCTGTTCAACCAGATCCCGGTATCCCTCGCGAATCAGTTCACATTCTGTTTTTATCCGAAGGGAAAACAGCGAAATAAGGACGATGTCTTCATCGTCCTCTTCGCTGGAAGTATCTTTTGCTGGTTCCTCATCTGATTCCTGTATCACCGCCGCAAGAGCTGCAATGAACCGGTTCATTTTCTTCTCTTTCTGCGCTTCAATGCGCTCGGTGAGGGATTCATATTCCTGTTGTGCTTTCATCAGCGTAACCTCCCTGTATTATAGAGACTTTTTGTTCTGACTGCGTTTTCTATCTTTTAAACAAAAGTCTCAGCTGTATATATCTGACTGCTCCGAGCAGAAACATAATTAATCCGATAACATATCCGATGATCAGATATCCCACAAACAGAACCACTCCGATTGCAATATTGCCGGAGAAAAAAGCTCCGATAGTTGTGAACCCAAACCAGTTTTTCAAAAAATTCCATCCCCATACGTAGGCTGCAATCACGATAATCCAGTCACCACTGCCTCCAAACAGCATCGCAAGCAGTCCAACAACAATGACCAGGGCTGTGAGTAAAATTCTAGGCTGAAGATACGTCAGCTGTTCTTCCGGGGTATTTCCAAATAATCTCTGAAACATATTTTTTCCTTTCTGAATCGTATTGGATTCTCTGCATTTTTCTGTTGTTTTTTCCGTCATCTTTTCATAGCTGTACACACCATCCCTTCTTCCATAGGCGCTCCGTGTCTTTCATTCCGGAAAGCCATCATTGCTTCATTATATAATTCTCTGTTAATATCATTTTTCCGACAAAAACTTTTAATTTATTGCTATTTAATTCAAAACAGAGGTTTCTTCTATTGCTTCTATAATTTCCTGATAGTCGCAAAGTCCATTTCCTACATATCTTCCCTTTTCACTGTCATATTGTGCATCCTGAAATATTTTTACTTCTTTTTCCGTGTCATAAACTTCATTCAGTTTTCTCTCATATTCTTCTGATGACACCTCTTCATTTTCCCAGAAATACCGATAAACAGGCATTCCATCGTCACCATATTCTACTTTTGAATTGTCTTCTGCTCCATATTCTCCGCTATAAAGCAGGACAAAATTCCCATTTTCCAGAGTATATATTTTGTCATAGTATTCATCCATATGTCCGCCGAAATCCCGAAACAGATTTGCTCCTTCAATATAACGGAAACCATAATTATACATTTTCTGCTCTACAATCTCCCCATTGAAATAGCTGAGTATTGCATCTCCACCTGCTGTGCTTCCGAAATTAATATATAACTCTGGAACTCCATCTTCGTTTAAATCAAGGAGTTTATAAATCTCCCTGTGTGTTCCTTTTTCCGGATCTTCTATTTGCGTATTGGTTTCGATATAATTTAAATATGCACTTTTCCAGGAATCTTCCTGGTCTGTTTTTTCACCCGTTAAATTCTCTAACGCTTCGGCTATACCTTCTCCCTCTGGCCAGTTATTGAGATACCAATCCTTTAAATTGCCATCCTCATCAGCATCAAGCTCAACGTAATAAGGTTCTTCCTCTATCAGAGTAAGATAAGAATGGCCTGACTCAGATTCAGCATATGTTACCCAGCCATTTTCCGTTAAAGCCTGATCCGCTTCCGTCATGCTGTCTCCAAGGGCTGTTCCATATAACTTTACGTAAGACGCTCCCTCATTCTTCATGCTAAAAAGGCCATTTTTCCACTCTACATAGAAGTCATCGACCATATAGGATTCCGAATCCGGGAATTGCCAATAGTCCACCGGCTGCATCGCCAACATCTCTTTCAGCTGATCATACGATTTTAAGTAATCACTGATTTCGATCGTATCGTGGATCTCATCTACATGGAATATATTATTTATCGCGTCATAGCACTTAACCAGCACTTCTATCTGACTGTCATACCATTCATCTGTTTTCATACCATTCCCGCTGAAATACTCTTTCAGCCATCGAAAAGAAGACACTCCCTCTGCATCCTTCATAAGTAACTGATGCACAAGATATTCTCCACGTGCATGGTTCACGATCAGACTCTTATAGTAATAACATTTTTCATTTAATGCATTGACCTGATCTGCCGTCGTATCATTTGGTACTTCGACAGCCTCACTTGCTTTCACCAATGCATCCGAAATATCTGCAACAACTTTCATTTCCTGATAGCGATTATATGTATTATTCGTTCCAGCTGCTAAATTTCCTGCATAAATCATAACGTTAAAAGCCAGTTTTGCATTCGAAAAATTTTCTGTAATTTTAATTGCTTCATCAGCAAAAAACTTGACCGCATCATCCGTATTATAAACATCAGACTGTTTTAACAGTTCAACTCCTAAATTCTCATAAAAAAACTTGGCTTCATATTTGGCCACTTCTTCATTTATATCTGCTAAACATTCCAATCTTTTCGCAAGCAAACTATCACTTGCCTTTTTTAATTCACCAGCCACTTCTTTTAACTCTGAATTCTCACTGTATGAAACAATTGCATCCAGAAACATCGTTGATTCTGCATAATCCTGATATACAGTTTCATAATACTTAGCGATTTCTTTGCTTTCAATAATGGTTGATGCTCCGTCAAAGACACTTCCCACTATGTCATTAACGGAACCAATAACTCCTGTCTTTCCTATAAGCTCATTCGCAAGTCCCGCAGCATCCCAGATTACATCTTCTGTATTTTTAAGATGATCAAATCTACTCTGTTCGGAAACCTGTTCAACAACATTTCCTGTCTGCATACTGATTAAGCAGCTGAGTATTTCCGCGTATCGTTTTTTATCCGGGTATTCCTCAATCATTTTCGAAGAAATATCCAACGCCCACGTAAATGCATGATCCGCATTAATTTTATGCATCATCTTCCAATAGGCAATTCCCTCATCCGAACATAAACATTTTTCAAATAATGATTCATTCTCTGTATAGTTTTGAGCAATGTTTTCTATTTGGCTTTCACTGTAATAAATTTCTTCATCCGACGCCTTAACATTCTGAAGCGTTATTCCTGCTGTCATACTGATGATCAACATTGCAGCTAGTATTCTCTTCATACCCTTTACTCCTCCGCCAGTGCGTTGATTGCGTCTGTAAATTCTTTTTCAAGTAACTGGTTAATGGCCTCTTCCTTATAAATCACTGTTTCTCCATTCTCAACAGTAACTCTGGCCGTAATCTCAGTTTTACAGGTTTTAAATTTCTTTTGCTGCAAAGCTTCCTGAACAAATTCTTCCGGATCCTCTGATTCATTCGCTTCCAGATACAAACTCTTGTAATCCGGGAATTCTACACTTAACTGCACCGTTCCCTCGGTTTCCGTATCCATTTCGGTTTCACCAGTTTCTACTGTGATGCATTCTTCATTGAGTTCCCGCAGATCCTTCGGTGCTGATTCACTCACGGTTTCTGTAGTGCTTTCGCTTTTTCCGCATCCCCAAAGCATGCTTGCACACAACAGCATTATAAAAATACGTTTTATCTTTTTCATAACTCTCTCTCTTCCTTCTAAAACTACTTTCAGGCAATTATCTATTGCAAAAGAAATTTCTCTTACTGCAAAGACATCCCTGGATTGGTAAAATCAAATCCAGGGATGTACACATAACATATCTTCTGCTAATTTGTGGGAAGCCCTGATTTATCAATTATTATGGGGCTTGACAACTCCTGAATGGAGCATCATTTTCTTATTTATAATGGAAACAACCATTTCTATCGCTCGGATTATTATATCCGCCGTAAGAACCACGGCAATATACTCTACCGTAGCGATCCGTATCATTCCAGTCTGCATAGACACAATCAGAACAGTTGCCTTCAAAAGTTCCTTCCGGAATCTCAATAGTCTGGGTGCTCTTCATTTCTTCTTTCATCTTATTATCTCCTTTTCAAAAACTATTTTCAAAATCCGCCACACACATGACCGGATCTTCAGCAACAATCAAATTGCTTCCGTCTAAATAGCAACGATATGATATGATTTTTTTATCCGGCAGCACAACAATCGGAAAGAACAACTCTTTCTTGGATTGTGGCATTGCCTCTAATATCTTTTTAATATATACTTCATCTCCTTTAGACAGCGATGATACCCCGTAGAAATGAGTATGAAACAGACCATAGAACTCAATCCCGCTTTTACTCCATTCCACGAGACAGCCATTAAGCATTACAACATTTGGTGTATAATGGCATCTTCTAAAATCGTCCTCTTTTCCGTCATCAAACACAATCTTTGTGACAATTCCATTCTGTCCACCTAACATACCACCAGTCTCAGGCATGTGATCAGGAACATTCTCGAGTATTTTTGTATAAACTGACTTGACCATTTTCATTTCTATATCCTCCCCACCGAACCACTCTTACAACTAATAGGTCAACGAAAAGTGCACAGTTAATGCAGAAATCAAATGTCGGGCAGAAACCTCCTCCGAATAATCACTCTCATTACCAAGGTATCCAGGCTATTGAAAAACTATCGGATATTTTTCTATATGATACCGGAGAATCAAGTGCTTATTATCTATATCTCCGTGAATAAACTTTTCCCAATAAAAATTTTGATTTTTTCTATGCTGTGCCTGTTCATTTCTATAAAATCCTCTCAATTCCCGCTAAAATGCGGGGATTTTTGATATGCAGTACTCATGTTTGAGGACTTAGTAAATAATTAGTTTAGATTTTTCTCGTTTATAAACGAACAAACTATCACCAGCGCAACTCCCGTTACAACACTTTTTACTTCTCTTTGAATTATAATCTACCTCTGTTCTAAATAAGTTGCTGCTGCAAAAAATGCTGTCGCCTTACTATAATTTAATGACAATTCTGCATATTGTTTTGATTCAATCCACATTGAAATCATCTGAGTATATTCTGTATAAGCAATATCCACTGTACTGGATTTTTCTCATTTAATGAATTAAATAAGCAATCACAAAATACAATAATGCAGACACCAACGCTTTTCCAGAAAGATCTTCACCTTTTTTCCAAAGTTTTGAAAACAACGTGGCCACAAAAACAATGATCCATCCACTGGAAAATATTTGCATCCAATAAGCTACTTGTGCGTAAGTGTCCCGACCCGCAGTTACAAATTCCCCATTTCCAACAAACCAAGCTAATGCGACGTAAATCAAGCCAATATTTCTACATTTGGATGATATCGTCTTCATCTGCCCATTCCATCTGCTTTCATCATTTATAAAACAAATTAACATGTTTGATATGATTGCAATAAAATTAAGTGCTATTCCTGTTCTTAGTGCTATATTATAAAACATACTTTTTCCCTTTTAAGCTTCTTATTTTTTTCTTATTAACTTAGTAACTATTTCTTGAACTTTATCCAAAACGTACCAAAGGTTGTTTGATATTATGGAAATAAACTTCCGAATTCCTGCTACTATCACCTGGATATTAACAGCAGCACAATTCCATATTTGTTTTATTCCTTCTTTTACATGAATATTAGTGCTAATTCTGCCTGGTAACTCCTGTAGTCCCACACTAAAATACACAAAATTTGGTACTATACATGAAAAGACGGTAGAAGCTACTGCTTTTTGTATCACTAAAAGATTTTTTTTCGCATGTGCTGCTATTATTATGCCATTTTCTTTATAAAATCTTTGCAGATTTTGGAAAATTCTCTTCTGGTTTATCTGACCAAATTCTTTTATCTGCAGAACTCGAAGCAGAAAAAGGACTGCCGCAGCTATCAGCAAAAAAGAAACTATATTTATACATTTACTAATAGCAACTCTTCTTTTATTCTCAAGAGACCTTTTTCTTCTTATTGCTATTGTCTGGTTTATTACCTTCCGCTGGTCATATACAATCTGGTTATCTGGTATTTCTATCTTTTTTTCATTATTGCTTTTTTCATGTTTCATCATAATATAATTTGTTTAACCTTCTGCACGATTTATTCTGCACCACTCACATTCTCCCTTGTAATTCGAAGGCATATAGTGCCCACATTCACATTTTTTTAAAGATTGGAAATATTCTGTAAGCGCATTATAAAATTCCATGGCATCTGGTCGAACGGTTGGATCCTTGGCTCCTCCAATAAAAGCGCGTTCAAATAACTTCCGCAATTCTTGAGAAAGCATTTTGTATTTTGGTGCATACTCTGGTGCTTTTTTGAAAAGGAAATGACGTACAAACACGAATTCTCCTTTTTCTGCCGCATGAAATTGATCAATATCGATTGACGATACATTTTTCGATGGATGCTGTGAAATCGCTTCCATGTTAGCCATAGATGCAAACGGTGAACTTCCATTCATCAAAAGTGCAAAAATGTGATAAGCCATTGCATAAAAATCCGTATATTTATTAAAAATAGGATTATCCGCATCTTGATCAACATTTTCTAAATCCGTTTTTTCTTTTTTCAATCTTCCGGCAATTTCAGGTGCTATAAGTTCTCGTACTCCCACTGTACAAGGACAAAGAACTCTTTTATTTCTATAAATAGTCACAAGCTGACAAGTGTCAACATCTATTAATTTTACCGTACCATTAGCCGGAAATACGATAATATTACTGTAATCCCCAATGATCACCTCTCTTTTTAACTCATGTATTCTGTTTGTCAGAACACATAAATTTCTTGCTATCCAAACCTTTTCCGGATAGCTAAGGTCTTTTGCTGTATAAATCTCTTTTATATTCTTAAAATTCGCCTGTTCATCCATCAAACACCCTGCAAATCCCGAAGATTTCTGATTGTTTTTCTGAAGATACAAACATTTTTTAGGAACAACCACCTGATCGCAAAAACTTTTATTTAACTCATTTCTTTCAATCATGTTCTCCCATTCAAGAATTTTTGCTTCTCGCCCTCTGGTACGATATTCTTCTTTAAAAATTTTTGCACGTAATTCCGGATGCTTCTCAACAGTATATAACTTACTTTCGCCACCTTTTAAATCAGTTTCTTCAATTAAATACTCTTTTCCATCTGCATCGTAAACAATCATTTCCATTTCTCCTCAAAAATTAAGCTGCTGCTTTTCTATTCATTGATTTTATAACAGTTCCAGAAAACACCTAAAAACAGTGCTGCGAAAACTCTCGCATTTTCTGGAACTGTTATCGTTAATTATTTTAAATTCTCAATGCGGCACCACTCACATTCCCCTGTATACGTTGAAGGCATATAGTGTCCATAATGGCCACAATGGCATTCCTCTAAAGATTCAAGGTACTCCGTCAATGCATCATAAAATTCTTTTGCTTCTGGACGCACTTTCGGATTTTTCGCTCCCTCAATAAAAGCGCGTTCAAATAACTTCCGCAATTCTGGAGAAAGCATTTTGTATTTTGGTGCATACTCCGGTGCTTTTTTGAAAAGTAAATGACGTGCAAACACGAATTCTCCTTTTTCTGCTGCATGAAATTGATCTATATCGATTGACGATACATTTTTCGATGGATGCTGTGAAATCTCTTCCATGTTAGCCATAGATGCAAATGGTGAACTTCCATTCATCAAAAGTGCAAAAATGTGATAAGCCATTGCATACAAATCCGTATATTTATTAAAAACCGGATTATCCGCATCTTGATCAACATTTTCCAAATCTGTTTTTTCCTTTTTCAATCTTCTGGCAATTTCAGGTGCCATAAATTCGGGCACACCTACTGTACAAGGACAAAGAATTCTTTTATTACTGCGGTGGATTGTCAGCTGAAAACTATCCACATCAATAAATTTAGCCGTACTGGTTTGAGGAAATATAACAATATTATCTGCATTGTAATCTCCGATTGTTATTCCCCGCTGCGCCGAGTGTACTCTGTTTGTCAAAATACACAAATTCCGTGCAGCCCATACTTTTTGCGCATAACTAAGATCGTTTTCCACATAAACATCTTTTAATACTTTAAAGGACGTTTGTTTTTCCATTAAATATCCCAAAAACGTTTGAATGTTCTGACCACTTTTCTGTGAATATAAACACTTTCGAGGAATAACAACCTGATCACTAAAATTCTTATCGAGTTCATTTGCTTCAAACATATATTCCCATTCAAGAATTTTGGCTTCTCTTCCTCTTGTACGCTTTTCTTCTTTAAAAATTTTGGCATACAACTCTGGATGATTAGCAACAGAATATAATTTACCTTCTCCCCCGCCCAAATTGCTTTCGTTAAGGGAATAGCTTCTGCCATTTATATCATAAGCAATCATTTCATTGTCCTTTCCTTATAAATATCAGCTTCTGTATCTTTACAATTTTTTTTTCAAAAAATCGTACAATCCACTTTCTGTTTTATTTTTATGTGTTTTATTGCTATGTATTTTCTCCTGTCCTCGCTTTTTCTCCCCCTCCGTTGATTGGGTATGGCTCTGCGTTTTTTGCTCCTCAGAAGAATCCGATTTCGTTCTTTTCTCTTCTTTAGGAATCTCTTCTTGCTTCGGAGTACCAGTATACTTTTTGAAAAGTTCCGTTATCTGTTTTTCTGTCCAATCCGGATTCTTTTCACGAATGTATTTATAAAATACGCTATTTCGGATTTCTTCAGATGGATAAATAGAAATTTCTTTCCACTTAAGAGCATAAAAGTCAATTTCCGGCTCTTCCCATTTAATTTCTTCCCTGGTTAAACCAGAACTCGTATTAACCAGTACCGCGACACTTAAATCATCTGTCATGTCTTTGCATTCATCAGACTGCAAATATTGAATCGCTTCCTTTTTACACTTTTCTGTTGTTTCTTGCTCCTTAGATTTTCCCAACCCTAATGCATATGTAATAAACAGATTAGCAAACGGCACATTTACCTGAAATTTATAATCATGCAGTAAAAAAGGAACTACATTGTTATATACTCCATCTGTCATACATAATGCTGCAACCGGAGTGAATTTTGCTTTTCCCACTTCAAAAATGCGATTTGATGGCATTGCATAAACACGTCCCTCATCATCATTTTGTTGCTCTGTTACTAAATGATATTCTCCCTGATCATCCAATGCAATAATTCCAGAATCACCTGCGTTTCCATAGTACAACAATTTGCTACTCATAACTGCAACCGAAAGAGTTGTCTGATATTCTCGCTCGTTTCCTTCATCATTTTTTTCTACGTATCTTTCAATCGCATTTGCAGCGCCATGCATTGCCGCACGAATAACGCTGAAATATGTCTGATCATCTGAAACAAATGGTGGAAATTGCTCTTTTATTAACTTTGCAACGGTCTCCACTGCGATTTTGGAGGCTGTTTCCGCATGCTTACAGCTTCCAACGCCATCAGCCACTACTGCAATTTTCCATGATGAAGAAATAGCTGCAATCAAACTGGAATCATGGCAAGGCATATGCTTTTTAATATGATCTTTTCCCACAATTGAAAAGCAATAACTTGATAACATAACTTTCCTCCCATATATAATTTCACCATCGGGGAGCAAATGACTGCTTTGCTCCCCGACACTTTTTTAAATAATTATACTTTTATTTTGTTATCAAACAATAAATTCTTAGTTCCACGTATCTTTTTCTACATCCTGTGTGACGTAACGTTTTCCGGTGGATGTTTTCTTTACATCCTGTGTTGTTTTCAGCTGATCCGGCACTTGAATCTGTGCAGTCGTTCCTGGAGCCGAACTGGAAAATGCCACGATAGATGCATTAATAAAGTCTTTGACTGCCGGTAATCCATACGCACAATCATCTACTTTATAAAGCTTTGCATTTGAACTCAGCTGTTTGGCATCTGAAGTTGTTCCACCTGGCAGCAGAATAACATGAAGGGCTACTTTGTTCGTATCCACATATTTTTCACATAATTCTTTTGCTTCAGCAACTACACTGCTGTTGTACTTCGGGTCTGTCGAATATCCATCCGTAATAATAAAGATCTGCGGACGTTTGCACTGAATTCCCTTCGTCTTATAGGAGCTTTTTATTGCACGTACCGCATTCAATGACTGTTTCACTACATTATGAAAAGCCGTCACACCCACTTTATTCAGCGTAATTCCACCATGATACTCTGATAAGGGCGCCCAATCTTTTTCTGTAGTAACATCATCCGAAAATGTCATGACACAGAAGTCTGTCGTCTTCTTGTATTCCCCTTTCAAATCCGGATCCTGTCCAATCTGATTAAGCATATCCTCGGCTAACTTCAGGTTTGTTTTCTGTTGTCCCTCTTCCTTGAAGTCCATGGAAGTGCTGACATCAACAGCAACAATCATTGGCTGATGAAGCAACTGTGGTGTTTCAAGTTTGTAAACTTTCTGAGTTACTGGCATTTCTGCATAAGCATTTTTTTCTGAAGACATTTTTTCTTCCTCCTTGTTTATCTTTAATGTAATTTGTGGGTTCCTATTATATATATTATAAATGGATAAAAAACATAGAACAACCAATTAACAATATATATTGCATTTATTGGTATAATATGATAAAATTTTTGTGAAAAATAGATGAATTGAAAAGAAATATGAAATGGAAATAAGAAAAAATAAACAATAAAAACTTTGGCGATGTGGGGGAAAATGATAATAGATCACTACGATAATTTATCTTTTGATGAAAAAGAGTATTATAACAAGATATATTACGGAATATTAAAAGGAAAGGATTCAATTCGGCTCCTGGGATTATTTGATGCGAAAGTTCTGGACAAGATCATTATGGTACTCAAATATGAGCATGCTGAAATATTTTATGTGGATTTTCAAAGAATGGAATATGTCATAACCCCAGAAGAACTTATTTATTATATTCATTATACAATGCCGGTGGAAATGCGAAACAGGAAAAAACATGTTATGGAAAATTGGATTGCAGATAGCCTGGGGGGGATGAAAATTCAAGCAAGCGATTCGGAATCAGATATTTACAGGAAGGTTCATAATTATCTTATTCGAAATATTTCGTATAACTATGAAGCACTGCAAAATCCAGAAACGTATCCGGATGCATTTACAATAAGTGGGATTTTTGAAAATAAAAAGGCAGTTTGCGAAGGAATAGCGAAGGCATTTAAAGTGTTATGCGATTATGCGGGGGCAAAAAATGTGTATGTTGTAAATGGAACGGCTTTAAGTAAAAGGTTAAAGATGATATATCCTCATACGTGGAACATGGTAAAGTTTAATGGGCAATATAGTCACATAGATGTTACCTGGGATCTTGAACCTAGCAGGACGAGCAGATATAACAGGTACGATTATTTTATGGTTCCAGATGAATGGATGCAAAAGGATCATGATTATGATAACAGTATCAGATGCGACGCAGTAGAACAATCCTACTTTTATAGACAGAGCTGTTTGATTCCCGGACCTAATTCATTAAAAAAATTTTTAGATGAAAAACTGCAGAATAAGATATCTGTTTTATATTTTAGAATTAATGGGGAAAATGGTCTTCCTGACGATATAGATAGTAAGGTAGATAATATAGTGCAGGAAGCGGTGCGAAAGTATGCCACATCAGACTATATGATTCAAACAGTTTCAAATCAACTGCAGAATATATATTTCTATAAAATTAGTGACAGGTGGTGAAGAGCGTTGAGCGATGAATTACAGCGGGCGGATAAAGGCATTTCCGGTTTCCTGCGATCTTTAATGATGACAAGTACAGATCGGATAAATGCATGGAATCGAGGAATAATAGAATATCAGCCATGTTCTATTGATGCTTTTTTTACACCTGATCGTGGTGTATACAATGCAGTAATTTCCGGCGGTGAAAATAAAATGCGTGTAAAGGCCATGGCAGCTCAAGCGATCTGTGCGGTGAAAAATAATTTTCCTGTTGTAATATTACATGAAGGAAATTATGAATTAGAGGATCAAATAAGAAATGTTTTTGGCGGAAATGATAAATTTGTAGAAGTAAATAACGATACATCATGCTTTGAGCCGTTGTTTTCTTTAAATGAGTTGGAAATTGCAAATCAAATTATGGAAACCGCTTCCGAGTTATACGATATGGGATGGAAAGCCCGTTATTATATTGAAGGAATTGGGGAGTACTTGAAAAAAAGCGGCAAAAACCTGTCATTCAATATGTTTTCAACGTGTCCTCATGCACAGATGTTTGAAAAAGTGGAAAATTTGCGCATGCAGGGTGGCATTAACGATATAGAAGAACAACAAATCAAGTCAAAATTAATGAAAGGTCAAAGCGAAATTGACAAATTAGATACTTATATGGCGAGTTTAAAAATGGAAATGGGTGATTTACGATATATTCCGGGAAACGGTCAGCAACCAATCAATATCATCAGTGCACTGAATGATGCGGAAATCATTTGTATTGATATAGCGTCGGCAATGAATAAATTACTGCTCAATACGCTGGTATTTCAGTTAAAACTGGCTCTTTCAAAGGGAATCCGATATACATTAATTGTAGATTCTATATCCTTAAATGCAAATGAAGCATTTGCCAATTACTTAAAGGCACCAACAGACAGAATATGTACATTAATTGCTGCAGATGATTTTTATTCTATGGTAGGCGGTGACGAAAAAGCTTTTAATGCACTTATGGGGCGTTGCCAGATTGCGGTTGTGATGTCTCATACTTCTGGAAACAGTGCGACGAAGTGGGCTGAAATCTTTGGGCAATATGATAAATATGAAACCTCTTATTCCAGAGCGAAAGGTTCTAGTAAGAGAACACCATTTTCCTTGTTTGCCAGCCCATATCAGAATAACACAGTTAACATAAACGAGCGACGTGAATACGTGGTTAAGTCAGAAAAAATCATGAGAATGGGATATGGTGAAGCCTATGTATTGACAGCTGCGAGAGGGGAACTGGCGCATCTGATCTTAAATGATGAGTGATAAAAATTTGAATGAAAGGATATTTATAAAAAATGGCAAAAAGTAATGCTGAAAAAAGAGCCGCGTTCATTGAGAGTCTTAGAACTGATTCTGTGAGCCAGGAGCAAGCAGATGAAAAGAGAGAACAAGTGACCGGCAACAATGCAAGTGATAATGAAGATAATAATGAAAGTAATGGTGAAAATAAAGGAGAAGCACCGGAACTTGAGCGTTCATTAGATGAAGAAGTTGGCGAGGAACGATAATACCAAAATGGTATTGCAGGAAAGGATCTTGATATGAGTGTAGGAAAAAGCATTTTAGAAGGATCGGTTGTTTCAAGAAATGCGGCGCCGCGGATGCCAGTTAATTCCACCGTGGTATTAAAAGGAAAAATGAATGGAAAATCTGCCATGATAGGTCTTGATGAAGACTTGCTTAGCAAACAAATGCTCCTGGTTGGAGGAACTGGATGTGGAAAAAGTACACTTTTTTATCATATGATCCGACAGTTAAAAGATAAAATGACAGATGACGATGTTATGATTATTTTTGATACAAAAGGAGATTTTTATTCCAGATTTTTTGATTCATCCAGAGATTACGTTATTGGAAATTCCAGTCAATATTATGAAGAATCGGAACGATGGAATATATTTAAGGAGATCGTTGCAGATGGATGGGAAGACAAGCAGGTAATTCTCAATGTACAGGAAATATGTAAAGCTTTTTTTGAAGAACGAGTGAAAAAGAGTAACAATATATTTTTCCCAAATGCAGCACGAGATCTTCTGGCAGCAATATTAGTTACCATTGTACGTTTGGGAGCAGACAGTAAAGAATTTGTGAGAAAAATTTTTTATAATGATCGCTTTAAAGAATACCTGGATTCGTCATCAGGAGAAAAATTATGTGAGCTTTTAGAGGGGTATCCCGATATGAGATCTGTTTTAAGCTATATCAAGGGAAACAACCAGCAATCCCAAGGAGTTTTAGCGGAAATGTATTCCGTTGTTCGAGACATTTTTATAGGTGTTTTTAATGAAAAAGGTGGATTTTCACTTCGAAACTTTGTACGTCAGAAAGGTGGAAGAACTTTATTTATTGAATATGATCTTTCTATTGGAAATGTTTTGGCACCGGTATACAAGATAATGTTTGATCTTGCATTAAAGGAAGCTCTGGGGCAGACGAAAAACAGAGGAAATGTTTATGTGTCCTGCGATGAATTCAAACTAATACCTAATTTACAATACATAGAAGATGGGGTGAATTTTGGGCGTAGTTTAGGCGTGAAGATTTTTGCAGGACTGCAGAGTATAGAGCAGTTATATGAGACTTACGGAATAAGCAGAGGAAAAAATCTGGCAGCTGGTTTTTCAAGCATTATTGCATTTCGAGCCAATGATGTAACAACAAGAAATTACATATCTAATTTGTACGGAAAAAATATGGTATTGGAGCAATATCAGAAAATGAATGGAGAATGGGAAGAAGAAAGAAGAATGGGAAACACAGTAGAAGACTGGGACTTGAACAGCCTGAAGGTGGGAGAAGCAATCGTAGGTTTACCGTTTGAACAACCATTTCGGTTTTATTTTGAAAAGTATAGTGGGCAGTATTAAAAGAATATAAAGTTTTTTCGGGAAAAGCGTATTTATTATGATATATAAAATAGAAGCCCGGAATTACTTTAAGACAAAAGAAAGGAGAGAGGAAAAATGTCTTCAGAAAAAAATACTGACGCAGAAATGTTAATTCAGAAAGGTTACAAGCTTAAGATTCCGCAGTTGATGCACTAGCCAGTTGTCATTGCCGTTGATGTCAATAATTCTATGAACACCATGGAGGCGGGGCAGCAGAAAACAAACTTGAAGTTAATACAGGATGTGATCAATCAGATTGGACAGGATTCAGAATTGAAAGAGGAAGACAAGAAGACGATTGACCTCTGTGTTATGACATTTTCAGATGATGATGGCATGGAAGGTTGGCTGCCCTTATCAGAGTATCATGGTGGAACTACACGGAATAAGACAGAGTTTCATGATGTGGTGAAAAAGTCATTGAATGCGGTACGTACCATAAAAAAAATCTATACGATGCAAGGAATTCTATGCAAATGTCCGTTGGTTTTTATTATTACCGATAGAGACACGGATCCGAAGTACAATAGCAGTGAAGTCGCAGAAGTAAAAGAATTGTGTGAAAGATATGTAGATACCAACAAAGTAGCTCTTGATGTTATTCTATTGCCAGGTGGAACTGCTTCGGGTGTCGAACAGTTGAGTTCAAAGGTAAAGATTTATAAAGTAGACGATTGTACATATGAATTATCAGTGGTCAAAGAGTTTATTAATGCATCAATGAAACATAGAAGTGGGCCTTGCCCAATTGGGGTGCAGTCGCAGGATTTTTGGAATCCTTGGATAAGCCAGCCTGTAGGAAAAATATCCAACGAAAATCAATGTGTTGCGGACGATGCAGATGTCTGGGCATGATTTAGAAAAAAATAAAAATTCTTTCGGGGAAAAGCTGGATATTCAGATATATATCTATAAATGAGCAAATATCGAATTTTGCACAAACTTATCCCACAAACTTAAAAGCTTCTTCGAATG
>ENA-ORTN01000054-ORTN01000054.1-human-gut-metagenome-genome-assembly--contig:-NODE-54-length-107076-cov-9.015670_pt1 | contig 107076 bp, 74 predicted proteins | sample MGYA00242070_ERZ509189 | MGnify/ENA primary metagenome ERZ509189 (study PRJEB26280, sample SAMEA2338821) | human gut metagenome | biome: human gut; feature: human-associated habitat; material: faeces...
GCGGTGTCGAGAGATGTCTGTTTGGAAATGGAAAAGAGCTTCATTTTAAGAAATTGATGGACTTTGATACGATTGGTGGAAAGTCAAATAAAAATGGTGCCCGTTTTGATCTGGATGCAATGTATGTCAATTGGCTTGGACTTTCTCTAAAATGTTATCTTCCAAAATCAGAAAATAGTCTTAGTTATGTATGGGAATCACTGAAAGGAAAAATCAGTTATTGTAATATAAAACGGCTTATGTTTTCTAGTGGATGGCGATACTATGCAGAGATTGTTGTAAGTGGGGCTGCACCGACAAGAGTTTCAATTGGAACATCTACAATGGGAATTGATCCGGGTGTTTCAACAATAGCCGGTGTTTCAGAAGATGCCTGTGTATTGGAAGAACTGGCTCCGAATGCAATCCAGTATGAGAAAAAAATCCAAAAGATTTCACAGAGTATGGATCGCTCCAGAAGAATCAGTAACCCAAATAAGTATAACGAAGATGGAACTATCAATCGTTCTAATCGTGATCCATGGAAATACTCCAAAAACTATGTAAAAATGTGCCGACTGTTAAAATCATTGTATCGAAAAAAGCATGCTTATATCGTTGACAGTCACAGAGAACTGTGTAATAAGCTGATAACAATTGCAAAGTATTTCCCCGTGGAAAAGATGCACTTTCAAGCGCTTCAAAAAAAAGCAAAGGAAACCAGACGGCAGGAAAAGAAAACAGAAGTTAAGCAGAAAGATGGCACTGTAAAGGTGATTCAGAAATATAAACGAAAAAAACGTTTTGGAAGATCCATCAACCGCCGTGCACCTGCAAGATTTCTGCTAGAATTGAAAAGAAAAGCGGAGGCAGTTGGAGGTGTCTATGCAGAAGTAGATACAAAGGAATTTAAGGCAAGCCAATACAACCATGTAACGGATACTTATGAAAAGATTCCGTTGTCACAAAGAGAAAAGGAGATTGGAAAGCGAAAGGTACAAAGAGATTTATATTCGGCATTTTTAATTCGAAATGCAGATTTGGATTTTAAACATCCCGACAGAGAAAAATGTGAGTATGAATTTGAATATTTTGCGGATATGCAGGATCAGTTGATTTTAAAAATGAAGGAAAGTGGATTGTCGATGAGACAATGTTTTGGATTTTAAGAACATACATAAGGCTTCGGCATAGGTCTTTTGCTGAGAAAGTAGTACACGACGTATGAAATCCCATCAGCATAAATCCTGAACATAGTGGCTATATTTCAGTCTATAGGGCTGGATGATGCTGCCAGAATCTAAGGAATCCCACGGTTTTAACCGTGGGAGTATGTCAAAAAAATATTTTGTAACAGGTATGGTAATTGGCGCTGTAAAAGAGTAAAATAATAATACTACAACAATGCCGGAGTGCAGGAAGATTCTGTGGCTGTAAAAAGCCATGCAAGTGAAGCAATTTTCTGCTCGCTGGCATTGTGTGATGAGAGAGGAGAGAAACTATGGCAATTCAAATTAGCCCAAATGGTCGACTGATGACCATTCAGACAAATGATTCCAGTTATCAGATGCTTGCTGATAAAAATGGAGTGCTTCTTCATTTATATTATGGAAGCAGTATTGGTGCAGAGGATTTATCTGATCTTATTGTTAGAAGTGATGTTGGTTTTTCTGGAAATCCAGAGGAAGCAGGACTGGATCGCACATATTCACTTGATACACTGCCGCAGGAGGTTGCTTCTAGTGGTGTAGGTGATTTTAGGGATGATTCTGTTCGTCTGGTACATCCAGATGGCAGCTGTGCAGCCGATTTTCGTTTTGAGAGCTGTGAGGTCGTATCCGGTGCATATTCGATTCCGGGTATGCCAGCACTGTATGACACAGATAAAAAGAACAGTGAAACGCTGATCATTAAGATGAAGGAAAAGGCGTCAGGAGCAATTCTTCATTTATATTATGGTGTTTGGGAAGAGGAAAATGTAATTACAAGAACGGCAAGTTTGACTAATGCAGGTAAGGAGCCGATCTATATTGAGAAGTTTTTGTCATGCAGTATGGATATGATGGATCGCGATTTGGACCTTATCAGCTTCACAGGCCGTCATGCGATGGAGCGCACAATGGAGCGCACACCAGTTACGCATATTAAGACAGAGTTTGGAAGTATTAGAGGAACATCCAGTCATCACTATAATCCGGCAATGATTCTTTGTGACCGTCATGCAACAGAGGATGCAGGAGACTGCTTCGGTTTATGTCTTGCTTACAGCGGAAGTTTTACAGCAATGGCACAGAAGGATCAAAGAGATCAGATTCGTGTTCAGATGGGTATTAATCCGTATCAGTTTCGCTGGTGCTTAACAGAGGGAGAGACATTCTTTGCACCACAGGTAATTCTTTCATTCTCTAATCAGGGATTTAGCAAATTGTCACACCAGTATCATGATATATTACATGAGCATATGTGCAGAGGTCGTTATAAGCATGAGCGCCGTCCAGTTTTAATTAATAACTGGGAGGCAACATATTTTGATTTCAATGAAGAGAAAATTGAAAAGATTGCGGCACAGGCAGGAGAGCTTGGCATTGAGATGATGGTGCTTGATGATGGTTGGTTTGGAAAGCGTGATGATGACAACAGTGGCCTTGGTGACTGGTTTGTCAATGAAAAAAAGATTCGCGGAGGTCTGCCAAAGCTTTCAGAGAAGATCCATGAAAAGGGTATGAAATTTGGTCTTTGGTTTGAGCCAGAGATGATCTCAGAGGACAGTGATCTTTACCGTGCTCATCCAGACTGGGCAATCACAATTCCAGGACGTGTGCCAAATCATGCCCGCAATCAGCTTGTGCTTGATATGACAAGAAGTGATGTGCGCGACTATCTGATGGCTCGTTTTGAAGAAATTCTTGGAAACACTAAGATCGAGTATGTAAAGTGGGATATGAATCGCAGTATCTGCGATATGTACAGCCATATTTACAAAGGTGAGCAGTCAGGAGAATGCTATCACCGCTATATACTTGGCGTTTATGATTTGCTGGAGCGTTTTGTACAGCGTTTCCCTGAGATTCTGCTTGAGGGCTGCAGCGGCGGTGGCGGACGTTTCGATGCCGGAATGCTGTACTATTCGCCACAGATTTGGTGCAGTGACAATACAGATGCTATGAACCGTCTTGATATCCAGTATGGAACATCATTCTTCTATCCGATCAGTTCAGTTGGTGCACATGTATCTGCATGCCCAAATCACCAGACAGGACGAAGCGTACCTCTTTCTACAAGAGCTGATGTGGCACTTGCCGGAAGCTTTGGTTATGAGCTTGATCTTCGTCTTCTTTCAGATGAGGAAAAGGCACAAGTAAAAGAGCAGATCAAAGAGTTCCACGACTACTATGATTTGACGCACGAGGGAGATTATTACCGTCTTACAGAGCGTGATAATACAAGCTTTACAGCATGGGAATTTGTCGCAAAGAATAAAGAACGCGCACTTGTAGAAGTAGTAAAAAAGGATGCATGGGGCAATCCGCTTCCTGTTCATGTTGCAATCAAGGGACTCGAAGACAATTCAATGTATGTTTGCAGTTTAAATGGAATAAAGCGCAGCGGAAAGACCTGGAATCATGCAGGTATAACACTTCCGAAGTTTTTGAGTGCAGGCGAGAGTATGAAATTTACATTCATGAAGGTGGAGTAAACGAGCTATTGTTTTGTTCACGGGTCGTAACATAGATAAGCGGTGAGGCGAGTTGCTTTTACGAGACCGAACGTTGTAGCGGGACTTTCAAAACAAAGCATGATAATAGGTGGTGTAACAGGTACCCGCGGAAAAGAGAGGTCGACAAAACAATCGTCGAACAGCTTTCGTAAAACTTCCCCCGTGAACTCTAAAAATAAAAAAATGATATTTTTGAAAAAAAACACTTGACTAAATCGCAAAAGTATTCTATACTATAGAAGTCACGGCGATATAGCCAAGTGGTAAGGCGCGGGTCTGCAACACCCTTACCGCCGGTTCAAATCCGGCTGTCGCCTGTCAAGAGCTCTGAGAGATTCTCAGAGCTCTTTTTTTGCGTGAAATAAAAAAAGTGTTTTTCAGAAAACACTTGACAGATCAACATGAACGGATGCTTATGATTCCAAAAACATGGCTGGACGTATCTAGGGATACGTTCAGCCATATTTTTTGTTAGTATTCTAAGCAGCGATAGTAGCGGCGAATCTCCATTGGGTGGCAATTGATAGCTTCAAGATGTACATCAATTCTATTTGTGACGGCATGCGTTACAAGATGAGAAATAAAACCGCGATACTGTGGTTTAATCCCAATCAGCGGATAATCTGCCGCATCAATAATCGTGTAGTTTGCACAGATCTTCGGAAGGAAAGCAGCTACTCGAAGAGACAATGGACGGCTGGCATCTTCGCTGATAAAGAGTGTGACAGGAGTGTCGCGAGAAATGATTTCAAGTGTTCCATGGAAAAATTCACCGGAAGATACAGTCTTAGTTGCCATCCAGTGCATCTCCTCCCAATAGCACATGCCATAGGAATAGGTGGAACCCCACTGGTTTCCAGCACCGACAAAATAGTGGAGAGTATCGTTACAGTGCTTTTTTGCAAATTCTTGTGCAAAGGAATCCGAAGATTGCTCAACAGAGATCAAAGCATCTGCGAGATAACAGTCAAAATTTTCATAGCAGTCATCATAACAGTCAAATTCATGACGAAGAAAGAGAATACGGTCAGCAGCCATAAAGAGTTTTAACTGTTCATTTTGCGGATATGAGATGCATAGCTCACATAACTCGCGCAGATGAGGATTTGGATTGTCAAGGAAAGCAAGAATAGTGGCATGTGCTGCATGTGCTTTTTCAATGGCTTTAACTATTTCAGGTGTACTGCCAGTCACAGATGAATAAATAAGAAGTGTACCATCCATGATACGTCGATTGCCAGTTGTTATATATTCAGCTGCATTTTCGGCGAATACTTCCATTGACGTAAATTCTTTCATATGAGAAACTGTCTGCATGGCAGATGCGTATGTACCGCCAATTCCCAGAAAACATATATTTGTAATACCTTTTTCAAAGATGGCATCCAGAAATGGATTGATTTGATGGCGCAGAGCGAGTGCACCGTTTACAGATTGACGTAACGATTCTTCTTGAAACTTCAGCATAAAATCCCTCCATAATACAATTATTTGATAAAAACATTATACAATGTAATATTATAACATATAATAATAAAAGGCAAGAAAAAAAATTGCAGTCTTCTGCAACTTTTTTCCTGCCTTGTAAATAAAATATCAATTATTTATATTAGAGATAAACTGTGTGTTTAAATTTTGTGTGCGTATGGTATAGGAGATTCGATCACCGCGCACAAGAGAGCGTGAATAATGGATCGGTGTGCCGTCAACTGCAAAACACGTTTTTTGTAAAAGAAAAAGAGGATCGCCAGCCTGACAATGAAGGATGGATGCCTGCTCAGCATTTGCAATGCGGACAGCAATCTCACATACAGATTCACCGCGAGATACGTTATAGTAGTTAGTGAGCAGTTCATAGAAAGAAATATCACCTGTTATGCGGTCAAGAAAATCTGGATAAGTTAAAGAAGAAATATAAATTTCATCTAAGGCAAGCGGTGAATCATCCTCAAAAATTAGACGCTGCACGTAACAAACTGGTTCATTAGGCTGAAGAGAAAGCGTTTCACATAAAAAATCATCAGAAGGCTGTAGCTCTTTTTTTAATAGAAGATGATGTGATTTATGTCCGATTGCAGACAAATAATTTGTAAAGCCAGACTGTTCCTTTAGATCAACGCTTCTTGAAGGGGTGGAAACAAACGTACCTTTTCCACGATGCTTTTCAAGGATATGCTGATCTGTTAGCTGTTGGATGGCCTTGCGGACAGTAATGCGGCTTACCTGATACTGTTCACACAATTTTTCTTCACTGGGAAGACGATCCCCTGGAAGATATTTTTTTTCTCTCAAAGCCTGACGTATCTCAGCTTCAAGCTGTATATAAAGTGGTTTAAGACTATTTGTGTCTAACATAAAAACCCCCTGATATTTATTATTAAGATAAAGACGTTATAAGATGTTATATTACATGTATCAAAATTAAGTATAGTAAAAAAAGAGAGAAAAGTCAAGGTTGGTGAACTTAAAATCATGGCTCTGAAAAGGTATAAAAAAATTTATTACTTTAATGTGCTAATTAAAAAAAACTACTTGACAAATGGGTAAAATAGGTATAATATAAGATAAAACGTTATATAACGTTATAATACAAATGGCTACCGTGTTATATGAAGCCAGAATACAAATATGGAGGGTTACACATGAAAGCAGAACATCTTTCCCAGATCCAGGCTGCAGTAGCAGCTGTTAAAGAGAGAAAAACAATCCGCAGATTTTATTTCGTTGCATGCGGAGGCTCTCAGGCATCCATGATGCCAATTCAGTACATGTTTGACCGCGAGACCAGCATTCCGTCCGCTATTTACACTTCTAACGAGTTCGTAAAGGCAACACCGAAGGTGCTGGACGATACCTGCGTTGTATTAACTATTTCCCATTCCGGAAATACACCAGAGACTGTCAGAGCAGCAGAGCTTGCAAAGGAGAAGGGAGCAGTTTCCATTTCTCTGACCAACCTTGTTGATTCTCCGCTGTGGAAGGCTTGTGAGTATCCGATCCATTATGAGCATGGTCCAGAGGCAGATCCAAATGATCTTAGCAAAGTAATTCTGTACACACTGGCATTTGATATGCTGAATGTAGTTGAGCCGTCTGAGAAGTGGGTAAAGGGCGCTGAGTCCTTAAATAATCTTGCAGAGGTAACAGAGCGCATCAAGGCAAAGTATGCAGATTTTGGTTCACAGTGGGGCAAGGATTACAAGCGTGAGACTGTAATTTACACAATGGGAAGCGGAGCAAACTATGGCGAGATGTATTCTCTTGCAATCTGCCTGTTTATGGAAATGCAGTGGATTCATTCTAATTGCATCCATTCAGGAGAGTATTTCCATGGACCATTTGAGGTAACAGACTTTGATGTACCGTTTGTACTTGTTAAGGGTATTGGAGCAACTAGAGAATTGGATGAAAGAGCTTACAATTTCTGCAGCAAGTTTTCACAGAAGCTGGCAGTAATTGATGAAGCAGAGTTTGATTTAACTGGAATTGAGCCAGGTGTACAGGAGTATGTAGCACCGCTGTTAGCTGGCACAGTTGTACGTGAGATGATTGATTCTCTTGCACATGAAAGAGGACATGCTCTTTCAGTCCGCAGATATATGTGGCAGATGGAGTATTAATAAGTAAGGTCTCCTGCTTTTACTGCATGAAGCAGGAAAGCAGGAGACTGTTTTTATTATAGTTCACGCAGTTTTGCAAAAGAGCGTCTCGTGAACAGCAATATTTTTAACAGACAGGAGGACGCATAAATGAAGCTGATTGCAGTTGGTGATAATGTAACAGACTGTTATCTTGATGAAGGCATTTATTATCCGGGAGGAAATGCAGTTAATGTTGCAGTGGATTGTAAAAGAGACGGCGCCGAGAAGGTAAATTATATTGGCGTGTTTGGAAATGACGATAGGGCAGATTATATTAGAGCATGCATGGAAGAGGAAGGTGTAACATGCGAGCGCTCAAGAAAGGTATTTGCACCGACCTGCCAGCCGGGTGTAAAGATAAATGAGGAAGGCGACCGAATCTTTGTCGGAGGAATACGCGATACCTGCCAGCATTTGTTTTCAATCAGACTTCAAAGAGAGGATCTGGAAGTGATCAAGGAGTATGATATTTGTCATACGAGCTGCTATTCTAATTTGGAATATGAGCTTGAAACCTTAAGTCGCGTATGCAAGGTTTCATTTGACTTTTCAGATGAGCATGATGACGATTATATGAAGCGAGTTTGCCCATTTGTCACTTATGCATTTTTCTCTGGCTCCGATATGTCTGAGGAAGAAATCCATGCGCTTGCTAAAAAGGCAGCAGGATATGGAACAAAGATCATTGGCATCACACGTGGATCAAAAGGTTCTGTATTTTATGACGGAACAGAGTTTTACACACAGGGAATTTGCAAGGTAGATGTAGTAGATGCAATGGGCGCAGGCGATGCCTTTATCGCAGCATTTTTACGTCACTATGCAGACAATAAAGATATGAAGGAAGCGCTTAGCTATGCAGCAGAGCGCGCAGCGTATGCATGTACCTACGCGGGTGGATTTGGTCATCCGCACAAAGCATGAGAAGGAGGAAGACTATGAACAGACGAGTAATGGCAGTAACAGCAGCGGCAGTAATGAGTATGTCCAGTTTTGCAGTACCGGCAATGGCAGATGAGGAAGAAGCTGTTTCCATTCAGATTAGTGCTCCTATAATGTCAATGGATCCATTGATTGGCGGAGATTCAACTAATGTTGCAGTAATCTCCAATACAATGGAAGGATTGTTCGTGGTAGACGCAGATGGACAGATTCAGAATGGTCTGTGTGATTCCTATGAGGTATCTGATGATCAGAAGACATATACTTTCCATATTCGTGACAATGCAAAGTGGAGTGATGGTACACCAGTAACAGCACAGGATTTTGAGTATGCTTGGAAGAGAAATGCGACTGCTCAGGGGGATTACAGCAAATTTACATATCAGATTGAGATGGCTGCTATTAAAAACTATGAAGCAGTTACATCAGGTGAGGCAGATGCTGATGAGCTCGGAGTTACTGCAGTTGATGATAATACATTACAGGTCGAACTGGAATATCCAGTCCCATTTTTCTTAAATCTTTTGACCTTCTCTCCTTGGGCACCTGTAAAAGAGAGCAAGTTAACTGAAGAGGGCGACCAGTTTGGTGTAGATAAGGACAGTGTTTTATATTGTGGTGCTTATACACTTGATCAGTGGGACGTTGGTGGAAATACTATTGTACTTAAGAAGAATCCTGATTACTGGGATGCAGAAAATGTAGATGTAGATGAGATCGATCTTGTTGTTATTAGTGATACGCAGCAGGCTGTTATGGCTTACCAGAATGGAGATGTTGATAATGTGACATTGACAGGTGATATGGTCAGCATGTATCAGGATGATCCGGAATTTTCAAATGTGTTAGGATCCTTCAATTATTATCTGATGGTTAATACCACGAAGGATGGCTATGACAATAAGGATCTGCGTCAGGCAATTGCATATGCAATCGACAGAGAGAGCCTGTGTACAAATGTGTTAAATGACGGTTCTACTCCAGCTTATAACATGGTTATGAAAGGCCTGGTAAGCAATGCAGACGGCGAAGATTTTGTAGATGCAAGCGGTCAGTACTTCCAGTATGATACTGAAAAGGCAAAGGAGCTGTGGGCTAAGGCACAGGAAGAAACAGACTTAAGAGAGATCAATATCATTTATGATGAGGAGAAGGATTTTGCAGCCAATACAGCAGCCTTCATTCAGTCGCAGCTTGAGAGTACACTGGACGGTTTAACTGTGAACATCAGCAGCACACCAAAGAAAAACAGAATTCAGCTGGCACAGGATCATGATTATGATATCGAGCTGTGGGCTTGGGGTCCAGATTATGCAGATCCGACCGCAATCTTAGCAATGTTTGAATCTGATCATCCGTCAAACTATTCTCTGTGGTCAAGTGATGAGTTTGACAAGCTGTACAACGAAGCAAACACTACACTGGCAGGAGATGAGACTGCACGCTGGGATAACCTGATCAAGTGCAACGATATCTGCACCGAGAATGCAGGCTGCATTCCGCTGTTCCAGACTGGTTCTGCAACACTTACAAAGTCTAACGTAACTGGAATTACAGAGCATAATACTGGTGTTCCATGCTACTACAAGTTTGTAGAGAAGGATTGATATAAAATAAAAAAAGTGCAATCGTATCTGCACACAAAGAGGATGTGCCCGGGCGAAGCAGCTTTGGACATATCCTCTTTTTAAAAAGTTACTGTTTACAGACTTTGCAAACGGTAGCAAAAAGTCTTTGACAGGAGGAAAATCCGAATGAAAAAATTTGTATTAAAGCGAACCTGCATCGCATTGCTGACAGTCTTCCTGATCTTGCTGCTTTTGTTTCTGATGCTTGATTTTATGCCGGGTTCGCCGTTTAATAATGAAGAAAAAATGAGCGCAGAGCAGATCGCGGATCTGTATCACAAATATGGACTAGATCAGCCAATTATCAATAGATTTTTCTTGTATCTGAAAAATATGCTTCACGGTGATTTTGGTATTTCTTACAGCCTTCAGGTAAACATGAAGATCAGTGAAATGATTGGACCAAAGATTTTAGTCACAATTCGTCTTGGTCTTCAGGCAGCACTTGTAGGAACTGTGATTGGTGCACTGCTTGGAATCATCGCTGCGCTTCGTAAAAATACATGGGTTGATACCGTTACCACTATTATTTCAGTTCTTGGTGTCAGCCTTCCATCTTTTGTATTTGCGCTTTTACTTTCCTACTTCTTTGGATTTAAGTTTAAGCTGTTTCCGTTTATCTACAATACAAAAAATGAATTTCAGTCGTCGATTCTTCCAACCATTTCACTTTCTATGTTTACTATTGCAAGTGTAGCGAGATATACAAGATCAGAAATGGTAGATATTTTAAATTCGGATTATTATCTTCTGTCAGATTCAAAGGGACTTCCGAAGGCAAAGCTGATAGTTCATCATGCTATTCGAAATGCGATGATCAGCGTTATTACAGTATTGGCTCCATTGATCGTAAATTTAATGACGGGAAGTCTTGTAGTAGAGAAAGCATTTAGTATTCCGGGACTAGGAAGTCTTTATGTAAGTGCGATCCAGTCAAATGACTTTAATGTTGTGCTTGCGATCAGCTTTATTTACAGTTTAATGTTTATCTTCACTATGCTTCTGGTTGATATACTCTATGGTGTGATTGATCCTAGAATACGACTGGCGAAAGGAGAATGAGTATGAATCGATTTGAATTCAATACAGGAGACCACAAGGAGGAAGAAGAGAAGGTTCTTGTTGGTCGTTCCTATGGAAAAGAGGTTTTGTACCGCTTTCGTAAAAACAAGGGTGCATGGATCAGCTTTTTTATTATCATTCTTCTAATTGTGATTGCGCTTGCAGCACCGGCTGTCAGTTCGTACTCTTACAAAGAAGTGCATTCTGAATATAGCAATCTGCCGCCAAGGATTCCGGGACTGGAAAAGCTTGGAATTTTTGATGGTGTAAGCCATGGCCAGAACATGTATGAGGCAAAAAATTGTACTGATAAATATTTCTTTTTTGGAACAGATAATTTAGGAAGAGATATCTGGACAAGAGTATGGGAAGGTACCAGAATTTCTCTTCTCATTGCAGCACTGGCTGTTATCATTGATGTGTGCATTGGTGTGATTTATGGTCTTGTTTCTGGTTATTTTGGCGGAAAAGTAGATATGGTCATGCAGCGTATCACAGAGATATTAAGCAGTCTTCCAACACTGGTTGTGGTAACGTTAATGCTTGTTGTTATGAAGCCGGGTCTTGGAAGTATTATAATTGCGCTTATGCTTACAGGATGGATTAACATGAGCCGTATTGTGCGCGCACAGGTGCTTAAATTAAAGGATCAGGAATTTGTGCTTGCCGCAAGAACGCTTGGCGTTAGCAATCGTGATATTTTGTTTAAGGAGATTTTGCCAAATTCGCTTGGTCAGATTATTATTACTTTTATGTTTTCCATACCAAATGCGATTTTCCTGGAGGCATTTTTAGCATTTGTAGGTCTTGGTGTTCCGGCGCCGATGGCCTCTCTTGGTTCTCTGATAAATGATGGATATAAATCAGCAATGACTTACCCTCATATGGTAGCAGCGCCTGTCATTGTCTTGGGTGTTTTAATGCTTGGCTTTAATTTATTTGCAGATGGACTCAGGGATGCCATTGATCCGCAGCTTAAACAGATGTAACAGGAGGTAAACGAGATGGAAAAAAGAGAACCGGTATTAAGTATGAGAGATCTGGCAGTTTCCTTTCAGGCTTCCTTTGGCAAGATTCGTGCAGTGCGTGGTGTGAATATGGATGTATATCCTGGAGAAACTGTTGCCATTGTAGGAGAATCTGGAAGTGGAAAATCTGTTTCTGTAAAGACAATTATGGGAATTACAGCGCCAAATGCAGTCATTGAAAGCGGAACAATTAAGTTTCGCTTTAAGGAAAATGGAAAGGAGCAGGTTGTTGATCTGCTGAAGCTTTCAAAAAAAGAAATGCAACATAGAATCAAGGGAAAGCGTATTGCAATGGTTTTTCAGGATCCTATGACTTCACTTGACCCGACGATGACAATTGGCAGGCAGCTGACAGAGGGCATGCGTTATCACCTTCATTTATCACAGGCAGATGCAGATAAGCGTGCAGAAGAGCTGCTTGAAATGGTAGGAATTGAGTCACCAAAAGAGCGAATGAAGAATTATCCTCATCAGCTTTCAGGCGGAATGCGTCAGCGTGTTGTAATTGCAATTGCGCTGTCATGTAATCCAGATCTTTTAATCTGTGATGAGCCGACAACGGCACTTGATGTTACGATTCAGGCAAGAATTTTGCAATTGATTTTGAATTTGCAGAAGAAACTTGGAATTGCAGTTATTTTTATCACACATAACCTTGGTGTAGTTGCAAAGATCGCCGATTATGTGAATGTTATGTATGCTGGAAAAGTAGTAGAGACAGGAAAGGCAGAGGATATCTTTTTCGATCCGCGTCATCCTTATACATGGGGACTTCTTTCAAGTATGCCAGATTTGACAGGAGATAAAAAGGAGCGTTTGTATACGATTCCGGGCAATCCGCCAAATTTGGCAAATGAAGTAAAGGGTGATGCATTTGCTGTGCGAAATCCATATGCACTTAATATTGATTTTGAGGAAGAACCTCCAATGTTTGAGATCAATGAGCATCATCAGGCTGCTACGTGGCTTCTTCATCCAGATGCACCAAAGGTAGAAATGCCGCAGACTTTAAAAAAGAGAATTGAGCAGCTTCGCAGAGAGGAAAAGCGATATGCAGAAACGGAGGGAGCTTATGGCACAGACGAATGAACCACTGCTTAGTGTGAAAGGTTTAAAACAATATTTTCCAGTAAGCAAAAAATTTACGGTGCGTGCTGTGGATAATATATCCTTCGATATTTATCCGGGAGAAACCTATGGATTAGTAGGTGAGTCTGGAAGTGGAAAGTCAACAACAGGCCGTTCTATTATTCGACTGTATGATCCGACAGAAGGCACGATTCTTTTTAATGGTGAGGATATCAGCAAGAAGTTGACGGCAAAACAGGAAAAAATGCTTCGTTCTGATATGCAGATGGTCTTTCAGGATCCTATGGCTTCCTTAAATCCGCATAAAAAGATTTTGGATACTATTGCGATGGGTCTCGATGCGCATCATCCTCATATGGATCAAAAGGAGCGCGTAGAGCGCGTGTCCAAAATGATGGAGATGGTAGGTTTAAATCCAGCCTATATGAACCGTTATCCTAATCAGTTTTCTGGTGGACAGCGTCAGCGAATCGGACTGGGAAGAGCATTAATCATGAATCCAAAGTTAGTAATCGCAGATGAGGCAATAAGTGCACTTGATGTTTCAATTCAGGCACAGGTCGTCAATTTGATGAAGGATATTCAAAAAGAAACAAATGTTGCATATCTGTTTATTGCACATGATCTTTCTATGGTTCGTTATATTTCAGATCGAGTAGGTGTTATGCATAAGGGTCATCTTGTAGAAACTGGATTGACAGAAGAAATTTTTGAACATCCGGTTCATCCATATACAAAATCACTTTTGTCTGCAATTCCAATTGCAGATCCGGTGATTGAAAGAAACAGAGAGCCGATGGTATATCAATATGAAAAGAGTGGCTTAAAATATGATGATTGCGTTATGGTAAATGTTTCTGAAACACATCAGGTTTTAATGGAAAAGAAAATATAAGCAGCAGACCGTCTGAGGACAACTAGTCTTTCAGGCGGTTTTTTTAATCTTAATTAAGTCTTAAGGAAAAGTAAAAACTAGTTCGTTGACGTATGTACTGCTAAGTGGTAGGATGGTAAAGGCAGAGCCAGCAGGGACAGACAAAAGATAGCGTCCCTGTCCCTAAAAAACGAGGTTGTAGATAGATGAAAGAATTAAAAAAAGAAGATCTCCAGATCACAGAGCTGATACATCATTTTGTGCGAGAGCATGTGGAGGCTGGAGATATATGTATTGATGCGACTGCAGGCTGCGGAAATGATACGCTGTTTTTATGTGAGTTAACAGGGGCTAGAGGTGAGGTTATGGCATTTGATATTCAGCCGCAGGCTCTTGAAAAGACGGCAACACTTCTTGCTGAGCATGAGTGTATGGCAGAGCTGGTGCTTGACTCCCATTCAAACATGGCTGACTATATGTCTGAGGGAAGTGCTGCATGCATCATGTTTAATTTTGGTTATCTGCCAGGTGCAGATCATAAGATTGAGACAAAGGCACAGACAAGTATTGCGGCGATTAAGGCAGGACTTTCTATTTTACGAAAGGGCGGCATCATGACACTTTGTTTATATGATGGAAGCGATGTCCAGAGAGAGGAAAAGAAAGCTATTTTAAAAATGTTAAAGGAGCTAGACTCAAAGACATATCTTGTTATAACAAGTTGCTACTATAATCGCCCAAATAATCCGCCTATGCCTGTATTTATCCAGAAATTAGAGGGAAAAGACAGCAGTTGCATTTATGGTTTTGGATTGGTATAATGTGAGTATTCAAAGAGTATTCAAATTTTGCTTGGAAAAATTAGAAAAGAGGTATGAAGAAATGAATTATAAAAAGCGCAGAGATGAAGTATTATCAAAGATGGAGAAAAATTCTGTTCTGGTCCTTTATTCAGGAGTGAGACATCATGTGAGTGCAGATGAGTATGCACCATTTGAGGCAAACAGAAACTTCTTTTATCTTACAGGCATTCGCCGCGAGAATATGATGTTAATTTTGGATAATGCGACTGAGGAGCCGACAGAGACGCTTCTTATTGAGGAGGCTGATCCAGACCGCGAGCGTTGGATGGGAAAGAAGATGACCGTCGATGAGGCAAAGGCGCAGGCACAGATCGAGAAGGTTGGCTTTATCGACACCGAGAAAGGTATCATAAACCGTATGCTGACAAGAGAGGATGTCTATACCGTATATTTTGATACTTACCGTCATGATATCGATGATCTTGAAGATTACAACATGATGAAAGCACGCGAGTTTGCACAGAAGTACCCGGGTGTGCGCGTGAAGGATTGTGCGCCGATCATCGCTGAGATGAGAATGCAGAAGGATGAGGATGAGGTTTCCTTGATTCGTGAGGCAATCAAGCTTACAGACGGCGGATTAAAGAATTTGATGACCAACTTGACACCAGGTCAGATGGAGTATCAGGCACAGGCTGATTTTGAGTACAGCATTAAGAGAAATGGTGCTGACGGCGTTGCATTCCATACTATCGCAGGAAGCGGTATCAATGGAACGATGCTTCATTATGTAACAAATGAATGCGAGTGCAAGGATAATACATTGCTTCTTCTTGATCTGGGTGCGAAGTATAAGGGTTACTGCGCTGATATCACCAGAACATATCCTGTAAACGGTAAATTTACTGAAAAGCAGCGTATGGTTTATGAGGTTGTGCTGGCTGCAAACCGCGCTGTTGCAAAGACAGCAAAGCCGGGTATGACACTTCGCGAGTTAAATGATGTGTGTAAGAAGGTTCTTGCCGAAGGCTGCATTCGTATGGGGCTGATTGAGAAGGAAGAGGAGATTGGAAAATATTACATGCACGGTGTTTCTCACCATCTTGGAATCGATGTTCATGATGTAAGTGTTGCCTCAAACAGCAAGCTTCGTCCAGGTGCTGTTATCTCAGATGAGCCAGGTCTGTACATTGATGAATGGGAGATCGGAATCCGTGTTGAAGATGACCTTTTGATCACGGAAGACGGATGCGAGTGCCTGTCTGAGGACGTAATGCGCACCCCGGATGAAATCGAAGCATTCATGGCAGAGGCACACAAGTAATAACTTCTTGTTGCGAAGGGTTCTAATTTTTGATAGAATGAAATTATTCATATCCAAGGAGGCGCCAAAAGGTGAAAAAGTATAAGAAAATATTGATAGACGCTATCCTGTTTTTTGTAATTATAGGATTGACACTGTATGGTGTTTTCCATGGGGAGGATCTTTCAGGACTTAAAGATGCAATTAAAGAATGTAATATCCTGTGGCTAATTCCAGCAGTCCCGCTTGTGTTATTTTTTATCGCTGGCGAGAGTATTGTCATATGGCATATGCTGGATTGCTACGGGATTTATGTAAAGGAAAGGTTTTGTTTTCTTTTTTCAGCGGTTGGATTTTTCTTTAGCTGCGTCACACCGTCAGCGACGGGTGGACAGCCGATGCAGATTTACTTTATGAAAAAGGAAGACATTCCTGTTCCGATAGCAACGGTTATTTTGCTTGTTGTCACGATTACGTATAAGTTTGTACTTGTCGTTGTGGGAATAGGTTTGTGGCTGTTTGCAGGGGGATTTTTAGCAGAGTATGTGGCAGAAGCGAGATGGGTCTTTTATCTGGGCATTTTGTTGAATGTCGGCTGTGTGATACTTATGTGCGTAGTCGTATTTCATCCGTCATTTGCCAAAAAGACATTAATACTCGGAGCAAAGCTTCTGGAACGGATACACATTTTAAAACATAAAGAAGAACGCTTAGATAAAATAGAGCGCTCCATGAATCATTATCATGAGGCAGCCGAGTTTATGAGCAGTCATTGGGGGATGATTGCAAGAGTTTTTGTAATCACGGTTGTACAGCGATTTGCAATGTTTGCTGTAACATATTTTGTTTATCGCGCGTTTTCTTTAAACAGTATGAATTTTTTTGAGGTCATGTTTTTACAGGCTGTTATATCGGTGTCAGTTGATATGCTTCCGCTGCCAGGTGGAATGGGTATCAGTGAGGGATTGTTTATGGTGATCTTTAAAAAAGTATTTGGGGAGGCACTTTTGATTCCGGGACTGATTTTAAGCCGTGGACTTGGCTATTACAGTGAGCTGTTTTTATCAGCAATATTTACGCTTGTAGCTGTGGTAGTATTTCAGGTGCGTGAACACAAAAAAAGTAAAGTAAAATAAGAAAATCCGGACTCAGATATGCGCTTATGTTAATGGCAGTTCACAGGATGGATTATGAGGGATACAATGATAGGATTTTATGATTATACAGTAATATTGACATACATAAGCTTGGCATCATCAATCTTGGGAATGATTAGTGCCTGCTATGCAAGAATAGGCTGGGCAATCTTTTTTCTGGGTATGTCTGGTCTTCTTGATACATTTGATGGCAAGGTAGCCAGAACAAAGAAAAACAGAACAGAGGATCAGAAACGCTTTGGCATTCAGATAGACTCGCTTTGTGATATTGTCTGCTTTGGCGTCTGCCCTGTAATTATCTGTTGGTTTTCAGGAATGCAGACACCGTGGGAAGTTTCAATTTTGATTTTTTATTGTCTGGCGGGATTGATTCGTCTGGCATATTATAATGTAATGGAAGAGAAGCGTCAGCAGGAGACTGATGAAAAGAGAAAGTATTATCAGGGTCTTCCGATCACTTCTATTGCAGTCATTTTACCATTTTTGTATGCAATCTCAAATCTGTGTCAGGATAATTTTGAGATCGTGCTGAGTCTTGCGATGCTGCTTACCGGTCTTTTATTTGTACTTAATTTTAAATTTCCAAAGCCGAACAACAAACAGCTTACTGTGCTGATCATTGTTGTGGCAGCAGTTGTTCTGTACCTTCTGTTTTGCTTTAACTGGAAGGAATATTATGGCTGGAATTTATCTGATCTAATGTTCTGGAAACACAAAAAAGGATAAGACAAAATTATGAAAGAAAAAACAAGCAGACTTTTAACATTTTTATATACAACATCAGTTGGAAATAGGCTTCTTCGTATTCTTGTCAGTCCGGTCGTATCGAAGGCGGCAGGATGTGTGATGAACAGCAGATTATCTTTACTTGCTGTTTCTGGATTTATAAAGTCACAAAATATTGATGTGTCAGAGTTTGAAAAAACAAGTTTTTCTTCCTATAATGATTTCTTTACAAGAAAGCTAAAACCAGATGCAAGATTACTGGCGCAGGGAGATGATATACTTATCAGTCCATGTGATGCAAAGCTTACGATTTTTCCAATCACGAATGATTCACGCTTTTTGATCAAACAAGGTCAGTATACAGTACAGAGTCTGCTTCGTGATGAAAAACTGGCAAAACAGTTTGAAGGCGGTATTTTGTGGCAGCTTCGCTTAAGTGTAGATGATTATCACCGCTATATTTATCCAGTGAGCGGCAGACGTTCTCATGAGCGCACAATTAATGGTGTTTTCCATACGGTGCAGCCGATTGCGCTTGAACATTGCCCAGTATATAAGGAAAACACCAGAAAGTATTGTATTATTAAGACGAAGGAATTTGGCACGATTTTAATGATGGAAGTCGGTGCAATGATGGTTGGACGAATTACCAACCATGAAGCAGAGCCAGGTTATGTGACTCGCGGCGAGGAAAAAGGATATTTTGAATTTGGCGGCTCTACCATTATACTTCTGACGCAAAAAGGTGCTGTTCTTCCAAGAAAGAATATTTTGTACCGAAGCGCCAGGGGAGAAGAAACGCGTATAAGACAGGGAGAAAAGATAGGAAAAGTTAATAATAATCAGCGATGATTTTTTACAGCGGCAGCTTAAGGATGATAGTACTTCCTTCGCTGTCGCTTTCGCTTACATAAACTGTTCCATTATGAAGCTGTGCAATTTCGGCAACTAGTGCAAGTCCAAGACCGGCACCGCCCATTGTGCGGCTTCTTGATTTATCAACACAGAAAAAAGGTGTAAAGATTTTTTCTTGATTTTCAGGAGCAATGCCAATTCCCGTATCCTTGATGCTAATTAAAGCAAATCCATTTTCATCTTTTATATTAATGTGCACACTTCCATCGGGATGATTGTACTTGATTGCATTTTCAACAAGATTAAAAACAGCACGGTAGAGAAGAAGATAGCTTCCAGTGACGATACAGTCTGTTTCAGATTGGGAAAGCTTAATCTGTTTTTGATCAGCAATTGGTGCAAGATCACAGAGAACTTCATCAGCGAGTGCTGCAAGGCTTATTGTATCAGAGCGTTTTACACGCTGCATTCCAGTCATATCAAGCAAAATCGAAGCTAAATGGCTAAGACGGTTTGTCTGCTCAAGAATCGTGGAAAAAAGTGTCTGGTATTCTGAAACGGAAGGTTCTTTCTTTTTGGAAAATACTTCAAGATTTGTCTGCATTACAGCAAGCGGAGTTCGAAGCTCATGGGCTGCGTTGGCAGAAAACTGCTTTTGAACGTCAAATGCGTTATTCAAACGGGCAAGCATCTGATTAAAGGCTTCTGTCAGCTTAGAAATTTCATCATGGCTTTCTGGAACATCAATGGAAACAGAAAGATTCTGTGCCTGAATATCAGAAATTTTTTTACTGAGGCTGCGAAGCGGAGCAAGGCTTTTACGTGTAAGAAACCAAGTTGACAGACTGCTTATTAAAATAACAACAATGGTTACAGCAAGACTTTTGATCATGAAAAGCTGCTTTGTCTGGGCAAGCTGATCATTAATTTGCGGAAACAGCATAGATGGATCAACCTGAAATGTGATAGGGGAAGAGTCATTCTGATCAATATGGATCACGTAATCGTGCAGATCATCCATTCCAGAGACGGCAGAATGACTTATAAAAAAATACATAAAAATGCAGGCAACTGTGACAAGAAGTGTTGTCAGCGCAGTAAGACGCCATTGAAGCGTCATTTTTGCAAAGAAGGAGCGCAGAGGCGCTTTTTTTTGTGTGTGAGTCATAAGAATCCTTTCCTTATTTAAATATTTAATCATTACAGCAGTCTGCGTTAAGCAGATATCCTTCGCCTATCTTATTTTGAATAGGATCGTATCCAAGAGCTGCGCGAAGCTTCTTTCTAAGCGATGAGATATGAACACGGATGGAATTACTGAAGCTGTTGACACTTCCGTCCCAGATATGCTCAATCAATTCTTCAGGACTGATTACCCGATCTGGATGAAGAAGAAAATATTCTAACAGGCTACTTTCTTTTCGCGTTAGGGAAAGTGGCATATGATCAATCTGGGCAAGTCTTGTTTTTGTGTCAAATGATATGCGGCCGCAAGTCAGGCAGATATTTTCCTGAATAAATTTGCGCCGTGTGAGGCTTCGTATTCTAGCCTCAAGCTCTTCAAAATGGAAAGGTTTTGTAAGATAATCATTTGCACCAAGATCAAGTCCCTCCACCTTATCCTGAATTTGAGTTCTGGCAGAAAGGATGATAACTGGTGTGGATGAGTTTTCAGCGCGAAGCTGCTGTAAAATGGAAAGACCGTCCATTCCTGGAAGATTAAGGTCAAGCAAAATAAGATCGAATGGTTCTGTCAGACAAAGATCTAGTCCTTCATTTCCGTCCATGCAGGTGTCCACCTCGTATCCATCAAGGCGAAGTCCTTCAGCGATAGAGCTGCAAAGCTGTGCTTCATCTTCGATTACTAAAATATGCATATCTTCATTCCCCTTTCAAAAATAGTTATTTTTTTAAAGTATATCATACGAAGAATAAAATAGTTGTTAAAAAATAAAATTTCTTAACACTGATTTTATACAGCGTATGTTATAATCGCCTCAGATCAAAACAAAGAAAGGAAGGATCATAAGAAATGAGAAGAAATAGATTACATATTGGAGTATTAGTAAAGGCATATTTAGCAGCAGGTGTGATTGGAGTATCATCCTTAGGTGCATTTGCAGCACCTGTATTTGCAGCAAAGAATGATAGCAACAAGGAGACAACGACTGGAGAGGCAATCCCGGCAGGAGAGGCAGTCCCGGCAGGAGAAGCAGTCCCGGCAGGAGAAGCAGTCCCGGCAGGAGAAGCAGTTTCCTCCGATATGATCTCTGGAACATTTACACCATCTGAGATTTCCTGGAAGGTTCAGGATTCTTATGAGTTTCCATTCATGGGTCTGAATTTTACATTAACAGATAAGCTGTTAAAGCAGATGGAAGATGGAAAGGTTGCAATGCTGACAGATGAGAACTGGAATGAGGAAGGCGATGCAATTTCTTATGCATTCTTTAGCTGGTATACAATGACAGAAGAGCAGCGTGATGCTGTCATTGAGAAAATGGGAACTGGCTATGATGACTGGGTAAAGAGTCTTGGAAAGATTGGAACTCTTGGAGTATACAGTACAGATGTGACAGATCAGTTAGATGAACTGACTGGTTGCACAGAGCACACAAAGCTTGGCGAGAGCAGTGATGGAAAATATGAGTATTATTTAAGTATTAGCAAGGATGCAGATAAGAAGCTGAAAAAGGAATTAGAAAAGACAAAGACAGAGCTGACTGACATGGCAGAATTTCAGCAGATGTCCGCATTCGATCAGCCAATCGATATGGTGCAGCAGGATGGCGATAATGTTGGAAAGTTTGAGATGACAGGTATTGATAAGAAAACTTATACTGAGGATATGTTTAGTGAGTATGATCTTACACTGGTAAATGTATTTACAACATGGTGCTCACCATGTGTTAATGAGATTCCGGAGCTTGAGAAGCTGTATCAGGAGCTTAAGGATCAGGGCGTTGGTGTAACAGGTGTTGTATTAGATACGGCAGACAGCGAAGGCAATCAGGACGAGCAGGCCATCAAAAAGGCAGAGCTTCTTCAGGAAAAGACAAAGGCTACCTATCCATTCCTGATCCCGGACAAGAATATGATGAATGGACGTCTTCAGGGCATCTCCGCATTCCCGGAAACCTTCTTTGTAGATAAAAATGGAAACATTGTAGGCGAAACATATTCTGGAAGCCATACACTTGAAGAGTGGAAGGAAATTGTGGAAAAAGAGTTAAGCGCAATCAAGGAAAATAATTGATATGAAAATAATGCAAAATAAAATGGTGTCTAGGGCGAATGCAGCCCTGGACTCCAAATGGACAGGACTTTGTCTGGCAGTGGTCGGACTGTTGATGATGGCGTTTGGTATTTATCGCGGTGAGATGGCAGTTGTATTTACTAAAGCGATTAATATTTGTATGGAGTGTATAGGAATAGGATAAGAAAATGGCTCAGGAAAAAACAAGTAAGAAAAAAACAAATAAAGTAAGTGATGCAAAGCGCCATGGCATTCAGGCAGTGTGGGCATTTTTGACAAACAGCCATGTATCAGGCTTTGTAACAGGAAAAATTTACACGGGAAAATTAAAAAATGTCTGCGTACCTGGACTCAACTGTTATTCCTGTCCAGGAGCCGTCGGAGCCTGTCCAATAGGTTCTTTGCAGGCTGTTGTGGGCAGCTGGAATTTTAAGATGGCTTATTATGTTGTTGGCTTTTTGATTTTTATTGGAGCCATTTTTGGAAGACTGATCTGTGGCTTTTTATGTCCATTTGGACTAATACAGGATCTGTTAAATAAAATTCCTTTTCCGAAAAAAATTCGTACCTTTAAGGGAGATAAGCTGCTTCGCAAGCTGAAATATGTAATATTTGCTGTGTTTGTTATTTTGCTTCCTATGTTTTTAGTGGACATTATGGGACAGGGCTCACCATATTTTTGCAAGCTTATATGTCCGGCTGGAACGCTTGAGGGCGGTATACCGCTTGCACTGTTAAATAAATCAATGCGCAGTGCACTTGGTGCTCTGTATGTTTGGAAGAATGCGATTTTGGTTGTAACAATCATTCTCTCAATTATAATTTACAGACCATTCTGCAAATATATTTGTCCGCTTGGAGCATTTTATTCCGTTTTCAACAAAGTATCGTTTTTCAAATATCGTGTCAACAAAGAAAAATGTGTTGGCTGTGGAAAATGCGCAAAGGTTTGTCGTATGCAGGTAGATCCTGTTGTAAACGCAAACAGCCTAGAGTGCATTCGCTGCGGACGCTGTAAGCAGGCTTGTCCAACAGGAGCCATTAGTTGTGGTGTAAGTAGGGAAAAAAATAATATATAAAATTAGAATAACTTTACATCTGGCAAGGCGAAAAAAGCCTTGCCTTTTTTTGTGAAAAAGCGTAAAGTGAACCTTGTAACATTGAGAATGAATCTGGTGCTAGAAAAAATTTGACGAGAGAAAAAGGAGAGAAAAAGCGATGAAGATTCCATTTGACGTGAAGATGTTAACAAGTGGGGCATCCCTTTTAGAGCAGGAGAAAGACAGTGCTTTATTGAAGCTGTCAAAGGATGGAGCGGGTATTGTGCTGCCGTGGGATGTAATGAAAAATGAGCGCTACTTTATGTTTAAGATTGAGACACTTGAGGAACATTGTGATGCTTTCAATGTGTATGTGTATGGCAAGGATGATGAGCCAACGATGACGATTCGTTTTGGCATTCTTCCGCAGATTACAACACAGATTTGTTTGGATAAGGAGTGGTTTAAAGCAGGTGTGCTGTTTCCAGAGGCACTTCCGGGGGAGCTTAAGATTGTCTGCCATGGTGGACGAATTGTGCCAGAAGAAATTACACGTATTGAGATGAAGACTATTCCAGTATTTCATGATATTACCGTGCGTATCAGCAACATGGCATTAACGGATACATACCCAGAAGATGTTAAGCTTTTGAATGTTAAGCTTGTCGATAGTCTTGGACAGAATAGGCGAAAGGAATGGTCAGGCAAGACAAAGGATATTGAGTCGTTAAAGAGCATTCTTGAAAAACAAGTCAAAGACGGCGAAGAAGGCTATCCATTTGAAAATTGGTCAAAATGGGGCGGCTGGAAAAATAAAAAGCTGGCCAAGGGCACAGGCTTTTTTACAAAATATAAGGCAGATGGCAAGTGGTGGCTTGCAGATCCAGACGGTTATGCGTTTTTTAGTGCAGGACCAGACTGTGTGAATGTGCCAGTGGACTGTCGTGTTGATGGAATTGAAAAATGGCTGGACTGGCTGCCAGATGAGAAAGAACCGGCATATGCAGAAATGTTTTCACCAGACCGCGTATTTAAGGATAGAAAAAGAAATGCAAAGATGTTCTCCTATGCAGGTGCCAATTTATATCGTGTGTTTGGTGAAGACTGGTATCAGATATGGAAGAAGATGATGGCAGGACAGCTGATGCAGATGGGCATGAATACGCTTGGCAACTGGAGTGATCAGCGCCTTTTTGAAAATACACCGATACCATATGTAACTTCACTTCCAGAATTTCCGGAGACAAAAAAGAAAATTTTCCGTGATTTTCCAGATGTATTAAGTGATGAGTATAAAGAAAACGCGAAAAATAATGCAAAGGCACTAGCAGCAAGGAAGGACGATCAGATGATGATCGGTTATTTCCTTAGAAATGAGCCAAGCTGGGCATTTGTGGATAATTTGGTGCTGGCAGACGAGGTACTCTATAATCCGGAGCGCACAGTATGTAAGGAAAAGCTGATTGCGGCTTTAAAGGAAAAGTATCAGACTGTGGAGGCATTAAACACAGCATGGAACACAAAGTTTAATGACTTTGACGATCTGTATCAGCCGATTCGTGATGCATCAGCTAAATCTGAGGCTGCAAAAGAAGATCAGAAAACATTCTCAAAAGAGATGCTTCGCGCTTATGTTGAGATTCCGTCAAAAGCATGTCGAGAAGTCGATCCAAATCATATGATTCTTGGTATGAGATGGGCATGGATTTCCGATCCAGATCTTGCAACGGGATGGGAGAATTTTGATGTATTTTCCATTAACTGTTATGCGGTCGATCCAACAGAAGCAATCTCTCATGTGGTAGAGCTTGGTGTAGATCTGCCTGTTATGATTGGCGAATTTCATTTTGGAGCACTAGATACAGGCTTATCAGCAACAGGACTTGAGGGTGTACTGACACAAAAAGATCGTGGAAAAGCCTACCGCTATTATTGCGAGCGTGTAGCAGCTCATCCAAATGGTGTTGGCTGCCACTATTTCCAGTGTTATGATCAGTTTGTTCTTGGTCGTTTTGACGGAGAAAATTATAACATTGGTTTGTTTGACATTTGCTCACGTCCATATCAGGATATGGCGTCTTATGTAAAGCAGTGCAGCGAAGCTATGTATGAGATTGCGGATGGCACAAAGGTGCCTATAGATGAAAAGGCAGAAAGCATTCCGATGATTGCGTATTAATGTGTTATTTTTTCAATAGAAAGGAAATAGTATTATGAATAAATTGATGAAATCCGAATGGAGAGACCGCATCGGTCATTGGGTGCGCACACTCAAAGATGATTTTTATCAGCCACTTGGTGAGATTCAATGGGAGGCATTTCGCACAAATGAACAGCTCTCACTTGGTGAGGCAAAAAGAGAGCAGTTTGTTTCGGTAAAGCCAGGTTTTACTTGGGGAAATACATATGAATATTGTTGGATGAAGGGACATATTCAGCTAAGTGAGGAAGCTAATGGCAAACGTATTGTTATGAATTTGAAGCCAGATGGTGAGGCAACACTGTTTGTAAATGATAAGGCTTTTGGTACATACCGTGCGTCTTGGGTTAATGAGCCGCATCATTATATTGTAGACAATGTGTTAAGTCGCTGTGCAAAGGGAGACGAGCAGTTTGATATCATGATGGAGGTCTATGCTGGTCATTATTATCCAGAGGCACCGACAGGAGGATGTGCGACAGGTCCAGTGCTTCCGGGCTCCTATACAGACAAATTAGAAGAGGGAAAGAGACGTACATTAGGACGCTGCACTTACGGAATTTGGAATGAAGATGCTTACCAACTTTTTATGGATGTAGATACACTTGGACGTTTACTTGAAGTGCTTGACAAGACAAGTCTTAGAGCGGCAAAAATAGCAAAGGCATTGGAACAGTTTACACTGATTGTTGATTTTGAGCAGGAACGGGATGCCAGAATTGAGTCCTATAAAAAAGCGCGTGAAGCGTTAAAGCCAGTGCTAGAGGCCGAGAATGGTTCAACAATGCCAGTCTTTTATGCAGTGGGAAATGCTCATTTGGATCTGGCTTGGCTGTGGCCGATTGCGGAAACAGGTCGTAAAACCGCGCGTACATTTGCAGCACAGCTTCGTCTAATTGAGGAATATCCAGAATATAAATTTATTCAGAGCCAGCCAGCCGAGTATGAGATGTGCCGCAAACTGTATCCGGAACTTTTTGAGCGAATCAAGGCGGCTGTCAAAAAAGGACAGTGGATTGCAGAGGGTGCTATGTGGGTGGAACCTGACACGAATATGGCAAGTGGTGAGGCACTGATTCGCCAACTGCTGTATGGAAAGCAGTATTATAAGGAAGTATTTGATGTAGACAGTGAAGTGCTGTGGCTTCCAGATACGTTTGGATACACAGGGGCATTGCCACAGATTTTAAAGGGATGCAAGGTCAACTATCTGGTAACACAGAAGATCTTTTGGTCATATAACGAGGGTGAGCAGTTCCCATATCATTATTTTAACTGGGAAGGCATAGACGGAAGCCAGATTGTGTCATTTCTTCCGACAAGCTATACTTATAAGACTAATCCTAAGCAGCTTGACGAAGTGTGGAAAAACAGAAGTCAGCTTCAGGATCTGGATGCCTTTTTGCTGCCGTTTGGTTATGGTGATGGCGGCGGTGGTCCAACAAGAGACGATATTGAGTATGCAAGAAGAGAACAAAATCTGGAGGGCGCACCGAGAGTTGAGCTGTCTGATCCGAAGAGCTTTTTCAAAAAAATGGACGAAGCGGGCGGACCAGTCAATACTTATGTAGGTGAGCTGTATTTTAATGCACACAGAGGAACCTACACCTCTCAGGCAAAAGTAAAGCAAAATAATAGACGTGCTGAGTTTGCACTTCGCGAGATGGAGATGTGGGGAGCATTTGGTCTTTGTAAGGGAAATGTATATGACAGTGAGAAGGCTGATGCTCTCTGGAAGGAATTATTGTTAAATCAGTTTCACGATATTCTTCCAGGCTCCTCGATTGGAAGAGTTTACGAGGAAGCAAGGAAAGCTGTTGGCGGTGTAATTGAGACAGCAAATAAACAGGCAGATATATATATGAGTCAGCTTGTAACAAAAGAAAATGAAAATGATGTGACGCTCTTTAACTCATTTGGTTTTGAGAGAAAGACGGTGGTAGAGCTTCCAGAAGCATTTGCAGACGGTGCAAAAACTTTTGAAGGAGAGGAAGTTTTTGTTGAGAAGACACCGTTTGGCGTTAAGGCATGGGTAACAATCCCACCGTGCGGAGCTGTTACACTTGTTCCATACAAGAAGAAAAATGTGGAGCAAAAGGCTGTGTCAGCAGAAAAGACCACGGACGGCATTGTGCTTGAAAATTCACAGGTACGCGTCAAGATAAACAAAAAAGGCGAGGTGACAAGCTTTGTCCTAAAGGAATCAGGACGTGAGTTTGCAGCAGATGCCTTGAATTGTTTTCATTTTTATAAGGATGTACCACGCATGTTTGATGCATGGGATATCGACTCAAATTATAGGGAGCAGGAGCTTGAAGGAGCATTTGATGTGTGTACTGAGCTTGTGGCAGATGGAATAGAAGCAGTCATTAAAGTTACAGGAAAGATTGGAAATTCTTCATATACACAGTATATTCGTCTGGCAAAGGACAGCAGACGTCTCGAATTTGATACAACGATTGACTGGAAAGAGCTACATCGCCTGCTAAAGACTTCATTTCCAGTAGCGGTTTATGCAGAAAATGGAATCAATGAGATGCAGTTTGGCTATGTAATGCGCCCAACTCATCGTTCAAGAGAATACGAAAAAGATCGTTTTGAGGTATGCAATCACAGATATAGTGCGCTGTGCGATGCGTCTCACGGTGCAGCCGTATTAAATGACTGCAAGTATGGAATCAGCATGAATCAAAATGCGTTAGAACTAACTCTTCTTCGTGCAGCAGCAGCGCCAGAAATGCGTGCAGATAATCAGGTTCATCATTTTACATACGCGTTTACTGCTTGGGAAGGTGATTTTGTCGGATGTGATGTGGTAAAGCAGGGCTATGAACTAAATGAAAAGCCAAGACTGGTGCCGGGATGTGTGCCGACATTTAGCATGGCTTCTGTAAAGAGCGGCACAGTTGTCTTAGATACTATAAAGCCGGCATTAGACAGAAGCGGTGATTTGATACTTCGTCTGTATGAGTCTAAAAAGGCAGCGGGAAAAGCACAGATTTTGCTGAATGTTGATGCAAAGAAGGCTTGGCTTTGTGATATGCTGGAAAATAAAGAGCAGGAGATAGTAATAAAAGACGGCATGTTAGAGCTTGAGTTTGGTGCATTTCAGATTCAAACGATTCGTCTGTCGATTGAGGAAGATGCTTATATTTTATAAGTGTTGTTTGCAAGTTAAAAAGACATAACCCTAAATAAACACCCGGAATATATTGTATAGCAGCAATATATTCCGGGTGTTTTAATAACGTATAGTTTTATCCTCTTGGATCTTTTGCAAAGCTTGGGATCTCTACACATGGCTGTTCATAAACCCAGCCTTTGGCATGGCCTCCAGCTGCATGAAACCAGTTCCCTGTAACTTCGTTTACGACATGAAGTCCATTTTCATCTTCTTCCATTTCAAATAAAAGAATACGTTTCTTTGGGTGATCATTTGGGCAGTGGCATGCCATCATTAGCTGACCGCCAAAGGTATAAAACAGCATTGCATGACCGCCATCAAGTGCATACAGTGGTTCTAATTCCTGATCCCATGGCCCCATAATATCACCAAAACGGCTTGTCGCGTAGCCTACAGCATATGCGCCCTTTTCTGTAAAGCTGGACCAAAGCATAATAAGTTTTCCGCCAGGAAGGCGATGCAAAAATGGTCCATCTGTTACATAGCCGCCTTCTTTTGCGCCTTTAGCATTCCATTTGCCATCAGATGCTCTAAATAAAATGACAGGGTCACCAATTGCTTCTCCCAAATCATCAGACATTGGTACGGCACAAATTTGACCATCACCAACCTGAAGCCATTCATGACAAAATACCATCCATGGCTTGCCTGATCGGTCAACGTATAATGTTCCATCAAGACTCTGCCATCCATCTGGTGTAACAGCCTCTTGACGAATAGGTTCAAATGGTCCTTTTGGTGAATCTGATACTAAGCACTGACATTTGCGGTAATGTCCATCTGCGCGAAATGAGCTGAACAGATAATAGCGTCCTTTCCAGATATGAACCTCTGGTGCCCAATAATCCTTATCTGCCCAGAAATTATTTTGACGAAAACAAATCTGTGGCTTTGACCAGTGAATCAAATCCTTGCTTTCAAGCACGTAAAATACACCATTTTCTTTGTCGGTTTCCACATCTGGAAAACGTTCTGTATCCGCAAACTGTACATAAGTGTAGTAGCAGCGGCTTTTTGGATCTGCCAAAATAAATGGGTCGCTGATATGGACATCTCTCACATGATACGGGTACTGTTCCAGATCAACTGTGTCATCACTACAATAAAAACGCATGTTATTCCTCCTTAAGAAATGATATCTTTGCTAATTTTTTGTTAGATAAAAATAGCTTCCTTTACTGTACAACATACCACATCGCTCATCAAAAAACGATGTCAAATTTTATATTCTTTTTGTGTTTTTTTGACGAGTAAAAAATAATATAAAAACCCTACCATTTTTTTACATTTTGAGTGATAATGGAAGTGACAAAAATTAAAACTGGGAGACAGAAAAATATGGAAGCAGAAAAATTGATAGAAGCACTTCATATGGTAGAGAAATTAAAAAGAACGATGCGTCATTGCTACACATCGGATGACAGGAAGGAAAGTGTAGCAGAGCATTGCTGGAGAGTGGCATTGATGGCATATTGGATGGAAGATGAATTTCCAGAAGTGGATATTAATAAAGTAATTAAGATGTGTCTCATTCATGATTTGGGCGAATGTTTTACAGGTGATATTCCGTGTTTTAAAAAGACAGAGGCCGATGAAGAAACAGAGGAAAATCTGCTGTATCAGTGGGTAGCGACACTTCCAGAGCCACTTAATGATAAGATGCGGATACTTTATCAGGAGATGAGTGAGTTAAAAACACTAGAGGCAAAGATCTACAAGGCACTCGACAACATGGAGGGCGCATTATCTCATAACGAGTCAGATCTTAAGACCTGGGAGCCGCATGAGTATGAGTTGACAAAGAATTATGGAATTGACAAGGCGCAGTTTCATCCATATATCAAACATCTGCGTGAATGTATCCGGCAGGAAACTGTGGATAAGATTATTGCGGCAGGAAGAAATATTACGCTGGCAGAAGAATCCGACAAAGATGAACTTCTAAAGCTGTATCGCTCCATGATAGGCGGCGCAGCAGACTGGAATGAATATTATCCTTCCATGGAAAATATTGAGTTTGATATTGCACATGACAGCCTGTTTGTCATGAAAAATCAAAAGGGAGAAATCATTGCGGCCATTTCAATTGATCACGACGAAGAAGTGGATAAGCTTGATTGTTGGAGCAAGGATTTTCAGCCGTCAGCAGAGGTGGCACGCGTGTGTGTCAGAAAAGATTTGCAGGGACAGGGCATCGCAAAAATGATGATGGAGCATGTATTTACCGTGCTTCGTGAGCAGAACAAAAAGAGTGTTCATATACTTGTGCGTGATAATCATAAAGCAGCGCTCAAGTGCTATAGCGACCTTGGATTTGTTCCAGTCGGGGAGTGCGAACTGTTTGAAAAGCACTTTGTCTGTATGGAAAAGAGTTTATAAGCTGCAGCACCCTTCCACTTGTCAAATCCTAATTAAGTGTGATATACTGCCCACAAATGGTCGTATTTGTGACGAAAGAACGAGAGGTGAGTAAAATGGGAGGAAAATGGTCACAAAAAGAGTCAGCAAGCAATATGCTAGAGCAGGTTACATATGAAATTGCAGATTTTCCAATTCATAGTCGTGAGTGTGTTCTTGAGGGGAAAGACAGAATGGTACTTCCATGGCATTGGCATTCTCAAGTTGAATTTTTATATGTGGAAAAGGGTGAAATTACCTGTTGTGTGAATACGTCATCAATTTTGTTAAAGGAGCATGAGGGAATCTTTATTAACTCAAAGGAAAGCCATAGTATTTTGCGAAATGTCGGGGCAGGACGAATAAAAACCATCCTGCTTCCGGCTGAGTTTGTTTTCGGAACAGACAATTATTTTTACAAGGAATGCATTAAACCCATCGCGCATCAGGAGCAGTACCAGTACATTCGTCTGACTAGCGAAAAGGACTGGCAGAAGGACATACTAAGCGAGATGGAAAAATTGCGCTGTTATTGTGAGAAAAATATTGAAAAGAAAATGTCTTCTATTATTTTTTCCGTGTGCCGTATCTGGGAAAAATTGGCAAATTTTCGGCAGGAAATTCCAGTAACTGATCCGTCTCAAGTTCGAAGCCCATCGCAGATTCGCTTGCAGCAGATGCTTGCTTTTATTAGGAGACATTACTCTGAACCAATTACACTTGGCGATATCGCAGGTGCTGCTAATATTAGTCAGAGTGAGGCGGCACGCTGTTTTAAGAAAAATCTTGATGTTACGCCATTTAACTACTTGATTTTGTATAGACTAGAGGTCGCAAAGGCTATGCTCCAGTCTTCTGAGACGTCGATTACGGAGATTGCTATGCAGTGTGGTTTTGAGAGTGTCAGCTATTTTGACCGTGTATTTCGAAAATATTATTGGCTAACACCAAAAGAATTTCGTGGAAATATGGATCTTTATAGTTAAGTATTACAATGCTGTTTTGAAAATATATGACAATAAATGAAAAGTTTATCAAAGCTTCTGGCAAGTTTGTACTATTATTTGGGAATTTTGTATGATAAGCTTGAGCTATCAATTTTCAAAAGAGAAAGGCAAAAGGAGGAGCCAGATGAGAAAGTATACCAGAAAACTTATGGCAGCTGCTATGTGTGCAGCAATGACCGCATCTATGATTCCAGCATCAACATGGGCAGGTGAGAATACAGATGAAATGTCTGTAATTCGTGTTATGGGAATCAACAATACCGTCACAACCGTGAATGGCGGAACCGTTTCCTTAAAGGACTGGATTGAGAGCGGAAACAGCCAGCTCTACAATACCTTCACAGAAGAGCTTGCAAAGAGAAACATCAAGCTTGAATTTAACTTAATCGAGGCTGATCAGTATACTACAGTATGTCAGACAACAGTAGCGAGCGGAAATTTAGGCTGTGACATAATGTATATTGAGCCACTTGATGATAAGACAAAGCAGAGACTTATCGACAGAGGAATCTTTGTACCGATTAATGAAATCTGGGATCAGTCAGAGGAAGGAACAGCAAAAGAGTTTTTTACTGAGGGAGATGGAAAGTTTGTTTCCGAGCGTTTGAGCATGGAGGATGGAAACGTATATTGGCTGGCTGATATTCAGACAAGTAATTACAAAGGTGAGGTAACAACTGGTGCGGCATTAGCATTCAATATCCGTAAGGATTGGCTTGATGCATGCGATCTTGAGACACCGACCACACTTGATGAATTTACATCAGCACTTAAGACTTTCCAGGATAAGGATTGTAATGGAAATGGTGTAGTAGATGAAGTTATCACCATGAAGATTGCAGGATTTGGAACCGATATTGCACAGTGGTTTGGACTTGGACCTGAAATGGTATTTATTGATCCCAAAACAGATACGCTGACCAGTCCGTGGTATCAGGATCATATAAAGGATTATATTTCTTATATGAATAGTTTGTATGAAGCAGGATTGATGGTGGATATCACCAATCAGACAAATACAAGACGTGCTACTAACCAGATGTCTGGTGAGGCAAACTGGGTTGCACAGACATGGGCAGAGCCAACTATTCAGGTTCAGGAAGGTGCACAGCCTCCATACTTAGAGCCGATCGTGATAAAGGCTACCGACGATACTGAGCCGCTTGTTCGTTTGCAGAGTGGTGAAAACCTGATGTCCAGAATTTATGCAGTAACAAATGAGTGTGAAGATACAGCAGCTGTAGCAAGGCTTCTTGACTATATGTGTTCACCAGAGTATGTAGAGTTAACAGAGCATGGTGTAGAGGGCGTGAACTTTACACGTACAGAAGATGGCGATTATCAGCAGCTGTCTGGCGATGACATTGACAATTCTATTATGAGCTTGATGGTTGGTGCACTGTGGAATTCCGAAGTGCTTCCGCGTATGGATTTGAACAAGGATATGTCTACTGAGCTTGTAGCAGGAATCCAGCTTGGAAAGGATGCGGGAATCCCAGAGGGCTATCAGGCAAAGGCTGACTTTGCAGACTGGGTATTCACTCAGAACATGGAAAATACAGTAAACTATTCTCCACTGACAATGTTAGCAGTTGCTAATCAGGAAGAAACAAAGCGTACCAGCGAGATTCTTACCGATTTGGATACATATTCACAGGAGCTTTTGACAAAGTTGATCCTTGGGCAGAAGAGTCTGGATGATTGGGATTCCTACATGGACGATTTAAAACGTCTTGGTCTGGATGAGCTTATTGAAATTTATCAGGGTCGTTATGACAGAACAAAGAGATGATCGATATTCTGTTTGAAAAACAAGTAAGATCAACTCAGAAAGCTGAAAAACGATTGTGGATTGATTGACAATTTGATAAAAACAGGGCCGCTGCGAACAAAAGCGTTTGTCAGCGGCCTTTTGTAAAAGGCTGGTGTGCGTATGAAAACAAAAATGAAACGAAAATATACGGCGGTTGAAAAAAGAGAAAACCGCCAGCTGTATCTGCTGATGCTTCCAGTATTTATTCTGATCGCAGTGTTCTGCTATGCGCCAATGTTCGGTATCGTGATTGCATTTCAGGATTATTGGCCAGGTGATCCATTTTTGGGCGATGGTGCCATGTGGGTAGGATTGGATAACTTTAAGCGTTTTGTTCAAGGTGAGTATTTTGGTCGATTGATTAAAAATACGCTCGTGTTAAGTGGTTTGAACTTGATTTTTGGTTTTACAATGCCTATTATTTTTGCAATTCTTTTGGATCAGATCAAGCATTTGAGATTCAAAAAATTCTGTCAGACGGCTAGCTACATGCCGTATTTTATTTCAACAGTAGTTGTTGCAGGTATGGTAATTTCCTTTATTGACGTGAATGGACTTATTACAAAACTGCTTACAATTGTTGGATTGCCAAATATTAACTGGAGACAGGAGCCATCAGCATTCCCTACAATTTATACTTTCACAAATGTGTGGAAGCTGTTCGGCTTTAATAGTATTTTGTACATGTCTACAATTTCATCCATTGATCAGGGTCTTTACGAGGCTGCGAAGATTGATGGTGCCAATCGTTGGCAGCAGTGTTGGCATGTTACATTGTCTGGAATTAAGCCAATCATTGCGATTAATCTGATTATGCAGGTAGGAAGCATTCTTTCTACAAACAGTGATCTGATTTTGCTTTTGTATACACCGGCAACTTACGATGTAGCAGATGTTATCGGTACGTATACATACCGTATGGGTATTTTAAATGGTGAATATAGCTTTACGACAGCTGCTGGTCTTTTTATGTCTGTGATTGGATTTGCACTGACCTATATATGTAACAAGATCAGTAATAAGCTGACAGGCTTCGGTCTGTGGTAAGGAGGTCAGAGATGTCAAAGAGAAATCCGAATAAGATTAAAGAAGGCAAAACGATATATACCGTGCTTGTCTATGTGGCAGTTGCATTCCTTTGTTTTCTGGCTGTATATCCGATGTATTATGTTTTGATCATGTCGCTTAGTTCACCAGAAAATGCCGCACAGATGAATGTTTATGTAATTCCTAAGGGCTTTTGTGTAGATGCATATAAGGTTTTGGTACAGGATCCAGAGATGTGGAGAGCATATTTAAATACAATTATATATGTAATTCCGACTACGATCTTGATGCTAGCAACGTGTGTACTAGTTGCATATCCGTTGACTTATAAGCGTCTGATGGGAAGAAAATTTGTTAACATGTTTTTGCTGATTCCTATGTACTTCGGCGGCGGTATGATTCCAACCTTCTTATTAATAAATAAGTTAGGCTTGTATGACAATCCGCTTTCACAGATTCTTCCGGTTTGCTTTTCCATATGGAACATCATTCTGGTAAAGGCATTTTTTAGCAGCATTCCAGAGAGTCTTCGTGAAGCTGCAAAGATCGATGGTGCTAATGTATATCAGATTTTGCTTAAGGTATACCTGCCATTATCAAAGCCAATATTAGCCGTAATCGCTGTATATACAATTGTTGGTGTATGGAACAGCTGGTTCAACGCTATGGTTTACTTGCCACATACTAAGTGGCAGCCGCTTCAGCTGTATTTGCGCCGCGTATTAATTGAGAATACAAAGCAGATTACTGAGGTATTAAGTCCGTCAGCTGCACAGGAGCTGGCGAGAAAACAGATGAGCAATGCACAGTTAAAATATGCTATGATCATATTTACAACACTGCCAGTATTGTTCACTTATCCATTCTTCCAGAAATATTTTGTAAAGGGTGTCATGCTTGGCTCCTTAAAAGAGTAAGAGGAATGCCGGCACGCTTCATATATGTTGTGTGTCGGCATTTTTGTATTATAAAGATAAAAACGCGCAGAGCGCAGAAAAGAGGAAACAATGGAGCTGATTCATTATTATGAGGATCTAAATACGCTTCACGTGGGAACAGAGAAGCCACGCTGCTACTACCTTCCGAAAAAGACAGATGGAACAGATTCATATCGTCTGTTGAGCGGCAATGACTGGCGCTTCTTTTATTATCCAAATCCGAAGAGCGTGGATGAAAAGTTTGTCCTTAAAGATTATGAAAATCCAGAGTATGTGATGATGGAGGTACCATCATGCTGGCAGTCAAAGGGCTATGACTATAAGCATTATTCGGGAGGTGCGTTTGTCATTCCATATGATCCGCCGTATGTGCCGGATGAGAATCCATGTGGTGCTTATTATAAGGATTTTGATGTATCTAATGAGGAATTAGAAAAAGATTTGTATTTGTACTTTGAGGGAGTAGAGGCAGGATTTTATGTATGGGTGAATGGTCAGTTTGTTGGCTACAGCCAGGTGTCACACAGTCCTAGCGAGTTTGATATTACGCGCTTTGTCAAAGCAGGAAAGAATCGTCTGTCAGTACTTGTGTTAAAGTGGACTGATGGAACGTATCTTGAAGCACAGGATAAGTATCGCTACAATGGAATTTTCCGTGATGTTACTTTGCTTCTTCGTCCAAAGAGTTCAGTAGTGGACTACACTGTGCGCACCACTTTGTCAGAGGACAACACAAAGGCAGAGGTTTTTGTGAGACTTGATTCATACAAAGGTATGCCAAATGTAACAGTAAGTTTATTTGCACCAGATGGCAGCAAGCTGGCAAATGAAACGCTTGTGACAGAAAATCTAGAAACTGTGTTTAAAGTGAATGATCCAATTTTGTGGAATGCTGAGCATCCAACCTTATACAAACTAGTTTTGTCTACTGATGATGAGATCATTGAGCAAAAGGTCGGTATTCGCGAGGTTGAAATAAAGGATGGCGTCATGCTTTTAAATCATCGCCCGGTAAAGCTTCTTGGTGTAAACCGTCATGACAGCAGCCCAACAGATGGATACACGGTATCAAGAGAGCATGTAGTGCGCGATCTTACGATGATGAAAAAGAACAATATTAATGCAATCCGCACAAGTCATTATCCGAATGCACCGTGGTTTACTGAGCTTTGCAATGAGTATGGCTTTTATGTGATTGCAGAGGCTGATTTTGAGACACATGGAACGATGGATCTTGTTGGTGAAGAGCCGATTTATAGAAAGTTTGGAAAGATTGTTCAGGATCCCGCTTTCAATGATGCGATTGTAGATCGTATGATGTTAAATGTCATTCGTGACAAGAACGCAAGCTGTGTTGTCATCTGGTCTCTTGGAAATGAAAGCGGTTATGGAAAGAATCTGATTGATGCTGGAAAGTGGACGAAGGAATATGACCCAACACGTCCTGTTCATTATGAAGGAGCAACTTGGGCACCGCCAGGAATCGAGAATGATCAGTCTTGTCTTGATATGGTAAGCCGCATGTATCCGACTGTAGAGACAATTAAAAAGTATCTTGCAGACCCTACTAGCGTAAAGCCATTTATCTTGTGTGAGTTTGTTCATGCAATGGGCAATGGACCTGGTGACATTGAGGACTATCTGGAAGTCATCTTACCTGAAAAGCGAATTATCGGTGCATTTGTCTGGGAATGGTGTGATCATGCGACATATGAAGGAAAGACACCAGATGGAAAGGACAAATATTTCTATGGCGGCGACTACGGTGAGTTCCCACATGATGGAAATTTCTGCATGGACGGACTTGTTTATTCAGACCGTCGACCGCATACTGGACTGCATGAGTGGAAAAATGCGATTCGTCCAGTAAGAGCCACCCTTCAGGAAATCAGTCCACTAAAGGTATCATTGTGGAATCGCCTTGACTTCACAAATCTTGATGATGCTGTAACAGTAACATATGAGATTAAGGAAGAAGGAAGACTGATTTCACAGGGAAGTGTTGCAGTACCTTCAATTGAACCACATGAAAAAGGCTTTGTTCTGATTCCAGAGACACCAAAGACAAATAAAAATACTTACCTCAAACTGACCTACACAGCAAAACAGGGAACTGCTCTTGCAGGAGAGGTACTAGGCTTTGACCAGATTGCATTGTTTGAGGATCAGGATGAGGTACTCACACCTGTATCTAAGACTGCACTGCCGTCATTTGCTTCGTGGAGTGTAAATGAGACGGCAGATGTTTATGAGCTGACAAGAGACGGAGAGTGTATGGTATTTGATCGTCATCTTGGAACCTTTGCAAAGATCGTTAAAGATAATGAGAACCAGATTTCTGAGCCAATGCGTTTTCTGACATTCCGTGCGCCGACAAATAATGACTCGGCAGTATCAAAGGAGTGGAGAATGGCAGGCTACGATAGAAGCACAGTAAAGGTATATGAGACATCTATTCAGGAAACAGATGGCGTAATCGAGATTCATAGCAGATTCTCCATTGCATCTCCAGCTAAGCAGCCATTCCTTCGCCTTCAGGCAGTATGGAAAGTCGATCTTGAGGGAACTATTTTCCTCTCATTAGATGGAAATTTTGATAAGGTATTCCCGTATCTTCCGCGCTTTGGTCTTGGATTAAAGCTTCCAAACGATAAGACTGATGTAACATACTACGGATATGGTCCATATGAAAGCTATTCCGATAAGCATCGTGCATCTTGGGTAGATCGTTTTGATACAACAGTTGATGATATGTTTGAGGATTATGTTTTCCCACAGGAAAATGGAAGTCATTACAACTGTCAGTATGCATCTGTTGGAAATTTGTACGCAAAGGGCAAAAAGCCGTTCAGCTTCCAGGCATCGCGCTACAGTGAAAAAGAGCTTGATGAAAAGGCACATAATTTTGAGCTTGTTCCATCTGATGGCATTTATGTGGCGCTTGACTATAAGCAAAGCGGAATTGGTTCTAATTCATGTGGTCCGAGACTGGCAGAGAAATATCAGCTTCGCGAAGAAAAAATTGAGTGGGAGATCAGCATTCGATTTGACAATGGGAATTAAGTAGAAATATGGTTTTGAATATTTATATGAGGAGGAAACTTAGATGCTCGCAGAATATTATTTAGGAAATAGAACCAGACTTTATGAAAAGCTTACGGCAGGAAGCCTTGTCGCTGTTTTTGCAGGGGAAAACACCTGGAAAACTGGCGATGAAGATTATATGTTCTTTGCAGACCGCAATTTTGTCTATCTGACGGGTCTGAAAACAAGTCGTCAGGCTGTTCTTCTTGCAGCAAAAGAAGCAGACGGCAGTGTGCATGAACAAGTGTATATTCTTCCTTCTGACGCATATGCAGAGCGTTGGACTGGTGCGAGAGTTAAGCCGCAGGAAGCACAAGAAATTTCAGGGATTAATGATATACGTTTTGTGGATGCATTTGAACGTGATTTCAAGGCACTGGCTGTCAGCGGCCGTTACGAGAAATTGTATCTTGATCTGTATCGCTTTACAACAGATTGTCCAGATCGTCCTGCACACCGTCTATTACAGCGTGTTCAGAGTGATTTTCCATATCTTCATATCGGAAATGCCGATGTGCTCATAAGCGAGCTGCGCCTGATCAAACAGCCATGCGAAATCGATGCGCTTAAAAAGGCAGAGGAGATCACAAAGGCAGGAATCCTTGCAATGATGCGTAATTCTCGTCCGGGAAAATATGAATATCAGTATAAAGCAGATTTTGATTATGCACTTGGTCAGTTTAGTCCTGATGGCCCTGGTTTTCCATCAATTATATCTGCCGGAAATAACAATTTCTGCATCCACTACTATGGATATACAGGTCAGGCAAAGGACGGCGATATGATTTTAAACGATGTCGGTGCTCAGTATGACGGACTAATCACTGATGTTTCTCGTGGATGGCCATGTAACGGTCATTTTTCAGAACGTCAGCGCACATTGTATGAGTGTGCACTTGCTACATCCAATTATATGTTTTCAATCATCCGTCCAGGCATGCGTATGTCAGATGTTGATGCAACAATTCGTAAATACAATGCCGAGCGTCTGGTAGAAGCTGGAGTGATGAGTTCTGTTGATGAAGTTGGAACATACATGTGGCATGGCGGAGCACATCACATCGGATATGATGTACATGACAGAGTAAAGCGACCAGAAATCATAGCACCTGGTATGGTATTCTGTATAGATGTAGGTATTTACCATGAAGAATGGGGAATTGGCTTCCGCCTAGAGGATAACTGTCTTGTTACAGAGGATGGCTGTGAAAACCTGTCCGCTGGCATTCCGCGTACAATAGAGGATATTGAAGCAGCTATGCGCGGAGAGTAAAAATAGTAATAAAATAGAGCATTTTCAGAAAAGTGTAACTACTAAATGAATCGGCAACAGCCGTCCAGAACAAATATGATTTCATATCGTTCTGGACGGCTGTTATCCTTTTAATCCTTCTGTACTAATACCTTCAACAAGGTATTTCTGGAAAAATAGGAAGATAAGAAAGATTGGAATGATGGATAGGGTGGACATAGCGAACATACTTCCCCAGTCAGACTGAGAAGAAGGATCAGAAAACATTTTTAGTGCAATGGACAGAGTATATTTTGCTGGAGAATTCAAATAAAGCAGAGCTCCGAAGAAGTCATCCCAGCGCCACATAAAGGAGAAAATAGCGGTTGTGACGATAGATGGTTTAATCAGAGGAAGAATAATTCTTAAAAATATTCCATAATAAGTGCAGCCATCAATTCGGGCTGCTTCATCAAGCTCAGTTGGAATACCACGGATAAACTGCATATTCTGGAAAATGAAAAACGCTTGTCCAAAAAAATAGGGAACAGTTAGTGGTAGGATTGTATTGACCCAGCCGAGCTGTTTGAAAATTAAAAATTGTGGAATCATAATGACTTGGAAAGGCAGCATCATGGTAAGCATAACGCATGAAAACCAAAATCCTTGTCCACGAAAATGTAATCGAGCAAAGCCAAATGCAATAATAGCAGAAGAAAAGACGGCACCTACAGTTGCAACGATGGCAATGAGAAAGGAATTAGAAAAAAAGACACTAAACGTATAGCCACCAAATCCTTTCCAACCATTGATGTAATTTTCAAAGTGAATTGTATCTGGAATTAATCGGTATGATTCTCGAAAAATAGAACTACTTTCTTTGAAAGAGCTCATAACCATCCAAAGAAGCGGATAGATCATCAGGAAGCCAAACAAACATACAAGTACATGATAAAGAATATTATGAAAGCGCTTGCTTCGCTTCATTCCAAGTTTTCTTGATAAACTCATAATATCACCTCTCTGATTCATAATAAACCCAGTGTTTGGAGGAATAGAACACAAGGCCAGTTATAATAGAAACAACAATAAGAAGAACCCAAGCCATTGCGCAGGCATATCCCATATCGTAATCAGTAAATGCTTTTTCATATAGGTACAAGGCATAAAATAGTGTACTGTTGAGCGGCTTGCCACCAGTAATGATGTAACCAGAGTTAAATACCATAAAGCCGTTGATCATCTGCATAACTAAGTTAAAAAAGATGGTAGGAGTCAGAAGTGGCAGTGTAATTTTGAAAAAGCTTTTTGCTGCACTTGCTCCGTCTACTCTGGCTGCTTCATAATAGGATTTTGGAATCTGTTTCAGACCAGCAAGAAAAATTAACATGGAGGAGCCAAATTGCCAAACAGAGAGTAGAATTAGAACCCAAATTGCAGTTTTAGGATTGCCAATCCACGAAATTGTAACATCTAGCCCAAGTGCTTGAAGAACTGAATTGATAACTCCGCTGCTGGAAAAAAGCTGTTTCCACATGACAGCAACAGCGACACTACCTCCAATGATTGAAGGCAGATAATAGACTGCGCGGTAAATACCAGTTAATTTGGTCTTTTTTGTCATAATCATGGCAACGACAAGAGCCATAAGCAGTTTCAAAGGTACAGATGCAAAGGCATAGAAGAATGTTACTTTCAAAGATTTCAAATATTTAGAATCCTTTGTGAACATTTTGATATAATTTTTCAGACCAACCCATTTAGGCGAGCCAAGAATACTATAGTCGGTGAAGGAAAGATATAGAGAAGAAATCATTGGAATTATGGTAAAAACAAGAAAACCAATGATAAATGGGAGAATAAAGATATAACCGGCAACCGACTGCTTGCATAAAAAATTGGAAATAGATACTTTCTTTTTTTTCATCTAAACACATCCTTTTTTAAAACAAAGCGTGCGCGAATTAACGGCACGCTTTATTACTAATTACAAATGTTAATTGTCTTCGTTTGCTTTTTCAGCAAGAATTTCTGATCCTTCTTCAAATACCTGACTGGCGGCATCTTCAGGTGTAATTTCTCCGTAACGAACCTGTTCAGTTAGATCGTCTACTAAAGTACCAATTTCACTGGAGCCAGATGGAGATGGTGGATCCATAGGAGTTGCGACTGCATTGACATCGTCAATAAATTTGTAGACAACTTTATCATTATCAGACAGCCGCTCGTCGAAGGAAGCAAGAACATCGGAGTCAACCGGCACACCGCGCTCGCCATTTAATATTTCGTTGGCTTCAATAGAAGTTGTGATGAAATTGATAACATCGGCAACAATTTCTGGATGTTCTGTTGTCGAAGAGCCACATAAGAATTGGCTAGATTTTAAATATTGAACCTGCTGTGTGTCATCTTTCATAACAGGCCACATGGTAATGCCAAGCTCTCGGCCAGAGGTGGAACTGATAGTTCCATATTGATTTGAGTTGGAGAATGAATTCCAACAGGTCTGATCAATGATTGGCATAGTTTCTGTGACTGTAGGATTTTTTTCGGTTAGAATTTCCGGAGATACGTGCCAGTTAGATTTGCTTGCGTCTGCAATCATCTGGAAATATGTAAGAAATACACTGTCATCGTCTACACCGAACGCAGTTCCATCTTCGGAAAATTCTGAGGTACCGATTCCACGGAATAACATGCCCAGAACCATTGAATCAATATAGGTTTGAACACCAGTTTTGTCATAAATAGTTTGGGATATATCGAAAAATTCATCCCATGTCATTTGCTCAGGAATAGTAACACCTGCAGCTTCCACAGTTTCTTTATCATAAAAGAGTGCTGGAGAGTTTAGACCAATGCACATTGCGTAAAGATCATCGTCAAATGAACCACTGGAAAGAACTGCTTCAGATACCCGGCTAACATCCAATACATTAGATTCTACAAATGGTTGAAGATTCAGCATCAAATTTTGATCATAATAAGAACGGATTTGACCATAATCCTGCTGGTAAATATCTGGTAGAGATCCTGTTGCAGCTTGCGTTGACAGCTTATCGAAATATCCGTCCCAACTAGATGGTTCAGTTTCAAATGTAACATTTGGATGCTGCTCGGTGTAAAGATCAAGTGCCTTTACTGTTAGGTCATTTCGTGTTTGGTTGCCCCACCAAGCGACACGGATTGTTACTTTTTCATCGTCTGTTTTGTTGTCGGAAGCAAATACAGGGAGTGTGGCGCAACTTACCAAGCTGGCAGTGAGTGAAAGAGTTACAAGTGATTTTGCACGTACAGTCATAAAAGATGACCTCCTTTTTCTTTGATGAATCCATTATAGAAAGAAAAAGATAGTATGTAAATGCGGTAAACCGACTTGATGTATTCAAAAACCGACATAAATCTTGCAGCGCTTGCGATTTAAAAAAATGGACTATATAATAAGATAAACAAGAAAATAAAGGAGTAATGTAATGAAAGGAATTTTGCCAGAAGTGCGTGTTAGCAGGATGGGAATTCGAAAAAAAATGTTGTTAATGTATGTCGCTGTTATATTTACGATGACAGTTGTGACAGCTGGTATTTTTATGTGGATGAATAAACGCTATGCAGAAATGTTATATCAGGAAACAACTGATTCATTGTTTCTGATTTCTAATGAGATGAAGCTGTATCTTGATAGTATCGAAGCAGATTCTTATTACATGGTAGCAGATGCGTCATTGCAGTCCAATTTGTCTGCTTATCAGAGTACAGCGGATGGCTGGCAAAAACGTAAGCTGCGTAACCAGATAGAAAGTAGCGTATATAATTATGCAGTTGGGAATAAATATATAAGATCAGTTACTTTGATAACACCGGAATTTTCAGTGTGCAGAGGAAGTTCTTCCGTACAAGAATCAGAAGCATATTTGGAACAGTTAAAGCAGCAGGCAAATGAGGAAAACGGGAAAGCGTTCTGGGCGGTTAGCCAAGAAGATCCGTCAACGATTCTTATGGTTAGGTCGTATCGTGAAATTCACAACTTGAGTCTGAAAACAATGGGATACCAGATTTTTCGAGTTGATATGAAGCGTATCGCAAATCAGTTGATGGAAAATTATAGTTACTTGACAAGCGAGATTCCGTTGATTATTTTGGATCAGAAAACATCTACAATATTGTATCCTGATCCAACTCAAATACAAGAGAATACAATAACAATGATTCAGCAGCTTCCTGAGGATGGATACAAAATTATTGGAGATGAGAATAAAAATTTGTTTTCTGTTGTACATATGGTTGAGAAGCCACGATGGAGATATTATTTGTTTATTCCATATAATTCGATTTTTAGTTCAATCCAAAACTGTATTCTGACTGTATTTTTTAGTTTGCTTTTGATAACTGTGGCTATGCTTGTTGCAGCGGGATGTTTTTCAGCTGGAATGTGTAAGCATTTTTCAATACTTCAGATGAAAATGAAGCGAGTAAGCAGTGGTAATTTAGAACCGATGGCAACTGATTGTAACTATCAAGAGAGAGGCGATGAAATTGGATTTTTAAATTGCTGCTTTGATCAAATGCTATTGGATCTGAGAAGATTGACAGAAGAAAATGAAAAAAAACAGCAACTGTTAAGAGAAGCACAGATCCGTTCTCTTGAACAGCAGATGAATCCACATTTTCTGTATAATACGTTGGACTTAGTATATTGGAAGGCAAAGATAAGTGGAGAGAAGGAAATTTGCACAATTACTGAGTCATTGGCAAAGCTACTGCAGTCTTCTTTGAGTTGTCATAAAGAAGTTAATTCTTTGAAGCAGGAATTGGAAGTGTGCCAGTATTATATGAAAATTCAGAAAATGCGATTTTGCGAGAAGTTGATTTATCAGGAGAGGTTAGATCCGACATTGTTAAATGCACAGGTTCCATATCTTTGTATTCAACCGCTGTTAGAAAATGCAGTTAAATATGGTGTGGAACAGTCATTAGATTTTTGCACAGTAATATTGAATGCAAAAATAGAAAATGGAATATTGATTATTTCAGTTGAAAATGATGGAAGTGAGGCCCCAGTGGATCTGATGAAGATGCTTTATCAAGGAGAAAAGAAACCGCAGGGTCATGGAATAGGATTGATTAACATTGATAAAAGAACAAAACTTTTGTTTGGATCAGAGTATGGAATTTCAGTTGAGAGCAGTCCAGACATGGTGAGAGTTCTTCTTAAACTTCCATTTCGACAGAAATAAGGAAAATGTGTGTTGGACAGGCTGGAATGGAATTTTAATTTGGAGAAAATTACAGACAGGTGACAATGGTTCTCTTATCTGAAGGAGGAAAAATAATGTCGAAAATAGTAGTTGCGGATGATGAAGCGTTTGTATTACAGTCAATTTGTACATCAATTAATTGGAAAGAGATAGGACTTAACTTAGTGGGTGCCTGCAAGGATGGCATGGAAGCTTGGCATGCCATTTTGGATGAAAATCCAGATTTGGTTATGACAGATATTCGTATGCCAGGATTGTCTGGTCTAGAGTTGATTGAGAAGACAAAAGAGATTAGCCCACAAACAGTTTTTATTATTTTGTCTGGTTATCAAGAATTTGAATATGCGAGAACTGCGATGCAGTATGGTGTCCGCCATTATCTGATTAAGCCATGTAGTTGTGAAAAAATGGAAGAAGTGCTAAGAGAAGCAATTCAGGAACAGAAACATCAGAAGCAGTTAGAAGCAGCATTAGATAAAAATCGTATTTTAGGTAGCAAAATGTGCGTGCTTGCTATGAAAGAGGGACTGTTGGAGATGATTGGACGGGAAGATCGTGGTATGAAAAAAGACCAAAGTGAAAACTGGATTACGATATCTGGACAGTTAGGGGAAGAAGTACAGATTTTATATGTTTATTATCTGGAAGAGTTGTGGATTCGTCATTTCGTTAGGAAATTGCCACAGAATGTTATACGAAAGGCAGGACAATTGATGCTGTACGTGAAAAACACATTGATTTTTCTAAATAGTGGCAAGGAACGACTGACGAAAAGTGATATTTCGGCAATTGAAGAAATTGTCTGTGATGGACAAAGTGTTACAACGCTTTGCGAGACACATCTGTTTCCAAATTTTCAGGAAGCAGCGAGAGAACTTGTGCCGAAGATTAGACGTTACAGTAGTCTTTATCTGGTGGAATTGGACGGAACTTGTATTCAACTTAAGCATTATGCCGGTGTATTTGCGGAGCCTAAGGAATTGTTGACTCGCTGTATTGAGCATCCACAAGAAGGGTTGGAAGAACTGCGAGAGAATATTAGGAAACTTGAAAATACTGATTTGGTAAAAGCGTTTGCATTTCGTATGTTGACGTATATGCAGGAAAAATATGAACAAGAATCGCCAGATGGATTTCCTGCATTCTGGGAAAAACTTGCACGTATGCAGGATGAAGAGGAAATAGGTGTGTTTTTGACGGATTGTATTTCTAATTTATATTTAAAGCAGGCAAGCCGGACGGTTTATCGGAATTTTATCTTAAAAACTAAAAACTATGCCAGAGAACATATGAGTGACGGAAATCTTTCTTTGAAACAGATTGCGGAAAACTATTTGTATATGAATACGGATTATGTCAGTCGTGAGTTTTACAAGGAAACAGGAGAAAAATTTTCTACATATTTGAATAGAATTCGCATGGAAGAGGCAAAACAACTGTTACTTTTATTGGGAGACGAAGAAAGAATTTATCAGGTTGCTGAGCAAGTGGGTTGTTCAAATGCTAGATATTTTGGACAGGCATTTAAAAAATATACCGGACAGACGCCGACAGCGTATATTCGGCAGTATAAGAATTAAATAGGAGGAGACAACAATGGATTCAATGAGAAATTTGCAGACAAAAAATGGAATGGTAATTAATTTGGATGAACGTCATTATTATGTTAGTCGTTCACTTGAAGAAAAAAATGAAGGACCATACTGCTTTAGGAGCATTAAGGAGGCAGCTGAGGCGATTCCAGACGGAAACAAAGAAACACCATCAGTTTTGTATTTGGAGCAGGATGTGTACTGGACAAATGGAGCACCAGATAGAGTTGGTCTGGTTATTCAGAAGGAATGGCTAACACTTTGTGGACTAGGAAAAAAGCCAGAAGATACGGTAATTGCAGACAACCGTGGACATATGGTTAATGCCTATCCGTCAGATAATAGTGCAAGTTCACCTGCACAAACAATGATTGTAAATGGAAATGGATTTCGGGCAGAAAATCTGACAATTGGAAATTATTTAAATATTGATTTAGAATATCCGCTTGATCCAGCTCAAAACAGAAAGAGATATTCGGATATTATAACACAAGCATATGCAATTGGCAGTCAGGGAAAATATGATTGTTGGTCGTTTGAAAATTGTCGGATTCTTGGAATGCTAGACACGTTGTCATTTCATCATAATCGTGTTTATTTTCATAATAGTTTAATTCGCGGAACCAAGGATTTTATTGGTGGCGGAGATTATGCTGTTTATGAGGAATGCCAGATAGAGATTTTTGATACCTGTCCAATGTATATGGCAAGAGAAGCAGCTACAGTGTATCGAAATTGTAAATTTACTGTGCAGCTGGAAGATTTCGATACGCTGTATTTAACAAAATTTGGAGGACAGTTGGTACTAGATAACTGTAGTTTTTGTGGAAATTGTAAAATAATAGAATGGGAACTAGAGACGAAGAAAGACGCGAGATGCTATTGGAGAAATGTAACGTTGAATGGACATCCCGTAGCAATTAGTCAAGCTTCGCCATGGAATAGTATAGAGCTGACAAAGAAAATAGAAGGTGCATTTTCTAACAGTAATATGCTAGGAGGCAATGACGGTTGGAATCCTACAAAAACAGCAGGAGTATATAAGACAACAAGTCCAGTTCGCGTATTGGTTAATGGGGCAGATAGCGTCAGATATGGAGAGACAACAGAATTGACAATTGAGACATGGCCTAAATATTTTGAAATGCAAGATATGTCAAATTTATATGCAGAAGTGGATATAGAAGAACCGACTGAGCAAATTCATGAGCATTTATTGCCCAAAATATATTCAGTACCAGAGAATAGCTGTGGATTTAACGGACTACATATTGCTGTTACTGGACAGCAAGAAGAAGCCATTGCAGCAAAAATTAGTGTTACAGTATCAGTAAATGGAATTGTAGGGGTACATACCATGCAGACAATGCCAAAGATACAGAAAGCACCAGAGTGGATAAGGTTCCCTAAACTTGTTATGGAGAAAAATGTTTTAAAATTAGAATATCAGTTGAGTTTGGCACAAGAACAAGATTGTTCTGACATTATATGGAAACGTGAACGTGATGGACGGATTTTGGCAGTTAGTAACGGAAAACCGTGCAGACAGTATCGACTGCGTGAGGCGGATATTGGTTCTGCAATTGTAGTAGAGATTATTCCAAAGAGTCGCTATAGCAGTTCAGGAGAATGTTACATTGAAAAGAGTCAATTGATTACAGAAGATATGGTGGATATAAATAAAATACAGATTTGGGATTTCCAGTCTTTTCCAACTATACCGCAGAGCGCGAAAATTGGTGATTTCTTTATTGAAGCATATCGTCCGTTGTATCAGGGAGATGAAGTAGCACATGTTGCAGATTGGATACCTGGAGAACCAGAACAGGCATGGACATATGGTCGTGGTCGAGATGGTGCAAAAAGATGTTGGGGGTTGACGGCAACTGCTCGTGGAGCATCTTTACAATATCGAAAAGGTGAATGGAATGGAGGAATGAAGGTAACTGCTGTATTTTGTCCGGATAAAGATACAGGAGAGGGATTTGGAAGTGCAAATGGCCAATTTGTTGAATTGTTTCTGAAATACGATGCTAAGAGTCGCACTGGCTATGGATTGAGAATTGAACGTCTGCCACAGCAGGCTAATGGATGTGCATTTTCTTTGCGTCATTATGAAAATGGAAAAAATCATTGTCTAACGACGCAGTTGATTACAAGTGCATATATGCCGTCTTGTACTGTTATTTTAGAAGCTACCAACGGAAGACTGACCGCATATGCGAAGACAGACTGGAAGCATCAGCCAAAGCATGCAAAAGAATGTGGCTGTCCGCATGAAGTGACATTGGCGTGTGCATATCTGGAAAATGGTTATGGTGATGTGGAAATTCATCATACCGGCACTGTGCCGATTGGAAACAGAACAACGGTTGCATCTTTAGAAATTGAGTATGTTTGATGGATTATTATACAATAATCATAAATTTCTTGTTTAAGAAATAGCAGTTAATTATTAAAACAAAAAACTTCCCCTATGCGCAGAATCTGTTGTATAATGGCAGTAGATTCTGCGCTTTTTTGCGTATAAAAAACGGCGAAAAATGGAGGGAGACAGAATATGGGACTGACAATTCTGCTGGTGGACGATGACCAGATTCTGACAGAAAAAACAAAAAATTCATTAAACTGGGACAGTCTTGGCATCGGTATGGTGTTTACTGCAAACAATATTCATGAGGCAAAGGGAATTTTAAAGGTATACAAAGTAGACATTCTTCTTTGTGATGTGGATATGCCGATGGGAAGCGGTCTTGAGCTTGTGGAGTGGATACGTGAAGAAGGAAAAGATATGAAATGTATCTTTTTGTCGAGCTATGCAAACTTTACTTATGCACAGAAAGCGCTTAGATTAGGCTCTGTTAACTATCTGCTAAAACCAATCTCCAATAAAGATCTTGAGGCAGAGTTAAAGACAGTCTGTGATGAACTGTTAAAGGAGCATACCAATCTGAACAGTCAGGAGAAGAAACAACGTGAGGAAGTGTGGAAAAAAGTGCTAGTGCAGGCACTTTCTGATGGTGTGTGTACGTCAAACACAAGTAGTTTATTTGATACTCAATATAGTGAACTTTATCCATCCGTGCAGCCAATTACACTTGTTCTTGCAGGGCTTCTCGACAACAGCGAAGAACGTCAGAATGTAAAGGACATTTCATTATATAATTATTGTATGCGTACAGTGTCAGAGAAATATTTGCAGGAACTTAATCTTGATGTGGCTGTATCATACAAGGATACCGAGTGGCTTCTCGTATTAAAAAATTTTGCCGATTATGATCGCCTTGAGGAGCAGCTGTCAAAAATGCAGCAAGAGTTAAATGAACAGACTGCGCATAGCTATTGCTTTTATATTACAGTAGGGCGCCCATATGCAAGCATCGCAAAGGCAATTCGGATAATTTCTGATATGCGCGAGAATGCAATTCCGAATAAACGATTGATGATTGAGGAGCGGGCGTGGGAACTTCGAAAGATTTCCTATTCGGAGCCTTTTTGGGAGAAATGGCAGGAAATGTTTCATAAGAGTACAGCTTCAGGTGATTCATCTTACAATACAGCTTACATGGACGTTATGCAGGAAATGCTTACCTATGTTGATCATGCTTGTGAGAGCGGAAGCTGGTACTTGTCAGATTTAAGACGCTTTGTGAAGCATGTGGGCGATTTGCTGTTAAAAGTTTTGCGTGACAACAATGAGACATTTGAAGAACTGTTTGACTGGCAGGAGTATGAGCGAATGAGCTTTCTGGCACGCCGCTCCGAGCAGGGATGTATTGATTTTATTGAAACTGTATGGAAAAAGCTGGATAGTCTGCATAAAACAGAAGACAAGGCGGAGGCAACCATTGCCAAATTAAAAAGATATATTGAAGAAAATTTAGGCGGTGAATTGACACGTTCTGTTCTGGCAGGACAGGTGTATCTGTCAGAGGATTATATAACGAGGCTTTTTATCAGGGAGACTGGACGGACACTGCCTGTATATATTGCAAGACGGCGCATGGAAAAGGCAGCAAAACTTCTAAGGGAATCTACAGATCCGATCAGTAAAATTGCGATGGAGGTTGGATATAGCAATTTTTCCTATTTTAGCAAGACATTTCGTGATTATGTGGGCAGCACACCGAATGAATATAGGGCAAAATATAGGAAATAGATTTGTGAGTTTTTACTTGTTAACAAAAAACTTGTTAACAAAAAAACGATAAAATAACAAAATAACGATTTTTATGAAAAAAGATATCACAAAAAGATATCTTTTTTTTGTTATTTCCTAGCAGAAATTTTGTAGCAGAAAAAATATAAAAAATGTACTATAAAACCATAAAGAAAAAAGAAATAATTAGTAAAAAAGGAAGGAGAAAAACGTGAAAACGAAAAAGACTCAGTCAAAAAGCAGCAAGCTCAGTGTAGGGCAAAAGCTTAAGGAAAGTAGTCAGCTATATCTGTTGATGCTTCCGTCTATCATCATTTTCCTGATCTTTACCTACTACCCGATGTACGGTGTCATCATTGCATTTAAGGATTTCAAGCCGGCACTTGGTATTATGGGAAGTAAGTGGGTCGGCATGAAGAACTTCATAACGTTCTTCAAATCGTATCAGTTTTCCGTGACAATCAAAAATACTATCGTAATCAGCTTGTACACGATTGCTGTTACGTTCCCATTGCCAATCATTATGGCACTGATGGTTAATCAGATCCGCTCAACGAAGTTTAAGAAGTTTTTGCAGGTAGCTACTTATCTGCCGCATTTCATTTCAGTCGTTGTTATGTCTGGTATGATTATCCTGTTTTTATCACCAAGTACAGGAATCATCGCAAAGCTGGTTGGACTGCTTGGATTCAAACTTCCAAACCTTATGGGTTCTGCATCTGCGTTCCCTCATATTTATGTATGGACAGAAGCTTGGCAGCATGTCGGTTGGGATTCCATCCTCTACATTGCAACACTTTCCTCAGTTGACCCAAGCCTTTATGAGGCAGCCACAATGGATGGTGCAAACAAGTGGCATAAGATTGTTAATATTGATCTTCCATCATTGGTTCCAACAGCGACAGTCATGTTTATCCTTCGAATGGGAAGCGTTATGAGCGTTGGATTTGAGAAGGTTTATCTGTTGCAGAACAACTTAAACAGCAGTTCAAGTGAGATCATCTCAACTTACGTGTATAAGATGGGTCTTGTAAGCAATCAGTACAGCTTATCAGCAGCGATCGGTCTGTTTAACAACATCATCAATCTGGTTCTTTTGATAGCAGTCAATATGATAGCTAAAAAAGTCAGTGATACTTCATTAGTCTGATGGAAGGGGGAAAAACAGTGAGCAAGGCAGCATACAAAACAGCAAAGACAAACAAAATTAAGCGTTCAAAAGCCGACTTGATTTTTGATATCATTCTGTACACAATTGGAACAATTTTGATTCTGATTACACTCTATCCGATGTACTTTATCGTGATTGCGTCCATCAGTGATCCGCAGCTGGTATCAAACGGCGAGATCATGTTTATCCCACGCGGAGTCAGCTTAAAGGCGTATAAGCAGCTTTTAGGATATACAAGACTATGGACTGGCTACAGAAATACCATTATCTATGTAGTGCTTGGAACAATTATCACATTGGCTGCTAATATCCCGGCTTCTTACGCATTATCAAGAAAGAAGCTTTACGGCAAGAAATTGTTCAACATGTTCTATCTGATTCCAATGTTCTTTACAGGTGGTCTGATTCCTACATACATGGTAGTAAAAAATCTTGGATTGACTGATACAATGACCGTTATGGTGCTTCCATTCTCGGTTGTTACTTACTACATCATTGTTGGACGAACCTTCTTTGAAAACAGTATTCCAGACGAACTTTGGGAGGCGGCACAGCTTGACGGCTGCGGTTACATTTCCTTCTTCTTCAAAATCTGTCTGCCGCTTTCTAAAGCAATCATCGCTGTTATCGCATTGTGGGCAGCAGTTGGACAGTGGAATGGCTACTTCAACGCATTGATCTATTTAAGAAGTGAGGCACTTCAGCCACTGCAGATCGTTCTTAGAAACATCTTAATCAGTAACCAGACAATCAGTTCCATGATGACAGGTTCAGCAGCAGTAGAAGCAAAGCAGATGGCCGATCTGATTAAGTATGCAGTAATTGTTGTATCATCAGCGCCAATCATGTGCATGTATCCATTTGTACAGAAATATTTCAATCAGGGTGTTATGCTCGGTGCTGTAAAGGGCTGATATAAAAAAGGCTGTAAAGCCTGTAATAATAAAAATTCAAAACAAAAAATAATCATAAAGCAAAAAAGGAGATTAAAACTATGAAAAGAAACATGAATCTGAAAGCAACCGCAGGCATCCTTCTTGCACAGGCAACTATGCTTGGAGCTATCGCAGCACCGACTGTTACTGCACTTGCGGACGAGGGCGATGCAAAGCAGTTTACTGTAGCAACTGTTCGCTGGACTGATGCATGGCCAAATGACTTCTTAAAGGAAGGCGTAATGGCAGAGATGGAAGAGAAGGCAGGTGTTGATCTTGACTGGCAGATTTATTACAACTCTGACTGGTCTGAGCAGAAATCTCTTCTTCTTGCTTCTGGTGAATTGCCGGATGCATTTGTTGGAAGTATCTGTCTGAATTCTTCTGATATGGCACAGAACAAGGATTATTTCGTTGATCTGACACCATATATCAACGAAGAGACCATGCCGAATCTGACAAAGGCAATGGAAGAGTGTCCAGAGCTTCGCGCTGCATGTACAGATCGTGACGGAAAGATTTATTCCCTCCCTAAGAAGCTTCCTCTTCGTCCGACCGTATGTGGAAATGGACTGTACATCAACCAGGATTGGTTAGATAACCTTGGCTTAGAAGCTCCGAAGACACTCGATGAACTGACCGATGTACTCCTTGCTTTTGCAAAAGAGGATGCAGACGGTGACGGCGATCCGACAAATGAGATTGGACTGACAAACAATGCAGGAACTAACCTTCAGGCAGACTGCCAGCACATCCTTTCTGTATGGGGCTGCATGGTTAGCCGTAATACCAACTACATGGGATTGAATAATGATGGCGAGGCTGTATTTGTTCCAGCACAGGAAAACTATAAGGAAGCTGTTAAGTGGATGCATATGCTCTGGGAAAACGGCGTACTTGATCCAGAGTACTTCACACAGGATACTTCATCTGTTACAGCAAAGCTGCAGGCAGAGGGCGGTTCTAAGGTTGGAATTATCTCTGCATGGACTGCTGATTCAGAAGCTGGTCAGAATGCAGATCAGTACTCCTTAATGGAGGCTGTTGAGGGCTACAATGATATTCATTATGTAGAGTGTGCTACAGCATCATTAGACATTACAGATCGAGAGCTTGTTATCACAACTGCATGTGAGGATCCAGAGGCACTGTTAAAGTGGGCAGATAATTTCTATGATGATCTTGTTTCCTTACAGACTTTCTATGGTTCACTGGGTGTTACTGTAACAGCAAATGATGACGGAACTTACAGCGTTCATTCTACAGATGATGATACTTCTCTTGATACAGCAGCATGGTCAAATGCGCTTAGAGATTTCGGTCCGAAGTACATGAATCCAGAGTTCTATGACAAGGTTATCATCCCGGACGATGTATCTGATGGTATCAAGTTAAAGGAAGACGAAGTAAACGCAAAGTATGTTACTACCGATAAGAACACCGGAATGCCAGCTCTTCAGTACACTGAGGATGAGTTAAATCGTATCACTGCAATCGGAACTGATGTTTACAGCTATGTTGAGTCTATGTATGCTCACTGGGTAGTAGACGGTGGTGTTGAGGATGAGTGGGATTCCTATATTGATCAGTTAAATGCAATGGGTCTGGAGGAATTGGTATCCTTACAGCAGGGTGCATATGCAGCTTATCTTGAGAGCATGGAGTAAATAAAATTTCTCTGTAGACAGACAAAATGAAATAGACTACAATAAAAGCAGACAGATTTTCTGGCTGCTTTTATTGTAGGACGTGATAAAGGAGGTAAGCCAATGCATATTAAGGTAAAGCAGTTCAGTTTAAGAAATATCGTTTTTTCAATTCTTTTAATTGTAATGCTTTTGCTGTCATGCTTGGCAGGAACACTTCTTATCAGCACTAACCAGAATAGGAACCTGGTAAATCAATATGTGTCAGAGACGGTAGAGCTGTATGTTAGTCAGTTTCAAAAAGAGATGGACGTTATGCGTGTAGAGCTGATTAACATTCTAGAGTCGAATGAGGCGACAAATGAGCTGCCGGATTACTTTAATTCAGAGAGCTCTCAGGTATTTCCAATTTTGAAAAAAATTTCAGAACAGCTTCGGATTCAGGCAATTTGGCATGATTCTGTATATGGCTATTATGAGTATATTGGCACATCAAATGCCTTAATTACGAGTACGGGAACAAAGTTTTCGAAAAGTGTAAAAACGTCGACTGAACGTTTTTTAATGGTCTATCTTTCTGCAAATATGACAAGGCGGCAGAACTCACTTTATCATGAATTTGTCAAGATAGAAGATCAGATGTACCTGTTGACCTGGTATATGAAAGGGCAAAAGATAGCAGGAAACTTGATTCCATTGCAGCGCATTTTTGAGGATCTTGAAAATTGTACGAAAGGCTACACGATTCTGCCATACATATATGACACTGATAATGAAGATAATATTTTTCCACAGAATGTCAGTGAAGAGGAGATTAGAGATTTTGAGCAGGGGACTGTAAAGCAGACGAATATATATTGTTATGCGATTAGTGGTCTCGGTGATTTGTGCATCTATGTTGTGCCGGGAAATGGTGTGCTTCAAGTTGCAAATAGGTGGGAAGTTATTCTTATTATAATGCTGGTAATTTGTATACTTGTTTGTGTTGTCGTTGTATTAATATATATCCGTCATATCTTATTCCCACTCCAAAGCTTTGTCAATAGCCTTGACGAGCTTGACACAGACACATATCTGCATGACAATTCTTCCAATAATCTTTTGGAGCTTGAGAGTGCAAATGAGCAGTTTAGAAATCTGGTTAGAAAGATCCAAGCACTAAAAATTACGATTTACGAGAAGGAGCTTAATGAAAAACAGATTGAGCTTGAGTTTGCGCAAGAGCAGATAAGGCCGCACTTTTTCCTAAATTGTATAAGCCTGATACATGGAATTGCAGACAACAAGGGTGAAACAGATATTGTTACTATCACTTCCATTTTGTCTGATTATATTCGCTATATTTATAAGGGTTCTCAAGTGCTTCGTCCTCTTTCTGAGGAGATTGCCCACGTAGAAAACTATATCAGCATTCAGCGCTTTCGCTATGGTGAAGACTATTTTCAATTTGACTGCATGGTAGATGATGGACTTGGAGATATTGAAATTCCTGTGCTTCTTTTGCAGACACTTGTGGAAAATTCATTTTCGCATGGTTTAACACCAGAACGAAAAGGAGAAATCTCTTTATTTATCACAAAAGAAAAACATAATGATGCAGAATGTCTTTATATCTGTGTGTCAGATAATGGCAAAGGCTTTTCGTCGGAAGTCCTTGAAAAAATTGAAAATAATGGCGAAATCTATTACAACGACCGCCGCCATGTTGGCCTTCAAAACATCAAAAAACGTTTGAATCTGATATACGGAGAGCAGGCAGAATTTCACTTATCTAATATGGATGAGAACTTTGGAGCAATATCAGAGGTGTGGATTACACTGAAAGATAAATAAAGTATAGGGAAATGTGAAGCCCTCTTAGTATACTAACGGGTAACACAACACAGCAGGATTGTGTTATAAATAGGAAAAATATTGCAAGAAATATGTAGAATTATGCTTTATACTAAAATAAAGCAGAGAATCAAAATATAAGGAGGATATGAAAAATGAACGTAAAAAATGCAATTGTACAGGGCGAAAATTATCGTTTTACCGTACTAACACCGAGCATGATTCGTATGGAATACAGCGAAAAAGGTGTGTTTGTAGACAAGAAGACTCAGATGGTTGTAAATAGAACCTTTGATGTGCCAGAATACACTGTAAATGAGAAAAACGGTGAGCTGATCATTGAGACTGACAAGGCAAGACTCGTCTACACTGGCGGCAAATTTGCTGGAAACAATCTGCGCGTCGAGCTGAAAAATCAGATGGTGGCATTCACATCAGTATGGCACTACGGTGATAAAGGCCATAACTTAAAGGGAACCACACGAACACTTGACGAGGCAAACGGTGAGATTCCGCTGCAGGACGGCCTGTTTTCTATCGAAGGTTGGGCTGTTATCTCTGATAAAGGTTCCATGCTGCTGACAGAAGACGGTTGGATTGAAAGAAGAGAAGACATTGACGCAGAGGATTTGTATTTCTTTGGCTACGGAGTTGATTATCTGGGCTGCCTAAAGGATTATTACAAGTTGACAGGTGCAACACCAATTCTTCCAAAGTATGCACTTGGAAACTGGTGGAGCCGCTACTACAAATATACAGAAAAATCCTATCTGGAGCTGATGGATCGCTTCGAGAAGGAAAACATTCCATTTACTGTCGGTGTCATCGATATGGATTGGCATGTAACCGATGTGGATCCAAAGTATGGAACTGGTTGGACAGGCTACACCTGGAACAAAGACTTCTTCCCAGATCCAAAGCGCTTTACCGATAATCTTCACAACAGAGGCATGAAGGTAACGTTAAATGATCATCCGGCAGATGGTGTCAGAGCATTTGAGGATCTTTACCCAGAATTTGCCGACTACATGGGTGTCGATAAAGAGAAGGGTGAGCCGATTTTGATGGACTTCACAAACAGAAAGCTTTTGGAAGGCTATTTTAAATATGTTTATGAGAAGCTAGAGCAAAAAGACGGTGTTGATTTCTGGTGGATCGACTGGCAGCAGGGAACCAACACTGCGATTCCAGGTCTAGATCCATTGTGGATGCTAAACCATTATCATACACTGCATAGCCAGAAAAAGGATGGAAAGGGACTGATCTTTTCTCGCTATTCAGGTCCAGGAAGCCATCGTTATCCAGTCGGATTTTCAGGTGACACCGTGATTACATGGGAATCATTAGATTTCCAGCCATACTTCACAGCAACAGCTTCTAATATCGGATATGGCTGGTGGAGCCACGACATTGGTGGTCACATGATGGGCTACAAGAACGATGAGCTTGCACTTAGATGGCTGCAGCTTGGTGTATTCTCCCCGATTATGCGTCTTCACAGCACTTGCTGCGAGTTTAACGGCAAAGAGCCATGGCGCTATCGCAAGGAAGTGGAATTGATCATGGACAAGTTCCTTCGTCTGCGTCATCAGATGATCCCATATCTTCATACGATGAACCGCAGAGCAAGCGAGGAAGGTATTCCGCTTATTCAGCCGCTTTATTATCAGAATCCTGGCAAGTGGGATGCATTTAGAATGAAGAACGAGTACTATTTTGGCTCAGACATTCTTGTAAATCCAATCACACAGCCAGTAAGCACAGCTACCAGAATGGGTAAAGTTATGACACTTCTTCCAGAGGGAACCTGGATTGATTTGTTTACAGGAACAGTTTACAACGGAGATCGTAAGATCGAGCTGTACCGCAGCCTTGACAGCATTCCAGTACTGGCAAAGGCAGGTGCCATTGTCACACTTGATGCACGTACAACAGGCAATAAGATTGATAATCCAGATATTCTTAAGGTTATCGTGGCAGCAGGCGCAGACGGAAGCTTTAGACTTGACGAAGAAGCAACCGATAATGTTTGGTGTTCAACCACATTTACATATCAGTGGGGCGATGAGGCTGTTCTTACGATAACACCAGAAAAGACAAAGAAGGAAGGAATGCCAGCAGAACGTGCATATGAACTTATATTTGCAGGTACAGCGTCAGGCATGACGGCACAGAAAAAGAAAGCAGACGGCACATATGAGACGCTTGAGACTTCTTATGACAGCGACAAGCAGTGCACAACAGTAATTCTTCCTATGCAGGATATTGAAAGTGAGATTACAGTCGTTACATACAATACTGCACTTGCTGATAATCATCAGGTTGAGCGTATCTTCGAACTGTTAAATCGCGCAGAGATTGAGTTTAGCTTAAAGGAGCAGATCTATGCAATCGCCCAGAAGAAGGGAGCAAGAAATGATGCATATTTGCTTGATCAGCTCACACTTCTTAATGCACCAGAGGATGTATTTGGAGCAGTGAAGGAGATTTTGACAGCATTAGATTAAGAATAAGTATCATGTTAAAATAAAAGACAGTATTTAGTAGAAAGAGGTTATGGAGCATATGAACGAAAAATGGTGGAAAAATGCGGTAGTTTATCAGATTTATCCGAGAAGCTTTAAGGATTCAAATGGAGATGGAATCGGTGATTTAGAGGGTATCTATGAGAAGCTTGACTATCTGGCAGAGCTTGGCATTGACGTGATCTGGATGTCCCCAGTTTATAAATCTCCTAATGATGATAATGGATATGACATCAGTGATTATCAGGATATCATGGACGATTTTGGAACCATGGCTGATTTCGACCGTGTGCTTGCGAAGGCTCACAGCTTAAATATCAAGATTATGATGGATTTGGTTGTTAACCATACTTCCGATGAGCATAAGTGGTTTATTGAGAGCAAGAAGAGCAAGGATAATCCGTACCACGATTATTATATGTGGGCAGATCCTGATAAAAATGGCAATCCGCCTAACCGCTGGGAGTCATGCTTTAGTGGCTCTGCATGGGAGTATGTGGAGTCTGTAGGCCAGTTCTATTTGCACTCCTTCTCCAAAAAGCAGCCAGATTTAAACTGGGATAATCCGAAGGTTCGCGATGAAGTCTTTAAGATGATGACTTGGTGGTGTGACAAGGGAATCGATGGCTTCCGTATGGATGTAATCAGTATGATTTCCAAGTATCCTGGTCTGCCAGATGGACCAGAGAATGGAAATGGCTACACTGGAAACACAAGCTGTGACGGTCCAAACATCCACAAATATCTGCGTGAGATGAACGAAAAGGTGCTGTCTAAGTATAGCCTGATTACTGTAGGTGAGTGTCCAGGTGTAAATGCTGAGCAGGCAAAGAAATATGCAAACATTGATGGCAGCGAGCTTGATATGATTTTCCAGTTTGAGCATGTTTCAGGAAGTGCGCTGAAACCGTGCCATCATGGAAAGTGGGACGGTGAGGCAATGACTATGCCAGAGCTGCGTGCAAACTTTACAAAGTGGCAGAAGGACTTAGAGGGATGTGCATGGAACAGCTTGTTTTTATCTAATCACGATCAGCCAAGATGTGTTTCACGCTTTGGAAATGATAGTGAGCAGTACCGTGAGCTGTCAGCCAAGATGCTTGCAACTATGACTCATTTCCAGAAGGGTACGCCATATGTATATCAGGGTGAGGAGCTTGGCATGACAAATGCCTACATGGAAAATATCGCAGATTATCGTGATATTGAAAGTCTCAATGCTTACAAAGAGCTGACAACAAAAGAAAATATCCCAGCCAAAACAGTTATGGGCTATATCAAGGCAGTTGGCCGCGACAATGCACGTACACCAATGCAGTGGGACGCATCCGAAAATGGCGGCTTCACATCAGGCACACCATGGCTTCAGGTAAATAAAAACTACAAAACAATTAACGCAGCTGCGCAGGTAAACGATCCGGATTCTGTTTTTGCTTATTATAAAAAGCTGATTGCACTTCGCCATACAAATGAAGTTATGGTGAACGGTGTGTATGATGTATTGATTCCAGATCATCCTCAGATTTACGCATATACAAGAACGCTTGGTGATAAACAGCTGCTTGTACTTTGCAATGATTCAGAAAAAGAGGTGGGAGTTCCTGCAGAAATTGAGGAAAAGATTGCAGGCGCACAGGGCATTTTGATTCAGAATTATAAGGATGTAAAGGCTGGCGTGCTGAGACCTTACGAGGCAGTGGTTTACGCATGGTGACAGGGACGGTGGCTCAAAATGTGTCCCTACTGGTTCGATATGTGTCACTAAAAACATCATGATATTAAAAAGTCTGAAAGTTCAAGAAAAGAGCTTTCAGGCTTTTTTTGTGTTTTTACTAGAATGCAGTCGAGTTGCTAGGAACAAAAGTTCGAATAAATATTGACATATTGATGAAAATGCGGTATAACAGATAAAGAACAAATGTTCAGGACGATTAATGCGAAAAGAAGTTATGTCAAAAAAGACAAAAAATGTTATTATGGGACAAGCGTACAAATGAGAAAGGAGGTGTAGAGCATGATTAATGTACACAGCGAAGAGTACATATTGGGGCAAAATATAAGAAATTGTAGAATGAAAAAGAAATGGACACAAAAGCAGTTAGCGATTGCCGTGGATGTTGATCGTGCTGACATCTCAAGGTATGAAAATGGAACAAAAGGTGCAATGAACTTTAAAAAGTTAAAAATTTTTGCAGAAGCACTTGATGTAACAATAGATGATTTGCTTGATAAGGAAAATTTAAAAAGAGGAGCTTCAATACAAAAGAAATATGATCAATTAAATCCTGTACATCAAAATATAATAAACGAAACAATCGATGCATATTTGTGTAAAGAAAATAAAGGTACGATAATAAGTTGAAATGCCATTTAGCCCTTAAAGCTGAATGGCATTTTTTATTTGACAAAAAAGTGTGGTAAATTCGCCACATAGATGTGGCATATATGCCGCCAAAAGAACGCGTATATTTTGTTATGATAAGATCAGTTCAAAAAACAAAATTATTTTTTAGCCTGATTCTAGAGAAGGCGAAGGATACCATAGCAAAGCCTACAGAATAATGATTGATCAATTGATTCTGTAGGAATGTGTATGGGATTACTGAGTCTGCCTCTGGAATTTTTTTGCCATTCGCTAAAATTGGGCAGATACCATGTCTCTTATGTACATAGTTTATTTTAATGCGCTGTTGGTATTCTTCTCTTTCTGAATTAAGGGGAAAGGAAAAAATGGAGAATATCATTGCACAAAATGAACATGTTACGCTGAGGGAGTTAAGAACGCAGATAAGTGCCACATCAGAAGGAAAACTGCCTACATTTAAGCAGCTTATGGAAATGAAATCTGCTGTAGTGGCTCAAAAGGTTGTGAATACAGCATTGTTGACAGTCTATCAGAATGGATATGCAGTCTATGAAGCAGATGGTGCGCGGACGGTCATGACAGTGGATCGCTGCAAAGAATATACATATGACTTTGACAATGGGACTCGAATTACTATTCAACAGGAACTACTGGAGAACGAAGAGTGGAGTATTAGACTTTTAATGGAAGGCGAAATGCGACTTGAACATAATCACAATAAAACTTTTGATAAATTCGAATGCGTATCGTTGGAGTGTGACGGTTCAGATTGGTCTGCGGCAGCAAGTGTGGATTTTTTGCAGGAGGATAATGAGATGGTATTAGCAGAAATAGAACTTTGCAGGTTGTATGAGGCTATGGATAAGTTGACAAAACGTCAAATGGAAGTCATCCGACTTTATTTTTATAAGGGAATGAGCCAACAGGCAATTGCACAAAAATTGGGTATTGGTCGGAGATCAGTTGGAAACTGTATTGAAGGGGCATTGAAAAAAATTAAAAAAATTTTTCAAAAAAGTACCTCCCAAGCTGCTTAAAACGGTGTGCTTTATGAGAGAACAAATTTCTCAAATAAATGAAGGAGGTACAAACCTATGAATGCGGTAAGTAGACTTACAGCAAAAGAATTAAATCTGGCAGCGAGAACTGTGTTTGCGGAAGCAGCGACAGAAGGATTAAACGGCCAGATGGCAGTGGCGCAGACGATGTACGATCAGCTGCACCACAACATTATCGGAGCAGATGGTTCAGGCTTTGGAAAAACACTCGAAGAGGTTATTAAAAATGCCTACACCACACCAACAAATCAGGATATCCGGGGAAGCAGCTGTTTAGAGGCGGTGATTCGTGTATTTCTTGAAGGACAGAGGATTTTTACAGATCATTACGTGTATTTCTTTATGTCTGACAGAGGAAGCAGCTACTGGAGAAATTACTGGGATACCCACTACGTAAACATGGGAAAGCTCAAAAATCATACCTTTTGGGGAGTGGCAATTCCAGATGATGAGAAAACACAGCCGTTTGCCCGCTATGTGGCATCAGTGGATGATCCGGACGGATGGACATTTGTGTATGAAGAGGCAGGAAGCGATAAGGAACTTTTAGAAAGCTATCCTCGTCTGAATAATGGAAATCTTGTGGAAGTACTTGGCACACAAAAGGGAAGTGATGGAGCAGTCTGGAACATGATTTCCATTGCAGGAGCATATGCCGGATATGTCAGAGCGGATCACCTAAGGAGAAAGTAGGTGCGTCATGCTTGAGACATTGATTTTATGCATGGCACTGGATTATCTGACGGGGATGATGGCGGCAGGTATCTTTCATAAGAGCAAAAAATCTGCACAGGGAGGTCTGGAAAGCAGAAGTGGATGGAAAGGACTTTGTCGAAAGGGGATTTCACTACTCATTGTATTAGTGTCATATCGGCTGGATCTTATTGCCGGAACCAATTTTATCTGCAATGCGGTAATGGCGGCGTATCTAGTGAATGAGCTGTTATCTATTACAGAAAATCTCGGTTTAATGGGAGTGCCGGTGCCAAAGGTTTTAACTAGTGCGATTGATCTTCTCAGACAGAAGAGTGAAGCACAGGAAACAAACAAGATGCAGAGAGCCAAAGGGGAATTTGTCGAAGCAGGGGAAAAAGAACAGAAACATCAGGAAAGAGAATATTAAAAAAGAGAGGAAAAAGAATTATGAATGGAGTAAATGAAACAAACAAAACAAATACGTCTAATGAGCTGTTTACAGCTGATAAAATCGAAGCTGTAAAGCAGGAAGGACGAAGTCTGGTGCGTGAATGCATCAAGGAAAGAAGCCGTTTTTCTCGTGTATTTGAGACAAAGAATGGAGAAAAAGCAGCAGTTATATATCCGAAGGCAGTACATTTCAAAAAGGATGATGCATGGGAAGCAATCGACAATACACTTGTACTTTCTAAAGATCAGCTGGCATATGAGAATGCACAGGGCAGAATGAAGGTAAGAATTGCGAGAATGCCGAAGCAAACTGATCATAAGAAAAAAATGATGCTGTTTAATCTGGAAGAGCATCAGAATGCGAACAGTGCTCTGCAGGATCAGACAGAAGAGAAGTCTGGAATCATCGAGCTTGCCAGTGTTGAGAAAGATGGATTTACGATTTCCTGGGGACTGAAAACACAGAAAGAAAAAATGCAGGAAGAAAAGCCTGCTATGCTTTCACAGATGAATGAGCCAGAAGTGGCAGCAGTTCCAGTCGAATTTAAACTAAATTCGATTCACCCACAGACAGCAGAAGAAAAACTTCTGAAGCTTTCCAAGCTGTCATCCGCAGGATATTTTAGAGAGATTCTTCCGGGGATGGATATTCGTTACCGCCTGGAATCTGAGGTGGTAAAGGAAGAGATTATTCTGAAAAAGAAAGAGGCTGCAACAGAAACAATCACATTTGTGATGAAACATCCGGGACTTTCAATGCATGTGCTTGCAGATGGCAGTGTGGCTTTATGCAGGATGCAGGGCGAGTGTGAAAATGCTGTGACTGAGAATGACGAGCATTTAGCGAATCATGCTGAAAGTTCAGATAAAAATGCAGTATTCTTTTTGGATGCACCGATTTTATTCGATAAAAATGGGGAAGTCGTAAAGGCTGCTTATCAGATTGAAAAAGGACAGGGAATTTCTGAAATTACAATCAGAATGGATTTATCATGGCTTCTGGATGAAAACAGAGCCTATCCGATCACGGTTGATCCGACGGTTCGCATTGAGAAGAAACAGACAACCATTGATGATGCTTTTGTGCGTTCAAAAGATCCAAACAGCAGCTATGGCTATAACTTTAGTGAGCTGGAGGTCGGAAGAAACAGACCGTATCAGGTTTGCCGTACCTTTTTAAAGTTTAATACACTTCCGAAGTTAGAAAAGGGAGCGGTAATCACTGATGCCAGATTGAACTTATATCAGTATCAGTTTTCAGCAGATGACGGAAAGGGCTTTCGCGTCAGTGCTCACGAGGTAACAGGTGCATGGAGCCAGCGTACTCTAACATGGAACAATCAGCCTTCCTTTAAGACGGAAGCACTAGACTATCTGACACTGGAAAATACAAATAAAATGGCAGTTCCGAAGACCTTCGATGTGACAAAGCTGATTCGTGGCTGGTACAACAATCCGTCTTCCAACCATGGAATTGCATTAAAAGCCGTAAATGAGAATGTATATGCAACGGCTACGCTGGTATCCTCGGATATGCCGGTGAATAAATACGGTCTGACCGCGGACTGTTATCCGATTGGAATTGTCTATTACCGAAGTACAAAGGGTCTTGAGGATTATTATAGTTATCACGAGCAGGAATTAGGACGTACCGGAAGTGGTTATGTAAACCGATATAATGGAAATCTTGTATTTATTCATGAAGATGAAGGCACAAGTGGTATTCTGATGCCGGTCAGTGTCAGTCATGTGTACAACCTTTCTGATTGTGATACAAAGAGCCGTTTCGGAAAAGGCTTTCGTCTGAGTCTGATGCAGGAATTAAAGGAATCCGGAAACAGTGATTTCCCGTATGTGTTAACCGATGCAGATGGAACAAATCATTACTTCTATAAGGATACATCCGATTCCAATAAGCTCAAGGATGAGGACGGACTTGGGCTTGTAATTACACAGACTTCCAGCAATGAATATGATTCATATCGGATCATGAAGGATAAGGATGAGGTACAGTACATTTTTGGTCAGGACGGCTATCTGCGTCAGATCAAGGATACATATGGAAATGCAATGAAGTGCCAGTATGGGCCGAATACTGCCGGAAATTACATTCAGTATGCAGAAGATCCGACAGGTGCGAGAGTTGTATTTAATTACAACAGCGATCTGACAAAGCTTGTCAGCATTACGGCAAATAAGAGAAATACTTCCTTTGCATATGATGCCGCCGGTCATCTGACGAACATTACCTATCCAGATGGAAAGACAAGTCGTTTTGGTTATGATGGCGATAAGCTGATCTGGGCAGAAGGAGCAGATAAAAGACGTATTGTATATGGATACCGAACCGATTGCGGTGTGGAACGTATTGCAAAGATTGGGGAGGGATATACGGATGCAGCAGGGAGTTTCCATACAGGAACTGAGATTGAAGTTACTTATCCAGAGCTTGGAACAACTGTATATACAGAGCCTGGTCTGGATGGAAAGTTATCATCATTAGCAGACAACCATGTTTATACATGGAAATTTAATCGATTTGGTTCTCCTTCTGAGATCTCAGACAATGCCGGTCATGTCAGCACTTTCAGTCATTATGATGATGGTGCCAGACGTCATAAGCTGAGACAGTCGTCATTGACAGGAAAACTTGTAACCAATCTGCTAAAGAATACCGGCTTTGATGCGATGGGTGAGTTTGAAGACGGCTGGGGCAATGCATCCGGTCTGACAGAAACGTCTGCATGGGGCGTTGAACGTGTTACGGACAAGGGATACTTTGCCGATACCTCCATTCGAGTCACAAAGACACAGAAAAACAGCTTTGCCGCTGTGATTCAGGAGGTCTGGTTAGAAGCAGGAACTTATACACTTTCTGCCTATACTTTTGTAAAGGATGTCGCAGCGGTTTCAAATAATGCACAGGCAGGAGCAGGACTGGCAGTTCGTTTTGCAGATCAGTCGATGGCGTATGGATTAGAATTTCTGACAGGAAATGCGGACACCGATATTGACAGGGGATGGAAGCGAGTCAGCCAGACATTTACTGTAAATAGTGCACAGGTTGTTACCATTTATGGTGGAATTTTCAACACAACTGGAACGGCATGGTTTGATTGCTTCCAGCTAGAAGTAGGCGACCGAATGAGTGATTTTAACATGGTGAATAATGGCCGCTTTGCAAGAAACAGCACTAACGGTGTAAATGACTGGAACCATGTAAATCTGGTCGCATCCGATACAACAGTAACGGACAGTGAGAGAGGAAGTTGTCTTAGAATCACAGGAGAGCCTGACAAAGAAAAGCGCGTGCTTCAGGGAATCTATGCGAAAGGCGGCGAAGGTGACGTATTCCGTTTCGGTTGTTTTGCAAAGGCAGAAGCCATTCCGGGAAAGACGTTTCGTATTGCAGCAGCAGTCATCTATGCCGACGGAACCCATAAGTGGGAAAATGTGGATTTTGATCCATATCGAAGCGGCTGGCAATATGTTTCCGGTGTGGTATCAACCGATGATGAGGATTCCGTAACCCATAAGCAGTATACAGCGATTCATCTTTACATCATGTATGACAATCAGATGAATCCGGGCTATTTTACAGATGTTCAGTTCATGAAGGATGACAGCTGGAGCTATACCTATGATAATAAGGGCAATCTGAATACGGCCAAAAGAACAAGGGAAAACAACTCATTCCAGCACAACAGTAAGGATCAGATCAGCCGTATGTCAGCGATGGATGGCAGTTCCTATGATATTTATTATAATGCGCAGAGAATGCCACTGTATGCAAAGAGTGCGGAAGGTCAGAGAAGTTATTTCTGGTACAACAAAAAGGGGCAGCCGACATCCATGTCAATTGAGGCGGATAAAAATTCAGCAGCGGTAACAGTTGGAAGAGTGTACTATATCCGCCAACAGCGTTCCGGAAAGTATATCGACACTCAGGAGGGGGATAAGACCTATTCCAATATCCAGCAGTATACCTTCAATGGGTCGGATGATCAGAAGTGGAAGGTGGAGGATGCCGGAGAGGGATATGTCAAGTTTGTATCCCAGTCTGGAACAAAGTCAAAACTGCTTGACGTTTTAAATGGATGGAGTGCAGATGGAACTAACATTCAGCTGTATCCGGATCATGGTCATGATGCACAGAAATTCAAATTAAAAGCAGTAGAAGGAGGCGGCTACCAGCTTCTTGCAAAGTGCAGCAATGACGAAAAGTGTGTAATGGTTTCCGCAGGAAGTGCGCCGAATGATGTATTTGCAATCAGGGCGAATATTGAACTGGGAACGGCCGGTTCTGACAGTGAGCCGAGAAGTATCTGGTACTTTGAGCCGGCAGATGAGGGTGATGTCAGTGCGGCACCACAGGATGGAATGCTCCTTCGTATCCGTGCACGCCATTCCGGTCAGTATGTACGTGCAGCAAATGGCACCATGAGAATTGGAGATGGTCTGCAGCAGACCTACAGCTCCTTCTGGCCTGCCGAGGAATTTCTTCTGACAAAGGCACAGTCGGAAAACGGCACAGACTGGTACTATATAAGGACTGTTTTTAGACCATCCCTGTATGTGGATATCTGCAGTAAGGGAACGGATGGTTATGATCGTCCGACTTTACAGGAAAAGAGTGACGCAGACAGTCAGAAGTTCTGCTTTAAGAAACTTCGAACAGGCTATGTCATCGAGAACAAGTTGGGTTATCAGTTTGATGTAAAATTGGGAGATTATGCAAATCTGGCAGCAGTTATTGCAACAGGAACCCCGTCTAGTGTGGCATTTTCTGATATTCAGGACAACAAGGTTTTTGTACTGGAGAAGGTAGAAAAACGAATTTATTCTTACATGGGCTATACAAGTGATTTTAGAAATGTAGCGAGTGTAATGGATGCCAGACAGAAACGCGTTTCCTATGCATATGACAGTGATAACCGTCTTCTGACAAAGATGACCGATTCCAACAATCATAGTACACAGTATCATTACGAGGCATCAACAGATCGCTTAACAGGCGTAAGTGCAACTGCATCCGGGCAGACAAGGGATGTTTCCTATACATATGATGAGGGAGACCGAATCAAGAGTATCCAGCATGGTGGAACCACTTACGCATTTGAGTATGATGGATTTGGAAACCAGACAATGGTAAAGGCGGGCGACAAGACTCTTGAACGCTACGGCTATGCACCAAACAATGGTCCACTCAAGACAGTTACCTATGGAAATGGCGATACGCAGGAAATTCTGTATGACAAAGAGGAGCGCATCCGAGCCAGACGATGGAATGGAGAAAGTACAGATGCCGTGCGTTATGAGTATGATGATTACGGTACACTGGAAAAGGAAACCGATCTAGTAAATGGACGAATTGACAAAGATCAGTATGACATGACCGGAAGACTCGTACAGAGTACTACATTGGAGAAGAATACCGGGGCAGCAGGTGAGCCGACCGTGGCAAACACTCATACAGTGCAGTCACTTGAGATTGGTTATGACAGTTATAATCGCGTAAATCGACTGGTGCAGAGTCTGGAGGGATCAAAGACAAAGACTGGACTGGTGTATGGAGATGCATCAAAGACACAGCGACCGGGATTATCTTATGGACTTACTGTCGATGGAAAACAAAGACAAAGTCTGGCTTATGATGCGATGGCACGATGCACAAAGGAAACTATGACACTTCCGGGTGGACAGAAGCGAGAAAACTGCTTTACTTATGGAACCCTTCGTCATCTGACCGACACGGACAGTCTTCTTTCTGCGATGTCAAATGGAACCGAAAGCTGGAGCTACGAGTATGACAATGTGGGAAACATCACAAAGATTACATCTGGTACGAAGGTCATCACCTATCAGTATGATGAACTCAATCAGCTGATTCGTGAAAACAATGGTGTACTTGGAACAACAGTGCTTTATACCTATGATGCAGGCGGCAACATGACTTCCCGAAAGACATACGCATATACAGAGGGAGCGGTTTCAACGGTACAGACACAGGATCTTTTTACCTATCGCACCGAGGGTTGGAAGGATCAGTTACTGTCTTGGAATGGAAAGAGCTATACTTATGATGCAGGCGGTAATCCGACTGTGCTGAGAGGAATGGCACTGACCTGGGGAGAAGGACGCCGTTTAAAAAGAATTGCTGCAACAGCAGGAGAGGTTACCTTTGCCTACGACAGTGATGGAAAGCGCGTCAAAAAGACAAGCGGTAATACAGAAACAAAGTATTACTATAATGGAAGTACACTGAGCGGTCTGGTGAGAACCACAACTGGAAACACAGGTACTACTAAGACTACGGTACAGTTTGTGTACGATGCTGAAGGCAAGCCATTCCTGCTTCGATTAAATGGAAAGACGGATTACTTCTATCTGTATAATGGCCTTGGAGATGTTACCGGTCTGGTTGACAGCAGCAATCAGGTAGTGGTAAGATACCAGTACAACAGCTGGGGTAAGGTAACGTCCACACAGGATACCAGTGGCGTGTCCCTTGCAACGCTGAATCCGTTCTGCTACCGCAAGTATGTCTACGATCCAGAGACAGGACTGTATTGTCTGGGAAGCCGCTATTACGATCCGGAAGTTGGAAGATTTGTGAATGCGGATAGTATCAAGTTTGCAGCAATATTGGGAAGATATTATGTGAATAGACAAAATTTATATCAGTATTGTTTTAACAATCCAATAATGTTAAATGACAAATTTGGAAAATGGCCTAAAGTACCAGAATGGTTGAAAGATTTTGAAAAAAGTGTAAAAAAGACAGCAAATGCTATAGGTAGCGCAATTGTAAAAACGGTAAAAGCTGTGCAATTTAATATTGGAGGTGGTCTAGGAATTGGTTTTGAAACTCAATTAAAGATAAAAAATATTCCAATACAGGTAAGTGCATTAGCATCAGAGAAAATGATTTTGGAAGTAACTAAAAATGGAGCAGATATAAAAAATGTTATTTCCGCACAAGGAGGAATTGGTAATTTGGGTTATGAATACGGCAGAGAACATTCCTATGTAGCATGTAAAGAGAAACATAATCCAGTTATGACTTCTTTTGGAAAATTGTTTGAATGTCCGTATAGTGAAAAAATAAATGAAGGAAGTGCAGTATATGGTGTTGGCGCTAGTTTTTATGCAATTTTAGGAGGTGAGATATTTGTTGGGATAGATATTGAAGAGGTTATTCGTGCTTGGATAGAGGCATATGATAATGCTTTTACAGTTAATTGCTATTAAACAAAATTGGTTATGATTACAGTTCGACAACCGTTCATAAATAGAATATAGAGCTTGAGCTTTTTTTAATCCTATTAGATTGGCTGATTATGAACAATCAGGGCTGTCAGGTTTTGACAATAGTATAATTATGTACAGATTACTGTTTGCAAGATTTGACAGCTCCATAACTGTGATAAAATATAGATATCATCCATATGCTAGCTAGAGGTTTCTTCAGAAGAACTGCTACGTGTAACACCAAGCATTACTTTATAAAAATGCTTATCGTTATACACTCGTATGGATAACCTTAAAATAAAGCTTGCAAAGTATTCTTAGATACATAAGGACAAGGTTATTATTCTTGATTTGTTGATTAGGATAGTTTACTTTTAGTACACGTTCCATTTATTTGTGTCTGGAGAAAAGCGAAAGGAATGCTACAGTATATGAGTAAATTAAAAATAGTTTTTCTTATAATATACAATATTTTTTTGATGAATGGAGGATTAGCGCTGTTACTGACGAAATATCGTATACTTACAGAATTGCCATTATTCATATTTTTAATAATACAATATCGACATAAAATAAAAAAAAATATCGCTCGTTCAGAATTAAAATATGTATTACTACGATTGATTTTAATTGCGATAGTAGGTGGGAGATGTGTTGAAGACATAGGACTGTTATTGGAAAGGCGAACAATAGCAACTATTATTGTGATGGTAATTATATTTATTGTTTATAAAAAATGGTTAACATCTGATCTTGATCGAATCAAAGAAATTCCGCATATTAAATACCTGTATGGAGTACTAGGAATTGATATCGTGGCAAGTTTATTTGAAATAAATATGGAAATTACAGGCATCATCATGTTGGTGCTTAGCTTACTTTTTATGCTAGCAATAGCGAGGGATAGCAAAATAAAAATAATAAAAAGACGAATTGCATGGGTATTGTGTTGCTGGTGCGGTATTCTAACAGTAATTGTAATCATAGTAAATGTACTAATTTAAATTTATGATGCATAAAATCCACTAGGCAAAAGCAGAGTCAATTTTCTGGTGTCTGACCCCAATGGCCGGGAAAGAACCTGTATGCGTACTGTGATAATAATCTGGTAATAAGAGAACACTGGTGACCATGGTGACAGGGACGGTGGCTCAAAATGTGTTCCTACTGGCTCGATATGTGTCCATAAAAATATCATGATATTAAAAAGTCTGAAAGTTCAAGAAAAGAGCTTTCAGGCTTTTTTTGTGTTTTTATTAGAAAGCTACTTTCACTGTCCACCTGATCACCCCAATTTGTCTGTTGACAAAATGTATTTTGAGGGATACTCTATAAATAGATAACTCTTGAGAGATACTGTAAGGAGGCTATTATGAGTAAGATTATTCTCTATCACGGTTCAAATGAAAAAATTGAAAGGCCTATTTTTGGAAAAGGTAAGGTTTATAATGATTATGGTCAGGGCTTTTATTGTACTGAACATATAGAACTTGCAAAGGAATGGGCTTGTAATGAGGGCGTTGACGGTTTTGCAAACAAATATGAGCTTGATTTAATAAATTTGAAAATTCTTAATTTATCTGAAGAAAAATACACCATTCTTCATTGGCTTGCGCTGCTTATGGAAAATCGCCGCTTCCGTGTGACGACTCCTGTTATGCGCAGAGGTGTTCAGTGGCTAATGGAACATTTTTTGATTGACATAGGCGAATATGATTTAATCATTGGTTATCGTGCGGATGATTCCTATTTTTCATTTGCAAGAGCCTTTATAAGTAATGAAATATCTCTAAGTCAGCTAAATTATGCAATGCGGCTTGGTAAGCTCGGTGAGCAGTATGTTTTAAAGAGTGAAAAAGCATTTCAGCAGATTGAGTTTAAAACTGCTGAATTAGCAGATAATACTATTTATTATGCTCGCAGAAAAATAAGAGATGATGAAGCTCGCAATGCTTTCTTTGTAGAACTTGAAAAGGAAGATTTGAATGGTATTTACATGCGAGATATTATCAGGGAGGGAATGACAAGTGATGATGCACGCTTACGATGAGATCTACCTTAATGATGCGATGAGAAATCTTGGCGAAGCTTTTGATTATTCGGCAACGGTTTTGGCTATTCCTATGGATGATTTTCTTGATATGTTTATTATAAGTGGTATTGCGGAGCAATTTGCACTCGGTGTTCCAAAGTTTGTGTCAGGTCTTTCTGGAACAGAACTTGTATGGGAGGTTTTGAATCGTACAAAGAAAAACGTGGATTTACCTTCACCACAGACTGAATATGACTATTCACCAGAATACTGGTGTGGTTGGATACTTGCCTTTTATCAATGGAATACAGGAAAAAGTTTTAAGAAAATAAAAGAATATCTGCCTATGAGTGAGATTTATAAATTATATCCCACGTTGCATGAAGCGTCAGAGGAAAAGTTTGTTGATGTAGCAAACTCTATACTGAAACGTAAAAACATAGCAACAAAATTACAGACTGTACGCAAAGCAGTTGGCCTTTCGCAAAAAGAGCTATCTGAAAAATCAGGAGTAACACTACGAATGATTCAGCAGTATGAACAGAGGGCAAAGGATATAAACAAAGCAAGTGCAGGTAACTTGTTTGCATTAGCTAGAGTACTCGGCTGTAAGGCAGAGGATCTGCTAGAATGATTTTGTAAGAAGTGCATGAACCCAATGTAATTTTTGCGGCGTATAAAATTTCCTGTTTTCCATATACTACCCATACAACGCAAAATATGGAATAGTTAAAATGATTAGAAATACAAATCAGGAGGAATTGGAAAATATGAAAGCAACAGGAATTGTGCGCCGTGTGGATGAACTTGGACGACTGGTGATTCCAAAGGAAATCAGAAGAACTATGCGTCTTGCAGAAGGCACACCGCTTGAAATTTTTACAGACAGGGAAGGGCAGATTATTCTAAAAAAATATTCTCCAATGATGGAGTTAGGCAGCTTTGCAAAGCAATATGCGGAGTCTGTTGCGCAGACCATGAATCAAAAGGTAGCAGTGTCTGACCGCGACCAGATCATTGCGGTGGCAGGCGGCGGAAAAAGAGAACTCCTTGGAAAAACAATAAGCCGGCAGCTCGAAGAAATGATCATCAATCGCGAAAACAGCATTCAGGCCGGATTAGATAAGAAGACAATTCCGCTGATAAGCGGAGACGAAGACAGCTACAGTGCACAGGCCATCTATCCGATTTGCTGCGAGGGAGACTGTATAGGTGCTGTCATTTTATATAGCCGCGAAAATCAAACTCATTTTAGCGAGACAGAATATAAAGCAGCTGCCTGCGCCGCATCCTTCTTAGGAAAGCAGATGGAGGGGTGAGCCACCAAAGGTGAACCGTTGCATAACTTTTTTCTTTTAGGACTTGAAAAACCTTATAACGTGTGTTACAGTAAAAAAGCATTAAAAAAGATATGCAAAATGAGGAAAAAAGCGTGTAAGAGAAAGCAAAAGTCAGTTTTAGCTAAAGGATATTTTGCTAGTCTTACCGTGTGAGATGTAAGGAGGAGTTTCAAATGAACAAGAAGGAGTTAGTAGCAGCAGTTGCAGAGCAGGCTGGATTAAAGAAGGTTGACGCAGAGAAGGCAATTGAGGCTTTCACAGCAGTAGTAGAAGGTGCATTAAAGGCAGGAGATAAGGTGCAGTTGGTTGGCTTTGGAACTTTTGAGGTAGCAGAGCGTCCAGAGAGAGAGGGAAGAAACCCGAGAAGTGGTGAGACCATGACTATCGCAGCATCTAAGAACCCGAAGTTTAAGGCTGGAAAGGCATTAAAGGATGCAATTAACGCGTAATGATTTTTAAAATCTGAGCGAAAAACGTGCAAAAATTCCCCCTAAAATGCAATTTGCGTTGTAGGGGGAATTTTATCTAAATAAAAGGAGAATTGATATGCGTTTAGATAAGTATCTGAAAGTATCTCGCATCATTAAGCGCAGAACGGTAGCTAATGAAGCTTGTGACAGCGGACGCGTTATGCTTAACGATAAAGTGGCAAGAGCGAGCGCAGACGTGAAGGTTGGAGATGTTATAGAGATCGCCTTTGGTAATAAAACAGTTAAGGTGCGTATCACGAGTGTGCAGGAGACAATCCGTAAGGAAGATGCAAAGGAAATGTTTGAATATATTTAAGAGCAATAGCATAATATCAGCGGCTCCCTAATATATTGGAATAGACCGGTATACCGGAAAATCCGATTGTTAGGGGGTCTTTTTTTGGAACAAAATCAAGATCAGGAATATATTGAGCGCGAACACTGTCTGATTTTAGAGCACAGAAGGAGCCTAAAAATCACCGGTGTAACTGATGTGATTGCGTATGACGAACATATCATACAAATCAATACGACAGACAAGGCATTAGAGATACGTGGTGATGGCCTTCATATGAAGCAGCTGGCATTAGACAAGGGGATCATTGAGGTGGAGGGCTGTGTGAACAGTCTGGAATATCAGGAGCAAAAAGGCCAGAGTCAGGGGGAATCATTTTGGAAGAGGCTGCTAAGGTAATCGGAGGTGTTGCAGGCGAGCTTGTGTTTTTTATGCGGTCATTTCTGCTGGGATTTTTGATGCGGCTTTGTTACGAGCCGATTATTTTTTTTCGTCGTGTATTTCGTCAGCCAAAGCTTCTTTTGGACGTGCAGGATGTGTTGTTTTGGACGTTTGGCAGTTTTTTGATGTTTGGTCTTTTATTTAGGGAGAATAATGGAACACCGAGACTCTTTTCTCTGATTGGAATTGCAGCTGGGATGGCATTATATCAGCTTGGTCCGGCACAGCTGACTGGCAGTTTGTTTTGTAAGGTTAGGAAAAAACGACTTAAAATGCAAAGAAGCTGTCGTGCATGGCGAAAAAAACGTCTGGAGAGGCGAAAAATGGAAAAAAAGAGGTTGAAAAAGACACAAAAAGAAAGTATGATAAAAGAAGAAGATAAACATAGCCGCAATAAGAGAGGTGAGAATATTGACAGGAAAGATGGCAGCCCGAAGGAGAGCCAATCGCAAATGGATCGCACTGGCGCTTGTGACAGTAGTACTGTTAAGCGTGATGACATGGATTGGTGGAAACAGTTTGGCAGAGCAAAATGCCCAGAATCTGGCACAGCAGCAGCTCCTCGAGGAAAAAATTGCCGAGGAAGAGGCGCGAAGCAAAGAACTCGATGAGTACAGCGAGTACATGAAAACCGATGAATTTGCTGAGTGGTATGCAAAGGAAAAGTTAGGCTTGATCCATAAAAACGAGATCATATTTAAGGGTGAATGATGTGCCGTATCGTGGAAACGCGAAGCGGCACTTTTTTTTATCGCACCGTCTTTTCGACAGACATTTCAAAAAAACTAAGCTATGATAAAAAGAGCAGCTGATAAACAATTATGTTTTCAGAAATGGAGGTCGAAAGCAGGTGGAAGGTCTTGAAAGATTGCAAAATAATCAGGTAAAAAAAATGGGCATAGGGCGGCTTGGCCTGATTTTTTTTATGATCGGCGGAATGCTTTTTGTTGTGTTAAAAAGTGGGCAGACAACATATCTGGTTATACAGGTAGTGCTGCTTTTTAGTGCACTTTTTTTCGGATATAGGTTTGGACCGGGAGCAGGTGCAATTGCTGGAAGTATAAGTGGAATTATGCTTTCTCTTGTGAGCGGTGAGGCAGCGCAGATTGGAATATTGTGTCTTCTTGGAATTTTCTCCGGCGCATTTCGCAGTTTAGGCAGGATGGCTAGCGTGACAGCATGTGCAGCGGCAGCCTTTGGCGTTGGAATTGTATATTCTCCAGCTATTTTATTTCAGACGATGGAGTCTGTTTTGGCAGTTGGTGCTGTATTTTTACTGCTTCCTGAAAAACTTACCTGTCCGCAAAAACAAAATTTGCTTAAGGAAGATTGTGGATTTAATGAACAAGAAAGCACACCAGTGTGGCAGGCAGCGGTAGAAGATATGGCAGGAGAAGGACTGCCGGCATTAGCACAGACCTTTTCGCAGCTTTCTGCTATGTATCGCGAAGAGGATGCAGCAAAGGATCCAGTTGAAACTGACTGGCGCATGCGTTATCTGGAGTTGCGTCAGCTTTTGTCAGAACAATTTTTTGAGTGTGCGCAGATGCTTTTGGAAACAGTCGGGCAGATGCAGGAAAAAGAAGAGTTGTCAGGAGCTGTGCGTGAGAATCTGGAAAAGAAGCTGTTATGGGCAGGCGTAGAGGCAAAGCGAATCTACCTGACTGAAAATAAAAATGGATCCAGACAGCTAATTATGGCGCTCAGTGCCAAAAGTGCAAGATGTATTTCAATGAAACTTGTCTGCGAGCGCATTGAAGAGGTTCTTGGCAAACGAATGGTGCTGTGTGCAAATCAGCCGCTTCTTGTATCATCAGTGACGCGTTGGGTTCGCTTTGAAGAGGAGTGCCCGTACTTTGTGCTTTTTGGAACAGCATCAAGTTGTAAAAGCGGAAATGATATTTCAGGAGACAGCTTTTCGTGCATGGAGCTGTCAAATGCAAAAAAGGTTCTTCTTTTATGCGATGGAATGGGAAGTGGAAGTGTTGCAGGAAGGGAAAGTGCGGGAGTAACAGAGCTTGCAGAATCACTTTGCGAGGCAGGATATCCGCCGTCACTTCTCATTCGCGTGATTAACAGTGCGCTGATGATTCAGGCAAAGGAACATCCTGTCACGATTGATTTAACAGTAATTGACTGTGCAAACGGTATATGCGAGCTTACAAAATCTGGTGCAGCCGTCACATTTTTAAAACGCAGCACACAGACGATACAGGTTGGTGCAGACAGTATGCCGGCAGGAATATTGCAGGAGCACGCACCAATGGAAAAAATACTTCGCCTAAAGGATGGAGATATTCTTATTATGGTCAGCGATGGTGTGTTAGAAGAAATACCTGGCTACGATAAGGAGGAGACGATGTGCCGCTTTTGCGAGAAGCTAGACGATAACAATCCAAAGGAGATTGCGAAAAAAATCTTGGCGTTTGCAGGAAATACAAAAAATGCCAGAGATGACAGAACAGTGCTTGTAGCTGGTTTCTGGAAAAAATGAAGGAGATAAAAATGATCCCACACGATAAATTTATAGATAAAATCAAGAAATACATTGATGAAAAAAAGCTGCTTTCCTTCGGTGATCATGTCATCATAGGCTTGTCAGGAGGCGCAGATTCTGTCTGTCTTCTGTTGGTACTAAAACGATTGCAGCAAATATATAATCTTTCAATAACAGCAATTCATGTTCATCACGGCATACGCGGTGAGTCAGCAGAACACGATCTTAAATTTTCAAGGCAGCTTTGTGAAAAAGAAGAAATTGAGTTTGTTGAAAAAAGATGTGATGTGCCGGCTCTTGCAGCGAAGCATCATCTGACTGAGGAGGAGGCAGGCCGTCGTGTCCGTTATGAGACATTTGAGTATGAAGCAAAAAAACGCGGTGCATCTGTAATTGCAGTGGCACATCATATGGATGATCAGGCTGAGACAGTGCTAATGAATCTGCTGCGCGGAAGCGGGATTCGTGGATGCAGCGGAATACCTTGTAAGCGCAGCTTGTCAGACAATGGCGATATCGTTGTTGTGCGTCCGCTTTTGGGTATGAGAAGAGAGGCGATTGAAGCATGGCTTATAGAAAATGGGCAGGAATGGTGCATTGATGAGACAAACTTAACAGATGACTATCTTAGAAGCCGTATCAGAAACAGGCTGTTGCCGCTTCTTTCAAGTGAATATAATGCGCAGGCTGCTGAGCACATAGCATATGCTTCGAGTGATTTTTCTGAGGCAGAGGAATATCTTAGAGATCAGGCACAGGCACTTTTTTCGTCATGGCATTGCGCCTTGAATAAGCAAATGATGCTTCCTGTCAAAGAGCTTAAATTGCAAAAACCAATTTTACAGCGATATCTGATTCAAGAGGCAATTTCACATACAGGAGGCGTAAAGGATATAACTAGAACACATATTGAATCTGTTATAGGGCTGTTGTCAAAGCGCACAGGAAGCATGGTAAATCTGCCGCAAAGACGTAAGGCACGTATTCAATATGAGTTTTTAATCATAGAAAAAGAGAGCTTTTCAGAGCATAAAGAAGAAAATAAGGATTTACAATCGCCAAACAGCAAAATTGGTAAGGCTGTTTACTCAATTTTCCCCATTTGTGAGAAAAAAATTCCACAAACTTGTTGTGTAAACTGGTTCGATTATGATACAATAAAAGAAGGGTTGCTTATGCGTAAAAGAAGGCCTAAAGATCGTATTTGCATTGATGCAAAGGGTAATACGCAAAAGCTTTCCGACTGCATGATTAATGCTAAAATTCCTGCTGTAAAGCGGGATCAGATTCCTATTCTGGCATCTGGAAGCCGTGTTTTGTGGATTGCAGGAGTTCGCATGGCCGAAGATTGTAAAATCACCAAACATACAAGGCTGGTGCTTGAAGTTAGAACAGTGCAGTGATCATCGCATACGATAGTCAGAAAATTGACTCAAAACTATAAAAATAAAAAAGCAGAGGAGTGCAAAAATGGGAGATAAGATTCGTGTAATGTATTCTGAAGAAGAAGTCGACAAGAGAATCCGCGAGCTGGGAGAGCAGATCAGCAAACGCTATGAGGGAAAGACGGTTCACATGATTTGTGTATTAAAGGGCGGCGTATTTTTTATGTGTGAACTTGCAAAGAGAATTACCGTTCCAGTAACTATGGATTTTATGTCCGTATCAAGCTATGGTGCTGGTACAAAGTCAAGCGGTATCGTAAAGATTGTCAAGGATCTGGATCAGTCTATTGAGGGAAGAGATGTATTGGTAGTTGAGGATATTATTGATTCTGGAAGAACACTCAGCCATCTGATGAAGATCTTAAACGAGAGAAAGCCATCCAGCATTTGTCTGTGTACTCTTCTTGACAAGCCAGAGCGCCGCGAGGTTGATGATGTAAATGTCGACTATACAGGTTTTCAGGTACCGGATGAGTTTGTAGTTGGCTACGGATTAGACTATGATCAGATGTACCGTAATCTGCCGTATGTAGGTGTGGTTGAGACTGAGTAAATATTTGCAGAAACGAGGAGTAAATTGAAAAAGTCAAATGGAATAATCGCATATACCATTATTATTGCAATTGTAATTGCATTAATTTTCTTCTTTCAGCGTTCTCTTTATACGCAGACTAATGTAACATACTCGCAGTATCGTTCATTTGTGGAAGAAGAAAAAATCGCTCAGGCACAGATTGAACAAAATGCGAAGGTGCCGACGGGCAGTGTGTTGTTTTTTGTCAGTGGTTCATCGACAGAATATCGTGTATTCGTATCAGATGTCAATGCTGAGTTAGACCGTCTGCAGGATAACGGTATAAAAGTTACCCTGACAGCAGTTAAAGAAAATTATTTTCTAAATACACTTCTTCCTGTACTTATTTTAGTCATAGGAATAAGCTTTGTGTTCGTAGCAATGACAGGCCGTATGGCAGCACCGGGAGGTGGCAGCGGAGGCGGTCAGAGCATGGCAAACTTCGGAAGAAGCAGAGCTGTTATGGAAACAGGCGGCTCCAAGAAAGTTTTATTTAAGGATGTTGCCGGTCTTCAAGAGGAGAAGGAAGAACTTGAGGAAGTGGTGGATTTTCTTAAAAATCCAAATATGTACACAAGCCTTGGCGCCAGAATCCCAAAGGGTATCCTTTTAGTAGGCCCTCCGGGAACAGGAAAAACATTGCTTGCAAAGGCAGTTGCCGGTGAAGCAGGCGTGCCATTTTTCTCAATCTCTGGTTCAAACTTTGTAGAGATGTTTGTTGGTGTCGGTGCATCACGTGTACGAGATTTGTTTGAACAGGCAAAGAGAAATGCACCTTGCATCATTTTTATTGACGAGATCGATGCCGTAGCCAGAAGAAGAGGAACAGGTCTTGGCGGCGGTCATGATGAGAGAGAGCAGACATTAAACCAGATGCTTGTAGAGATGGATGGTTTTGGTGTCAATGAGGGAATCATCGTTATGGCAGCAACAAACCGTGTCGATATTCTTGATCCGGCTATCCTTCGTCCTGGACGTTTTGACCGTAAGGTGGCAGTAGGACGTCCAGATGTAAAGGGACGAGAAGAAATTTTAAAGGTACACACAAAGAATAAGCCGCTTGGCTCAGATGTAAACTTAAGACGTGTTGCGCAGACAACAGCAGGATTTACCGGAGCAGATCTGGAAAATCTGATGAATGAGGCTGCGATCAATGCGGCAAAGAGCAAACAGGGCTACATCAGCCAGCGCGATATAGAGCAGTCCTTTGTTAAGGTGGGAATTGGTGCAGAGAAGCACTCTAAGGTCATCAGCGACAAGGAAAAGCGCATCACAGCATACCATGAGTCAGGCCATGCAATTTTGTTCCATGTATTGCCGCATGAAAGTCAGGTACACACCATTTCAATTATTCCAACTGGAATGGGTGCGGCAGGCTACACAATGCCGCTTCCAGAGGCGGATGAGATGTTTATGACAAAGAAGCGCATGGAAGAAGATATTATCGTAGCATTTGGTGGTCGTGTTGCCGAGGAATTGATATTTGGCGATGTCACAACAGGAGCATCACAGGATATCAAGCAGGCGACAGCGACAGCCCGTGCAATGGTTGTAAAATATGGTATGTCAGAACGTCTTGGAACCATCAACTATGAGGACAGCGGTGAGGAAGAAGTATTCCTCGGCAGAGATCTGGGACATGCAAGAAGCTACAGTGAAGATGTTGCCAGAGAAATTGATATAGAAGTGAAGCGTATTATTGATGAGGCATATGCACAGGCAAAGACGATTATTACTGAGCATATGGACGTGCTTCACCGCTGTGCACAGGTATTAATCGAGCGTGAAAAAATTGGAAACGCGGAGTTTGAGGCGATCTTTGATGGAAGGGAGCTTCCAGAGCCGGGTGCAGAGCAGACATCTCTCATGTCAGGTATGCCATCAGAAGGCAGATAATAACGCACGATTAAAGGAGCCACGAAAAAAATGCAGTTCAGTGATATATTAGTAAAAAATGCATTATTTTGTGATGAAACAGAAGATTACCGTACTCCGGCAGAGCCGGAGGCGGGCGACTCTGTTGTCATCCGCTTTCGGACATTGGCCAATAACGTGGACAATGTCTATTTGATTTCAAGAAAAAGTGAAATCAAAATGGAAAAGGTCAGAACAGAAGGTTTGTTTGACTTTTATGAGACACAGATAAGCGTTGGAAGTACGTCTTATCTATATTACTTCGAGATCGAAAAAGGTAGAGATATCTGTTATTATAATAAATTAGGATGTACAACGAATTTGCGCCAGAAGTATGCATTTAGAATCACACCGGGCTTTCATACGCCAGAGTGGGCAAAGGGTGCAGTATTTTATCAGATTTATGTGGATCGTTTCTACAACGCAGATCCTTCCAATGATGTTCTCTCAGGTGAGTATTACTATGTAGGATCACAGAGTGAGCGCGTAACTGATTGGGATAGTCTTCCGGCAAATCTTGATATTGGACGTTTCTATGGAGGTGATCTTCAGGGTGTGCGCGCAAAGCTTGACTATTTACAGGAGCTTGGCGTTGAGGTCATCTACTTTAATCCGCTGTTTGTCTCTCCGTCTAATCACAAATATGATATTCAGGATTATGATTATATTGATCCGCATTTTGCAGTTATCAAAAAGGATGAGGGCGAGCTTCTTAAAGAGGATGAGAAGGAAAACAAAAAGGCAAGTCGTTATATCTGCCGTGTGACCTCTAAAGAAAATTTAGAGGCATCAAATGAATATTTTGCAGAGCTTGTAAAAGAAATTCATGCAAGAGGCATGAAGGTTATTCTTGACGGTGTATTCAATCACTGTGGTTCCTTCAATAAATGGCTTGACAGAGAGTGTATTTATGAAGGACAAAAAGGATATGAGCCAGGTGCATATGTATCTGAGTCAAGCCCATATCACGACTTTTTTGGTTTTACTGGAGGCGTGTGGCCGTATAATAAGAATTATGAGGGCTGGTGGGGACATGATACACTGCCAAAGCTTAACTATGAGGGTTCAAAGGAGTTATATGACTATATTCTTCGTATAGGAAAAAAATGGGTCAGTGCACCTTATAATGTAGATGGCTGGCGTCTTGACGTGGCAGCAGATCTTGGTCATAGTATTGGTGTTAATCACCAGTTCTGGAAGGATTTTAGAAAGTCTGTCAAGAAAGCAAATCCAGAGGCAATTATTTTGGCTGAGCACTATGGTGATCCAAGCAGCTGGATGCGCGGTGATCAGTGGGATACAGTCATGAACTATGATGCGTTTATGGAGCCAATCACATGGTTTTTGACAGGTATGGAAAAGCATAGTGATGAGTTTCAGGCTGAATGGTATGGAAATGGAGACAAGTTTTTCCGTACAATGGAACACAATATGAGCAAGTTCCAGCGCCAGTCACTAGACGTTGCTATGAATGAGCTGTCAAATCATGATCATTCTCGTTTCCTTACAAGAACAAACCGTACTGTCGGACGTATTGCGACGAATGGAGCTAAAGCCGCAAATGAAAATGTGGAAAAGTGCATTCTTCGAGAGGCAGTTGTCATGCAGATGACATGGCCAGGAGCACCGACTGTTTATTATGGAGATGAGGCTGGTATGGTTGGCTGGACTGATCCAGACAACAGAAGATCTTATCCGTGGGGAAAACAAGACTGGGAACTTATAGAGTTTCATAAGGATATGATTCGTATCCACAAAAAATATGAGTGCTTTAGAAGTGGTTCTTATAAGTCAATTGTAAGTGGTTCACACTGGCTTTGCTATGGCAGATTTAATAAAAAGCTGCAGGCAGTTATTTTGATCAATAACAGAAGAGAGGCGCTTACAGTAGATCTTCCAGTATGGCAGATTGGTATTTTGGAAAATGCATGTTTAAAGCGTGTAATCCAGACAACACAGTCAACCTACAATGTCGGTGAAGTTATGGAGCGTGCCGAGAATGGTATTCTTCATGTGACTGTAGGACCGCAGACTGCAAGTGTGTATATCGCTGCGAGAAATGTAGAAGAAAACTAAATGGCATGAAAAACCAGTGGGACGATGCTGTCTGTTCCACTGGTTTTTCTTTTCGTTTTTGATTTTAAAGAGCCGGTGTCCCTGTCCCCGTGGTTTTTGCTTTTAAATTCTTGAAAATACGTGTTCAATGTGATACCATGATATCATGTCATGTCTTAGGTGGCTCATTTTGGAGGTAGATTATGGAACAAATATTTATAAAGAATATCAAAATCAATAAGGTTCGCCATTTAAAAAATTTAGATATTCCTGTTTGCGAGAATAAATGCAAACATATTATATTTACAGGAAAAAATGGTAGTGGAAAAACGAGTGTTCTTGATGCAATATCTGTATTTCTGAATTCAATAACTAAAGGAGATGATCCAAATGAACTGATTGGATATATAGAGGGAACAAGAGAACGCATTCAACGTCGTACGAAAGAAGGAAAAGAAGATGAAGTACTGCAGGAGGAAGATCTTTTAAAGAGGTGTAATGCGCAGTATTTGAAGTCCACTGCTGGTGTGTGGCTTGATCTTAATACTTCGTTTGTAAAGATTAGAAATCAATTTGAAGCAGGGCAATTCGTAGTTTCGTATTATAAGGCAGACCGTGTATTTTCTTCAATTGAGCCTAAACATGTGGAGAAGGTGCAACTGAAATCTGGCTATGCGATTGATGAAACACCGAGAGAGGAATTTATAAAATATTTGCTTGATTTGAAGATGACACAGGCACTTGCTGTTTCTGGTGGGAAAAAGGATAAAGCAGATACAATACGCATATGGTTTGAGAAATTTGATAATCTTTTGAAAAGAATATTTAATGACAAATCGGTTCGATTAGAGTTTGATGAAGAGACATTTAAATTTTCAATTGTTATGGATGGGCGAGAACCATTTGACTTTAACACTCTTTCAAGTGGATATGCAGCTATTCTTGACATTGTGGTTGACCTGATTATTCGTATGGAAAAGCAATTAAATCGCTCATTTGATTTTGCTATTCCAGGTATTGTTTTAATCGATGAAATTGAAACGCATTTGCACTTGGAATTGCAAAAGAATATCATGAAATTGCTGACAACGGTATTTCCTAATATTCAGTTTGTTGTATCAAGCCATTCTCCGTTTATATTGAATAGTTTAGATAATGTGATTATCTATGACTTGGAAAATAAGATGCTTGTTGAAAATGGTTTATCGGATGTGCCGTATAGTGGGATTGTTGAGGGCTACTTTAAAGCAGACGAATTATCAGATGAATTAAGGGATAAGTTTGATGCATATAAGGAGCTTGCGAATAAACCGAATCTGGATGATGATGATTATGAGCAAATTGCGGATCTTGAGATGTATCTAGATGAAATACCAGACTATTTGGCGTTAAATCTCACGACAGAATATCAAGAACTGAAGGCAAAGTTAAGATCGAGGGAGGCGTAACATGGTAAAAGTAGAACGTAGCTTTCCAACGCCAGATTCTTTAGCTGAAGAGAAGAAAAAGGCAAATGGAAGCTATAGCGAGCCAGACGTCATAGAAAGATTGGCAAAAGATTTCCATAATAAATGCTATATCTGTGAACTTGATAAGCTACAGGATCCACAGGTCGAACATTTAAGACCGCATTTTGGTGGGAAAAATATTGAACGTAAATTTGATTGGAATAATTTATTCTGGTCATGCAGTCATTGCAATGGAGTTAAAAATCAGCGAAAGTATGATGAATCTATTATTGATTGCTGTAAGTCAGATCCAGAAGAGCGAATTTATTTTAAATTGCATGACGGAAAAACAGATGTAACAGCGGTAAATTTAGCGGATTCAGAAGCACGGCTGACAGCAGAACTGGTTACGGAAGTCTTCAACATAAAAAATAGTGGAATGCGAGTATATAAGAGTGCTTTGCGTTTTGAAGAATTAAATAGAGAAATGAATAAACTCTACGACGCTTTGGATGAGCTGGCACAAAATCCGAAGTCTCGATTTGCTTTTAAAAAATTGCAGGCATTAATCAGAAAAGAATCAAGATTTGCTGCTTTTAAGAGATGCTACATTCGAGAGAATGAGATAAAATATATAGAGTATCTGTAGATTCAAATGACTATGCCATAGGGACAGAAAAAGGGCCGGCGCCTGTCCCCGTGGTTAGCAGAAACCAATGTTTAAAAAGAGTATTTTTGACAAATACTTGATTTTGCCTTTGAAATATGCTATATTAGCCATAGGAAAAAGATATTGTCGCGTCCACGATTGGTCGCCAAAACGAAAACCCCCAGTGTTGCCGCACTGGGGGTTTTCGTTTTCATTTTTGCGTCCCTGTCACCTTGGTTTTCTTTTTGTTTTGATTTTAAATCCTTGAAAATACGTGGTCAATGTGATACCATGATATCATGTCAGAAACATAAGAAAATCAAGAGATATAAAGGCTTTTGATGATTTTTGCGCCTGACTGCGATTGCAAAGAAAGGTCAAAAAGATGGAGTTTAAAAAAGGAAAATGGATCAGTAAAGCGGCAGCGATTCTTCTTTTAGTAGGAGCAATACTGCTTGCGATATATGGAAGCTTTGCTGCGTATACTAACTTTAACAGCGTCAAACGAGTTGTATCGACAGGAACGCAAAGTGATACCATGTTTGGTTCGAATTATTTGTCGCTGATGAATTTAAGCGATACAAGCATTCCGGTCAAGAGAATTTCACTTGCAGGAAATGATGATAATTATACATTTACAGTACAGGTTTGTAATTACGTGTGGGGCGATGAGTCTTTGTACAATCCTAGATCAATCTCTTATACAATGATAGCAGAGCTAATCTCAATGGATGGAGGTCCTCTTCCGGAAGGCTGCCAAGACATAAAGATGGGAGGCACATCTTTTAGTGCTGATGGAAAGTGCAATTTGGGTAATCAGACGCTAGATACAGGAGATGCCAAGACAAATGAATATAAAATAGAGATTCCAACATCTTTGAAGGATAAGATAAAAATTAAAATTATTGCAGCGCCGGAAAAATCTTCAGAAGAAGCTGTTAATTTTCAGAAGTTAGCGGCAATACTCTCTTTTGCAGATTATGAAGTAAACAAAAATTGGACAGGTCATTTTATTGACTCAAAAACAGATCGCGAACCAGATGATTATGATGCTTTTAATTATGAGATATCTGGAAATGGTGCTGGAACAGTGACTGTTACATGGAATGAGAGTCTGCTGCTTAGTAAATGGGTCACGAATGATAAGCAGCAGAAGGATTCTTATACTTTTAGTGTTGAGGGATCAACAACTGCGATTCAGTTTCAGTTTTATAAAAACCCAGAAAAATGGAGTGCGAGTGCACAAAAAGATTGGGAGGCTCTTGAAAAATTAGTTACTGTTGAATTTAAAGAGAAAACAGAAACAAAATAATCAGGGAATTGGGATATATGATAGACTGGCATTATTTTTACAAATATAGATAGGATAGATAAATATGAGACAACAGGTATGTAAAAATAAAAGTTGGAAAAAACGTGTGGTGGCAGGTGGAATGGCCATTTGTATGGCATGCACGATGCCTTTTTCTGTGCAGGCTGAAAATGTTACAGAGGAATATAATGTGCAGGAAGATTACAGTACTGAGTCCACAGCAGAGAATGTATCAGACGAGAAATCAGAAGTTCAGTCATATGATATTGAAACTGCCAAAACAGTTAATCAGGAAGATAGTGCAGCACAAGAACCATCAAAGGAAGAGGTGCAGTTATCACTTCAATTGGTGGCAGTGGAGGAAACAGATACCACAACGCCTAATTTAACGCTTGATGCAGCAGATAAATTATCTGGAAAAATAAAGGTAAAAGATAATAAAGTTATTGAAGTAACAGATGGAGAAGGCTTAATTTTACTGTCAAATGTAAAACCAGAATATTATGTTGATTATGAGATTGAGTTAATCACAACAACAGGTTGGGATCTTACCCAGCCCGTAGCTTTAAATGGAACCAGCTACAAGTTCCTTGGACTGGGTGATGAAACCAATCCTTATGAAGGAGTGTTTGGGCTGGATCAGGGAACAGCTGCCACACAGTATTCTATAGCAACATCCCGTTCTCTCTTTAATGCGCTTTCGACAAAAGCAAAACTTGGAACAATCCCATTTTGTATTTCAGAAAGCACACCTTCCATGCAGGAACCCTTGCTGGCAGGAAAGTTAAAACAGGGCGAAGCGAATAAATGTTTAACCGGTGAAATCGTACTGAGAGATCTGAATGCAGACAAGGTATCAAATGCAGTCATTGGCAGTCTGATCGGTACAATGGAAGAAGGAACCAGTGCCGCTCTGACTTTTGAAAATCAATTTACAAAAGAGCTAACGATCCGTACATCGAGCCATACGGGCCTTTTTTGTAATACAATGGATAAGAACACTTCACTGACAGCAGAATTAAAGAAAGCTTCCGGTGCAGGAAGCATCAAAGTCGAAGCGACGGAAGCAGGGATGGATGCAGGTGGCTTTGTCGGCCATATGGAGCCGGGTGCAGGATTGATAATCGCAGGAAGCTCCGTAGATCAAGTCACTTCTGATTCCGGGAACGCAGGAGGTCTTGTTGGCAGTGCAACAGATGGAAGCATTCAGCGAAAAGAACAGACGACAGCCTTTAGTTTTGCAGATACACTTACAGTAAAGGCCGGCAGTACATCAGCAGCTGGCGGACTGATCGGTTCCTGGCTTGTTACGAAAGGGGAAGCAGTTAGTTGTGATCTTTCTAATTATCAGTTTAAGAAGCTTGTGATTTCTGGCGGGAAGGATGTCGGAGGTCTGGTTGGTGTGCTGAAAAATACCAGCACAGAGAAGACTGCGATTTCTATTTCAGCAAATACCGCAACTACCGTGACGTCGGAAGTATCAGGTGCAGTTACGAATTTTGGTGGAATAATCGGAACGTATCAGTCAGAGCAGATGAACAATACGCTGACGATCAAGGGAAAGTCCGGTAATGCGATCAGTGTAAGTACCTCAGGCGGTGCGAATGTAAATAGTTCTTATGGTGGAATCATTGGTGTCATATCTGGAAGCAGTTATGTTGAGATAGAAAACGTATCAGCAACTACGGCAGATATGAAGAAGGATCCTAAAGCCAGCTTTGGCGGACTGGTTGGAAAAATGAACGATGGTCTGTTAAACGTTGGGGATGTAACGTTAATAAGTAGTAATGACAGTGACCTGTCATCTGATGCTGACAATGTGGATGGTCGGGGTGGCCTGATGGGACATTTGGTAAAGGGTGTACTGCGTATACATGGGATAACAGATTTAAGTGGTCAGAAGATTACGACAGCATACCATCATGTGGGACAGATTGTGGGAAATAATGATGATGGACTGGTATATGCACTAGGTAATGGCAATGGTCTGAATGCAGACGGAAGCGGATGGAGTCTTACCCGTTATACCGGTGCAGATAGAGGCGGTTCTGATATCGGAAACTGGGGTGCAGTAATACGCCTTGGCGATCAACTGTCTGAAGGAAGCAATGGTGTGTTTACATTTGATCAAGATGCACACACGGTTCAGGTGCATAATGGAAACGGATCAGAGCTTGGCAGTGCCAATACATTTGCGGCATATGTGCTGGCATTTGATCTCTCGAAGGCATACGGAGGAAGCTCCGCGGCACTGAGCTTTGCTACCACAGTAGATGCGGCAGCATCGCAGACAGTGAGACTTACCGGAGATATTGATCTTACCGGCACCGGTATTCTGAGTATTGGTAAAGATAACGGTGTATCTGGTCAGAAATTTCAAGGAACGCTTGAAGGCAATAAGCATAAGATTACCCTGGATATCGGGACAATGTATGGTGCAAAGGTTTCAGGTACAGAAGACAATGCAGCAGGACAGCTTTACGCAAAGAGGAGTGATCAGAGAGATGCACATTATAGTCTGGCGCTGATTCCGTTCGCCGGTGATGTGACAATTCAGAATCTCACAATTGCGGGCACCGTTGCCTGCAGAGTTCCTCAGAATGTAAATGAGGAAGAAAAATCAGATGATATTAGATATCCGGCATTCGTCTCAGCGGCAATCGGTTTGGCAGGCGGGACTACAGCTTTTAAAAATGTGACTGTTAATACCAAAGTATCTGTTGCAGAAGAAGCTGTTGCAGCAAAAAAGCTCCACGTCTGGCAGGCAGGCTTTTTGGGAAGATGTGAAAGTAAGGCATTGACCTTTCAGAAATGTACATGGGGAAGTGAGTCCACGCTTACGGATGAACGTACTACCGAGAATCAGAGAATTGGTGGTCTTGCGGCGGAAGTAATGGGAGGCTGTGTAGTGTCGGTTGACGCTTGTACATTAAGCGGTTCCATCACATCAAATTCTGATTCCAATGCAAAAGTCGGTGGTCTGATTGCAGTCAGCAGGGGCGAAACACAGAAAGGTAACATTAATTCTTACACATCAGCAGACACAACGATTAAGATATCAAATCTTCAGGTGAAGAAAGAGAATATTAATACTAATGGTGCAAATAACACCAGTGGCGGACTTCTTGGCTATCAGTGGAAGAATACAAATGTGGTTTTTGCTGCATCTGCGGACAATACAGCCAGCGAAAGCGGAGTCACGATTTCCGAAGCCAAATTGAATGCAAATGCCCAGTTTGGCGGTTTGGTATATCAGGCAACCGGATACTGGAATGCAACCGCTGCGAACAGTATCATATTTGAAAAAAAGGAAAGTACAACAACATTTACCGGAAAATCAACGCAGGATACGCCAAGCGGTCTGCTGGTGGGAACCGGTCTGCTCAAAGTGACACAAAGTGGAAAGGAAGTAGTAGAGTCTGCACTGTATCTCGAAGCAGGTACATGGGGAAATGTTTCCGACGCTGCTTATAAGATTGGCAGTGGTGCGGTAACGATTGAAATCAACTCAGACTACTTTGATGAACTGGTTGGTACGACAAAGATGGATGATGCAGGAAACAGCAATGCAGTAGTTTCTCTGGCAGTGCGTGCTGGGGATGGAACAGCAGAGCTTATTGATACAGAAGGTACAGGGAAAAATACCTATACTGGACAGTTAGGCAATTATAAAAATGGAAATACAAGATACTACTACAATCTGGACAGTTACAGGAAGAATAATTCGACTTTGAATTTGGATAGTGTCACATCACCGGAAAATCTGGTGCTCTGGAGTGTCGCACAGTATGCGGCAGTAAACATCAGAGGCTATTTCAGGCAGGGAGATCGGACAGATGTCACGATCACCGGCTCAATTGACCTGACTGGATATTCCTACTATCCGGTGACACCGCTTGGAGCAGTGAATCTTGGAACGAATCAGACGACGACCAGTCTGAACTTTGATTATGACGGCATGAATGCAAAAGAGACGGGGAATAAACCACTGTCAGATTCTGACCATCAGCATTATTTGATGCAGCATGGATTATTTTATCATACCACTCACAACATAGCGGTAAAGAGTACCTCTTTTTCGGGAACGGTAGGAAAGGAAAGTACAGCAGAGACTGGCATATATAGTTCCGGTGCATTGATTTATGGAAGCGTAATCGGTGATCCAGTCAGCAATATCGTTGAAATCAGCCTGAATAATGTGACACTGGCTGGAATTCGTGTGACAGATATCGCAAAAGATGGTGCAGCTTATGCACCGCTTCTGATTCATCAGATGGATCAGGCAGTCAAATTAACTGTAAATGCGCTTTCTACAGGAGAAGGTTATACGACAGGAGAATCTGATAAGACAACTGTTTATGCAGCAAGCAGTCTGATCGGTAAAGTCGGCAGTGCGACGGCAACGAAGCTGACTCTTTCATTTTCCAATATTGCACTGGATGGACGTCTGAAAGAGGATACATCGAAGTCTACATCCGTTTATAACAATGGGAATGTGCTGGTTGATTATCATACAACCCATACAATATTTACCAGGGCAACTCTTTTAGAATCCTTTATGTATTCTTCAGAAGGTACCGGTACGTATAATTTCAACAGTACGGATAATAAGGTCACTTACGGTGTAGAATTGACGAATACAGGAACGACCGGACGCAATCCGGATAAACAGTATCAATATTATGACGGTGACATCTATATCACGGATGAGAAGGGAAAAACTGTCGATGAAGCATATGTGAAATCAAGATATGGCAGCTCGAATTTTATTCGCTATGTCCATACGCAGCAGAATATTACAGAGAGCAAGTATGAGCTGGATATTAATCAGAAGACAACCGGTCTTCTGAAAGGATGTGGAACGTATGGAGATCCGTACATTATTGAAGATGCGCATCAGCTAAGTTCACTGGCAGCCTATATTCAGGATCCGGGAAGTGTTTCAAAATTTCAGGTAATTTTCAATTCAAAAGTGTTGGAAAAACAGACACAGACTGCAGAAGGGTATCATCTCCAAAATGGTGCGACCAGTGATGCAACAGGAACAGATATTGCTTACACCTGGGAGAACAAAGCCTGGAAAAGCGAGGACGGGAATGCAGCTGATACGGAAAACGCAACGAATTATCTGCTGAATGCATATTATAAGATTGATAAGGATATTACTTTGTCAGCAGAAAGCTTTGGCGGACTAGGTACGAAAGAGAATCCGTTCAGCGGAGTCATTGTAGGTGCCTCTCAGAATATTACAGTTGCCTTAACAGGAACTAATACGAATAAAGACAGCTTTGGAGGTCTGATTGCATATAGCCGGGGAAGTGTCGTAAAAGATCTGATCGTGGATTATTCACAGGCAACGATTACCATGCAGGCAGGCAGTCTTCCGAAGACCAGCAAAAATCCGTTTTTTGGCGGTGTAGTTGGTTACTGCATGGGTGGAGATACTATTATTGATCATGTATCAGTAAAGTATGATGTGAATTCCGTGACGTTCAGTGGAACTTATCCACAGATGATTGCCGCAGGTGGTTATGTAGGCCTAGTAGGCGGTGCAACCCATGTCACAGAAGACAATGACTACGAAAAGACCGGTGGCGGTGTGGTGTTTAGAAATATGGATAGAACATCCAATACCTTTACGACTGCGTGCGCAGATGCGGCAGCGGCCAATAAAACAGTGAATATGGTAAAGGCAGATGGCACAGCCGATGGAAAATCAGCATCAAACGGTGGAAATTATTTTTATCGCAATCCATATGTTGGTCGTGTACTGGATGGCTATGCCTGTGCGGAAGGATGCACTGTAAATAACACGGATAAAAACTATACCATTCCGACTTTGACAGCAGGAACAAATGACATTCAAGTAAGCGAAGCAAGTGGAAGCCTGAATGTTACTGTAACCTCTGCCCAGGGATTGTGGCTGCTTTCCGCGATTGTAAACAGCGGTGCAGGGGCGATGGACTCCAGTGGTAGTTACATCGATGTGAACACCGATGTGGACACCGATGTGGACAATCAAGTTGTAGATGCTTATCAATATGGCAAACCACGTACTGCATCTTATGAAGGGATCGGAGAAGAAGCAGTAAATGTAGCTGTAAAACTTGCCGATGAAGCATACTGGGGTGGAGTAAGTGCTGCAGGCAGCGATACTGCAAAGAATCGCGTGTCCTATCTGGTGAAGAATTATACCACAGGAACAACAGCGGCTCGTTTGGCAGGAAAAAGTACTTCGGCTGTTACCAATATTCCGGTTATGCTCACATTTGAAACAGACGGCATAGACATGAGCAGCTACGGAAATGGTTTCCGGGGAATCGGTTCCAGTTATGGAAATAATAAGGCTGTTTGGCATAGTGACTGCAGTATTCCTGAAGTATATCGCCGCAATTTATTGATTAAGAGCATAAATGCTGATCAGGCAGCAGACACGGTGATTACGTTAAATATGAATCAGAATGATTATCATACGGAATACAGCAATGGTGTGTGGCGAAATCAGGGTGCCGGACTGTTTGTGGATTTTCACTTTACAGATGGATGTAAGGTAAATCATCTTCAGATATCAGGAAACATTAAGCTTGGATTATTTGATGAAAAGGGTACGTTAACGTATGTGAAAAAAGGAGACAAGGATATGCATATTGGTGTGGGCGGTTTTGCAGCAAGAACGGCCAATTCCGCTGGTACGGTATCCTTTGATGGCCTTCATCTGAAAGACATAAACGTGTATGGTGGGACTATGACGGGTGGAGCCATTGGTTATATCGATGGATATAGTGAAAAGAGAAGGAATGTATCCTTTATTAACAACTGGACGATCCAGAACGAAAATGTAACAAAATGGGTTAATTACGATGGAAGTACAGGTGGATTAGTAGGCTGGAATGTAGGGCATGGTCAATTGACGATTACCGGAAATGAAGGCGGTTCTGAAAATGTGAATCAGTTATCGGTTACTACACATGCGGAGAGCTTTTCTACAGCTGCTGCTGGTGGTCTTGTGGGTGCGAATGATTACAGTTCTGTAAAAGTAGAGAATGTAAGCGCACAGAATTTGAGTGTTTCAGGTAAGAATCTGCGAGATCTTGGTGGTTTGTTGGCGTCAGGAAGAAAAGATGGTACGTTCGAAGTGAAGAAATGTTCCCTTGCTTCTATGAAGATTACGCTAGAGATTAATTCCAAGCAGAAATCTTCAAGTGCCTGCACGGGAGGGATTATCGGATATCACGAAAGACCACTGACGATTTCAGAAGTAGTGATTACGTCGGATTCGGTCATCAATGGTCAGCAATTTACGGGTGGTTTCGTAGGCTACTCAGCTGTCGATGTGACGATTCGTGACAGCAGTGAAGTGAATCTCAATATTAAGACAGATATGAACTGGATCGGTGGGTTTATTGGATATGTCAACCCGAACAGAACAGCCACATTCCGAAATTGTCAGGAAGAAAATGTTAATATTCTTGGACGATATACTGGTGGTCTTGTCGGAGCTATGGATGGCAGTATACAGGCATCGAATATGGAATTTATCAATGTAATAGGAGTAACTAATAATACTTCGGGATTTGCTGCATTGTTAGTTGGTAATACGGAAAACAATACTAAGAATCCGTACACTAACAAAGTCAGTGGATATAATCTTTTAGCAAAGAATTGTAAATTTGGTTATAATAGCAAAGCAAAGGTAGAAGAGTTATCGAATGCAAGTATCCAAACGATAAATACGTCAGGTTTTTGGATTGGTAAAGTCGGCGTAAATGGCAAAATCAATCTGGTAGCGGTTGCAGTTCAGGGGGATGTCTTTCCGCAGAAGGATATCGGTACAAAAAATGGAACTGCTGCGATCATTTATGCAGATGCATTCGTGGACCAGACGTATCAGCCGGTCAATTCCAAAGACAAACCATCTTCATCTGCCAGCCCGTGGCTGGATGTCAATCCGAAGAGCAGTGTACCTTTTGCTGACGGCACAGTTATGACCGGTAATGGTGTCGGAATGCAAGAAGGCAGTACAACAGCCGGTGCTATTTTAAAGGGCTTACAGGCAGGGACACCTGCTTCTGATGTTTATTGGAATTTACTGGAGAAAAAAGCAGAGTTTGCAAACTTCTTAGACTCTAAAAATGATGCCTACGTGACGACGTACAGGAAAGAAGAAAGCGCCACTACCAACGTGAGCGAGAACGTTGATTTCCCGGTACTTGTGGTAAATAACACCGCAGATGTGGATACGATGATCTGGAATTACATAGCGGCTATGACGAATGTCAGCAGCGGAACAGATGCAAAACAACAGATCAAGAGCATTACCGCAACAACTTATCAGTGGGATGCCACAAAGAGTTCTTTCGAAGCAAAGAGCAAAGAAAATGCGAGCTTAAGTATCAGTAAGGATAGAAAAATCAGCATCGTTCCTAATGCCTACGACAATCAGAACAGTCAGTTTACGCTGCTAGATGTTACATATGCAGATCCAACAGATACTGATAAACAGCATTCTTTCCATCTGTATATTCCAGTTTTGGTGAAAAAGGTGCTCTATATCAGCTTCAAGACGAGATTCCTTGCGGGAACTGATTACTGTGCAGCAGATTATCCAATGAATGATGAAGCAGCCAATCACTATGCAACGGCTGGCTTCGATGAACCACTGACTGCTTACATAGAATACAGCTATGAGAAAGATACAAACTGGCAGTCGATGCTGGATAATGGAGAGAATCTGCTTTGGTCTTACGACAAAATCATGGATCTGGCATCGGGCAGTACGGCGGAAGCCGGGAAGACCTTGCTGCCATCAGGAACACGCCTGACACTGGTAGACAGACAGACTATGCAGTATTATACCTATACGACAACTGGTACAGAAGATCTGCATAAATTTGATTTTGCACAGATGACGACAGCAGATGGACAGACTGCATTTCATCCGGTCTATATCTGCGACTTACTTGATATGACGGTTTCAGATCCGGTTACGGAGGAAGCAGAAGGAACAACGTATTATGTAATAGAAAATGATCCGGCTAAAGCAACAGTCAGAGTAGGAACGACCTATTACCGCAGGGCAGAAGAGAACGATAAGGATGCCAGCAAGTATCGTATAACGATCACGGAAGCATCCAAATCAGAAGCTCGAAGTGAGGGATATTATCTGACTGTTCAGGTTCCGGAAACAGCAGGATATTCCGTTATCAACAACCGGTTAAATTATGGAGCAATTTCCCGTAAAGAGGGAACACTTCCGGCTAAAATTACGTCAGATGAAAAGAAGTCCGGATCCGGCTATGTGGTATACAATGGCGTTGAGCAGAAATTTACGGTTTCCACGACTCGTGTTCATAATGGAAGTGAGATGGGCGATACTGCAATGGAAGATAGCGACAGCATAAAAATCAAGCTTGAAAGCAAATTAAAGCTGACAGAAGCTGGAAAAGACAGATTTGACAAGCTTGGTCCTTCTGAGGTACATCATCAGTTTACAATCAATCTGAAAAAATATCTGCAGGGAAAAGCGGAAGAATATGATGTGATTGGCACAGAAATAGTGAACTACACTTATACGTTTAAAAACGCTAATGAAACTTGTATTTATACGAAGACTGGTACAATTTCAGATGCGGCAGGAAAGGATATATTGTCACTTCAATACGGCAGCAGTGATCTGAAAAAGGAATTAGAAAAAGCTACAGATGATGCCAATGCAATAACAGTTACTGCAGAAATTACGCTTACATATGCTAGTGCAGATAAATTTCCAGTAAGAAATACAGCTGATACTAATGATGCCAGCGGTATTTGTGTTGCTGGAGTCTCACGCATTGCTAATACGCAAACACAGCTTCCGATTACAGAAAACAAATGTACTGAGGATGACAAAAATCGCTATTATAGTACTAATCCATCCAAGGCAAAGCTGACCTACTCTGCTGTAGATCAGACTGCAATGGGTGATACCACACAGCAGCTTGGAATAAATCCAAGTGACACAGTAAATCCTGCTGATATCATTTATACAAAGGCTGATTATGACTATTCTAATGTAGATGAGACAATTTTGAAAAAGGCGAAATCAATCAGTTATAGGATGGAGCTGTTTCAGAAAAATGATTTAGGCTCATATGACGAAACAAATCCGCTGATAATTCAAAGCTATCTTCAGAATGTAGTCAAGGAAAGCAGTGCAGCACAAGAAAGCGCGGCTTCGCGTTCAGCAACAGATGGTAAGTATATTTATTGGAAAGAAGACTTTGCAAATAGTGATTCAAGGCATCAGATTGCCCATTTCCAGTATGCACCGCTTACAGGAGAGGCATTTGAAGCGGCTGGGTATACATACGCAAATTATAGAGTGCGTGTAACTGTGGTATTGCTTGATAACACTGGAAACGAACTAGAAGGTACGAAAGCAACAGATTATATCATATATACGAATGCACGTATATATCAGAAAATAATAATGGGACAGAATTGAGGTGAAAAGGGATGCTTTGGAGAAAAAAGAAAAAGGATCATACGCCTGAGGAATATCGAGAGAAGGCTCAGGAGCAGATACAGGATCTAAAGGATCAATGGAAAACTTTTTTTCGAACAGGTCCCATTGTAATTGCAGCTGCCATTGTGATGATTGCTGTCAGTATTGCATGGTTTGTCAGCAACACAAAGGTAGATGCGACAGGAGTTCAAATTAGGGCTGCCGGCAGTGAGTTTGATCTTGCTGCCGAAGCCAAAACAGATGCAGAAAGTGCTACGGGAGCTTATGATAATTTGTTGACTGTATCGCCGGGAGCTACACTTAGTATTGGAGATAAGAAGTTTAGGTATACAGGTGAAGGAAAAACGTCTATCAGCTGGGCAATAACGGATGACAGCAACATGCAAAATAATAAAGATCTAGGCATTGAGCCTGGTTCTAGCGGAAAGCTGACATTTTATATTATTTCTCATAAGGATGGTCCACTAAGCGTGAAAATAAACCTAACATTTACAGGTTATCATGTGGAAGGATGGAACAGCACAGCAGCTACAAATACAGCAGAAAGAGTTGTTAAAAAATCGGATTTAAAAGAATTAGATGAACCAACGCAGCAATTATTGGAAGGACATGTTCTTTTCTTTGCTGGATATGATGAAAACTCAAATTCGTACAAGGCATGGATTTCTGATGATGCAGAGCCTTGGAATATGACGCTGGAAAATACGTGCATAAAGACTAGTAACGCAGGAAATGACACAGAGAGCAGTGAAGCTGCCTTGAATGAAGCACCTTTGCTTACGAGAAATGAAGATGGAAGTCTGACATGGAAGATAGATCAGGCGGTGAAGGACGCAGCATATCCGGTGACTATTTACTGGGTTTGGCCTGAAATACTGGAATCCTACTTGGGAAAGGAACAAAATGCAAGGTATCCGCTGCTGTTTCCTAAAGATTCTTCTGACAAGGATGAGCTTTGCGCATTGCCACAAAATTTATTTGCTACCATGCGCGCTACAGAAAAGAACGAAAATTCAAATCGGTATTTTCGTTGGGAGGATAAGGAGACCTTTAGTACAACAGTGACAGTTGATAAGCTTTTACAGATGAGAAACAAATATAATCCAGCTGTTTATGGAGCGATTGCTGCTTATTATAATTTAGCAGACCAGTATCTGGGAAGAAATGTTCAGTATGCAAAATTGACATTGGATGCACAGTAATAAAAAGGTGGTGAAAAGATGGATCAGCAGACCGAAAAACTGCAGGACAGTGAAAAAAAAGCTTCACATAAATCATGGTCAGCACGAAAAAAACGTGCCATTTTAGCGGTGATTGCTGCGGCACTTGCTCTTTTAGTAATTCCTGTTTTTGCATGGCTGTACATGCAAAGAAGCATGGAAACGATAACAAAGGTAAACATGCCGTATGCCTTACTGATCGGAGCAGGAGATGCCAAACCGATCCAGCAGCTAGAGCTTAGTAATATTGATGTTTCAGGAACACAAAAATACAAGGATGTTGTATTCTGTGTGTATAGTGAAAAGCAATCAAAAAGCTATTATCTGCAGCTGGCACATACAACAAACATTGGATTTGAATATGAGATTTATAAAGCATCACGGCCTGCAGCAGGTGAATCCTCAGAAAAAGTGGTAAGCTATCTTGGCAAACAGTATATAAAAGGGGAGCTATTGGCTGGCAGTTATTTAAATAAAGCTAAAAACTCAGATAATGCTACAGATACATATCATGGAATAACATATGGCGAATATAAGAATGTTCAAAACTCTGCTGAGCCTCTTTATTGGAAGACAGCCGATCAAGAAAAACTTCCAGAAAAAGAAGATGACACTAAATACTACGTTAATTATTATATTCTTCGTATTTCATGGGATGAAAACGTACAGAACAATAAGGAGACTGATATGATCTACCTTATGGCAGGTTAATCATTCTTGACAAAGAGTAAAAAAAGTGTTAGTTTGGCTACAGAAATTGGGTAAGGAGATGATTTCGTGTGAAGAGAAATACAATTATTCAATTGACTGCTGCGTTGGCAGCTGTTGGTTTGGTAATGATAGGCGTAGATAGAAATACATCAAAAGTGGCTTTTGCAGCATTTGAAGGTGTAGAAGGATCTTCGGAATTTATAGATACAGCAGAATATGCAGAAGAGCAGGCTGCTGCACCAGTTGTTTTGGAAACGGAGAATGTCATTTCATCAGAAGAAATGGTGGCACCACTTGAAGAAAAAACGACTGTGCCAGGAACAGAAAATATTCCAGAAGAAAGTACAGAGCAAACAGAGACTGCGCAGACAACTGAAACATTGATGCCAGAGACAGTTGAAACGTCTGCTGAAACTATACCAGAGACATTTAGTGAGGCTGAATCATCTAGTGCAAGTGTAGAAGAAACTGAGCCTTTTTCAACTGAGTCAGCTTTGGAATCTTCTGAACAGACAACAGAATCACAGAGCGAGACAGAGGAAGAAAGACAGATGCTTACTATGGTCAAGCTTAATATTGATCAGGATTTAGAGACAGTTCCTGTCGCATTTTTGCCATATCTTGATGAACTGAATGTGGATGGATATTCACTGACACTTGTGTATTCAGATAATACAGAAAAAATGCTTGATAAAGCAGATACACGTTATACATGGTCGATAGAGCATGAAGATGAAACGAAAGAAGAGGGTATTATTACAAGAACATACCGTGTCAGAGTGACAGAACTTTCTACTGGAAACACGTACGAGGCCACTCAGAGTGTTGATTTTGGAAAAGAAGAACCTGTCAGTATCAAAACAGAAGAAATGACGACTGTGATAGTAGAGGGAAATAAGTGGGTTATGGTGCAGTCAACACCAAGTATTACTGGCATTTATTCCATGAACAGCAGTAAATTGATTGACTGTATGTACTATGCCGCCGATAATGAAGCTGTTGTTTGTGCAGACGATACATTCAAGCTTGAAGAAGGTGTTACGTATCAGTTTCTGATCAAATTGAAGTAACCAGGGGGACAGGTCCGCTGGTCTTTTATCGGGGTACACTGGCTCAATTCGTGTCCCCAGTGGCACACACTTATAAATGTAAAAAGCGTGCAGAGAAAACACAGAAAACAAGTGAATCCTCTGTACAGCAGCCCGTGAGGGCATTGCGTATGAAGCTGATAAAAATAATAGAAAGAGATTTTGTAGGTAAAAGATCACCAGTTCTTACAAGAAAAATTATTAGAAAGTTTATAATAGATTGCTTGATAAAAAGAAAGCTTTATGTTACGATGAAAAGGAAGTAGGAGTGAAGTATAGCATAATTCATTGATGAAAAAGGAGGTGCTTACAGGTGGAAAAAAATAAAATGGTTAGTTTTTCGTTGGGAGGAATGACCTTTGAATATGATGACAATAAAAACAAAATAAATATAAAAAAGCATGGCATTTCGTTTAAAAGTGCAGCACGTATCTTTTTTGACTATGATCGAATTGAGTATTACGATGAGGAGCATAGCTATGATGAAGATCGATATAATACTATAGGTGATACTTCGGCTGGAAAAGTTGTTGGAAAATCAGAAGGGGTATTGATTGGTAATGTGGATCAATTTATTGGAAGAGGGAATGAAATTTTGTTTGTTGTATATACTGAAAGAGTAAGAATTGAAAAGAACGGTTTAAAAACTGATGTGACAAGATTAATTTCAGCACGATTGGCTACTGATTTTGAAAGGGGGCTTTATTATGGTAAAAATTACTGATATGTCTACAGAATTAAAGAAAGAACTTGCATTCACAAAGGAAGAACTTGAAGAATTAGAAATGGCGAAGAAGAAGCCTATTACATTTGATTCGGATTGTCCTGAAACAACTCCTGAACGCGCCATCAAATTCAGGAGAGTTAATCCGCCGCGTAGCAGAGTAGATGCTCATAGGGCATGATGACCAGAGGGACAGGTTCACTGGCTCAATTCATGTCCCCGATGTCGCACACTCACAAACGTAAAACCATAGTGCGTCAGAAAGTCAAGATGTTTTAAGTCATTTTACTAACTACCACAGGCGGTCACAAAATGGGAGGTAATGAAATATGAAGATTGTAATTATTGGTGCAGGAGCTATGGGATGCCTCTACGGTGCTTATTTAAGCCGACACAATGAGGTTATTATGCTAGATAGCTACCAGCCACAGGTAAACGCAATTAATAAGAATGGAATTACAGTGTTAGAAGAGGATGGAACAGAGCAGCATTTCTCGTCAGTTCGTGCCTGCTTATCTGGTGAGTACAAGGAAGATGCAGATCTTGTAATTGTGTTTGTCAAGTCTACATATACGGAAGATGCTCTGAAAACAAATCGCAAGTTGTTTGGCGAACATACGCTTGTAATGACACTGCAAAACGGAGCAGGAAATGATCGCAAGATTGAACAGTATGTTATAAAGAAAAATATTATTATTGGAACAAGCAAACATAATTCTGTTAACAATGGAAACGGTCATGTGCGTCACAGCGGAACAGGTGCAACAACTATAGGCAGCAATCTAAAAGAAAACAGCAACCTGCAGATTATTTCAAATTTGCTTGAGGAAAGTGGATTTGTGGCAGAAATTTCTGATGATATTCAGCGTATCATATGGAGTAAGCTTTTTGTAAACCTGTCTATCAATACTTTCACAGCAATTACACGTTCTCCGATTCGTTCCATGATCGATAACCATTACGCGTGGGATTTTGCTGAAAAAATGATCTGTGAGGCAGTCGATGTTGCAGAAGCAGATGGTACACATTTTTCTTATATGGAAGTGTTAAATATGGTGCATCATGTATGCGAGGATGCAGGAAAAGGATACTCGTCCATGTCGCAGGATGTCATGAACTGCAGGAAAACAGAGATTGATGCAATCAACGGTGCAATTGTAGAGCAGGCAAAGCTTTACAATGTAGCAGCGCCATATAATAGGCTAATTGTAGATCTGATTCATGCAATTGAAGAATCGTATAAATATCAAAAATAAAAACCACAGAGGACAGGGAAAGTATTTCCCTGTCCTTTGTGGTTCTACAAAAAATAATTAGAAACTCATTCTTGAGGTGATATCAGCCCAGGCTTCATCATCGATTTCTTCATTGTGAAACAGAAGTCGCTTGTCGTCTTCTGTAATGCTGCGGATCACTTTGCATGGATTACCAGCGGCGATTGACCAGTCTGGGATATCTTTTGTTACAACGCTTCCGGCACCGATAACAACATTGCTTCCTATATGAACGCCAGGGCAGACAACGGTGTTGCCACCGAGCCATACATTATCACCGATGGTAACTTCCTTTCCATATTCATAGGCAGAATTGCGGCTGACAGGATGAACTGGATGACCTGCGGTATAGATAGCCACGTTTGGGGCTAACATGCAGTTGTCACCAATCTTAATTTTAGCTACATCAATCAAAGAACAGTTATAGTTCGCAAAGAAATTTTTACCGACCTCGATAGGCCTGCCATAATCACAGAAGAATGGCGGATTAACAAAGGCACCTTCAGATTTTCCAAAAAGCTCCTTTACCAGCTTGCTTATGCCATCTGCATCACGACGATCAATAAAATTCAACTTCTGTAAAATTCCTTTACATTTTTGCATTTCTTCAAAAACAGCATTGTCAGTTATGTAGGCAAGGCCGGCATCTCTTCGCTTTATTTGATTCATGTGTGTATCTCCTTTTTATTTATTGGGAACAGGAAAGGCAATTTTGTTCCAATCCATTACAATTCAATCACAACTGCCTCACAGCTGTCAAGTGTCAGTTTCGGTGCAGGTGTGATATCAATCTGTACGTTGCCGTCTGGTCTTGTGGATAACAGAATGCGTGCTGCCTGTGACTTGAGTGTCACAGAAGCAGGTTCTTTTCCAAAGTTTGCAGCAATAAGAACACACTTTGACTCATCCTTTCTATAGAAGGCCATGATACTTTCTGTATCATCGTAAACAGGAATGAACTCACCATAGGTGAAGAGATTCTTGTATTCCTCTGACTTACGAAGAGCAATAAGCTTGCGATAATAGTTTAATACAGAATGTGCATCAGCTTCCTGATTCTTTACATTGATATCAGTGTAGTTGCTGTTTACCTTCAGCCATGGAGTACCAGTTGTAAATCCAGCATTTTCACCGTCAGTCCACTGCATAGGTGTTCTGGCATTGTCGCGGCTCATTTTGCTGCAGGCCTCAAGTGCAGCCTCATCGCTTAGTCCTGCCTCTTTTGCAACACGGTACTGATCCTTTGTGCTGATATCATCAAACTCATCAATGCTGTTCCATTTAGCATTCTGCATGCCGATCTCCTGACCCTGATATAAAAATGGGAGTCCGCGAAGCAGCACATTTATTGTTCCAAGCATTTTAGCACCTGATGGTGTGTGGGCATATTCAGGCAAAAAGCGTGATACACCGCGCGGCTCATCATGGTTTTCAATAATATTAGATTCAAAACCATAGTTCTGATTTCTAAGCTGAGAGTCGATAATAGTCTCACGCCATTTTTTAAACTCAATTGAAGGTGAATCATACCAGCCATGCTTGCCGTCACTTAGGCATGCGGCACTGAAATCAAAGATAGAAGAAAAATGACCATTTTCGCCTATAAATTCGCGAAGCTCATCGCCCTTCATATTGAAAACCTCACCAACAGTGAAGGCATCATATTTTTCAAATGTATGCTTTTTTAATTCCTCCAGATAGTCACCAACACCATTTACGTGCTCAACCATTTTCCAGCAGCTTACAAGTCCGTCGTCACCGTCAGGCTCATAGTCAGGGAATGCAGGATCCTTTTTAATATTGATAATGGCATCAATACGAAAACCGCCTAAGCCTTTTTCAAGCCACCAGTTGATCATATCATAAAGCTTTTGTAAGAGCGCAGGATTTTCCCAGTTTAAATCAGGCTGCTCTTTTGCAAACATATGTAAATAATATTTGTTGCTGTTTGGAACTGGTTCCCAGCAGCTGCCGCCGAAATAGGAGCGATAATTGCTTGGTGGATTGCCATTTTTGCCTTCACGGAAGAAGAAATAGTCAGCATATTCACCGTCTGGGTCTGCGAGTGCTTTCTTAAACCACTCGTGCTTGTCGGAACAGTGATTGATAACAAGGTCCATAATGATTGAGATACCGCGCTTTTTTGATTCAGCAAGGAGTTCATCAAACTCTTCCATGGTGCCAAATTCTTCTGCGATTGCATAGTAGTCGGAGATATCATAGCCCTGATCAACAAAAGGTGACTTGTAGATTGGTGAGAGCCAAATAATGTCAACGCCAAGTTCCTTTAAGTAGTCAAGCTTTGAGATAATACCACGAAGGTCACCGATACCGTCACCGTTTGTATCAAGAAAGCTCTTTGGATAAATTTGGTAGGCAACCTTGTCGTGCCACCATTTTTTATTTGTTGGATGTAAGTTTTTTATTGTATTCATTTAAATTATGCCTCCATTCTGTCAAAAATTTAAATTCGCTTGATAAAAAATATAAATTGTATTATATTGCTATTATAGAAAACAAAAATCAATTTTTCTTGCAATATTTTTTCATTATATAACACAATCCTGCTGTGTTTGAGTGATTCAGGAAAACATAGCAGAAAGAGGAAAGGAGATACTTTGAAAAAGCTGTATGTACCGTCACCAGAGCAAAAAGAGAGTGCAAGACATGGAGAAACTTTATTTCCAATGCAAAAATATATCACAAAACTGGACTTAGCCTATCCAGTAGTTACGACGCACTGGCATGAAGAGGCAGAGCTGACTCTTATTACAGAGGGAGAGGGTCTTTATCAGATTGATCTTGTGGATTATGAAGTGAAAAAAGGAGATATTTTATTTGTTCCGCCGCTTCTTCTTCATAGTGTTTCATTGGCGCAGCCACAAAATGAAGAGATGATTTCCGAGACGTATGTATTTCATCTGAATTTTCTTGGCGGAAATTCAACAGATATCTGTTCAACACGCTACTTTGTTCCTATCATGAATCATGAATTAATATTGCCGTGCCTTATTACGCCAAAGCATCCAGCCTATGTGTCGATTCGAAAAATTTTTCGTCAGATTGCATCGCTTTATCATGAAGAGGTGCCAGGATATGAGCTTGCATTAAAGGGATTATTTTTGCAGGTGATTTTTCTGCTGCTTCAATACAGCACAAAGCAGGCAAAAAATGTGCTGCCAGAGGAGGGAACACCTGCTGATAAGCTAAAAAACGTATTAGATTATATTGAAATTCATTACGCACAGACAATCTTAGTAGAAGAGCTTGCAAAGATCTGCTGTTTCAGTGAATATCATTTTATGCGTTTCTTTAAAAAGCATATGAATATGACCTGCGTAGAATATGTCAACAATGTTCGTCTGGAAAAGGCAGTGGAGCTGTTTGAGCAGGGCAATACATCTATTTTAGAAGTTTCATTGTCAGTGGGCTTTCACAATTTGTCTTATTTTCATCGGGCATTTAAAAATAAATATGGAATGACACCGCGCAGTTTTATAAAAGAATTGAAGTGATTGTAACAAAAAGTGTGCAAAACATGGAAAATATCCAAAATCGAAGAAAAATAGAAAAAAACGCTTACATGAACGAAAAAACTGTGGTAAAATAGCGCAGCAATGAAAAGTGGTTGCAGTATAAAAGACTGCATATTGGAAACGCACAATCCCCTTCGAACGATTTGGATGATAACGAACAACACATGACGCAATTGCCGCCACACAAGTTGTTTGTATCATTTTATCAGATGGAGGGATTTTTTTATGCCAAAAAATAAGTTTCAGGATGTTATAAAATTTTTAGGCGAAAACCCAGGGGCTTGCCTCTGGGATGAAGCCAAGAAATATTTTTCTAAATCTTTAATGTCGATATCTTCTGAATACACATTACAGATCTAACAGCATAAAAGGCACATTTAATTAAAAAATTTATGCTATTAAATCGGGAAAAAATCACATTCTTTGAACTTGCACATTGAGAAATTAAAGGAAAATGCCAGTTGACGGATGAAGAACGTGACTGACAATGAATATCATAGTAATAACCATTGTAACTATCAAATGAAACATCCTGTCGTCTGGAGAGCCTGACATTAAACGATTCTAATTCTTACCAATTATAAAAGTCAGTTAGCAGGCTAAGAAAAT